>ERZ1740068.10-NODE-10-length-103228-cov-7.377550_pt1 | contig 103228 bp, 82 predicted proteins | sample MGYA00581735_ERZ1740068 | MGnify/ENA primary metagenome ERZ1740068 (study PRJEB43018, sample SAMN04849740) | marine metagenome | isolation source: floating plastic debris | place: Pacific Ocean | collected 2008-08-30 | study: EMG produced TPA metagenomics assembly...
GGCTCAGGAACAAAGCAATTCCTACCAATGCATCTCTTCCGTAGTGCAATTCAGGGTAAATGACTCCCCCATTGCCTTCTCCACCAATCACGGAGCCGGAAAGTTTCATCATTTCTACCACGTTTACCTCACCCACTGCTGAGGCATGGTGTTGAAAGCCGTGTTTTTCAGTAACGTCTCGCAAGGCCCGAGTAGAAGACAAATTAGAGGTCGTATCTCCTTTGCTGTGTTTTAACACATAATCGGCAACTGCTACCAAGGTGTACTCTTCTCCAAACATTTCACCGTCTTCGCTCACCATCGCCAACCGGTCTACATCAGGATCGACCACGATGCCTAAGTGTGCCTTGTTTTTCACCACCGCATTGGAAATTTCGGTGAGGTTTTCGGGCAAGGGTTCAGGGTTGTGTGGAAAATGGCCGGTGGGTTCGCAATAGAGTTCTGTGATTTCGCTAACGCCAAGTTGGCGCAACAATTCGGGTACAAAAACGCCCCCAGAAGAGTTGACACAGTCAATAACCACTTTGAAATTGGCCTTGCGAATGGCTTCTGCGTCCACTAACGGCAGCGCCAATACCTGATCGATGTGCTTTTGCAAATACGTATCGTCCGCAGTGTAGCTGCCAAGTTTGCCAACTTCGGCAAACTCAAATGCCTCATCTTCTGCCAGTTTCAATACTTCAGCACCATCATCGGCAGAAATAAATTCTCCTTTGTGATTGAGCAATTTCAGCGCATTCCACTGTTTCGGGTTGTGGCTGGCAGTAAGAATAATACCACCGTTGGCATTTTCTTCGGGTACTGCTACTTCCACGGTTGGCGTGGTAGACAATCCGAGGTCGATGACGTGAATGCCAAGTCCTTGTAGGGTGCCAACCACCAGATTGCGAACCATTTCACCAGAAATTCTGGCGTCTCTTCCTATCACCACTTTTACCTCAGTTGCTTCGGTATGTTTGATGATCCATGTACCGTATGCTGCGGTAAACTTAACTACATCGAGGGGGCTGAGCCCTTCTCCCGGTTGTCCTCCAATGGTACCGCGGATGCCCGAAATAGACTTTATTAATGCCATATAAATAAGGGTAGAAACCGGCTACAAATATAGATGAATCCCCACTATTGCCGGGGTTTGCGGGTGCGCTTGCGTGCGGATACTTTTCAACAGTAGTTACTCGAAAAAAAGATATGGTGAAAAACAGGCAATAAAGGGCTCACAGTGCCTTTAAAGAGCTTTTTATTTGAATTCGATTCCAACTGGACAATGATCCGATCCCATAATTTCATTCTCGATGAATGCTGTTTTTATCCGGTCTTTTAAGGTATCACTCACCAAAAAGTAATCGATCCGCCAACCAATGTTGCGTGCACGAGCGCCTGCACGGAAGCTCCACCAGCTGTATTTTACGGTTTCAGGATGCAGATGACGAAAAGAATCAATCAGGCCAGCATTAACGAAATTGTCCATTCCGTCAATTTCTGTTTGTGTATATCCTGCCGACTTGTTGTAATTGGGTTTGGGACGTGCCAGGTCGATGTCACGATGCGCCACATTGAAATCGCCACACACCACAATTGGTTTTTCTTGTTCCAGTTGCTTCAGGTAATTTAAGAAGGCGGCATCCCAGGTTTTTCGGTAATCTAAACGGGCCAGCTCCTGGCCTGCGTTGGGCACGTAGACGTTCACTACAAAGTGGTCTTCAAACTCTACTGCAATAACACGTCCTTCGTTGTCGTGTTCTTCTACTTCAATGCCGTATCGTACACTCAATGGTTCGATTTTGGAGAGAATCGCGGTCCCCGAATATCCTTTTCGTTCAGCAGAACAAACAGAAATGTGAAATTGGTCGTTGATGGGTTCCAAAGTTTTGAGTACGATTTCATCGTGGCCTTTGGTCTCCTGCAAACACAGCACATCGGGCTGCATCTCTTTTATAATGTCGAACAGCCCTTTTTTTACGGAAGCCCTCACCCCGTTTACGTTCCAGGAAATGTATTTTACAGCACTCATGGCGCAGAAGTAGTTGTTGATAAGGTGGCAAAACTACTTAATTCCGTTTCCAGCACCGGAGCGGTAATCCAGAATTTAATCAACCTGCGCTGATCTCTTGAGGCGAATTGTCTGCCGGGCTCTGTTGCTCCGATTTCATGGAGAACTCGCCATTGGCCTTGGGGAAACGAAGCCGAAAGGTACTGCCCTCTCCTAAGGAACTTTCAACGGTTACCTTTCCGCCCATGTGTTCCACCAAAAGCTTTACAATGGACAATCCCAATCCAGTTGAACTTTCTCCGGCGGTGGGCCTGGCGCTTAATTTGCTGTATTTATCAAACAGTTTTTTCTGCTCTTCGACATCAATACCCGGGCCTTGGTCGATTACACTGATTTCCCAGGAGCTTGTGGTCCCATCTACGGCCACCCAAACCTCTTTACCTGCAGGTGAAAACTTAAGCGCATTGCTAATCAAATTATCCACCATACGGGTAAGCAGCAATTTATCGGTCATTGCTTCGTAGCTGCCACCCGAAGATTGAAAATGGAGGGCAATGGATTTGTCGGATGCGTGTTTCTGATGACCCTGAACAATTTTTTCTACTAATTTTTGAATGACCAACGGTTTCCAGTTGATGTCAATTCCATTGGCTTCAAATACCGTGAGGCTGGTCAGGTCGGTAATCAGCTGGTTGCCACTTTGGGTCAAATCATTGATGCGTTGAATGATTTCCTTGTTTTCGAGCGTTTGTTCCTGATTAAAGCCTAAGATATCGGTAAGGCCCCTGATTTTACTTAAGGGGGCACGCAAGTCGTGGGCCACTACTCCCATCATGTGATGTTGGTCGTTGTACAGCTCTTTTAGCCGGAGGTTACGCTGTAGCACCTCTTGACTTTTCTCTTCAATTTGCTGGTTTTTCTGGGCCAGGAGCGTTCCGTTTTCGGCGATAATTCGGTTTTTCTCCTCCAACAGGCTTTGCCGTTCCCGCAATTGTGCGTTTACTACTTTCCTGATCCGGTTGGCCCTCACGACCCACAGAAGGAGCACCGTTAATACGATCAAACCTCCAACCAACAAGGTCAACCATCGGTTCTTTTCACTAATTTCTAAGCTTTTTAGGGCTTCCTGGTGCTTTAATTGAATGTTTTCCTGTTCTTTTTCGGCTACTTTGAATTTCTGCTCCAGCGTGTTTAACTCCAGGCGGTTTTCTTCATTCATGATTTGGGAAACCAAATCGGAGTATTGGTGAGAATACTCCATGGCGGTTTTGTAATCCCCTTTGTGCTCATATATCTCTACCAGCCTTCCAAAGGCATTGCGTTGGTCGATCTTACTCTCTATTTCACGGCCCACCTCCAAGGTTTTTAAAGCGTATGCTTCGGCTTTTTCGAGGCTGTCCAATTCTACATAGATCGTGGCAATGGAGTTATAAGCGATAGCTACATACAATTTGTTGCCGCTTTTTTCAAAGTAATCACTGGCCTCCATGAGGTGGGCAAGTGCTTCTTGCCGGTTGCCAATTTTGTTCTTTACCAAGGCCAGATTTCCCAAAACGAAAGCGATGCCTCTATCGTAACCAGCCTCCTGATACAGCTCCATGGCTTGATTCAAATACGGAATAGAGGCTTGATATTGGTTTACAAAGGCTACTGAATCACTCTCCACATCCATTAGGTAATTGCCGTACTCGATGTGATAAGAGGCCAGGTTATTTACGCTGTTGCCCCGATCGCGTGGTGTCCCAAATTCATCGGTGAGGGCTTTGGCTTTTTGGTAATACTCCAGTGCCTGGGGAAAACTGTTGCGTTGCTGGTATACCTGAGCAATGTTGTGATAAGTACGTGGCAAATGCTCCTTGTCATTAACAGAGACGAGGTATTCGACTACCCTGTGGTGATAATACAAAGCCGAATCATGTTGACTGCGGTCCATGTAATAAATGCCCATCAGTGCTTCGATCCTTCGATACTTATCTTCTAAATCTTTTTGCCTGGCAAACCTCAGTACACGAAGAATGGACTTTTTGGCGAGTTCCGGATCACTGTAGAGTTGCTCATAGGCCAACTCGGCCATGACATCCGCCCGGGTGGTATCGGGCAGCGTACCTTGCAGTACTTTTTTTAAGCTATCTTGAATGGTAATCGACTGGTTGGCCGAAACAATCAATGACTGCATCAGCAACAACAGTACGATCACCAATGAATGAGGGGCAGGTTTCATCAGTGAATGCCGATTACTGCGTTCGTAAGCCTTTTAGTTGAATACAATTGGCTTAGCATGAGTAATTCAAAGATAACAATACCGCGAACAAGTTGAATTAGTTACAACTTTAAGGCATTAAAGTGCAATCAGATGTTTAACAAAGTGCTTCAATTCCTCCCTAAACGCTGCATCCTACCACTCTTTTGGAGCGCATGCTTGTGGGTTTTCGTTATAGGCTGTCATCCCAAAGAATACAAAGCACTGGCGCCTCAGGCCTATAAAAAGGCCCTTCAGAGCGATAGCAACTGTGTTCTGATTGATGTCAGAACCCGCCTCGAATATCGGGAGGGGCATTTGAAAGGGGCCATCAACATTCCATACTCGGGCCCGGGATACGGTCATAAGGTAGATTCGCTGGACACCAACTTGCAGGTATTTGTTTACTGCGCCACCGCACATCGAAGTCCGATGGTGGTGCGAAGTTTAAGACGGCGTGGCTTCACACACGTTTTTGATTTGAAAGGAGGATATACAGCCTGGCGAAAAAAGCAACTGCCTTACACCCGATAGCAACGCAAAGGTCACCTGAGTTACATATCAACCCGAAAGGCTTGTGTAATTTTGTATTCAGAAGGAGTTGGCTGCCATCATCCATCTCTTGTTCGTTCTTTACCACGCCATCGAAACCCATCTTTATTGCTACACTTTCAAAGGTGAATTGAACATCTATCATGAGAATAATTCCGAAAGGTATCTTACTTCGCCCCATTCTGCTACACAAATGCCCTAAATGCCACGAAGGCGACTTGTTTACGCACCCTAACCCCTTTCACATCAACGGGTATTTTGATCAACCAGAACTTTGCCACCATTGTGGTCAAAAGTTCGAAATAGAACCGGGCTTCTACTACGGAGCCATGTACGTTAATTACGGTGCTTCGATTGCTATTTCGGTAGCGGTATTCGTTGCCATGTATGTTTTAGGCTCCCCATGGGAACCGATCGATTACATTGTTGGTGTGGGGCTTGCGCTGTTTTTAATGTCACCTTATACCTTTCGATCCGGAAGGTCTATTTGGCTTACCATTTTCGTCCCTTACGAATCAAATCCAGAAAAATGGCCAAAGAATTCAGCTAAAAAAGTGGAACAACCCAAATAAAAAACACGCATGAGTTTAAAGGTTAGTCCAGCACAGTTTGAGGCCATAGCGAAAGAAATCCATAGCGAAACCAGCCCGGTTGGCATTGATGCGAAAAAGACCCACATCCTTATTTTGCAAAAATTGTTGGACATGGAAGCGCAACTGGCTGACTTGAAGCATGAATTGGAGCACTTGAAGTCAAAGAAATCTTGAAAGCCTTTTTACTGGCACCGCGGACCTGGCTTTTGATCAGTGCAACCCTGGGCCTGGCTCCTTTTGTACCCGAACCGCACCTTTGGGGGAAATTGAAGTGGTTGGCCGGAGGTGCAGTTGGAATGACAGCAGCAGATTGGTTCGACCTTTGCTTTCATGGTTTGCCATGGGTGATGCTTTTCATTACAGGACTTATACTAGTCCGTAAAAAGGCGGTTGGTTAGCCTGAACTTTCTTCCCCAGCTTTCCTATTTTTTTCCTAATTGAGATCGGTTTCCTCACCAAAGTGGCAATATTAACCGAACTCAAGAGTTGGAAAGAAAGAAAAAAAATGTGAACATTTGTAGGCTTGCCACCGTATTTGTACGGTAGCAAGTTGCTTCTAAAATTTGCACTTCTTCCTGTCCCGGTATGTGCCTTTCGCTTTGGCGAAAGACTGAAAAATTATGTTTGGGTTTTACCCATTCACAATTCGATTTGGAAACGAACAAACACACATACCAACTATGTTTCTTGCCCAAGAATATGCACCAAGGCCAGAAGAAGACGCTTCCTCTACTTTGCCTTTAGAATCGTTGCAACAAGTCGCCGATCCTCACTTTCTCCACAATTGCCTGGATTCTTTGTACCAGCTCATTCAAAAAGATCAGGTTGCCGCTTCTACTTACATGGAGCGCTTGAGCCAACTGCATGCTTATGTACTCGAACATTTTGCTAAACCTACCGTAGCGATGCGAGAAGAGTTGGCCTTCATTAGGTCGTATTACGAACTCAATCGACTTCGTTTTGGCAACCACCTACAGCTAAAAATCATGATTCCGGAGAAGTACCATCAGTTAGAGGTTCCTCCCATGTCTTTGCAGTTGTTGTTAGAGAATTCGATCAAACACAATCGAATTTCAGCCGAACATCCCTTGGTAGTAACCATGGTTTACTCTCCTAAAACAGCAGAGTTGGTAGTTGCCAATAACCTGCAGGAATTACCCTCTGGTCCAAGGTCGGCCTCTACAGGTGTGGGCCATTGGTTGCTTACTGAAAGGTATAAAATGGCGGGAAAGACTGCGCCAAGGATTAGCAGAACAGAACATCGCTACGAAGTCCGCTTGCCGCTTTTAAAAAGGGCTTGAGCAAGTAAATTATGCCGGTGCTCCTGATAATTCTATCGAGTTGGTTTCGGCATTTTCATCTTTACCCAAATGGGCAGATATGGTGAAGTAGAAAGTACTGCCTTGGTTGGCAACAGATTCTACCCAAACCTTGCCTTTGTGCAACTCCACGATTTTTTTGACAATACTCAGGCCTATTCCTGTGCTTTCGGTTTGATCGCGCACTTCTAAGGTTTGGAAGATTTTAAATATGCGGTCAAAGTGTTCCTTAGAAATTCCGATTCCGTTGTCCGAAACAGAAAATTGCCAATGGTTGTCCAATTGTTGATGTCGAATCGTCACCTTCAAGCTATCAGCATTGCTGTATTTCACTGCGTTGCTTAGTAGGTTGAGAAACAATTGCTCCACCTTCAAAGGCTGACACATCAAAGTGGGCAATTGTCCTTCGATTTTGATGCCTTTATGGACTTCTGAGGCAAAACTATGCCCAATCAAATGTGTGATCAATTGATGGAGGTCTGTCGGTTGGAAGGCTTCATTGGCATGCCCCAATCGGGCATAGTTGAGCATCCCATCAATGAAATTGTACATCCGGTGTACTCGTGACTCTAAAAGCCGCAGTTTGTCTTTTCCTTCTTCATCAAAAAGATGGCGGTAATCTGCTCCTAACCAATTGACCAAAGATCCGATGGCACGTAGTGGTGACTTTAAATCGTGAGAAGTTACGTAGGCAAAGTCTCGCAATTCCCGGTTAGCCACCTCCAAGCGATCTACCAGCTGTGTTTGCCTCAACTCAATTTCTTTACGTTCTGTAATGTCCTTGGTAAATACGGATACACCGATGATGTTCTTATGGGAGAAAACCGGATATAGAATGGTATCTAAATAGATATTTCGCCCTTCATAGCACAAAGATTGTTCAAAGCGATTGGATTTGCCACGAAGCGCGTCATCCAACATTGGTTTCCAATAACCGTAAGCATCGGATGGAAGCAGTTTTTCGAGGGTAGTACCAAATTTGGGTATGGTCTGCGAATACACCATACTAAAGAATAGTTTTGCCCTTGAATTGGCAGTCTTGAGCCGTAGTTCCTTGTCGAAAGAAAGGATTCCGTCATTGGTATTTTCGATAACCGACGACAGGTGCGACTCCGATTCTAACAACCCTCTTTCTGCCCGTTTTCTTAAAACCACCTCTGATTTAAACAGCTCGGCAATTCCTAATAAATCGTTGGGGTTGTGCCCTTGGAGGCTATTCTGTTCCGCTGTAGTATCTTCCTGGAGTGAGGTAAATGCCTCCCTCAAAGCATCCAAAACTTGCTGGTTTTGTTCGGCTTGTTCCCGAAGTTGTAAGTTGGAGGCAAATAGCTCTTCCGAACTGATGTCCATGGCTCGCTCTAAAAGTGCGCGATCAGAGTCGGAATGGTAGTAAGACTCACTAATGGCGGTCAACAATTTGTCGAGTTGAGGGTCATCCGTATTGCCTTGCAGGTATTTCCGAAGTTGCCTTTTCAATAAAGGATGGATGGCTTTTTCGCTCATACCTCTTTCAACGTGGTAATGGTCATCGTTTGGTTGTGAAGGCCACACTTTCCAGTGGAAATCAATGGTGAAATTTCACCGTATGAATAAAACCCTGAGATGCGGGTGGTTTTCCCCAAAATGTCTTTAACGCCTTCTACTTCTTCCTCTACCCGTTGCCCTAAAACAAGTTTTCGGCCAACACAACTAATCAGTAAGGCAAACTCAGGAGCATCGTCGATTGTAAGGCTTTGATCAGCAGCTCCAATAGCCCCGTCAACTAAGCGATCGAAATTGGCTTTCATAAAACGTGCCCTACTCCCTTCTGGTAAATCACCGGCAAAGGTCATTGTTTTTGCCTCCTCATCAATGGAAAGAATGGTGCGAACTAAGGGCTCCGAATTGGATTCGGTTCGAATGCTTAAGGGGAACCGCAAAGCTGCTCCGGGCAAAAACTTGGCTTCTTCGCCTAAGTATCGTTTGTAAATATCCAAGGCGTTTTGGCCGTCCAATTCAAACAATACGTTATTTACGGATTTTGTAATGATCCGTTCCGGTCCAAATGGGTCCCACCCTCCTTTTGAACCATGACCAATTTTAATGGAGTTTCCATAAAAGCCTATGCCTACCAATTGTCCTGAGCGGGGTGCTTGATTGAGGCCAATCAGGGTTTTCGTAAAAGCATCGCCATCACCGGCTAAGCCGCCAGAAACAGGAATATGATCGGGAACTTTCGCCGACAGTCCGGCTGCAAGCTCACTACCATTTACCTCCTGGCCATCTGCCAATACTACGATACCTGCGAGGCCATCGGTTTGCATCAAAACTTCGGCAATCTTGGCTCCCGCTTCCCGGCTACTCAGCTCGGGAGCTTTTTCCAGGTGTATAACCTGAATTTTAGTCCGGTCAAATTTTAGTCCGGTTACAACAATTGAATCATCCAAAACGGTTTCATCAATGATTTCGCCGGCAGTACTGCACATGACCAAATGCGCAGAAGGGTGGTTTTCCCTCAACTGGTTATAATGACTGGCATCTTCCAGTAGTTGTCGGTTTCCAAAGGCGAGCACTAAATCGGGCGATAGGTTTTGCTCTGTGGGCGCACCTGATTGGGTATCTAGTCGGTATTGAATTATCTCCATGAAACGAGAGTGAACATTTAAAGCAAAAGCGATTCTACGTTTTTATTTTTATTTTGGTTCCACCCCAATAAATTGAAACCGCTTCAAACATAGTGTTTAATACCTTTCTCCTCAAAAAAGCTGTTATGATGCTTTTTGGCATTTCCATGTACTTTTCCATGGTAGGCCAAACACCACTTTGGACTCCCGCAACACTTTTCACCTGGGAAGGAGACAGCCTTCGGGGATATCTGCGCAACGCTTCCAATTGCTTTCCGGAAGCTACTATAAAATGGTATCCCGGACGATCCAAAGAATTTATTGAAGTACAAGTGGACAGCATTCAAAAATTAGGATTGCCCAATGGAAAAACTTTTGTTCCACTACCGGGACTCAATAATTCTAAAGGACTCTACGAACGAATCGCCTCTGGCGGGGCACAACTCTACCGAGACAATTGCTCCAAAGCTCCACAATATGTGATCGTTACACCCGAGCAAAAAACGGTACTCGTAAAAAAATCCAACTTTCAAGGGGTTGTCATTGCACTCAATAATGAATGTTTAGGTGGCCGACTCCCTGGCACTTATCGTTTAGAAGAGGAATCGATGGTGGAGTTGTTGACGCATTATTTGCAGTGCCGGGACAAGCCCCACAGCTTAGTCACCACCAAAGACAAAAGCCCGTTCGGCTTTTGGGGGCTTGGCCTACGCTCACACCATATTTTAAACTACGAGTTGATTACCAACCAGTGTTTGCAGTGTGAAGTTGACATGACACTCAAAGGAGGAGCCGGCCTTTTTGGCTTCTACCAATTTGGTCGTCAAAATCTTGGTGTGCGGGCCGAGGTGGGCATTGACCGTCGATCTTTGCACTATAACTACCGTGATTCTCTGGGTACGGTCTTTGGCACTCCGTTGATCGATGGCAACTCATCGGAAGTCTTGCAACAGAATGTGCTGAATTTCCAAGTTTTAGGCCGCCAGTACTGGCAGGGACTTGGGGTTCCGAGTTTTGTTTCGTTTGGTTTGGGTTATGGTTTTTCTTTTGCTGACGAGGCAGGCCTTGAATTGTATTCGAAGCGCTATAGCCCATACACCATCAATGCTCGATTCAGGGAGTTACAAGTTGTGGGCGAATTGGGTATACTTCCCTTTCCTTTGTTTGCCCCAATCGCCCTTTCTGCCCGGTACCAGTTTTCCAATTATCAAACAGAATCGGAAAGCATTCTGATTACGCATCGTTTTTCAACCCTTCAGTTGGTGGCCAGTTATCGATTTGATCGAAGGGGTTTCTGACAAATTTTAGAAAGTTTAGGCAGGTGCAACTATTGGTTGCCATAATAGTCTTTGGGTAAATAGCGTTAGAGAAATTCCAACTCCTCTTTCTTTCTTGTTTTATCTATTTCGAAAACTGTAGCCTTTTCATGCTTCTTCGGATTACACTATTTGGTTTCTTTTTACTGCCATTTGTTCCTGTTTTCAGTCAATCGTTTACCGTAAGCGGTAACGTAAAAGACGGTGAAAGTGGAGAGCAACTGATGCTTGCTACCATACGGGTTAAGGGTACCTCTTTGGGAGTTACCTCCAACGAATATGGTTTTTTCTCCCTGGTGATTCCGGAAGGCACCCTCAATGGGGAGACTTTCACTCTGGAAATTGCCTTTGTGGGATATGAGGTACAATCTTTAACACTCCCGGTTGGCACCAACCAAAGCCTGAAGGTGCAACTCGAAGCGAATGTTAACCAATTGAAACAGGTAGAAATCTCTGCCGAACAATCCCGACAGCAGGAAGAAGTGCAATCGACTCAGATGAGTGCGATTCACCTGCCAATAAAACAAATTGCCTACGTTCCTTCCCTGGGTGGAGAAACCGACATTATTAAAGTGATGCAATTGATGCCGGGGGTAGCCAGAGGAACTGAAGGAACCACCGGGATGTTTGTTCGTGGTGGCGATGCCGATCAGAATTTGGTATTGCTGGATGAGGCAACCGTGTATAATGTCGGCCATTTATTTGGTTTTTTCTCGGTATTCAACTCCGATGCGATCAAAGACATGACCATGATCAAAGGCGGGTTCCCAGGTCAATACGGTGGACGACTTTCCTCCATTCTGGACATCCGCATGAAAGATGGCCACGCGAATAAATTTCACGGAAGCGGTGGTGTAGGCTTGCTTTCTTCCCGACTCACTCTGGAAGGTCCAATTGTAAAAAACAAGGCTTCTTTTTTGGTTTCCGGCCGCCGAACCTACATCGATCAGGTTTTTCGAAGGGTGGGTGTCAACATTCCTTATTATTTCTACGACCTGAACCTGAAGTTCAATTACAGTTTGAGTGAGAAAGACCGCTTTTACTACAGTGGCTACATTGGAGATGATGTATTGAAAATCAGTGAGGCTGCCGAACCCGGTGAAGAGGACGGCCTGGGCTTTCGTTTTGGTTTTAACCTGGGCAATAAGACCCATTCGCTGCGTTGGAACCACGTTTACAACGATCGGCTTTTCTCCAATCTCTCCCTCATTACCACCAATTTTTCTTACTCCATCAATGGAGCTTTTGACAACAATAACCTGCTGATCCGTTCGAAAATCCGAGACATCGGTGGCAAGATGGACTACCAGTTTTTCCGCAACAGTGGGCATACCATACGTTTTGGAGGACAGTTCATTGACCACCAATTCAACCCTAACGTGGTGAATACTCAAGGAGACATTACCGAAGTTTTGGAAAGTAGCTCTGGCAGACGAATCGGTTTTCAGGAAATGGCAATTTATGGTCACAGTGATCAAGAAATATGGGGGCCTAACCTGAAGTTGAATTATGGACTTCGCATTTCGGGATCAACCGTCAACGGTAAGTTTTATGGAGGCATTGAGCCTCGTACTTCGATCCGCTATTCCATGGGCCCGAATCGTTCTGTCAAGGCCAGTTACGCTCGAATGAAGCAGTACATGCACCGGGTTTCGAGTTCAACCATCGCCCTACCGACCGACCTTTGGTATCCGGTTACAGATCAGGTGAAACCGCAATCTTCCGATCAGGTGGCCTTGGGTTACAACCATTACCTGCCGAAACTGAAAACTACCTTTTCGATAGAGAGCTACTACAAGTGGATGAATAACTTGATTGAATACCGTGAAGGTGCTAACCTGATTCTAAACAATGAGTTTGAAAACGAATTGGTGCAAGGCAAAGGAGACGCTTACGGTTTTGAATTTTTATTGAAACGTGATGAAGGCCGGCTCAATGGATGGGTTGGTTACACGCTCTCTTGGGCTACCCGTGATTTTGACGAATTAAATAACGGTGAAAGGTTTTTTGCCAAATACGATCGGCGACATGATTTATCGATTGTTGCCAATTATGACCTCAGCAAGCGCATTACTATTTCTGCGGTTTGGGTGTACGCTACCGGATCTCGCTTTACAGCCCAAACGGGACAATACCTTATGCCCAATCCTACTCTTACCGGTGTAGAGGCCATTCCGATTTATACCGATCGCAATGCGGTTGCCATGAGCGCTTCGCACCGCTTGGATGTCAACGTGGTGCTAAAACCGAAAAAAGAACGTAAATGGCATGGCGAGTGGCATTTTGGATGCTACAACCTCTACAATCGGGCTACTCCCTACCGGATTGAAATCGTGGCAAACGACAATTCTCTGGGCTATAACTATCAACAACCAGGCTTGTTTGGCTTCTTACCTTCCATCGCCTATAATTTCCGATTCTAATGAGGCTTCGATTTATAATTTCTTCCCTTTGTTGCGCAGCTCTTTTAGTTGCGTGTCAACCCGAACCACTTGCTTTGAAGCTAAATGAGCCTCCCCCTAAATTGGTCATTGCTTCACAAGCTGCCCCAGGGCAGGTTTTGGTGGTGACAGTTAGCAAGAGTTTTTCAGCGTTAGAATACAACGAACAAGAGGTTGACGAGGAAGACTCCACCAATGTGGACAATACCCAGGAGATCAATGCACTACTGAATCAATTCTTAGTGTCCAATGCCTTGGTAACGGTGACCTTTGACGGCCGAACGGAAACCCTTACTCAAGTAGAAAAGGGAATTTATGCGAGTTTGAACATTAACCAAAACCCAGGGACGGAATACGAGCTTCGAGTCATTGATCAAGCGAGTGGCTTAGAGGTTACTTCAAGGGCCACTTTTTTGGAAAGAGCCCGATTCGAGTCGGTGGAGGCCCGCCGAAAAGAAGAAGTCGGTACGGAGTTGGTAGAAGTGACTTATGCTTTTGAAGATGAACCTGGCCCAAACTGGTATGTATTGACCTTTTATTCAGAAGACCCGGAAGAACCTGAGTTTACTTCCTTGCAATATCAGACCGGAAGAACAGAAGTTGTGTTGATTGCCGACAACGGAGGAAATGAAGGCATCATTTCGGGAACCGAAAAACTTTATCAATGGGAGCAAGATTCGATGGCGGTTTCGGTGAGCAACATTAGCCAGGAGTATTACAATTACCTCCAACAATGGAAAAAGCGCAACAATAGCCCTGGGGACCTTTTGAGTGAGCCTGTTACCTTGCCTACGAACATCAGGAACGGCTACGGTTTTTTCACTACTCATTATCCTGATGTACGGGTTTTATCGTTAAAATAGGCACTTCTTGCTAAGAAAGGCAGGCTGCATTTTCTTTTTTGGGATTACTTTTGTTCTTATGGACAGCCCCGATATCTTCTTTGTCTCCGAATTTTCCGACATACCCCCTGTTTTTCATTCTGATCTGACCCAGGCTCCCTTTGAAAACTGTGTGCTTTGTGAACAGTTCCTATTGAAGGATGGAACTCCTTATGTAATTGAGAAGGCTTTCAAACGGAACTTGAAATTGCAGATTACCAACACCTTGTTTGAGTATGCCATTTGCATGGATTGTGTAGAGAAAATGCGTGAAGTAATTTCCAAAGAATCTGCCATTGCGATGGAGAAATACATGGCCGAACGGGTAGATTTGGCCAAACGCAGGCAAGAGTTGATTGCAGCAAAGGATTTCACCATAGAATCGTGGCTGGGCAAGTGCATCATCACCGAAAAGCCCATGGAGACTTTGTCTGAGTATCAAATCAGTTGCCAATGTGATGGTAGCAGCATGTTGTACACTTTTCTTCCCTACATGATCAGTGAAGAGGCCATTTTAGAGCTGGTGGAAAATATTTCCGAAAAGACGAAAGATGAGCTGGATGGTTTCAGAGATACGTTTTTAGGTCCCTCCCCCGAAATTCAGGACCTTCTTCCCGACCGTCCTTTGGTGTTGATATAGCTCTCAGGATAACGCCTTCATATACCGATAGAAATCAACAAGGGCCACTTCCCATTAGGAGCGGCCCTTGTTTTTATAGTATAGATGCGTGCTGAACTTTATTGCCCTGCAATAGCAGTTCCGGAAGAAACAGCCGAAACACTAAACCAACCCACTGCCTTTACATCGGAGTTCGGGTCAGCGTTCACAATGTTGGTGCGAATGTTGGCCGCTGGAGTAGCAAAGAGCCCGTTGTTGGTAAGCTGAGAGGCAAGTTCACCTAAAAACGACCAAGTAGGCTCTGTTATAGCCCAAAGTTCCACCCGGACTTCATCACCCAATTTATAGGGATCACTGTCATCGTTGATCAAAAACTCACGGATGGGAATGATGAATAGAAACCCATCGGCTCCATTGCTTCCAAAGGCACCATCTACGGAAACATTGATCGCGGTTGGATCGTCAAAAAAGACACCGTTCCGGTAAGTTCTAATCCAGTAGTAGTCTTCTCGGTTAGGCAAATCGAAAGCGAAAAAGGTAGCATAGTAACCCTCCTCCTCGCCGAACTCTTCTTCCCGGAATTCAACGGTGACAGAATCGAGGGTTGGAACCGGGTTTACAGTGGAACTCGCTTCAAATGTGTTGCCGTTGTGGGTAACACTTAAGGTATAAGTGCGCCCTACCTCTCCAAAATTGGTGTCGGCAGTATCGGGCTCCCAAATGTAATTCCCCTGACCTTCAGGCGCAGCCTGAAAGTCGTATACTTTTCCTAAGTCATCGGTAATGCGCACGGTAGCACCGTCTGCAAAACGCTGTGTAGTATTGTCGAAATAAGGAGTGGTTTCGGTTAAAACGATCCGCTTCTCGCCTGATTCATCGGTGAGAAAAGCATCTACTGCGAGTTGAACAGTTCCTTCGTCCAAATCCACATCGATGGGATCTTCACAAGAGGTGATTGCCGGGCCCAAAAGGACGCATCCTACCATCACCCAAATTGTACGGAGATTTTGAAATGGCATTTTCATGGTGAATGGCATTAAAATTTGAAGTTATAGGCGACCGATGGAACAAAGTTGCCCACAATGGCCAGGCGAATGGCTTCGGTATTTTGGGGGATGTCTGGATTTTCCTGGAAGTAGACCGAAAAAGCATTTCGGCGGTTGTAAGCATTGTATACCGAGAACACCCATTCTCCAAACCACTTCCGATTTTCTTTTTCCTTAGGAGATAGGGTGGCCGAAACATCTAATCGGTGAAAGTCTGGAATGCGGTAGTTGTTTCTCCTTTCTTCTGAGTTGTGCGGAGCTACCCAACCTTGAATGTTGAACCGGTTGGTGGGGAAAGTACCTGGCGTACCAGTGCTGTACACAAAGTTGGCCGAAAAGCTCCAACGAGGATTCACCTGGTAAGAGGCTACCACAGAAAGGTTGTGCGTGCGGTCAAAACGGGTGGGGAACCATTCGCTTCGATTAATACCATCTACCTGACGTTCGGTACGGGCCAAAGTATAGCTGATCCATCCGGTGAAATCTCCTTTTGCTTTTTTGATGTAAAACTCAGCTCCGTAGGCACGCCCATCGCCGAACAACAGTTGGGTTTCGTAAAACTCATTGAGAATCAAATCGGCATTATTGATGTACTCCACCTGGTTTTGAAAGTCTTTGTAGTATACCTCTACCGAGGTTTCAAAGGTGCTTTCCTTGAAGTTACGGAAGTATCCCAACGCATACTGATCGGCAATTTGTGGCTTCACGTTGTTGGTACTCGGTGACCACACATCGATAGGCGTGGAAGCCGCAGTGTTGGAAAGCAGGTGTAAGTATTGCGCCATTCGGTTGTAGCTGGCCTTGATAGAGCTGGTCTCTGTCAACTCATACTTAATGGCCAGCCGAGGCTCAAAGTTGGCGTATTGCTCTACTGTTTCCCACTGATCATATCGCTGAGAGCTAACCACAGTCCGTTCAACACCTGGTGTGGTGTCATTTAGTGTGTAGGCGTTTCCCTCGCCCAAATATTGATATATGGAGTAGCGCAATCCATATTGCAAGGCAATGCGTGGTCCAATTTTTTGCTCATTGGCCACAAAAATGGCGCTCTCCGCTGCCTTCTGATCTTCTAAGCTGATGTCGTTGGCATCGCCTCCGCTATTGAAACTGGCATTACCCGGTTTAAAGTCGAACAGAATGGTTTGGGCTCCGAAGGTCAAGGTGTTTTTCGGATTGATGTAATAAGTGAACTCTGGTTTTAAACTGTAGTTGATGACATTTGACTGCCAATTGAATCCATCTTGGTTATCCCCTACTCCAAACTCGTAATCGTACTTGGAGTAAATGGCGGTCATGTTCATGAACACCTTGTCATTAAAGATGTGGTTCCAACGAGCAGAGGCCGTTTGATTGCCCCAATCGAATTGAAAATCACCTGTTCCAAATACATCCTTTCCCAGGTAGCCGCTAAGGAAGAAGCGGTTTTTATCGTTGAGCTTGTAGTTGACCTTAGCAGTGAGGTCGTAGAAGAAAAACTTGGAATCAGAAAGGTCGTCGTTCAAAAATGGCCGGGCGAGAACATCGGCATAAGAACGGCGGCCTGCAATCACAAAAGACGCTTTATCTTTTTTAATGGGCCCTTCCAAGGTTAAACGGCTAAAGATGAGCCCTAAACCACCGGAACCCGCAAATTTCTTCTGGTTTCCTTCCTTCATCCGAACGTCCAAAATGGAAGAAAGCCGTCCACCGTATTGCGCAGGAATTCCGCCTTTGATCAGTTTTACATTTTTCACGGCATCAGGGTTGAACACCGAGAAGAAGCCGAAAAGGTGCGATGAGTTGTACACCGGTGCTTCATCTAATAAAATAAGGTTTTGATCAACTCCGCCACCGCGAACGTTGAACCCTGAGGCTCCTTCGCCCACCGTGCTTACTCCGGGAAGTAATTGAACACTTCGAATAACGTCTACCTCCCCCATAAGAGCGGGAATCTTTTTGATGGTCGAAATCTCCATTTTGTTGACACTCATCTCAACGTTCTTAACGTTGGCGTCAGCCTGTTCGCCGGTTATGACCACTTCTTCTAATACCTTAGAGTTGGTTGGCAATTCGATGTCGAACTTGGTATTTTCAGTGAGGTCAATTTGCTTTTCTACATCTTGAAATCCAACGTAAGAAAACTTGAGGTTGTAGCTCCCATTGGGGAGGGTGAGGGAGAAGAAACCGTAGACATTGGTTACCGTACCGGTTCCCAACTCTTTTACGAATACCGTGGCACCGATGAGTTCTTCTCCAGTTTCACCGTCTTTAATATAACCACTGATGGTCGATTTCTCCTGCGAAAGGGCTATAGAAGGGAAAAATAGCCCCAGTATCAATCCCAGGATTAGGATGTAGCGGATCATTGATTGAGGTTTGATAAATAATGGTGCAAAATTCCACTTTTTTTCAGGATCGCAAGTTAACTTTAGTTAATTATTGACGAAGGTGCAACACACCTCTACGATTTCCCGAAATACGTCGACAATTGCGCCTATTCAGTTTTTAGAGCAATAACCGGTCGCAAGCGTGCCGCTTGGTAGGCAGGATACAAGCCGGCAAGCCCTCCAGCGGTAATGAGGGCAATGAGACAAATTATTGCGAGTTGAAAGTCGACTTCAGGATTAGAGAAAAACTCGCTGCTTCCCCCCTCTCCGGCGATTAAGCTGGCGATGATTTCCCAGAGTACAGTCCCCGACAAGAGGCCTAAGTAGCCAGGAAACAGGGTTAAAATCACTGCCTCAGTTAACACCATTCGAATCACTCGCAACGGACTTGCTCCTAGTGCTTTCCGAATGCCAAGTTCTTTACTCCGTTCCTTTACAGTAATCAACATGATGTTGCCCACTCCCACCGCACCCGCACCGAGGGTTCCCAAGCTTACCATCAAGCTGAAGAGGTAGATGCCATTAAAAAGTTTTTGAAATTGACTGAACTCTTCTTCGATGTTAGCGGTTCCCAAACTACCAAAATCGTCGGGAGCAACTTGGTGCTTGCGCTTCAATAGGTGGCATACCTTGCGTTCCACTTCAGCTGCTTTTACTTCAGGTTGTGGTAGCAAGGCAAACATTCGTACTCGGTTGGGTTGATTGAAGCAATGCTGTAAAGTGGTTCGAGGAATAAATACGGTTTGCTCCTGATTGGCTCCCTCCTCACCTACGCTATAACTTTCAAAGGTTCCAATTACCATGAACCACACCCCGTTGATGCTGATGTATTTGCCAACCGGTGAGTTTCCCAAACCAAATAAGACTTCACTTACCCGAGAGCCAATTACCGTTACTTTGCGTTTTTGAAGAATATCGGTTTGATTTAAAAACCTGCCAGACAATTGTTTAACAGGAAGCACCTGGAGTATTTCCGGCACTTCTCCGTTCACTTCAAAACTTGCTTCTTCTCTTCCATGCTTCAGCACCGCTCGCCCTTCCAATTGATTTTTCGGAGCTACCACTCTAACTTCTTTTATCTCCCGCCGAATGTCCTCTAAATCGGTATCGGTAAAATGAATCGCCCTTCCTGGCTGAAACCCTCGGTAGGGAACGGTGGTAGCTTGCGGCCACACAAATACAGTATTCTTAGCTACATTCCAATTGCTGGTAACGCCATTGTAAAGCCCATTTCCACCTCCCATGAGCATCACCAGCATAAAAACGCCCCAAAACACTCCAAAGGCAGTTAAGAAGGTTCTCAGTTTATGCTTTTGCCACGTTTGAAAAAGCTCTCGCCAACGGTCCACGTCCATAACTTATGTTCTTGAAGTAAGCGCTTCTACCGGTCGGATTTGTGCTGCTTTGCGAGCTGGGATCAAAGCGGATAAGGTTCCGGCAAGTACCAAAACGAGGGTAGCCGTAAATACTACTGAAAGGTGGATTTCAGGGGTGTCAAAGAAACCAAAGTCGATCTCAAAGTTCTCCATGGCATAGGTAACCAACTCCAATATCACCGTCCCTAAAACAATTCCTGCATATCCTGCTGCCAGGGTCAAGACCAAAGATTCCAGAAGAATTTGGCGGATAATCATCCAAGGGGTGGCTCCAATAGATTTTCGAATTCCGATTTCACGCTTCCGATCGTTCACCACAACAATCATGATATTGCTCACCCCAACGGTTCCTGCGGTTAAAGTTCCAATACCAACTATCCAAAGAAAAAAGCGAAAACCAGCAAAAAAGCCCATCCAACGTTTGTACTCTTCTTCTTTGTTAAAAATGAATAGGGCTTCCTCGTCACCACTTTCGTAGCGCAGTCTACGGCTAAAAAATTTTCTTACTCCTGCCTCCACTTCACTGGCCGGTACTCCTGGTTGAGCAGTAACCGCCATGATGTCTACTGTTTTGCTGTGATTAAAAACCTCTTGAAAAGTTTGAAAGGGAATCCAAACTACTTCGTAACCAGCATTGACATCTCCACCATCATCGTAAATACCAACTACCCGAAAGGAGACCCCATTGATCAATATGTACTGGCCTAATGGTTCTTCTTCAGGTTCAAAAAATAGACTGGCTACCCGTTGACCAATAGTAGCCACCTTTCTACTGCCCTCCTCATCCTTGGGATTTAGTTTCCGACCTCGTGTGACTTCTTGTAAATCGATTTCAAAATAATCATCGGTCGTTCCAAACACAGTGTATCGCCCGAAGTGATTTTTTCGTGAAACCAAGTAGTTACCCGAAAGGTTGTTGCGCGCTACAGCCAGATCAATACCTTGAACAACCTGGTGCATTTCTTCCACGTGTTCCTGATAGACCGTAATAGTTCGACCAGCTGGCAGACCTTCAAAACCAATGGAGGTTGCACCTGGAAACATCCAAAGACTGTTGGTTGCTCGTCCTTTGTATTGTTTCAAAACGGCTTTTTCTAAACCACGGCCAACGCCAAGCAAGACCATAAGAATTAAGATGCCCCAGAAAACACCAAACCCGGTTAAGAAAGACCGAAGTTTGTTTTTCTGAAGGGTATGAAAAATCTCTTGCCAGGAATCGTTGACAAATAGAAGCTTGACCATTTCGGCCAATGTTAGGGAATCAAAGCAGGCGTGGTTGCAACAATTGAGTGAAGTGTACAAATCACACTGTGAAATGACGGAGGCAAATGGTGAAACACCAAGAGACCTTATAGCTCTAAAATCTGCCTTAATAAACGGTCTTTGCTATTGAAGCTCTCTTCCAAAGAAATCGTACTGTCGGTTCGGAGTACCCCGGGAATGCGGTTGATTTGGTCGATAACTGAACGTGCATGTCGGGTATCGCGACAGAGAATTTTACAGAAGATGCTGAAGCCGCCAGTAGGCAGATGCGCCAAAGTGATTTCTGGAATACTCTCTAAAATCGTGGTGATATCGCTCCACTGAGAAGTTTCGTGGGTAATGATTCCAACATAACCGGTGAATCCATATCCTAACAAGGAGTAGTCTATCAGTAAGTTCGTTCCTTTAATCAGGCCTGCATTCTCCATTTTTTTAACCCTTCCCTGCACAGTTCCCGGAGAAACGATGAGCTTTTTAGCGATTTCTGCGAACGGGATACGAGCATCTTTCATTAGGTAACTCAGTATTTCCCGGTCTAATTTGTCGATTTGGTATTTCATTAGAAGATATATCCTCAAAAAATATTGAATCAGTAGAATTCAACAGTAAAAAATCTTGATTGAGCAAAAATTACTGTTTTCCTCATCAAAGATGATAAAATTTGGCACTTAGTGTTATATTTACACCACCAAAACGTAGTGATGAATTTCAGGTTAGTAAAATGAAATTTGAATGACGCTGTTTTCTTCCACTCCAAGTTCATTTCCCGACGGGGCGTCTGAAGGAGATTGCAAATGAGTTGGTTTGAAAGTTATTGTCGGAGCCAAAGTAAATTGAACAACAGCGAATCAGCATAACCTTGCTTTTTCCAAGAGAAAGAAACGGGAACGGGGAAACCCAACTCGCTGAACATGAAATTTTTGCAACGACTGCAATGCAGATTAATCATTAGGACCTGCCTGATGTTCATCCCACGTTTGATTTATATGGAATTAAAATTCCAACCAGCCGGACTTAACATCCATTGTTTTTCCTGGGTCCGGGTGTAAACCGGCTGGTTGGATCTTTATACGTTCTTAAGAAATTTTGCCTGCGCGAAGAAAGCCGCAACCACCCGATATTCAGCACTTTTCTGTCCGCTTGGTGTTTCGAGTGGTTTCTTCCCGGGCAAACTTATTAAAGATACCCAATGGCTTCTGTTTTGATTTAAGCGATCAGAGGTCGGGATTAGCGTGAGAAAGGTCAGTTGTTTATACAAGTGACCTTTTTTTATGCCCTTACCAGATCAGGGAGCCAGGCCTTTGTGAAAAAATGTTGGACCCTCTTCCACTCTTCTTTAGTGGCAAAGAAATGGTAATGTTCTTCGGTAATGGTTTTCAACCACCACTGGCCTTCCACCTGCACATCCAAGTCATCAGGAGTTTTGTAAAGGGTTTCGAGCCGTAGTTCTTCTACCTCCAACTTATTAAAAACCAATCCGTACACACTCGTGTTCACGTTTAGACGTAAGATCAACCCTTTGGGCAGCACTTGAAGGTTTACCCTTTCGGCGGCTGAGAATCGCTTTTTCAATTGATCGAGCCCATCATGGCCGCTTTGATACCTAAGTCGTGGAGAGCCACTCCCGCCCATTTTAAGGTTGGCGACAAAGCCGAAAGGCTTACCAACAATGCCTCTGATCTCTTCTTTGGTCTTACGATCGTTGTGGCTGAGGTTGTATAGTTTTCGCTGCATCTCCCCTAACAACAAAAATCATTTTGCTTTGTTGGAAAACACAAAGTCTAAAGCATGCCAGAATTACCTGAAGTTGAAATCTTTCGCCGGTACTTTGAACGCACCTCTCTGCAGCAATCGGTAACCCAAATTGATTTTTTAGATGATAAGGTATTGTCTACCGATGCAGCGGAAATTGAATCGGCCCTGGTCAATCATACGTTCTTTGCCACCACACGTATTGGCAAATATCTTTTTGCCCAAATCGACTCAGGAAAGTTTCTATTGTTTCACTTTGGCATGACGGGCTCTCTGAGCTACTACCAAGCCTCCATCGACCCTCCTAAATTCAGTAGGCTAATCATCCAATTCGATACCGGCTATCATCTGGCCTTTGTTTGCCCAAGAAAATTTGGAAGAATAGAATTGGTCACCAACCTCAAGGAATACCAGGGCAAGAAAAAGTTAGGCCCTGACTTTTTGACCATCGATAAAAATGGGTTTAAAACAGCCATTCAAAAAAGGATGACCAAAATAAAACCGGCTCTATTGGAGCAAAAACATTTTGCAGGAATTGGCAATTGGATTGCGGATGAAATGCTTTTTCAGGCTAAAATTCACCCTGAAAGGCTATGCAAGTCTCTTACTAATCGCGACTTGAACCTGTTGTTTAACTCCGGCATACAAACCATCGAAGAAGCCATTGCTCACGACACTCATTACGGAAGCTTTCCGGATTTTATGTTCGTCAACCACCGAAAAGAAGGGGCCAAATGTCCACGGTGCGGTGCCGAAGTAATCCGCATGGTAGTCGGCGGACGCGGAACCTTTATCTGCACCAAAGAGCAAAGGGCTTAGATTTTCGGCTCCTTTACCACCAAGGCATAAAAGTCGTTACCAATCTCAACATATCCTTGATCGTAACAGAAATAGTAGGTTTTTCCTGCCTTGGTAATGTGGGTGTGGGTAAAAAACTTAAAGTGAAACCCGCGGGTGGTAAGTCGGTCTTTGTGGACCCTGGAAGTTCCGCTGGGGTTTAGGCCAAACAAGATATTTCGGTTTTTTCTAAGTCGATTGTTGATGGTTCGAACGGTGTTGTTTGCCTCCCGCTTCAACTGGTTGTTGTAGGCATTTCTACATTGGTCAGAACAGAATTTTTTGTCGATCCTACCGAACAAAACTCCTTTACATTCAAGGCATTTACGCTCTTCCATTTTTGCATATTTATCTGAAAGGTACGCATTTACCCGTGTTTAAACGTTTACAAACGAAAGATAAACGGGTATAACCGTTTAATAACCGAATAAACAGTGGGAGTGATAGCACCTTTGTGAAGTGGTTATTTGATAGCCAAGTTCGAAACGTATGAAGAACGCAAAACCAACTTAAATGATGATTGATATGAAGATGTTGAAGAACCATGTGCAGTTGATAGGAAATGTAGGGGCAGATCCGGAAATCCGGAAAGTTGGAAAGGGGGTTCCCATGATCCGTTTTTCATTGGCAACCACCGAATTCTCAAAAAATGCAAATGGTGAGCGCGTTTCACACACTGAGTGGCACCAGGTGGTGGCCTGGAATCAGTTAGCTGAAATCGTGGAGAGGCTGTGTGTAAAGGGTTCGGAGGTTGCCGTTTCGGGGAAAATCAGGTATCGATCCTATACCGACAGGGAAGGGAGAGAACGTACTTCTACAGACATTGTAGCAGACGAGATACATGTTTTTCAGCCACGCCGTGAGCCAGTAGCGGTTTGAGCATTTAATTCGCTTCAGGCTGACGAGAGGCCGCTGTTCCCCCCATGGGTTCAGCGGCCTTTTAATATTCTTAAAGTGGCTGAGCAGGAATACCTAAAGGCTCCATGCCCAGCCAAGGCAACACCGTGACTGATCTATGGCTTAAGACGGAAACAACCCAGCAACGATGCCACCCAATATGGGATAGACAAAGCCAATTATTGCCCGAAAAGCCGGACAATGTCAAAACTGGGGTAAAAATGCCGCCTCAAATGGCGGGTTTGGAAATAGGACTTTAGAACATAAATGGTGAGTGTCCTAATCGTTGTTCGGATATACGAAAGTTGTAGGAAATTGTTCCTACAAAGACAACGAATTGATGCGGTCGTCGGACGTAATAGAAATGGACTAAGAGATGGAGGACTGAATCTTTGAGCTTACCAGAAGGTCCTCTTTAATTGCCGAAATTGGAAGAATCTGCAATATTTCTAAGCCCAGGATGCCTTGGTGGCGATACTGCATAAACAGGTCGGTGAAAACGACATTGGAATCGTTGGAGGTGGTATGGCAAAGGTGAAATTCTTCTTTTATTCCGATGGTTTCGCCAGATATCATTTGAGCAAGGACAACTCTGTACTCTACTCTAAATCTGTTTTCACGCAATGCTACCATAATTATGGATTGCTTATAGTTTCACTTTCCGGCGGTTTTTCTTTCTGACTACAGTGCATTTCCCAATGCTGCTTCCACTTCTCTCTTTTTTCAGGCGGCATCTTTTCGAGTTTGGCCTCCCACTTTTTTCTCCAATATGCTTTTTTTTGGCCTTGTTCTTTCGGTGTCAATTTCCAAAAGGAGGACCAACTCCCAACCAATAGGCGACTAAGAAGAAGGAGTCCCAAGGCTTGCATCCAGTTTATGCGAGGGCTTTCAAACAAATCGGGCATCAACCAATTCCAAAGATGCATGACAAGCCAACTGAGCAGCCCAAAGGAAAGGGTCAAAAAAACTAAGGCTTTGAGGCACTTTTTAATCCACCACTCCATTCACCAACGTCTTTATTCAACAATCAACTCTTGGTATAATTCATCAAGGCGTTCGCGGAGTGCCAAAACTGCATATCGCTTTCTTGAAAGCATCGTATTGATTGAAAGCCCTGTTTCAGCGGCCATCTCTTTGAAGGACTTATCTTCAAATTCATGCCAGATCAACACCTGTTTTTGCGTTTCTGGTAAGGCATCAATGGCATTTTGTAGTTCTTCCCAAATTATTTTTCTGGCCAAGACCTGATCCGGACTTTGACTCAAATCTGGGAGAATATCAATTAAGGTGGGAATTTCATCCTGCTCGCCAGTGTTGGTCCTACGGAGTTGACGCGAAATGGGAGTTGGCTTTTTCTTGCGGTACAGGTCGGTAATCTTATTCCGTGCCACGGCAAACATCCAGGCGGTTACCCGCTCAATCGAGTCCATTGCACGGTAGCTTTCTACCAATTGAGAAAAAACATCTTGGAGTATATCTTCGGCGTCTTCGGGATTCGAAACTCTTCTTCGGATAAAATCCAATAGTCGGTTTCCTTCTCGCTTTACCGTTTCTTGAATTTCCCGGTTTTGTTGGGTGGTCATGTAACCCGATATAGGCACTGCTTCTTTCATAGCTTAATGGTAGAGACGGCCAAGAGGTATAAATATTTTACGCTCAATCAATTCTTTTCAAGAAGCTCATTTTCAATTTTTTACACGCTCTAAATTAAGGTTTTTTCGCATATTGGTTGCCTCAGTTATCTACACTACCCTGCAATGGTGCTAAATCACAGCCAGATTCAACCTACAAAGCAGCCCCTTCGAATTGAATCGGAGGGGCCACTTCTTGGATCAGTACAGTGAAAGGCTCCTTAACCTGTGTATTTAATACTTACTGTACTAACAATTTTTTGGACTGTTCTCCATTGTCGGTCACCACTCGAATGAAATAGGCTCCAGATGGCAAATTACCAATCGCTACCTCTAATGACAGGTTTTCAAAGTCCGCGGAGTTCCATTGTTGTAAAACATTTCCTTGAAAACTGATCAAGCTTATTTGCTTTATAGTGGTGGCTCCATTCACTTTTATAGTTACAAAATCCCGAGCTGGATTGGGAAATAAGTCCACTTTCAAATCTTCTTCCAATATTCCAATCGCAGTGCTTTTACCCGGTTCATTTTCCCCCACTGCCGCAGGTGTTTTTCTTCCCTTATTGTCTTCCCCTTTGCCAATCATACTTTCGGGTTGGTTGTCGTTCATCTCTCGGGTGGTGCCCTGATCTTCTTCTTCAGTGTTGGTTTGACGCATCAGTGCATTTGCGGCTACGTCCTCCTCTTCTTCAACTATTGAAGTTTGATTCTCTTCCAACTCTTCTTCTGCTACCAGAGGTTTCTCTATCCATACTTCGGGGATTTCTGGATAGAGGTAAATCTGAGGAATGATGGTTTCAAAACTTCCTTCAAAGGACCATTTCAATTTTGCGGTAGCGTCAAAGTCCTGTTGGTAAAAGTCGATGCTGATCGGATAGAACTTTCCCTTTTCCAGGTAGACCCAACTTGAAAAGGCGTTGGGCAGCTGTCCTCTCCACTCGTTCAATAATTTTTTGTTGCCCAATTGCAACCGTACCCCATCATCTGCTGCAAAAGTGATGCGGTATTTTCCGCTTTCAGGCGCACGCAAAAAACCTTTCCACCGCACAGAGAAGTTTTCTGACTGCACACCGGCGATTGGTGATTCGTAATCCCAATAGTGATCTACAACTGGCTCAACAATTCTAACTACCGGACTTTGAAACCCTTGTTCTTTGTAATAACTGGCATACAGCCCTTTACCACCCTCTACTTCTCCTTCAACTTCATTGTACGCAAGGCCCTTAACTACTTTTTCCTTGGTTCCATAAGTACCGTAATTTTCAATATCCAACAGGTAATCCATTCCTGTTTCTTCGATGGTTGAAAACAAAAACTGCTGCTGAATAACCTCTAAACGCTTAGCCCCTGGACGTTTCCAACTTAGGCGTGCTACACCATCCCATTCTCCTTGAAAGTATTCAGCTTTTATTTCATAGAAATTACCTGACTTGAGATTCAATTGAACCGTATAATCAGTAGCAGGTTGTTCATACCACGCATCGATTAACAATTGATCATTGACCCAAAACCGAACTCCATCATCAGCGGTAAAGGTTATTGAGTACGTGCCATTATCTGGAGCCAACAAATAACCATACCAACGTGCCTGAAAGTTGGTTCCTTTTATTCCTCGAATTGGTCCCTCCTCCCCATTGGTTTCAAAATCAATGGTGGGGTCAATGGTTGATTGAGGCTTTCGCGTAAAAGCGTCTCCTGGATAGTAAAAAGCGCGTAAGCCATCTCCTTGTGCTGCGGGGTTGGCGGCAGGCATACCAATGAGTTCTGAAGTTCGGGCCAACCCTGCCAGGGAAATTCCAATTCCGAGAAGCAAAGTCAATGTTTTTTTCATGGCATCGTTTTTTTGAAGTGCAAAACGAATTTATGGTAGGGCAATGCCGTGTTGTTCGCTTTTTTTGGTGAATTGCAGGATGCGTTACTTGAGTTGTCTTTTCATTCCAGTGAGATGATGAGGGCTTGAGACAAAAACTTAAATTGGCCGCAAAGCCTCTAAATCATGCGAAAAGTAGTACCCAGCTTTCTCACTTCTATGAACTTATTAGCTGGCTTTTGGGCCTTGTTGGCCGACGATCCTTCGACGAGCTTCTGGCTGGTTTGCATAGGTATAGGCTTCGATTTCGTCGATGGCTTATCGGCACGCTTACTCAAAGTGCCAAGCCTGTTTGGCAAGGAACTCGATAGTTTGGCCGATATGGTTTCTTTTGGTGTTGTTCCGGGTTACCTGTATTCACATCACGTATTCTTTCATCAAGGCCCCGAGTTTCCTGCCATTCCTGAATTACTGGTCTGTTCTCTTATGCCGGTGTGTGCGGGTTTGAGGTTGGCAAAATTCAATGTGGGACAATCCAAATTCAAAGGCTTTAGCGGATTACCCTCCTCTGCAGCCGCATTGATGATCATTTCTATTCCATTTTTGGCGCATCAAGCAAATTATGCCTGGCTGGAACAGCTGCTGGAAGAGAATTTTTGGGTAAAAATGGGCCTACCTGTGGTTATGAGCTTATTGATGGTACTCCCAATAGAGATGTTCTCCTTCAAACACTTAAAAGAGGGATGGAAAGCCAACTGGCTACAGCTCGCCTACTTGCTTATGGTAATCGTTTTGAGCATTTTTGGTGGCTTCCTGATGCTTCCAGGAAGCATATTGCTCTATATTTTAATCTCAGTGCTCCTCTTTGTCGGACGTAAAATTTTCCAAGAATAGCCCTCCCCGACAACTCAACAAAGAAGTTTGCGACCATTAGGGAAATTCGTATTTTTCACCTCTGCCTGCCACCATTGGGCATTTTAACCCCTTTATCTAAAATGAACCTTCCTGGCCTCAATCACCCATTTGGTGAGGAATGTTGTGAATACGAAATTGAAGTATTGCAACAGAACTACTCCTCGTACTACTTTAATGAAGCACCTTTCAACCGAGATGCTCTGGAAACCAGCACCTACTTGATTGTTGGTCGCAGAGGTACCGGAAAATCATCCCTTGCTGAATATTTCAAGTTTCAGCGCGAACTCAAAAACGCCTATTGCATTGACGTTGATGAACCAAGTGTTTATCAAAAAATTCTCACTGAAGTGAGTAAAATGGCAGGCGCATCGCCGGAACTGGCACGCCTGAAGTTAGTTAAGGTATGGGAGTTTGTGCTTTGGTCTCTGATTTTTCATCGATATAAGTCAGAGAGTGAGGCAGCCAAAGCGGCTAGTCTATTGGCCCTACCCAAAGGGCCATCAAAGATGATCAGCATCCTGCTCAAATCCTTGTTGAATAAATTTCTTCAGGATGAAGGAGAGCTTAGCGATGAGTTGGAACAATTCGTTTCATCGGATTTGATGATAAAAGCTCGGGAGGAGGTACTTACTATTGCTAGAAATAAGCCCGTTATCATTGCCATAGATACCCTTGAGCGCCACGATTTGGATGATTTGCCAATGCTACAGGCCATTTCTGCATTGATTCAATGTGCAAGTCAATTGAATGTAAAGTATGCTTTTCGTGGCATTCACATCAAAGCATTTATCCCGGCAGAGGTATTTCCATTTATCGCAGAATCTGGTGTGGCCAACACGGCTAAGTTTATTCGGGAGCCCGTTTTCTTGAATTGGCGCCCCAAAGATTTGGTCAAACTGGTTTCCTGGCGCTATTTCCTGTATTTAAACAATCGGAATTTACTCCCTCAAAAGAATCAACAGATCAATTGGAACAGCTTCAAAGATGTTCATCAGAAAATTTGGATCCCTCATTTTGGAGAAGAGCAAAAAAACCATTTGGGACGGTTCGAAAAGACGTTTCCTTACGTGTTGCGCCATACTCAAATGCGGCCAAGGCAATTGGTTATCATCTTGAATAAGATCGCCCGACTGAGCAAACGTCAAGGTGGTTTCCCGTTTTTCGATCAGGAAATGATCCGACAAGGAATTCTGGAGGCCGAAATGGAATTGGCTACCGAGGTCATCAACTCTTACTCGCGTATATATCCAGGACTTCCTCGTATCCTGGATGCAATTCGAGGTTTTCCTACGGTTTTTAAAGGCAATCAATTGGATCGGTATGCGCCACGTACCAAGTCCGCTTGGATCAAAGGAAACTATTCTACTTACCGCTTTAAGCAGATATTATCGGAGCTGGGCATTGTAGGAGAATTAAGGCATTGGGATGAAAGGACACACATCCTTTCGGCAGATTTTGAATACCATCGGAGAGATCGTTTGGTATTGAACAGTGATAGCTACTATGTGCTCCATCCGATGTTTAGCCAGAAGCTCCAAATCAGCAATGAAAAATCGGTCATGGTCTATCCATTTCCAGATCATCCGGATTTTGGTGAAATGTAGGCGGTTTAAGACCAACACAAACCACCATCTTAAAATCTATCAAATATCACCTTTTCAGCTATTTACGACATTCATCTGAACTAAAATTGAAATCTTTTCAGATGATTTTTTGTTACTTCTGAAGCAACATTCACTTCAATTGTATACAATTGTAACATCAACAATGATTCGAAGGCTCTAAATGTCGCTCAGTTAATCGTTGAATTAGTTACATTTGTACCATGCCTACTAAGCTAAATGACCGCATTCAGATGGTCATGCATTTCAAACAGCTCAACGCCACTCAATTTGCTGAAGCAATTGGAGTACAACGCTCCAATGTTTCTCACATATTATCCGGTAGAAATAAGCCCAGCCTTGATTTTATTCATAAAGTATCCACTGCTTTCCCAGAAATTGATTTGCATTGGCTTATCCACAATAAAGGGACATATCCGCAAGCACCACCTTCAGCACTACCCTCTTCGGTTAAGCATTCAGCACCATCAAAAGCAACTGCTGAGGAGGAAGACCATCTCAAATCAGGCACAATTGTAACATCTGAGAAAAAGACACCTGAACATCATAATTCAAGCGGAACATCAGAGAAAGCTCACTCAGAGGAAATAAATACTTCCAGAGCATTGAGTCGGATAATTTTAATCTACACCGACGGCACTTTCGAAGAATTGAAGCCTACTGCTCCCCTACCTTTCACCTAAACTGCTAAAGAAAGTAGCGGGTTAGACCTTGCTCAGGTTCTGGGAATAGAAAACTCATAGGATGGAGCAGAAAGTGCTCCCGTATTCGTGAGGTTATCGTCAGGAACGCTAAATACAAATGCTTTGTACTCAATTCCGGGCCGCACAGGGTCTCCTTCGTTGTCGAAAACAATGGTATTGATCGGTACTTGATAAGAGCCTTGTCCAGACCGTACTTTTAGAAAGCAACCGTCACCCAATTCTTTCGCCTTGGTGGAGTTGAAGCTGAGTGACAACACCGATTTAACCAGCACCACCCTGTATTCCCTAACTCCATAGGGGCGAAAACCGCTTTCGAATTGGATGGCTATTGTTTTATCCTGGTCTTTCGCATGAATGCTTGGTACATTGGCGGGACTTGCTGTAACGATCTGACTCTTGGTAAATTGAGAAGCGGTGTCCTCTTTCGTACAAGAGACGAACAGGCTGGTAGCAACACAAATTGCTGCTACTGCCAGAATGCGTTTGGAATTTGGCATTTTTTATATGGGGCTTGGGGTTAAAAAGCAAAACGAAAAGGTTGGTGAGCAGTGTTAGATATGCACATTTTCTACCAGTTTTTTGGGCGTGTTTGGATGTCCCACCAGCATGAGAACATTTTTAACTTTAATCAAACGGCGTCTTTTAGACTTGGGGTATCACCGTGGCGGATAGTAAGCTATCCTGGTAGGCTTGAGCCAAAACAAAAACGAATTTTGTTCCAACTACTTGTATCAAAATTCAGAAAAAAAGTTAACTCAACCTGACGTGATCGGAATAAATCCTGACGAATTGCAAAACAATAACCTCAAGACAACAAGAAGCAGAAATAGCTTAGCAAAAGGCAAACCTTGGATTTACGCTACTCCCAGGAGTAAGACTTGAATTTTACCCGATCGATGAACTGTGATCGCTTACCTGGTTTTTTAAGCAAGGTTTTGTGCCCTACACTAGATTTTAATCCGCTAAAGGCGGTATATGCCCAATAATTGAAGATCGAACGACTGGCACGGCGTTCGAAATATATATTACCGGTGCGCGGAAAGATATAATTAGGGTTGGCGGTGTTGACTACAAAAGAATTGGCAAAGGCAGATCCTACACTGCGCTTAAAGCCCGGTTTGTCTTTGTTGGGGTCAATCAGGTTTACTTTGAGATTGCGGTAATACAAACGCATCCTACCGATGGCAAAGTCATCATTCGCCGTAACATTAAAATCCATTGATTTGATCCTGCCCTTTTTAATCTTCACGAAAGCAAGGTTCTCCATCATCGGGTTGAAGTGTACGAGGTCCATAGGGCCCAATTGTGCCTTATAGGTGTAGGCATTGTTGGCACTCCCAAGGTCGAAATCGAAGGTAGCCATCAACAACCCCTGACCCATTACGTAAGCCTTGGCATTTAGTCGGCTCAAACCACCAGCGTTGAGATAGGCTGTGTCATTGGTAAGGGAATAGAACTTGGCATTCATGCCACTGAAGTAAATAATTCCGGCTTGAGGAGCTCCAACTGCATGTTCTTCGTACTGTGCATACGATCGTTTAAGGCTAACCGAGTCTAACCATACCTCGTATTCCAATTCCTTGAGCAGTTGCTGAGGAAGTTTGGGTCGTTGATTTTTGGGCATTGGAAAGCGCTTATCGCGAAATACTTCGATTCGCATGCTATCCAACACCAATTCAGAAGCACGTAAGCGTTTATCGTAGAAGAGACCATCGAAGTCAAGGTCGACTAGCTCAGCTTGTTCTGTAGTTAGGTTTATCCAATCCGTTTGTTGGAAAAATTGTGGTGCAAAATCGTATTTGGCAGTTGCTGGAACCAAAGCCACCTGACTGGCCTTTAATCGCCTTGCATTGGTGGACCAGTGTAAGTCGCCAAGCTGAATCTCGTAGTTACCATCAGCAACAGGCAATCGGTAATTTTGCATGCCTATGTTCCAATCATCTGCAAACAAGGGCCTTTCCACTTCCCTGTTGGCGTTTGAATCGAGCATAAAGTTGATGACTTCTCCTTCCAACTCTGGCAAACACTGGGTGCCCAAATCGGCAAAACCATTCGAAAAACGAATCTTGCCTAAGTTGTATTCTTCAAAGAAATTCATCAACCCGTTTCTAATGGAATCTATTGAAAGACCATCAGAAGACTGCACAGCTACCGGAGCGGATGGCCTCCTAACTTCGACTTGAGGGCTTTCTACTTCTATAGAGTCGACAATCAGCCTTTTATCTAAAATTGCTTCCCGGAGTTGAATTCCCTCCACGTTGAGTTCAGGAACAAATACATTAACCAGGTTTTTTTGAATGGAATCTGGGTAAAGGCGACTCCAATCTTCGATTTCAGGTTTGGGATGAATGTGCAGGTTGGTAGCTCCCAGACCTCCAAATTCAGTAGAGAGCCGGATTTCATCGGCCTCTAACAAGTGAATGCTATCTGCCAATTGGTTTTGATAATCCCGTATCCTCAAATCTATGTTTTTAGCAAAGAAGAAGCGGCTGGTGTCCAATGCCGTGCTGGAATCAATATAAATCTGACGTGCTAACACCGAAATATCTCCCAATGAAGTGGTCGTGATGTTGTCTTTATTGATGCGTAACAAATCAATGCTGCCCTCCGCCAACTCAATGGTGTCGATGGCGATATTTTCAAAAGAGCCTTCAAGAAACTGTCGATACAAGCTATCTACTTCTAATTGTGGTCGATTTTCGCTGAGTTTCTGCTCTTGATTGCTCAACATGAGGTTGATTTCGGGCCTTTCGATCATTACCTTAGAAACTTCCACTTCCCGGTCGCGGTAAGCCCTCATAATGTCAATACCCTCCAACCTGAAACCGGGCAACTCCATTTCAGCTACGTTGCGTTCCCCCAAATTGCGGTATTTGGCAATCGGCCTAAGGTCTACTCTACCCGCTTGAATGGTTTTACCATCCTGCGAAATCAACAGTTTTTTAAAAAGTAAGCGGTGACGTCCCCGATCCAGCAACACTCCATAACCTCCGGCCCGAAGGTCCACATCAGATGCAGCAAACAACAACTCATTTTCTTTCAAACTCAAGGTATCGAGACTTAAATCCCGAACGCACAAATAGATTTTCTCTCCGTTTATTCCTGGAATGGTATCCTGCCAATGGCTAAACAAATCAATGTTGGCACTATCTACCTCTAAATCTGCAATGGCCAGGTTGGAAATGTAGTTGGCCACCAAAGGCACCCGCAACCGCTTTTGGAGCATCTCAGAGAGCTTTGGACTTTCCAGCGGCTGTAGTCCTCCACGAACCACTACTGATGGATATTCAAAACGTACCAGGTCCATGTTGAAGGCTTGCTCGTAATAGGCTTCCCGGTAATCGAATTCATCGATGCGGAGCTTTCTCAATTGCAGGTCTAAGGTGCCATGGTCGGGATCAGGAGGGAGCGAATCGTTGAGCAATTCTGGCAATGGTGCCAATTGGAATGCATCTGCCTGAAAACGCCCACCTCTGGAATCTGCCATCAGATTGTCAAGGTTAAGCTGGTGAATGCTGTCTGCCAACAATAACCGCCCCTGCCCTGCACGCACTTTAAAGGCATCGGAATAAAAGAGCGCTTCCTTGTCAAAATAACTCCTATCGTCCAACTGAAATCGATCCAAGTCAATGTGGATTCGATTCATCGCCATGTTGCGAACTTTAGAAGGACCGGTGGCTTCAAAGCGAATCTGACCATCATTGAGGTCGACTTTTTGAAACTTCACCGAGCTAAAGGTGCCTTCAATAAGAGGATACAGGTTGCGGATGTCCAACTCATTGAGCCTGGGTATTGAATCAGATCGGTGCACCACCACAAGTTTTGGGCTGTTGAGCTCTAATTCTTTGGCCAAAATCAAACCGTCGTTGTACCATTCCCAGAGGTTGACCTCGGTAGTTCGACAATCGGGTACAGAAATGCGGAAGAGGTTGTTGGAGGAAGTGCGCATGGCCGCAAACTGCCGGCTGCTCACCCGCGGAACGACCGATAAATTCGTCCCTGTAATTTCTCTTTTAGTCGTGGAAAAGATCAATTCTTCTGCCGCAAATCGGTGAAGACCATCTGGAAGATCACGCTCAAAATCATTGATGACTAAATCCACATTATCCGAAAAAAGCTGCCTTGCTCTGGCAGCATTTGCATTGCTGTCTATTCGAAAACCCTGTGCCAACACGACAAAATCTTCCAATCGAATGTGTTTGGATGGCGGTGTTCCAGCTGGCTGCCAACTAAAACCCATATTGTTGAACATCATTCGTTCGATTTCAACCGATCGCAGGTAGCGCTCAATGGCCTTATTGGGATCAACTGGCACGGCCTGAGCATTCACCGCTGGTTCTGATCCATTCCAGCGGCCGCTTCCTGAACTCACCTCCAGGTTTTCTACCTTAAGGTGCCGATTGAGGTAGAGCTCCGCCAAATCTACGCCCATCAACGTAATGTCTTTCAGTTGAACAAAGCTGCTGTCCGTCAAGCTTTCAGGAGCCCACTTCACACCCCAGAATTCGATTTTATTTTCTGGATATCCCAACCAGAACTGTTCTACCTCCAATGTTTGCCTGCACGAATCGAGGAGTAAACGGTTGTTTCGAACGTCAACTTCAAAACTTTCAAAATCGAAAGGTACCGGTTGGTCAGCCACATGGTTAGAATCGATGCGCACTTCTTCCATAACCAGGTTGAAGTTATTGAGCGCTATACCTGGTAACGAATCTTTTCCTGCTTGTTTGACCCAAATCTTACCTTTCCGCAAAGCAAACTCCCCTACCGATACTTCCTTCAGGTAATTGGAAATGACTGGGAAGAGTCCTGGAATTTGGAAAAGGTCGTACCGATTGAGCGTATCCTGAGCCACGGGTTGTAAGAAGACCGTAAGTTCCGGACGTTGCAGATGAATGTGTTTGAGCCGAAGTTTTTGAGTGAAATAAAAGCGACTCACTCCTTCATCAACCAATTCCAAAGAAGGAAAGTATACTTCAGCAACGGCATCAGGAGCCTCACCAAGGGCCCGAAGCTCTTCCAACCGCAAAGAATCGGGGCTGATTTTTACCTCAGATAGGTAGAGTTTTTTATTGGCCAGGTCGAGCTGAATGCTATCATATTCTAAATGATACACCCGGTTGCTGTTTTCTTCCACCGCAGTTTTAAGCACCGAACCGATGATGGCATCAGAAAAGAAAAGGAAGACGAGTTGGAGTGAAACCAGCAAGAGAAGCACCCCAAGTAGGATGCCGAGTAACCACCGGAGACCTTTTTTCCAGCGGGTAGGTTTCTTTGCTTCGGGGGCTTTCTGCTCCATCGTTTACCCGCTTTAAACGGGCAGTAAAACTACAAAACTCTTTATTATAGAAGCTTTTCAATTTTAAAGGATAAAAACCGACCTGTGAACAGGGGTAAAAACCCCTTGATTGGCTCACCAACAATAAACTTTTGGTAACTCAGTGGGCAGCTCTTTCCTAGTAAGAATGGTTATTTTCGCCAAAAATTGGTCCACAATGCGCGTCATTCTTCTTTCCTGGTTTATGTTTTCGATTTCACTGTTCGTAGCGGCCCAACATCCCTTGTTGCAATCTGGCCCAATGAATGGATACTCCGAAATGCGTGAGGTATTGGTTTGGGTACAAACCAAACAACCGGCTGCGGTTCAGTTGGTTTATTGGCTACCCGCAACCCCCGAAAGCACATTTAAATCAGCAACCGTGAATACGCTATCGCCAACCGCATTTACGGCAAAACTTATTGCAGATCAGGTAGAACCTGGTAATCGCTACAATTACGCCCTAGAGATTGATGGTGAACGGGTGAAACTGCCCTACTCCTGCTCATTTGAATCGCAACCCTTGTGGCAACACCGTACCGACCCGCCTGCCTTTACCTGTGCCTTGGGAAGCTGTTCTTATATTAACGAGGAGCCCTACGACCGTCCTGGGAAAGGGTATGGTGGTGATTACCAAATCTTTGAGTCGATTCATAAGAAATCGCCCAATCTTATGCTGTGGATGGGCGACAACATTTACTTCCGAGAGGCCGACTGGTATTCAAGAACCGGAATGGTAAAACGATACACGCATACCCGCTCGACCAAGGAAATGCAACCATTACTGGCCAGTACGCACCATTTCGCAGTTTGGGACGACCACGATTTTGGTCCTAACAATTCGAACCGAAGCTTTATTCGGAAAGACCTCAGCTACGAAATTTTCAAATTGTTTTGGGGCAATCCTACTTTCGGAGTGGACCATCAGGGAGGAGTCACCAGCCAATTTTTATATTACGACATTGAATTTTTCTTGTTGGACAACCGCTACTTCAGAACCCCCAACCGGAGAACTACGGTGGAGAAAACCATTTTGGGGCAGCATCAAATCGAATGGTTGATCGATGCGCTTAAAACTTCCCGATCACCCTTTAAAATGGTAGTTATTGGTGGCCAATTCTTGAACAGTGAAGCGGTGGCAGAAAACTATGCCAACCTCAAGGAGGAGCGTCAAATGATCTTGGATCGGATCAAAGAAGAGCAGATTCATGGGGTAATTTTCCTCACCGGCGACCGGCACCATAGTGAGTTGAGCAAGTTGAGTTTGGAGGAGGGATTGCCAGTGTATGACCTTACTGTATCTCCACTGACCGCAGGTTCTAATACTGCAGAAAGATTGGCCAATGAACCCAATGCCAACCGAGTGGAGGGAACACTGGTAACGCAGCGCAATTTTGGATTGCTATCTTTTTCAGGTCCTTTTCGCGACCGAAAAATGTTGATGGAAGTATTCGACTCTAATGGCGAACTTCTTTGGAAACGGGAGGTAAGTGAGAAAGAAATGTAGCTTTCTTGGGTCAAGAGCTTTCACTTACCCAGAATGACGGAAGGCTTAGAAATGGCCTAATCCATAGATGCAAACACAAAAGAGGTAACTATTCCTGCTTGGGTAAATCCTCAGAAACAGAATCCACTATCTCTTCGTCGGTTTCGGCCTCTACCGAAACCAGTCCTTCCGACTCTTCGGCGTCATATACTACCGATTCCGCATTGGAATGCTCTGTATGGTTGGTTGTAAAGTCGGGAGGAGCCGGTGGCAACACCTCGACATTTGCCTGGATTTCCAGCTTTTGGTAATGTCCTCCAAGTTCTACAATAGCATGATATTCCCCGTCACGGTAAATTTCAAACTGTTGTGGTGATTCTTCTCGATGACCACCACGATACTGATAGGATTGCCCTTCTCGGTACCTGTTCAATTGCTTGGTATCCAAAAGCATAACTCGTGTAGGCAGGCTAAAATGAAGGAGTAATCGCTCACCTTTTCGAGCTTTAATGGGACAGCGTAGATACTTCATGAATGAATTTGATTCTAATTAGGCTATTGCCAATTTAGGTAAAATCAGATAAGATTGCAATGCGTAAAAAGCCGTTTTATTTGGCAACAACCCATAACCGCTCAAAAACGCCAAATAAAATTTTGCGTTTGGCTAAAAAATCAAAACAAAAGAAAATTAACTTGTAAATAGGCCATTGGAATAGGGTGACCGACCTAATTAAATGGGAGTAAAAGGATCAAAAGCGCACTTTAGAAACGCTTCCACCACTAAAATTTTAGACTTCTCGATGGTGACTTATTGGCCTACCGGAGTTCCGTCAGCGTTCCACTCTTGTACCGATCCAGAGACTACTTTACCGTTTTCGTACCGAAAAGTAGTTTTTAGCTGCCCATTCTCGTGCCACCACTGCCACTCTCCAACGGGCACATCCGATTCATAGTGCATTTGATAAATCAATTGACCATTGGGGTACCATTCTTTCCAGGTACCGTCTTTTATGCCTTGTCTACTGCAATCGGCCCCAGTGTAATTTTCGGTTTTTACAGTAGTTCCCTGTTCACTGTATTCGGTCCACTTCAAATAATAACAGGAACTGTCCGCATAAAGTCGTTCGAAAGATTGATGATTGCCTGGTCGATCGATTCTAAACCAATCGGTGCCGTTTACCAAAGTGCCTTTATGATAGGTTTTCTCTAAGGGTCTTCCGGCCTCAGTAAAGTATTTAAAATGGCCGTGCAAGTGCCCCTGCATGGTGACAAATTCTCCTTTAAGTTGCTGATTAGGGTACCACTCCCTGGAACGAAACGTGGTAGAATCGGTAGGCAGAAAAGACCGTTCCCACATTTTCAATCCTGGTGCAAACATGTAATAAGCGGTTTCGTAAGTTTTTCTTCCTTTTTTAAAAACCTGAAGTAGCCGGAGGTTTCCATTAGGGTACCATTGATAAGCCTGGCCGTCCATAAGGCCGTCTACAAATGTTGTCTTCGACTTAAGCTGTCCGCCATCATAATAGGTAGCATGTTCCTTTTTTTCCTGGGCATTCAACATCCCATTTGAAAAAAGCAGCATCAGCAAAATCAACCGGGATGGCATCATACCTTTTGCAGGCGTTTCAAAAAGAAAATCTCTGATCGTTGCCCCTTTTGGCGCCCAGGTTTGGTTTGGATTCCCCAACTCAACCAATAAGTTCCAAACCAATGAGCCGAATCGAAAATGGCGCCCACTTCGTTTTGATTAAGCGGATAGGGTGAAAATTGCAAGGGGTCGGACCGAAATGCTCTTGTTCTTACCGAATCGATGTTGAGCACCACAATCCGGTTGCCGGAAGGAAACTCCAATTGCAATTTTTCCTGCAATTCGCGAACATGCACCCGATGGCGCAGGCTGATGCTTTTTGAGCTTTCCATAGGCAAAATGTAGTGCCACAAAAGTTGGCCCTTCTGATCGATACTTGCGACCAACGTATGTGTAAAACGATAGCCATCAAATATCTCACGAGTAGCCACCACTGGTTGACCATTGGCTCCGGTAGCCATGTAGGTTTCGGTGCGATAGGTTCGGTGATAAGCTTCGGCAATAATCACCCATTGTCCTTGGTAATCCTTGATGGGATGGAGCAAGAATTGATGCCGGTCAGAAAGGGGTTCTCGCAAATTGGGAGGCTCATTGGGATCTTGACGTGCTTTTAGTGCTTCCTGGCGATTGTTCATTGGCGTACGGCCCAATTCTTTCAGAGGATAATACTCCATAAAATCCACTGACTCTTGTTGAATACCAGCCAAAAACAACCCTTTCACAGCCTTGGAACGGGGTTCGCTCCAGGTTCCGAAAAGCAACTCACGGCCGTCTTCTACCCGGTGTACCGACCCGGTGTGCAAACTGTGCTCATCATCATCGTTGGCAAAGGTGATTTCACCTAAACTTTTTCCGTTGGGTCCAAACTGCAACACTTTTAAATGACAGGCATTTTGATGGCACTGCCGTACAAAGCCTCTTACCCGTTGTTGGCTGGTATCGGCTCTCAGCCCTTCCAGGCTTTGATTTTTTCCTACTCCTGGTAGTTGTACTTGCTGGCGCTTATTTTCAGGATCAATCACTGCCAGAAAGGGAGTTTTCTTAAAGGCGCCACCCAAATACACCATACCATTCATCACCTGCATGCTTTCAATGGCTGCCCCAGGAATCAAGTTTCCTTGATGCTTTTGCACTTCCTGAGACAGGTGATTGGCATAAATTAAGGTATAGCTTCCTTTGCGTTCATCCCGAAACAACAAGGCTACACCCTGATGATCTTGTTCCCACTTGGAAAATTTTTGCCGATTGGGAACATTGGTTTCTGTTTTCCAGGATTCTTCCAGATTCGCATTAAAGCCAGTAATTTCCCAAACCTGTCGTCGAGAGCTTTTGCGCGAATTGTGGGCTGAAAGTAACACCCCTTTGGTGCCCATAGTAGCTACTACCCAGGTCTGGTAACCACTGGTTGAGAACTCTACAAAAGTAGAATCGGAGGATTGTGTATACCCCGTCAAAGAGGTAAACAGAATAATAATGGGTAGAAGCAGGCGCATATGAAAGCGGAAAATTTCCACTTAACAAAGGTAGCGGCCAACCTCCACCCTACCAAAATAGCTTTCCGTTTGTTTGAAATGCAACAATCAGTGGCGAACAATTAACTTTTCAACCACCGGTAAATATCCCGTCTCTTTCCAACGAAGGAAGTAGATACCTGACGGTAAATCTGCTAAGGACAAAGGAATGGTAGATTCGGAAATTGGGGTCGCCCAAACCTCCTTCCCCAACACATTGTGTAATTGAAGTGTTCCAGCTGCCTCTTGAGGAACAGTTATCGTAACCTCATCGTTTGCCGGATTAGGAAATACTTGCAATTCGCTTTCGACAATGGTTTCGGCCACTGAGGTAACCGATGAATCCAGGGCCAGTCCATCAATTTGCAAGACACTGTTGTTGGCGGCATTGGCCGAGTCGCTGGATAAAATGTGAACCACCAGAGAGTCTGGTGTAGTGCCGGGAAGCAAGGTTTGCAGGACCAGAGAAAAAGTGGTGAAATTGGCGGTTGGGCCCAAGGTAACTTTACCATAGGCTACCGTATCGGACACTTGCGTTGCTGTGTTCCACTTCTTCGTCCAAACCTCTACAAGGGCAACATCGCCGGCTTGACCGGCAGTGTATTGATACATTCCGGTTAGGCCCGTAGCGGCTCCGGTATAGGGAGTTCCAGCATCGTGTAAGGTTGGTGAATACTGACTAAAATTTAAACCTGTGGTTCCGTTGACCAACACCGCAGGTGCTACATCACCAAATATGCCAATGGTTCGCATTTCAGCCACAAACATACCGTCAGGGGCATTGCCTTCCTGACGAACACCCGCAGCAATAAATTCTGTAGTTGCATTGCTCGTGGTCCAATCGGTTGGAAACATCCAATCAAAGGGAGGTGCCTGGCCCGAAGGGCTCCAATTTTCAAAGCTTGGATTAAGAAGGTTTTGCCCTAATCCCTGAAATGCAATGAGCGTTAAAAAGAGGGTTGTTGAGAAGATCAGTCGCATTCTATTTCGTTGTTGTTGTTAACAATGAAGGATGAATGCGGAGTAAAAAGGGTTGCACCGCCACCATAGGTCTCGGCAATCTTTCTATACTAAAGGGATAGCGTCACGGCTCCCGTTGAGCAGGTTGGGCTTTCCGTTCATTGGAGGACCATCTGCCCCCATGGTAATGGTTGTTCCAAGTACGTCATTCTGATTTTTGTCCGTACCTACCAATATCAATTGCCGATGACCTTCTTGATCTTGTGCATAGTAAATCCTGATACCTACTACAGCAGGTTGCCTCAGTATTTTCAACAGTTTTTCAGTTCCAAAAAAACTGGCTCTAATATGCTCTGGATTAACTATTCGGAAATTCTCGGTCCACTCGGCAGCCAAACGAGGATCTACCTCGGTGCCTTCGGTTCCTTCAAATGTCATTTGAATAAAAGGGTTATGTCGATTCAATCCTTAGAACATGAGCGTTCTTTCGGACATCTCTAAGATAAGCAGAATTAATAGCCCCTGGAAGGTTCTGCTGCATTTTCGGCTGCTTCCAACAAATAAGGGTTGTCTGGCTTGTACAAATACCTGCGAATGTGCTCCTCACCTGAATACGCATCCCACTCGTCTTCAAGACGAAATACATTTACTTCATTCCAGTCCAGTGCTGTTATGTCACTGGTGTTGAAAGAAATGGCCCAGGATGCCGTATCCTCGTCTCTCCACCAAGAGTAGTGCACTTCAAAAACATAAAAAGTGCCTGCAGTATCTCCATCCTGATAGGCAACTACCTCTGTTAACTCCGACTTTTTAATGTTGTAGTCTTCATCCAGTTGTGCTGTGAGGTAACTTTTAGCCAACATCTCCATGGTCAACATACTTTTGGGTAGTTCCTCCAACCTTCCGGCTCTATGCATGCGTCTTACCAACCATTGACGAGAAATATCATTGGCAGCGATGTTTTTCAAGCGCTTCTTATCATAGGATTTACCCATTTCTATCAAGCAAAGAATAGCGGAGGTTGCTAACCAGCTGTTGCTGTCTGCTACCAGAGCTTCCACCTTCTGCACAAGTGATTTTTCTGGTGCCAGGAATGCAACAAAATTCAAAGTATGGGCGAGACTGGAATTTCGATCGTACGACTCGCAAGTATCACGATAATAGAGCTCCCAATCCAAATGTTGTAACCAATCATTTTCATGGGCCAAAATAGAATCTTTCCCTATAAGATTGCTGTCTATCAGCATTTGGATACGCCTAAGAACAGGTTCTGACAGATCAGGATTTGGCAATAAATTCACCAAATCTGTAAAATGCCGCTCATAAACCTCAGTATTGTTCCAATATTGGTTCACCAACCAATAGTAAGAGGTAGAATGACGGTTGGAAACAGTACGCAAGGCAGTGTCGGTCAACAACTGCTCAAATACAAATTTGGTAAACACTGGTTCATCTACATCTCCCATCAGGCTCAACACCTTCCTGCGAACGGCCGCATCAGGAAAAGAAGGATAGAGCGGCATCAGAAAACCAGCTAAGTCGCTATCATTGAGAACACTACTCTTTTTAAGCAACATCTGCAGAATTTGCCAATCCTCGGAAGAATCGGTTGGAAAAGTGTCTATAATTGCTTCGGTTAACCGTTCAAAATGCGTGGAATCGAAGGGGTAATCATCTAAATATCTCAGCGCTTTTTTTACAGAATCTGCGTCATCTACCTTTAGGGTTGCCATCAACAACTCGTAAGGATCGTCATAAGGATTCCCTGAATCGGGCACTAAAATTTCAAATTCATCGAAAAAAGGATCGTTGCCGGGGCCATCCAATTCAGCTTTTCGCCCTTCAGTAGTTAGAATAAACACCCGGTCGCCTTGCTGGATAAATCCCAAACGTTGATAGTATTCTTCGTTTCTGGTTTTGAGCCAGTATTGTTTGCCCTCCCTTCCTTGTACGATCCAAGGGCTTTCCTCCATCACCGAATCCTGGTAGCTTAGCTCTTGGTTGAGAAAAGTTTGGTAAAGCAAGCTATCGCTTGAATAATAGTTGGCCGAATCGATGGCCTCTACCTCTACCCAAAATTTGCGAAAGGTGAGACTATCCCGGCAGGTACAATCGTATTCCTCTAATAGGCTGGTATCAGCGATTTCCGATTCTTTAGAACTGCTGTACCAGGTATAGTTATAGTTTCTTTTGTTGTTTTTAATAGTGACTGAATCGCAAGGAAAAACAGTTTTGTAATGTCCACGTTTGGGCTGAAAGGGCCTCCAAGTAATGTTGGATGCTGAATGAAATTTTAGTGAGTTAAAAAAACGCATGGCATCCGTTGAGTCCTTTTCATGGACACCCGCTGCTAAGTAATAAGTGCGATTTCCATGAATCACCTCTCGGATCATCTGCGCACCAAAATGATCTTCTACCCAGGCCGACATACTGGGTGTTCCCTGAGTTCGCACCGCGTAAGAGTATTTTAATTTATCGCCAAAGGCACTATTCAGGTCGTCGTCCAATAGCCTTAGTTCGGTGGAATAGTGGTCGTGTTTTTGTCTTTGATCTACATCCAAAGCTGCTACCATAAAGGGCAAACCCGTGACCGGATCGATGCTGCGAAAGGCTTGGTAAGGCCTTTCTTCCCAGGCATACTCCATGGGTTGCGTTGGTGCATAGCGTTGAGGAATGCCTGGCATTTCAACGGAAATCAACTCCTCAGGCACCGAAAAACGTTGCCATTGGCTTTCAGGATCTTTGTATTGAAGAGAATTGAAGAATTGGGCCACATCCTTCCGGTGAAAATTACGCTGCTGGGCTTTCACTACTAATACCACCCACCGATGGTCTTGGACGATGATGCGTTGAATTATCGATCCTTTTTCGGTCTCCAGTAAATTTTCGCGTACCCTTCTGCCCTCCCATTCCAAATCTCGGCTTCGCAATTTCTCACCGGGGGCGTATTCAATAAGCAGAGAAGCAAGGCTGTCTAACCTGCTGGAATCAAGTCCACTGTCGTTATTTTCTTCTACTGGCACTCCAAAAGCATAGTAGTAAATCCCAGTCCCAATATCCGGGTATAAAAAAACCTGACCTGGAATGCCCATATGATGGTAAGCCACTGGCGGATAAGGCACTTCGAAACTCGCAGCAAAACCAGGAAGTTCCACACGGGTCCAGTTGTGGTCTTTTCTAGCAAGGGAAGCGGGTTCCTTCAAACCGCTTTTTGGGGCAACAATTGGGGTCACCAGGTAACCTTTATCGGCCAACAACTCAATGAGCCCGGAGTCTCCTGGCAGGTGGCCACAACCCACCGCTACAAAAGTAGATTGATCGTGCATGATGCTGTCAAGGCGATCGGCCATGCGCACATTTCGGTCGGTGAGCAAAACCCGGTAGAAGCCTTCGGTATAAACATCTGAAGAACGCTCCTCGATAGTACCAATATCTGCCTCCTGGTAAAGCCCCAACAAATCGCGATAGCGAATCATACCCAATAATTTGGGCAAGCTTCCAAAGAGGTTTTGAAGTTGAACCGTTGCCCCATTGAAATCGTCAATGTCCCACTGCTCTTTGAAATGCTCTACGCCTATCACTTTTCTACCTGTACGTCGACCGACATGGTAAAAGTAGCCATCGAGAAAGGTAGGCCGGGGATTTTGCTCATCATCAAAACGGTGGTTGAACAGCAGCAAACTCCATGGAGCTTGCCGGATAAATGCTTCTACATTAAATGTTAAATCACCTGGTAAACTGTTGTTACCTGAAGCATTGATGGCCAGAGCGAAATGGGACCGATAAGCTGAATCTGGATGCAACTCTAAGGCTACCTCTTCGCATTCTTCTAACTTAGCATAAACGGAATCGTTGAAGTCATACACTCGCTCGTCACGCAAGTGCATCGTACCATACAGATAAGAAGGTTTTTTGAGGCCTTTACCTGATACTTTCCACAACAAAGTTTTGTGGGTATTCCAAACCTGGGCAGTAATTGGGGTTAGCCAGCAGGAAGCAAGCAGGACGACCAGCCCTATTTTGCTAAGTCTTTTCACATACACTACCCAAAGATACTTTATGCAAAGCGGAACAACCACATGAAAACCGGCCTTATCCTGTCGAAGAGCCCAAAAGCAATTGGAGCCGAAAACCCGCTCATGTAGTAAAAGAGTATGTTTCGTCTTCGCATAGTGGGTGGTAATAGAGCGGTCAACATGGTTTTCTTTTAATCATTGAGGGAGAATCGAAAGCACAATTGGGGGGAGATGGAAGAAGAAGGCAGCCGACTTGGAAGAAGTACCAGAAATAATTATTGCGGTTAAAATAATATCATAATCACCTTACTTTCAATTGGTTAAAACCATTTTATCATCTCTCCTGACCCTGCTACACGAAAAAAATCAAGAATCGGATGTAACTTAATCAGACCTTGGCGACACCTACTGAAAAGGAACGGTTTCCTAATGCCTGAATCTACACCCAAACAATCGCAAGAGCGTTTTCTTCAACTCTACCAACCGGTTCATGAATCGTTGTTGCGCTTTTGTGAAGCAATGACCCGGCATCCGGAACTGGCGAAAGAACTGGTGAGTGAAGTAGTATTGGAAGCCTTGGAGAACTTGCACAAACTTCGAGACGAAGCAGCCTTTCTGGGATTTCTTTTTGGCATCGCGCGCAATTGTCATCGAAGAAAGTTTCGCAGAAAAGCGAGAGAAACCGATTTACCGGATCAGGTGTTGCACCGAGCGGATCAGAATCCTGGTCCGGAGCGGTCTGCCGAGGTGGCTTTGCTGTATGAAGCCCTTGCCAAATTACCTGAAAAACAACAAGAAGCCCTCTTACTCTTCGAAGTATCCGGCTTTTCGTTGGAAGAAATCCGCAAAATTCAAGGCGGTTCGCTCTCTGGGGTGAAACTGCGGCTGAAACGCGGACGCGAAAAATTGAAAAAACTTCTCGGGCTATTGGAGCCTGCCACAACTGGATAATCATGAATCAGGACCTGAACAGCTATTTTAAGGAGTTACGCTCCTCGCTGGAAGCGGATATGCCTTTCGAAGAAGTGAAAGGCTTGGTTCAAAACCATCCGATCGGCAAAGCACCTATTCCCAAGGGCAAAACCTTTTTAAACGGCACAACGATGACCATCACCTCGCTTTCTGTAATTACTGGCGCTACCCTGCTATGGTTAGCAACCGGTAGTAGCACTCAACCAGAAGCGCAAAATAGTTCTATTTCAGCGCCATCAAAAGTAAAAGTGGAAACGCACCATACGGCGGAAACCCCGACCTTGGAAGCTTCTGAACAGCCTTCGGAAACCAAATTTAAAAATCTCAAAAACAGCACACTACATCAAGAAACAAAAGTCACTATTGAAGACGTGATAGCATTGGACTCTTTGCCTGTACCGGTTGCTGTTCCCACTCCTCAAAAACAGGAAATATCTTCTCCTTTAAAAAAATATGCCACCCAAAAAGACACTCAGCCTACGGGTGATACGAGAGTGACTTGGGGCACAAAAACCGATGATCCACCCCGGCCAATTATGGCTCAAACCAATACTCCCTATTCTTCAAGTCAACTGCTACCTGAACCCCAGTCCCCCCAATTCAGCCTAAGGGAAGCGAGTAATATGGATGATCCTGACCCGGAAACAGAAAATGCGAAGGTATTTCTAATCAAAGCAACCGACACAAAAGAAAAGTTGGATGAAATTCAAAAAGCCTTGGAGAACGAGGGCTTCAAAGCCAACATTAAGGGGACTTTCCGAAATGGTACCTTGACCGCCTTAAAAGGCCAGGTGAAGAAAAACAAATCGAACACCAGTTTTGTAGTTACCGATTTCGAACGGGTGGAGATCACCGTGAAGATGAATAAGAAAGGAGAACTATTGGGAGTAGACATTGCCTCTGACGACGATATCGGTTACTTAAGAAAAATTGAAAACCAGAGTTACAGTCAAAATCAAGCTCCTGCTCCTCCTCCGTCGGCTATTCCTCCGCCTCCGGTAGGCTTTTCACCATCAACCGAAGAGGAACTTCGACAACATCGGGAAGCCATGGAAAATGAGGCGCAGGTACTGGCAGAAGAGGCTCGGGCCATTGCAGCAGAGCTGCGCGCTACCATGGAAGATGCCTCTGCAACAGCAGCTAAGGAAGCGCATGTTTTGCGCATAGAAGCGCAAGCGGATGCCTTGGAAGCCAAAGCTGACCTTTTGGAAGAAAGTATTGAAATGATGGAGGCGAAAAAAGTGATGGAAGAAGAGCGGATTCGCCTGCTGGAAGAAGAAATTGAATTGCTCCGAAAAGAGGTAAAAACCTTGAGAGCAGAAAAAGATGAGGCGAAAGACTCAGCAACAGCAGAAAAAATTCAAGTTCAAATTGAGGCCGTTGAACGTCAGATCGAGCTTCGACGAAATACCCGTGAAGAAATGCGCAGTAAAGCCACTGAACAGCGGAACCAAATGCAAGAAAAGCGAAGTGTCATTTTGGAGCAAACCAGAGCCATCCGGCAACAAGCAAGAGAACTGCGCAAAGAAGCCTGTGCCGCCAAGTGCAGCGATCAGCACTAATTGGACTTTAATCGCACCGTGAGACACCGTTTCTCCCAATAATTCCTTTAAAATATAGGCCTCAAACCATCTGCTCTTTGAGGGCATGTGTCTGAGAAGCCAATTGCTTAGATTTGCGCCTTCGGATCAAACTATTCCAACCATGCGCCTATCTACTGTTGTTTCGTTTGCATTAGCTTTCTTCCTGCTGTTTGGAGCACAAGCCCAAAACAAGGAGTTTACACTTGAAGAGTCGGTACTCAAACGCTTCTCCACTTTTTACCCTGAAACAGTACGTGGATTTCAATGGATTCCCGGGGCCAATGCCTACAGCATGCCCGAAAAAGAGGGCGAGAAAAATTGGTTGACCAAAGTGGACCTCAAAACAGGGGCATCCACCCGGCTTTTCACGCTACAGGAGTTCAACGCCCTCAACTTTGAAAAGGATAATACCCAACAGAGTTCTAATGGTCGCATCACTTGGGAAGATGCCAATACTTTTCGGTTTCAACTTGGCAATGGTATTTATCGTTGCAACCTCTCCGACCGTAAGGCAAAGAAAATAGTAGCTACCGAGCAAGGAGCGGGCAACTTTGATTGGGAAGCCAAGAGCAATAACCTCGCTTTCACTATCGACAATGGCTTATTTCTCAGCCGTAGTACACCACAAGCCATTGAGCAAGTGGCTGGTGACGGCCTCGAAGGTATTGTGTACGGACAGGCAGTGCACCGTTTTGAATTCGGCATAAGCAAAGGCACATTTTGGTCGCCCAAAGGGCAGTACCTCGCCTTCTACCGCAAAGACGAAACCATGGTGACCGATTATCCCTTGGTCAACATTGGTGATCGACCGGCTTCGGCCAACATCATCAAATATCCCATGGCAGGCATGCCCAGCCATCATGTAAAGGTGGGCATCTATGATGTAACCAATAAGAAAGTAGTCTACATTAAAACTACTGGAGATAAAGAGCAATACCACACCAACATAAGCTGGAGCCCCGATGAGAAGTACGTTTACATGGCCATGCTCAACCGTGACCAAAACCGCCTGTCGTTCAACCGCTACCTGGCCGCTACCGGCGAATTGGATAAAACACTCTTCACCGAAAGTGACGATAATTATGTAGAACCCCTACACCCTGCTATTTTTCTGAAGAACAAGCCCAACGAATTTTTGTGGATGAGCCAGCGCGATGGTTTCATGCAAGTATTTCACTACAATACCGCTGGCAAACTGCTGGGCAAACTCACCCCCGGAGAATGGGACATAATTGATTTTGTAGGCTTCAGTGCCGATGGCAATACCGCTTATTGGACCGGAACCGGTGAAAACCCAACCGAACAACACCTTTTTAGCATTGCGCTGGGGAGCAAAAAAATAAAGCAACTTACTACAGAAGCGGGTGTGCACCGCATTAGCCTTTCGCCCGACGGCAACTACCTACTGGACAATTTTAGCAACCTAACGACCCCCAGGGTGCTCCGCGTGCTGGATACCAAAGGCAAGGTGGTGCGGGAATTGGTAAAAGCCGCCAATCCCATGGATGGCTATCAGGTAGGAACCACAGAACTCATGACCCTTGAAGCTAAAGATGGTACGAGCTTGCATGCCCGAATGATCAAGCCTGCGAATTTTGATGCTGGCAAAAAGTATCCAGTGTTAGTGTATGTCTATGGTGGGCCGCATGCACAACTGGTCACCAACTCCTGGATGGGAGGTGCCCCCTTGTGGATGCATTGGATGGCCAACCAAGGTTACCTGGTGTTTACGGTGGACAACCGTGGAAGTGACCATCGAGGTGTTGCCTTCGAACAAGCGGTTTTTCGCAACCTGGGTCAGGTAGAAATGCAAGACCAACTCACCGGAGTGGAATACCTGCGTAGATTACCCTATGTGGATGGTGATCGACTGGCAGTGCACGGCTGGAGCTTTGGCGGTTTTATGACCACCAGCCTAATGCTACACCATCCTGGCACCTTTACCACTGGAGTGGCTGGTGGTCCGGTAATCGATTGGAAATACTATGAAGTAATGTACACCGAGCGCTACATGGATTCACCAGAATCCAATCCAGAAGGCTACGCTAAGGCTAATTTATTGGACAAAGTAGCTCAACTCGATGGTTCGTTGTTTCTGATCCACGGCACCGTAGATGATGTTGTAGTTTGGCAACATAGCCTTGATTTTGTCAAATGTTGTGTTGACAACGGAGTACAAATTGACTACTTTGTATATCCGGGTCATCCCCACAATGTGGTTGGAAAAGACCGCGCGCACTTGATGCGCAAAGTGCTGGAATACATTCTGGCCAACAATTGATGCAATGCTTAGGAATCCCGGATGGTATCCATTCCTGAGCGACCTGAAAATACTATAATGGCCTTCAGCACAGTTTACGATAAGATTTCAGCGTTTCGTATGTTCCGATTGTTGTTGGTCTTTTTCTTTTTCAATGGGATGTTCTTTTTTCCCGGGCAGGCTCAAAAAAAGGTGCTGCTCGAGAAATTCAGTTCTTCCTGGTGCGGCACGTGCCCTGCAGCCAACCTCGAAATCGACACCTTATTGCTGAAGCACCCCGAAAACCTAATTGTAGTGGTGCATCATTCCGGTTTTTGGTCCGACTCTATGACGATCAAAGAAAGCACCCTGTTGGCACAGGAATTTACCATCGGCACTCCAACCGGAATGGTAGACCGGTACCCTTTCGGCGGCAACCGGGTGGTATCGCTGGCTGGTAGTTGGGAGTCGCGTGTGGAACGTCAATTGGATACCTTGTCTTACATCCAGCTGGACATACAGCCGGAATACGACCCCAGTAATCGCTTGCTGAAAGTTAAGGTAGCCACACAAGTAGCAACCGCTCCCCCACCAGGTGATTTTCGCTTGCATGTTTACCTTACCGAAAATGGAGTAACCGGAAGCGGTATTGGCTACGACCAGCAAAACTATTACAGTAGCACCCACACTGGCACTGGTGGCCCCAATCATCCGCTTTATGCCTTGCCACATCCCATTCCAAACTACGTTCACAACCATGTGATGCGGGTTGCTTTAACTGACTTTTGGGGTATTCAAGGAGCATTTGCCGATGCTCCTCAACCGGGAGATCAATGGAGCAGGACCTTTGAATATGAGGTAGATCCCAAGTTCAATCCTTCCAACATGGAAGTAGTAGCTTTTGTAAGCTATCACAATGGCCCGGACCGGCTGCAACGCTCCGTGGTGAATGCCAACGCGGAGGAAGTTTGGGACGGCATATCTGTACCCGTTTCGAGTGATGCTTACCACCTCCAAACCGATCCCATCTTGCAAACGGTGGCCTTGCAAGCTGCAATTACCAGCGATAGAAGTCTGGAAGCCAGTTGGTATTCGGTAGACGGTAAACTATTGAGTAGCCAAGCCTTACGCTTACCAGCGGGGAACACCACTACTCAGTTGACCCTGCCACCAACCGCCAATGGAGTCTATGTGCTCTATTTGAGCGATGGTTTTCAAGAAGTGCGGTTTCGCACCGCTCTGTTTTCAAGGTATTAGTATTGTGGCAGTATTTTAAGCCACTCCAGCACCCCTTCTCCGGCTTTCCATTCGGCCATGATGAGTTCTGAATCGATGAACTTGCGGTAGAGCAACTCGCCGGTTGGGATGCGCACCACTTGTACCATATCGTTAAATACCAGCAAAGCAAAATTACGACCAGGGCCGATGTAAACATCCTTTGCGCCAGTGGTCCGTTCTATCAGGTTGAAGTTTACAGGACATTCGTTATAGGCCAAATGACTTGGTTTTAAGGGGCCGCAATCCACCTCAACCGTCAATTCGTGGTCAAGTGATTCTTTGTACTCTGCCGGTGTATGCGCCCTTACCTTGAGATGTACTCTGCCTTCATGATGGTACAAGACCAAATCAGGCAAGTTGGGGTCTACCTGATATACCGAGGAGGAGCTGCCAATGGCCTTACCTTTATAAGAAGCAAGGTTGAATGCACCTACGTAAGTCGGTGGGCGATGTGAATCGATGAACCTACCTTCCACTCCACGGAAATACAACTCCCTGCGGATGCTGTCCCATTGAGACGGCCCAAAATAATTTTCGAAGTTCATGGCACGCATGGCCGATTTGGCATTGGCGCCCGCTTCTACCGTATCGGCACGCATGGGGATCACCCCAAAAGGACGGGTATACATGCCATCGAAGTTATACCCACGAGACCCACCCATATAGCCATTGCCATGGGCGCGAATGGTAACCAGCCCTGGACTCAGCCAGGTAATGCCAAAATATTCTTCCTCGTACCATTCCCGACAAGGTCCACAATAAGGTACTGCATCGCGGTGATTGCCATCCAATACCCTTTCTACCAACCCTTCCGGTCGCGGTTCTACAATCAAATCTTCGATAAAGCTTTCTACCCGCACTCGCTGATTTTGCCCCACCGTATCGAGCCGATAATGGGTTTCACCAATGCGTTGTATGAAGTACCACCGATCAGGTTGTGGCGTGGCCAGGTATCCCATTTCCACGGGCTTCTGCATGGTGGTCCCATCAAAATGCAATAACAAGGATCGGTAGCTTTGATTCTCACGCCAAGAAATCAGCAAGGCTTCTGGTTGATGGCTGGCCTTGAGTCGGCTAAAAGTGGAAGGGTAACTCTCCGGAACCTGGGCCGAACTTTCCAAAGAAATAGCAATTAATACTATCCAGTAGAGTATTTTGCCTAACCCATTGACAGAAATAACATCGGATTTATACCTGCTAAATGCAATCATCGATGGTAAAAAAATCGTCGTGCCCAGAGAGCGGCAATATTAAACTAATTGCCTGAAAACTCCCTGCTTGCTGTAACGATTTCAACCTTCGAACGTCTTACGGAAAATAAACCAACTAATCTACCCATCAGTAAGTTTCGCATGTTAAAATCGTTTCGCCTGTTTTCGCCCAACTATTTTCTATTTCTACTTCAATTTTTCTTTTCCGCACTCCTACTCCTTCACACTGCAACTACAGTAGGACAGCATACCGTCTCTGGCCGGGTGCTTGATGCCAACAACAGCCATGCACTGGCTTTTGTGCATGTTACGGCCAATGGAGAGTCGGTAAACGGAACGACCACCAACATCGATGGTTATTTCAAAATTGCGCTCTCCCGCCCGATTACCTCGCTTGATTTTAGTTATTTGGGCTACGCACCTTTCCACCTCGAATTGACCGGGCAATCGCCCACAGATCAGGAGTTAATAATCAACTTGACGCCCACCAGCTTTCAGTTGAAAGAGGTATCCATTACCCCACAAGAAAATCCAGCCATCGCCCTCATGGCCCGAGTGATTGCCAACAAAAAACGTAACCACCCGGAGAAGCTCCCCGAGTTTCAGTACCAATCTTACAACAAGATTTCTTACAGCCTGAACCGACAAGATAGCATTGCGAAAGCTTTTCAATCACTGGTTCAGCCCAACGGGCGGCTCTCCTTGTTTATGATGGAATCAACCACAAAACGTAAATTCCGAGCACCTGATCAAAGCGAGGAAATAGTTTTGGGCACCAAGGTGTCGGGACTCCAACATCCCACCTTTGCCACTTTAGCGACTGATTTTCAACCTTTCTCCTTTTACGATGAATTGATTGTGATTGCAGATAATCACTACCTCAACCCCATTTGCAACGGTTGCCTCAACAAGTATAGTTACGAGTTGCAGGATACTTTGTATGTGCAAGATTCATCCTCTGGTGGTATTGATACTACCTATCTGGTTTCCTTTGTACCGCAAAAGGGTAAAAATTTCGATGGTTTAAAAGGAGTCCTATATATCAATACCCGGCAGTATGCTCTGCAGAATGTATTGGCTCAGCCAGCGCGCAAGGGCCTCATCGACATTCGTATCCGACAACAGTATCAGTGGGTAGCTTCCAGGCAATGGTTTCCTGAAGAATTGGAATTTGAAATTGTAGTTGAAAACTATCCCACTAAGGGTGCTGATCTGCGCATCGACGGTAAAAGTTACCTCTATGAGGTGCAACTGGAGCCCAAGCTGCGCAACCGCGACTTTAGAATTGAAGCAGTTTCTTTCGCCGATTCGGCGAATTTGCGGTCTAACGCTTACTGGGAAAATCAGCGCCCCGCTTCTTTGAATGAATTTGAAGAAGCTACCTACACGGTAATGGACAGCGTAGGAAATAGCATTCACCTCGATCGAAAAATGTTTTGGCTTGAAAGTTTAACCCGAGGACGGTTTCCGATTTCGGTGGTAGACCTGGACCTCACCCAGACCTTGAAGTTCAACCGGTATGAGGGTACCCGATGGGGGCTTGGAGTGGTCACCAATAAAAAATTATGGAAGCCTATGGAGCTGGGTGGCTTCTTCGGATACGGCAGCCGTGACAAACGCTGGAAATGGGGCGGAGACCTCGATTTCATGCTTTGGGAATACCGGGAACTAAAAATTGGAGGGTATTACCACTACGATGTACTCGAAACCGGGCATCGTGGCCTAAGTTCCAATGCAGGAGCAGCCTTTAACCTACGCGACTACATGGCCGCACAAATGGACCGCGTAGAACGCTTTGGAGGGCATCTTGGCTTTCGGGCCTTTCGCTATGCCAAAGTGGATTTGGAACTGGAACAGTCGGATTATCGACCTTTGTACAACTATCGATTTGCAGGTCCCGAACCGGATTTCACCAACGACTACACCATAGCCCAAGCTAGCATTAAGGTACGTTATGCTTACCGTGAAAAGTTGATTCAAAGCTTCAACCAGCGCATTTCGCAAGGCTCGGACTATCCGGTAATTTCGGTTGGTTATACCCGTGGCTGGTCCGGTTTGATGGATGGTGAGATTGACCTGCAGCGGGTGGAAGCCGCATTGGATTATGATTTTGCAAGCAAACAATTGGGCATCACCTCCATAAGAGTTGAAAGTGGGTATACGGAGGGAGATTTGCCTTATGGCCAGCTATTTACAGGAGAAGGGGCCGACGACGATCGATTGGCCTATGTGGTCAATAATCATTTTCAAACCATGGAACCCTATGCATTCCTTTCCGATCGCTATGCCCGTATCTTCATCAGTCATAATTTTCAGCACCTGCTGTTTCGTGAGGAAGCATTTGCCCCTCAATTGATTTTGAAGCAACACATGGGGATTGGCGATTTGCAAACCGCTCAGTTTCACGATGAAGTGGATTTCGAAACTATGAAACACGGCTACTTTGAAACTGGATTGGTGTTGAACGAACTGTTTCGCTACAAATACCTCGACCTGCTTTACGGTGGTTTCGGTGTGGGTTTGTTTTATCGGTATGGAGCGTATGCTACCGATGATCCAGGAGAAAATCTTGCTTTCAAGCTCTCTTTCACAGTGAGCACCAATTAGCCTTAAGACAAAAAGACATCGTCCAACGTTTTAGGTCCGACGGCTGTTGAGCCAGGTTTCCAGTGCAAAAAGGCATAGCGCAGGAAAGTGAGGCCCGAAATGAGTAAGACCATAATGGCGAAGAGCCCAACTGGGTTCCCTGAATGATCAGCGCTATTACCCGCTATATTTTGCCAACCAACCGATAGGTAGCGATCGCTCCATATCCAGGAGCTCGCCGGATAAAGCATTCCCAACAGGCCCAAGCCCATCAGTAGTTGAAACGAAAATGCCCACCAATTTATACTGCAGTTTTGTTTTTTTGAATACATGTAGATTGTCTTTTTCAGACAGTGCCCTAATGCAATGGGTTTGCTGCCATTTGATCCGCCTCCGGGGAACGAGGAAGCTTAAATCTCTGTATTAAAATGGATATCACAAGGGGCTATCTTCCTTTTTTCACCCTGTCCGGAAATGAAATATCCAAGGTGCTACTTTGACTCACCTTCTCCCCTTTCCTGAAAACCAATTGCTTATTCTAACCGAATCGATGAGAAAAAAAATTTGGTTCACACAGCAGCAAAAACTTTGCAAAGGACCAGATATTAGCACCATTCCATTCGTTTTTAACAACCCGACAAACGATCAACTGCTGAAGCAATCTAACAACCGTGGGCTTTTTAAAAGTTCTTTGCCTAAGGTATACGGCATCCTAAAATCACTCGTTTAGGTGAACCTAACCCCAGTTTGCGAAATCAAATTATCTTTGCGCCTCAATGAGCTTTATCTATCCGGAGTTCTTATTTGCACTTGCTGCGATTTCGGTCCCCATCCTCATTCATTTGTTTAATTTCAGACGCTTTAAGCGCGTCTACTTTACCAATGTTCGTTTCCTGAAAGAAGTAAAACAGGAAACCCGTTCGCGTTCCCGGCTGAAACACCTGCTGGTGCTCCTGAGCCGAATTTTGGTTCTTACCTTTTTGGTTCTTGCTTTTGCCCAACCGTTTATTCCGGCAGAAGACCAACCCACTACTGGCAATAAGCGTTCGGTGAGTGTATACCTGGACAACTCTTTCAGTATGAACGGTGTGAATGCTGAAGACCGCACCTTGCTCGAAGTAGGCCGGCAATATGCTTACGAGATTGGCAATGCCTACGCAGCTACCGATGAATTTCAATTGCTGACCAACGCTTTTGAAGGTCGGCACCAACGACTGGTCAATCAGGAAGATTTTATCGAACTCTCAGACGAAGTGACCTCCGGGCCGGAAGTACGCAACCTTTCCGAAGTGCTTTCACGGCAACAAAACTTACTTAACGAGAGCGGAGAAGGCAAACAAACCCTCTTTTTAATATCTGACTTTCAACGTTCCATCACCGACCTTGACACCTGGAGCAACGATACCAACTACGCGGTAAGGCTTATTCCGTTAACACCAACCGCCACCGGAAATGTATACATCGACTCTTGTTGGTTCGAAAACCCCATTCGCCAACTCAACAAGGCCGATGAATTGAAAGTGCGCTTGGTGAACACCTCCGATCGGACCCTGGAAAATGTACCCATTAAGCTACTGCTCAACGGCACTCAGAAGTCCCTGGCCAGCGTAACCTTAGCGCCACAATCTACCATAGATACCGCTCTGGTTTACACCGCCAACCAAAGTGGTATTCAAGATGTGGAAGTGGTGATTACTGATTATCCGGTCACGTTTGACGACCATTTTTACTTGTCGTATCCTATTGCATCGAAAAGTGCGGTACTGCACATCAGTGGTGATACAGCAGCTGACCGGATTGGTCCGGTTTTTCGGCCCAACGACTATTTCCAATACCAGCTGGTTGGCGAATCTGGGCTCAACTACGCCAGTCTTGATCAAAACGACCTCATTCTTATTTCAGGTCTGAGGTCCATTTCCTCGGGTTTGAGTCAGGAGCTCAATAAGTTCATCGACAACGGAGGTAGCGTACTCGCCTTTCCGTGCGATCGCATTGAACTGGACAGCTGGAATCGTTTTTTGACATCGCTTCGGGCCGATACTTACCGCCCAATGGACACGGCCAAGACCCGAGTAGCTACCATCGATCAGCAACATCCTTTGTACGAAGGTGTTTTTGAGTCGCTCGACGACCGTAACCTGGATATGCCAGTGGTTCTCAAACAGTATGGCCTCACCAGTGAAATCAAAACTAATCGTGAAACGTTGCTGGGTCTTCAGAATGGCTCAGCTTTCCTGAGTCGGTATTCCTTCGGGAAAGGCCAGCTGTATCTATGTACTGTAGCTCCGGATGATGCCTATGGAAACTTTTGGCGCCACGCCTTTTTCCTGCCAACGCTTTATCAAATGGCCTTCTTCGCTCAATCCACTCCTACACCTTATTACACCATTGGAGAAGAAGCCACGCTGGAGCTCAACCGTTTTTCGGGAGTTGGCGATCAACCATTTCATTTGGAATCAGCAGGCGCTGAACTCGACTTGATTCCAGCTCACCGCAGCATCAACGGCAAGCCCACCATTTTTTTAGGAAATTCCAGCACTGGCCCAGGCATTAATTCAGCTGGCAATTACCGGCTCACATATGACAACCGAGAGTTGGCTGGTGTTGCTTTCAATTATGCCCGCAAAGAGTCGGAATTGAGCACCTACACCGCCACCGAATTAAAGACTGCTTTAGCCGATCGTGGTTTAGATCAATACGCTGTCATTGAAAGCGATTACAGCACTTTGTCCAACACCCTGAACACCATCAGCCAGGGACGCAGTTTTTGGGAGTGGTGTTTGGTGGCGGCATTGTTTTTCCTTTTGGTTGAAGTAGCCCTTCTAAGGCTCTGGAAAAATTGACTTTAAGTTCATTCACAATGGAATCATTGCTCCTTCGTTCAGCACAAATTATTGATCCAAGGTCGGCCCATAATGGCACCACCACCGATGTTTTGATTCGCGGTGGCAAAATTTTGGAAATAGGCCAAAACTTAAGTGCTGATGGAGTGCAGGAAGTACATTCCAATCACCTGTGTGTTTCTCCCGGATGGCTGGACTTACAGGCAAATTTTAACGACCCTGGATTCGAGCACCGCGAAACGCTTGAAAGTGGGCGCCTTGCTGCTGCCCGAGGTGGATATACTGCTGTGGCAGTCATGCCGTCTACCGATCCGGTAATTGATTCAAAATCTTCGGTAGAGTATATCTTAAACCGTAGCGCTACGGGTCCGGTAGAGTTGCTGCCGATTGGCGCTTTGTCTGAAGGTCGCAAAGGTCTTGATATTGCTGGCATGTATGACATGCATATGGCAGGTGCAGTTGCCTTTTCTGATGACCAAAAACCAGTGAGTAATGCCGGCCTATTGCTGCTAGCTTTGCAGTACGTTAAACCCTTCGACGGATTGGTCGTTCACTTTCCACACGATGTTAGCATTGCAGGTGACGGCAAAATGAACGAAAGCCCCATGAGTACTCAATTGGGTATGAAGGGCATTCCGGCACTTGCTGAAGAGTTAATGGTGGAACGGGATCTTTCGTTGGTCAACTACGCAGGAGCCCAACTCCACTTCGGAACGATTTCTACCCAGGGCAGCGTTCAGCGCATTCGCGAAGCCCAACAAAAAGGAGCCAGGATCAGTGCAGGGGTCACGCCATATCACCTGGTGTTGACCGACGAGGTCTTGAAAGATTTCGACACCAATTACAAGGTGCTTCCCCCATTGCGCAGAGAAGACGACCGGGAAGCCTTACTGGCTGGAGTAGTAGACGGAACCATTCAGGTGATTTGCACGGATCATCGGCCGCGCGAGATCGAGACCAAACAATGCGAATTTGATCATGCTGCTTTTGGCATGATTGGCTTGGAAAGTACCTATGCCCTACTCAATACCCATCTGAGAGATCGTATCCCTGCAGAACGCTTGGTAGAGATGCTGTCCCTCAACCCCAGGCAACTGGTAAAACAACCCGTAGAGGTTATTGAAGAAGGCAGTGTAGCCAACCTCACCCTCTTCGACCCAAGCTTAGATTGGGTGTATGCTCAATCTGATCAAGCATCACTTGCTACGAATAGTCCTTTTTATGGCGCTGTTTTTACGGGCAAGGTGATCGGTGTCTTCAACCGAGGCATGTTTTTCGCTTCCTAATTCCTATCACTTTTTGCGGTTCCCTCAAGGAATCTGTCGTTCCCTCATTTCGTTTGTATCCTCTTTCCCTGGATACTTATTTTGGTAATGGCCATTGACGCATGGTGTTATTGATTGTTGATTTTGTATTGATCCGTTGATCATAGACGCTATAGAAACTGCGGTTGTTGATGCTTGGTGTTGCCTAGTGGGGGGTGATATGGAGTGGAGTCAGTCGCAGTTTTTTCTACTGGTCATCGCTAATAGCATGTCATAGGTTCTTAGAAAACAACCATTGGTTTAAGAAAAGCCGCTGTTCACTCAATGAACCTATTTTAGACTTGCAATTAAAGGGAAAAGAAGTGAACTTAGTTGAGAAGCAAATTCTACCCGGCCCCAGTATCCGCAAAGAATTTGTGCACAGTGCTGGAAGCATTTTCCAGATGGGTCTCACCAATCAAGGCCTCCATTTGTGGAAATGAAAATCCACAACATATACTTGTTTCATCGATAAAATTCGATGCCTGTATCGGTTTGTTTTCAAGCCCAAACACGTAATCGGATTCGTTCGTAAAAATTTACCCTGCGTTGGTACATCTTTTCTTTAAAGAGACCAATAAAAAGCTGAATTTGTTAATCAAGTTTAGCTGGAATTCGGATATGATTTACTTCACGCCTCGCTCAATTATCTGTAGTAGCACTTCCTCGAAAGCGCTTATCTTACGGTTGTTGTTGTTGTTGATTTTGACGGCCTCAGGTACCCTCACCGGTACCGCTGGTAATGGAAAAGGCAATGTTAATAACCACATGGACGCCAAGACTTACCGGCATCAATTCCTAACCGCGGTTTGCTACAATGAAGATGGGTTTTACGAAGAAGCACTGCCCATATGGAAGCATTTGCTGAAGCAATCCCCCGACAATGCTAACCTCAACTATCAAATTGGGGTTTGCTACCTGCACCTTCCGGAGCACCGATCAAAAGCCGAACAGTTTTTAATAAAAGCCATTCAAAGTACTGATGGCAGCTATTATTACCACCATAAGGAGAACAATGCTCCAGTGGATGCCCTCTATCAATTGGGCCTCTATTATCACTCAGAAGAACGCTTAACTGAAGCGATCGAATACTATCAACTTTTTCTGGACCGTTCATTTAACCTGCACCAATTACGTAAAGAAGCCAAACACGGTATTGAGGCTTGTAACGAGGCCATGCAAAAAATTCAAGATCCTGAAGAAGTGTACTTTGCGTCTTTAGATGGACAGTTAAACACGGATTATCCAGAGTATTGTCCTGTATTCTCCGCTACTGGCGACACCCTGTATTTTACCTCCCGTCGGCCTCGAAAAAACCGCGCCAACATTCTTAACAAAGACCCTAACGATGGGATGTACTTCGAGAACATCTATCAGGTGGTGCGCAAAAGCAACGGTAAATGGTCGGATGCTGAATTGTTGAATTTTTGCAACACCTACGAACACGAAAGTGTGTCGGCTCTTTCACCAGACGGAAAAACCATGTTTATTAGCCGCTATGGTGGTCGGGTAGCCAACCTTTACAAATGTGTGAAACGCCGGGGAAAATGGTCGGCTCCGGTAGAAATGGAACAAGGGTTGAATTCCCGTTGGTCCAACGAGACCCACCTAAGCCTCTCGGCCGATGGACAAACCGCGTATTTTGTAAGCGATCGTTGGGGCGGTCTTGGTGGGAAAGACATTTACCAAAGCCACCGCAAACCTGACGGTACGTGGACCACTCCTCAAAACTTAGGTCCGAGTGTCAACACCCCATTCGATGAGGAAAGCCCTTTTCTCGATCCCATCACCGACCGGCTCTATTTTAGTAGCAAAGGGCACAACACCATTGGTGGATTCGATGTGTTCTACAGCGAACGCGAAACGGTTGGCGCCTGGAAACCCGCCGAAAGTCTCGGCTATCCGGTTAATACCACCGACGATGATGTTTCCTACACCATTTCACCCGATCAGGTGCACGCCTGGTACTCCACCACCAAACCTCATGGCCACAAACACCGCCGGAAGGAACTCGTCTCCCTCTCCTGGTCGAAACCTGTGGCACGCCCTAAAAGCAATTTATTAGCTCAATTGACCCAAACGCTTTTTCAGGAAGAGGCCATCAACTACTACGAACAGTACCAGGCCCTGCAACAAGCACAGCAACAAATGGAGGGATTTCGACAAGCGCTGGCAGAGGTGAAGCCAGAAATGCAGTTGAGTCCCGAAATGCAAAACCAGCTGCAAGAAGTGCCCCAAACCTTACAAAGCTTGCGGCAGGAGTTAAATGATGAAGCCGATTTTCAAACCCTGCCCGATAAAGTCACCAAAGTGACCGAAACACTGGAAATTATCAAAGAAGAATTGGTGGGTTTGGTGCACGAGGATCAAATGGATTGGATCGACCGCATCGAAGGGGTGCGCGAAATCGATCGACCGGTGGAACGCGAAGTCCCCCATCGGGAGATTGTTGAGGTAGAAGTGGAAAAAGAAGTAGTAGTCAAAGAAATTGTAGAAGTGGAGGTGGAAAAAATCATTGAGAAGATCAAACTCATTGAACTGGAAACCGAGATTCTGGTGGGTATGATCAGTCGAGAAGATGTACCCTACGTCAACAAGGTGGTGACAGAAGTGGAACCGATCCTCTCCCAACGGTCGCCTTTCGAAATGATATTTTTTCACCAGCATTTTGGCTTCAACCAACAGGTGATCGACACAACAGACCAGGCTTTTCGTAAGTTCATTGATGATCTTCAACTGGAAATCACGGCCTTGGATGCTACCGGTTCGGTGAGCATTGCCATTGAATCGAGTGCTTCGACAGTACCTACCCAACGTTATTCGTCCAACGATGAAATTGCTCATTTACGGGCCTTAAAGGCTTTTGAAACGGTAAAACTTTGCCTGCAAAGGCGTGGTGTCGACACCAGTAAGTTGCTCCTCGCCTACCAGAATTCGTGGGTAAAGGGTCCCGAATACCAACCTGGCAGTAACCTGCGGGCCGGTGTTTTTGAGAAATACCAATATGTGAAAATTGCCTTACTCTGATACTCCCACACGCCATGATACGCCCTAACTCTTTCTTATTATTTTTTGGCCTGCTTCTGCTGAGTGCCGCTCCGTTGTTGGGGCAACTGCCCCAGCACGCTTTTAGTGGCCCGGGGAGTGGCAATCTGATGGCACTTTCCTTCGATCAAAGTGGGGAGCGTTTGCTCACTGGCCGTTCAGGCAACTTTATCGGTATTCGCAATTTGGCAGCCGACTCTTGGGATGCTCAGCTGAAACCGGGACAAGGTTCGCTTACGGCCATCGCTTTTCACCCCAATCAACCTTTGTTCATAGCGGCCCGCGAAGATTTTCGGGTACTGTTTTGGGACTGGCAAACCAACCAAACCCGTTTGCTGCAAGGCGCACGAATGCCCATCAGAAAATTGGCTTTTGACCCCAGTTCCAACCTGCTGGTAGGAGGCTATCCCGATGGTCAAGTAGTGTTGTGGGACACCACCAGTGTATTGCCCGTGCGGAAGTGGCTAAGTGGCAACAATCCGGTACACGATCTGGTGGTAGCACCCCAGTGCCGCTGGGTAGCGAGCCTCAATGTTTTGGGACAAGTGAAAGTTTGGGATCCCTTCAATCAAAAAACGGTTTTTGAAATCGATAACAACAAGGAGGTGGCGGCTTCGATGACCTTGAGTTCCTCCGGCAAAAAGTTGGCCTTGGCCTACCCTTCCGGTAAAATCGAATTGTGGAATACCGAAAGTTGGAAAAAGGAAAAGACCTTTAAAAACGAGCAGGCGGGTCCTGAGGCATTGTGTTTCGATCCGAGTGGAGAGTGGCTGGCTATAGCAGACAAACAAGGTAGCGTAACGGTGTGGAACCTCAACGCTTACAAAATGGTACACCAATTGCCGGTGCGTTCGCATGCTTTGGCTTTTCATCCCAACGGCAGTTCTCTGAGTACTGCTACCCGTTGGGGGGAAGTTTCGGTTTGGAACCTACAAGCCGACGACCTGGGCACCGGTGGTTTAGAGCTCAGTCTGGAAGGAGCCGAGGGAGTAGAAATTCTTCCCTTGTACAGCGATCGCTGGAACATGAACTTCTCTTTGAGCAACACGGGCCAACAAACGGCTCGAAAGATTTTGGTTTCTACCAGAATTCCACAAATGAACATCGATACCATCTTTTTAGTAGAGAAGATGGCCCCCGGGAGCAGGCGCAGTTTTAACCTCAACTTCCCGATTACTTCTGACCAACCGCAGATGGCAGTGAAACTCGATATTCGCGCCCGATCGGTCGACAATCAAATCGCGAGTTACCAGCAAAATTTGGTGTTGGACAACATTCAACAAGCGAATGCCCAGCAAGGAAAGTACTATGCCCTCATCATTGGTATCGATGATTATGGAGGCGAATGGTCGCCTTTGAAAAATGCCGTGACCGATGCCCAGGCCATTGCACAAGAACTGCGTTCCAATTACCAATTTGACGAGTTCATTGAATTGTACGATACCAGTGCCAGCCGACACAACATCATTCGTCAATTCGAATGGTTGGGCGCCAACCTGCGCCCGGAGGACAATTTGTTTATCTACTACTCCGGGCACGGTGAATACCGCGCCAACCTGGGCTCTGGTTACTGGGTGCCAGCCGATGCCATGAGCCGCTCCACTTCGGCTTTCATCTCCAACGCTGATATTCAGGCCTACATCAAAGGCATTCAGGCCAAGCACACTTTGTTGATTGCCGATGCTTGCTACATGGGCGAGCTTTTTAGGGGCCAATCGCAAGCGGGCCCAGAAAATGCCAACCTCAATGAATATTTTGAAGCGCTGAAAGAAAAGAAATCGCGACAGGCCATTACTTCAGGCGGCATTGAACCAGTGAAGGATGGCGGTGGCGGCAAACATTCGGTGTTTGCCTTCTACCTGCTCCAATCGCTTACGCAAAACGAATCCCCTTACTTGCTGGCCGGTCAATTGTTTCAAACCCTGCAATTGCCGGTGGCCAACAACAGCAATCAAACGCCTCAATTCCACTCCCTCACCAACACCGGAGACGAAGGAGGGCACTTTTTGTTCATTCGCAAAACCCAGCAACCCTAATTTACTACCAGCATGAAACTTTCGCTCTCCTCCCTTCTGCTTGGTAGCCTGCTCCTCGCCTGTTGTTGGCTCTGGACAGGTATCAACCCGGTGGCGGCCCAAAAGTCACAAGAACCCGTGGCCAACCTTCGCGCCTTAGATAATGAAGCTTGGGCACTTCGCACCATCAATCCCCAAAAGGCACAGCAAATTGCCGAAAAGGCTTTGGGCCTTGCGCGTGAATTGAATGACCGGGAACGGGAAGCCTCTCTGTGCAACACCCTGGGGTGCATTTTCCTTACCGAACGCAATTTCGAGATTTCTAAGACCTACCTGGAGCAAAGCTTGCAAGTGCGGAAAACGTTGGGGCTCAACAAAGAATCGGGCAACAGCCTGCACAACCTGGGCAAGCTCCACCTGGAATTTGAGAAGTATGAAGCCGCAAAAAACTATTTCCAAAGGGCAATTTATACCTATCAGGCACTGGACGATGCACCTGCCGTAGCGGCCTGTCGCTTGTTGCTTGGTACTACCTTTTATAAATCTAGCCAATGGGAAAAGGCTCAAAAGCAAGCGTTTTTGGCACACCAGCACTATGCCCATTTTGGACTGGATCAAAAAACCGGGGGCACTGAAAACTTGCTGGGCCTGATTGCACTAAGACAAGCAGACAACCAAGGGGCAATTCATTATTTTCAGTTGGCCATCCAGCACTTTCAGCAATCGGGCGACCGCAACTGGGAGGCTTTGGCCACTTCTCACCTGGCTTTGGCACATCAAAATGCGATGCAGCCCATCGATGCTGCCCGCTATCACCAAATAGCAGCCAATCTACTCAGTGGTTTACCCAGTAATACTCCACCGGCTGAAGCTACCTACCTGGCACACAATTCAGGGTTACAATTGCACCAACGGGGTGAGTTAGAAGCCGCAGTCCGCTCTTATCAAAGGGCACTGGAAAATGCCGAACGCCACCGGCAACACCAGTTGGCGGCCCGCACCTGCCACAACCTGGCCGCAGTTTATGATCAACTGCAACGCAAAGAGGAGGCCACCCGCTACCGTTTTCGGCTCAAGTCACTGATGGAAAGCATTGATGACAATGAGCTTACAGCCGCCAATTACCTGGGACTGGCTCAATATTATCAGGAGCAGAAAAAATGGAAAGATGCCTTAGAATACTACAAACGCAGCAAGAAAGCTGCCGTGGCAGGTCATTTTAATGAAGCAGAATTGAAAGCCTGTAGGGGCCTGTACGATAGCTACAAGCATTTAAATCGTGCTGAGGATGCCTTGCTAATTCACGAACGATTGCTGCAATTGCAAGAACAACTGCTCACCACACAAATGGAGCAGCTGAATGCTCACCACGAAAACATTCACCATCAAAACCGGGTGAAACGCATTAAAACCGAGCTACAAGGCATTCAACGTAAGTTATTGATCGCCCACAACGAAGTAGAACACCTGCGCAGCAAAACCGAAAATCTAAATGCAGACAACGAAGCGCTGGTAGCCGAAAAGAGCAGCCTGGAAAGTGACCTCGATTTGCTTTCGCAAGACATGTACCTGATGGTGATTTATGGTTTAGTGGCCACCTTGTTATCGGTAGTACTCCTGATGCGCTATTTCTACAAACGCAGGGAATTCATCCGCCTTTCTCACCAAAAACAACAAATTGATGCTAAAAACGACCGGATCAGTAAGCTGCTACAGGAACTGAATCACCGCGTAAAAAACAACCTGCAGTTCATCTCCAGTTTGCTCAACCAACAAGCCCGACAACTTTCGGACTTGCAAGCCCGACAAGCCATTAGAGACGGCCTGAAACGGGTAGATGCCATTGCACAATTGCACAAAAAACTCTACGAAGGCCAGGAATTTCAGGTGATTGAGATGGCCAACTACATCAGCGACCTGACCCATGAGCTGGACCGTAGTTATCGTGCTCCCGGACAATCGGTGAGCATCGGTCTTTCCTTGCAAGAAATGCCACTGGAAGTAGACCTGGCAGTATCAGTTGGACTTATCGTGAACGAATTGTTGACCAATGCTTACAAACACGCCTTTTCGCCGGAGCGCACTGGCAGTTTACACGTTTCTCTTCAGGAGTTGAACGGTGACCTGGTAGAACTCACTGTGGGCGACAACGGTGCCGGACTACCCAAGGATTTTGAACTCAAAGCTGGATCCTTTGGCTTTCAACTGGTGCAAGACCTGGTAGCCGAAATCGACGGCCACCTGGAATGGGATTCGAATAACGGAGCCTTCTTCCGCATTTTGTTCTACAAGTCACAAGACGCCAACCCAGATTTTTCCAATGTACCTCCTCATACCATAACCCCATTAAAACAAGCTTCGTGATGAAAAAACCCATCCGCATCCTCGTTGTAGAGGACAAAATGATCGTAGCAAGAGACATTGCCCACCATTTAGAAGACCTGAATTATCAAGTGACCGGCCTTGCCCGATCGGGCAAAGAAGCTTTGGAAAAACTGGTGAGCAATCCACCAGATTTGGCCATGCTCGACATCAACCTGAAAGGTGACATGGACGGCATTGAATTGGCCGAACGCATTGCCAGGGTCCACCCTATTCCGATCATTTACCTGACGGCACAAAACGACCGGGCAACCTTGGAAAGGGCTAAAAAGACCCTTCCCTCAGCCTACCTGGTAAAACCTTATAAAAAAGAAGATTTTGGCCCGGCCATTGATCTCGCCATTTATCAGTACACGCAAAACCGCTCGGGCGCTGAGCCAGAGGCCGCCGATGCCTTAAAAATCAGTCAACCAGAACCCGTGCGCGAAAGTGTGTTTGTGAAAAGTGACCATTGCTATGAAAAACTGGAGGTGGCTGACATTCGCTACATCAAAGCCGAAGGCAGCTACGTGAAGATTTTTACCACCAATCGCAATTACTTGCAAACGGTGAACCTCAACAGTTTCAGCCGTCAACTCAACCACCCTGATTTAGTGCGGATTCACCGGAGCTACGTGATCAACCTTCGTCACCTCACGGTGTATGAGGAAGGCCGGGTGTTTATTGGAGACAGTGAAATCCCGATCGGGAAAACTTACCGTGGAGAATTGGTGAAGTACTTGCAATTCATTCGTACTGGCACAGGCTGAACGCCCGAGGACAAAAGTGCCCCAAAAGAATAAAAAAAGGCGATTTCCTGAGAAGGAAGTCGCCTTTTACTTTTGGACTTGTTTTATTGCCTGGCTATTGATTCTCACCTCACAAAGCTTTGATTTGATAAGCGCTGTCGTCCGTTGAGGTTTATTTATTCCTTCACCCGGGAGTCTTGCCCGCTACACATAGCACCTGCCTATTGGAAACAAATCCACCTGGTTTACGACTATCCAGCCATAATTTCAAACCAAAAGGATCCACCATGTCGCTCTACATTGGCCAGGTTGGGGTGTTCCCAAACCGGCTGAAGCACCTGGCTTAGCTCACGGTCTTCACTGATGAAGAAGTTGGGCAAGATCGGTTGGTATTTGGTTGGGTTGGCCAATAAGAGGGCCGCCAATACATATTGCTCCGAGTAGGCCCGATCGCACATGAATTGAGGGTAATCGTAGGGAATATAGATGTCATGCACCTGAACGATTACACCCGGTTTTAGTTGAGGTAAAATTTCAAGAAAGCATACCGTAACGTCTGAATTGGGTAAACAGCGGTGGGAATTATCAATAAAAAGAAGGTCTCCTTTTTTCAGTTGATCAAAGTCGGAATAATCGGACAAATTCTCCACGGGCTGCCGAACGACCTTATCGGCGAGGTGATCAATCGTGGCTCTTGGAAAGGGATCGATGGACGTGATTTGGGTATTCAATTGTCCGTCCACTATGGCTTTTCGAACCACCTTGGTGGAGTTGCCAGAACCTACTTCGAGGTAAGTAGTTGGCTTAAAATGTCGGATAAAACTGTAAAGAGCAATTATATCCAGCCCAGGCAAAAAACCGTTGTTCCAGGCCGGAAGGTTTTCCTGGGTTGCTGCATCACTGGATTTAATGGCATGAAAAACGTTCGTGTATTCAAGAAAGGCCTTTAAGTGGAGTTTATAATCTTCTCGATTGGCATTAATGATTTCGAACAGCTGTGGGTGAGGATTTTTTTTCTGGGGCTCAAACCTCGGTTTAAACACCACTTTGTAGTCTAAAAAAACGCTTTGAAATCTCGGGGAAAGAAATCTGTACAGCCTTTTTATCATGAAAACAGAATTATTTCAAGCGTCTTTTATGCAACCTCATCAAGTGCCAGGTGCTTGCTTTAGATAAAAGCTTCCCAAGATAAGGGAACGCTTCTTAGCAATTAACCAAAGGAACAAGAAAAATGAAGGGGTGGGCTTTTCAATTGAGATTCCCTCCCCAAATAGAGGTTTCAAGGCACTACCCAATAATACTTTTAAGTGAGCTGTACCCCTCCATTATCATTGTTGATGTCAATTCTTGCTCCGACCATTTCATTCTAAACAAAGCACTTCTGTAGCTCTTGTTGAAAACATCTGGTAGATAACGTTAACTTAAGCTTACCAAGAAGCTAACCCCAAAAAGCCTTAATTTTAAACTGCTTCCCCATCATTCTTATGTACCAATACCTCCTTTGTTTCGGTTTTTTTGTCGCTACCCTTCTGGCCTCAGCGCAAGTGCCACATGCGGTTCAATACGGTGTAGAAACCGGACTGCCCAGCCTGGAGGCCTACCAGGTACGCACCGATTCCAAAGGCTATGTTTGGGTGGTGACCGATCGTGGGGTAAGCCGTTTCGATGGCACGGCATTCATTACTTACAGCCAAAAAGACGGTTTGGAAAACCTGACCATTTTGGCGATGGCCGAAGACAACCACGGCAGGATGTGGTTTGCCTCTATCAAAAACACCTTGTATTATTTTGAAAACAACCGATTTCACCCTTTTGAAGCCAATCAACAGTTGGCCGAACGTTGAGCTTCTTTTCTGGAGCTCAACGTTCGGCTACTTTTTAAGCTACAAGTGAACAAGAGAAACCTACGGTGGAACAAGCACCATTTATTGTCGGTTGGCCGGCAAGAAATAGGCAATTGTTATACGCCCTTAGTGCCCATTTTTGGAAGCGAACATCAAAAAGTGTTAGTTTTAAACTTAATGAAATTCTTGTACTTCCTCCCGCTGCTTTTCTTACTCACTTTTTCGGCCAACGCCCAAAATGATCCTACCTATTGGTGGAACGATGCGGTATTTTACGAAATTTTCGTACGCAGTTTTTACGACAGTGATGGGGATGGCATTGGCGATTTCAAGGGCCTTACCAGCCAATTGGATTACCTGAACGACGGCGACCCCACCACCACCGATGATCTGGGCATCACCGGTATTTGGCTCATGCCCATCTCCCCTTCTCCGAGTTACCACGGTTATGATGTTACCGACTACTATGGCATTGAGTCTGATTATGGCACCGTACAAGATTTCAAGGATTTTATGGCTGCGGCACATGCTCGTGGCATCAAGGTGATTGTGGATTTGGTGCTGAACCACAGTTCGAGCCAGCATCCCTGGTTTCAGCAAGCGCGACAGGGCCATGGGTTCTACGAAAACTTCTACCGATTTACCAACAACTTACCCAGCTACAGCGGCCCCTGGGGCCAACCAGTGTGGCACAGCAACAGCACCAATACCAATCACTATTACGGGGTATTTTGGAGCGGTATGCCCGATCTCAACTACGGTTTTCAACCGGTGATCGACAGCCTGTATGAGGTTACCGAGTTTTGGCTGGATGACATGGGGGTGGACGGTTTTCGCTGCGATGCGGTGAAATTTATTTACGAAAATGGCACTCAACTGGAAAATACCCCTCAGACCTACACTTTTTGGGAAAACTGGAACCAACATTACAAAAGCATCAACCCCAACGCCATGGCAGTGGGCGAAGCCTGGGACAGCCGCAATGTAGTGGTCAACTACACCGGTAATAAATTCGATTTCTGTTTTGAGTTCGACCTTGCTGGCTCTATGCTGGCGACCGCCAATTCGGGCAATGCCAACAGCCTACGGGTAACGACCTACAACACCTACAACGATTATCCTTTTTTACAGTTTGGTACTTTTCTCACCAACCACGACATGAATCGGGTGATCGAGGTGCTCGGCCAGGACCGAAACAAGGCCCGAATAGCGGCTTCGCTGTACCTCACCTTACCCGGAGTGCCTTATGTATACTATGGAGAGGAAATTGGCATGCGGGGCGAAAAACCCGACCAGAACATTCGCCGGCCGATGCAATGGAGCGATGCCAACTTCGGTGGGTTTTCTACGGGCGGTAACTGGACGGCACTCAACAGCAATTACACCAGCGTAACCGTTGCTTCCCAATCCAACGACCCTACCTCCCTCTTGCACCACTACCGCGAGTTGATCCACATCCGCAACCAAGAGGTGACCTTAAGGCGCGGCACCTACCACGATTGCTACACCCCACGGTTGCAAGTGATGTCTTTTGTGCGCCAACTTGACAAAGAGGCCGTTTTGGTTCTCGTCAACCTGCAAGGGGTAGCCGCCCCGGCCTTTTCCATTGACGTGGCCTCTACCGATCTGGCCATTGCCGACCATGTGGTACAAAACCTGATGGATGGCACTTTCACTACCTTACAAGTGGGTATGGATCAGCGCATCGATGACCTGGAGTTGGCACCCTGGGAAACCCGCATCTACAAAATTCAGGATGTTACAGGAGCAGGTGAAATCGCCAACCCATCAGCCCTTAGCGTCTTCCCCAATCCATTTACGGGTACTGTGCAGCTGAAGGGCTTGCCTGCGGGACAAGCATTCCATTTCGAGCTTTCCGACCTCCACGGAAGAATGCTACAGCATGGCAACCAACAAATCGCCACCGCAGCTACGGTATTGGAATTCCCGGAGCTCTCACCCGGAGTGTATTTGTTAACCGTGCACACCAACAACCAGCAGCATACCCTAAAGGTGATCCACCGCTAACCACATCGCGCAACAGTCAGATTCCGTTTTCCGGGCAGACTTGGCTAAAAAGTGGTAATTTTCCCAGCAATCCACTTTTTGGTATCTGCTTGCTGAAAGGTGTTTGTATCACCCCAATCATCATGTTTTTGTCATGAAATCACTGTTGCTCTCCCTGCTCACCGTATGCCTTGTTTTTTCCTCGTGGGCAAATGAACTTAACCTTTCTACCAAGGCGCAAACCGTTACTATTTATCATTCAGGAGCTTTGGTGGTCCGCACGGCACAGCGAAGCCTCCCACCCGGCCGGCACGATCTGATTTTTCGTGGGTTGTCTTCCAAAATTGTATTGAACTCGCTGAAGGTGGCCAACCGGGAAGTAACCGTGCTCAACAAAATCTTGTTGCGAAAACTGACTGATGAGGAAAAGAAGCAATTGAACGACCGTCAATCGATGTTGCAAAATCAGTTGCGTCTGATCGAGTCAAAGTATCAGGAACAGGGGTTCGTGACAAAGGTGGAGGAACTGGAAAAGCTGATGGAATATTACCAGGTGAAAATTTTGGCGATCAAGCGTGAATTGCGTGAGGTGCAACGTCAATTAGAGGCCGCCAAAGCCCTGGAAAACATTGAATTGAGCAACGAAGATGCGGCCATTCTCAAACTTTCTATCTCGGTAGAAAAGTCCTTGAGCCGACCTTTTGAAATGCAATACGTTTGCGGAGGAATTGGTTGGAGTTCGGCCTATGAAATCAATGCCCAAAGCGCTTCTGACACCCAATTGGAGCTAAAATACCTGGCCAAAACCATGAGCCAAACCGGGGAAGACTGGAAAGACATTACCATTAAGCTTTCTTCTTCCTTTCCATTGGCTTCGCCTACCGCACTGCCCCAACCTGAGGCTCCCTGGGTATTGGACCGCAGCGGCTACTACGAACCCAACCAACAGCAAAGTGAGGAAGCCATGAACCAAAACCAGCAGATTGCCCGTCTGGAAGGCATCGAATACGAAGAAATCCTCATTCCGTCTTTTTTAAAAGTGCGCACCCTGGAAGGTAAATACTCCATTCAATCCAATTCTACGGTGTTCACCTTCCCCATCCTTACGACTAAACTGCCCGCCCGATTTTATTACTACGGTTTTCCGGGCCTGGACACCGAATCGTATTTAGTGGCTGAACTCACCGGTTGGGATACCATTGGGTTTGTAGACGGCATTGCCAACATTCGCTACAACAACAATGAGTTGGGCAAATCGATTCTAAAGTTTAGCGAATCGAGGGATACTTTGCTGCTCCCCATTGGACGAGACAACAGCTTGTTTATGAAACGCAAAGAAATTGCCGACAAAAAGTATTTCCAGGAAACGCGCAGCGGTCGCAAAAAGACCATTACCTACGCCTATCGTTACCAATTGAAGAACAATAATGCTTATTCGGTAACCTACGTATTGGCAGACCAAGTACCGGTTTCTCAACACCGGGATGTAGATGTAGAGTTGAATAAACTCAATGGAGCGCAACACAACAAGGAAACGGGTGACGTTGCCTGGAAGGTGACCTTAGAACCCGGTCAAGCCGTTACCAAAGAATTGATTTTTACCTTGGACATGGACGCCTATTACACCTACTCCTCTCGCAGAAATTTGCAATTTAGAAAAGTATCGAGGCCCAAATTTTAGGAAAACCGGGCCAATGCAGCTTCCTGCATGCTCTTTACCCGTTCGCGGACTTCGTTGGCAAAATCCTCCACCGTTTCTAAGGTATACCCTGAGGGAGATACCGGATCGCCTACCGAAACTGTGACCTTACCGGGCCGCAAGCGAAAAGTGCCAGCAGTCCAGATTCTTCGAGTGCCGGTTAAAGCAATAGGTGTAACGGGTACTCCGGCTTCAATGGCAATGAGAAATGTTCCCCGCTTGAAAATACCCAAGGTGCCATCTTTGGTGCGTTGGCCTTCGGGGAAAGTGATTACTGGTTTGCCTTCGCGGATGAGCCGTCCGGCTTCGCGCATGCTTTGATAAGCTTTTTCTCGATTCGAACGGTCGATCCAAATGGTGCCAGTCGCATTGATGTAAGGCCCAACAATTGGCAGCTTCTTCAATTCTTTCTTGGCGATGAAGTTGAGGAAGAAGGGTACGATGTTGATCAGCAGTGGAATGTCTGCAAACGATTCGTGATTGGCCGCAATGATAGTAGGCTGATTTTTGGATAACTTTTCTACTCCAGTGGTCTTTAATCGAATTCCGTGTAAAAACAACATACCGGAACTCCAGATGTATTTGGCTACCCAGCGGGTGACATCCGACTTTCGGAAAAAGGTTTGTCCGATGAGCCCTGATAATCCGCAAAGGGCAGTCCACAAAGACACGGAAAACAAACGAAGGGGGCTTAGAATCACTTGCACGCGTTCAAATGTAGCAATTAAACCCATTTGAAGGATCAGATTGAGATGGCTTCACTGCATGGCCATCGCATAGGCAAAAGCTATGTGCAATAGGATTTATTGATTGGCAAAGGCTGTACAAAGGCAGTAATTTTGGGGTATACAAACATCATCCACAACTACGAAACGATGAAAAACCGAATTGGAATAGAAGAAGAAAAGGCAGCTGAATTGGCTACCCGATTAAATGCTTTGTTGGCCAACTACCAACTTTATTATCAAAACTTACGCGGCTTTCACTGGAACATTTCCGGAAATGCTTTTTTCGAATTGCACCAAAAGTTTGAGGAGCTTTACACTGATGCCAACAACGCGGTGGATGAGATTGCAGAGCGTATTCTCACCTTGGGGCATACTCCGCTACACACTTTTGCCGATTATTTGGAAAATGCCACCATTAGTCCGGCAAAAGACATGCACAACGGTACTGAAACGGTGACCACCACCGTAGAAAACCTCTCCACTTTGGTGGGCCTGGAACGGGAGTTACTCGATTTGAGTGCTGAAGCCAACGATGAAGGCACCAACAGCCTGATGAGCGACTACATCAATGCTCAGGAAAAAACCATTTGGATGCTGAGTGCCTACCTTGGAAAATAAGCTGGCTTCAATCAGGAAAAACACTATTTTTGTCGCCCTTTGCCTCCTTAGCTCAGCTGGTAGAGCAATTCATTCGTAATGAATAGGTCGCGGGTTCGAGTCCCGTGGGAGGCTCCATCAACCACATTCAAAGAGACTACTGCCCCTGGCGGTAGTCTTTTTTTTGCACTGCTGTTCATTACTGCCAATACCCAATAAAAAAGGCCGCCCCCCGGGGGAGACGACCTACTAGAAGGTATTTATTCCTCCTATACAAATTCATTTTTGCTTTATTTCTTTACTATTTTCTTCACAAAGCGCTGACCATTTTGTGTGATGGTGAGAAAATACAAGCCCGCCGGCTGCTCCATGATATCGAAAGATTCTCTGTAAGGGCCGGTGAAGTAGCCCAGGTTCTGACGGCGGATGGGGCTGCCATTGGCATCGATGATTTGCAAAACGGTTTCCCCTTCAGAAGCTAAATCAAAGGTCAATCGGAACTGGCCGAAATTGGGATTAGGTGCAAAGCTTACATCGTTGATGTCCAACTTGGGAGCTGCGGGCAATTGCGTTTGCTCCAACCATTCTTCCTCCTCTTCTTCTGGCATGTCTTCTACCCACATTTTCACCACTACTTTGCGCTCCTCAACCGCCTCACTACTGCCCTTGGGTGCTATCTGGCCGTTTCCATTGCGTGTCAGTGTAGCAGCTTTGCTTTTCATGGTCCCGCTCATCTCCATTTCTTTGTCGTCCCGTACAACCATCAAATTGAAGTCGTCTCCGGGCTCTACTTCCCGAATCCGTTGAATGAGTTCATTTAAAGTGCTTGTTTCCTGACCATTAATGGACAATATCTGATCTCCTGACTGTAGCCCCATTTCCAGGGCAGCACTTTGTGCATACACACTGAGCACCGCTACCCCTGTACCATGACCATCTTGCAGCATTACTCCTAAGAAGCCCTGTTCCATGGCATCCTCCTGGCTGGTTTGGTTGTTGTTGTTTTCGTAACGGTATTCGTAGTTAATGTTGTCATCCTGAAAATCAAAATCGAAGTCGAAGTCAAAATCCAGGTCTTCTACCGGTTGTTTGCCCAAAGTCGCATTGACCATTTCGGTTTTCCCATCGCGCTGGATCTGAATGGCTACTTCATCTCCGGGTTGATGTGATCGAATAATGTCCGTCAACTTGCGGTGGTGAGTAACAGGTTGGTCATCCATAGCAAGGATCACATCTCCAGCCTGTAAGCCTGCCGCTTGAGCGCCCGAGTTGGGCACAATACGCGAAATCCGGGCACCACCATCGGCGGAGTGAGTATACACGCCCAACAAAGGCCGGTTGAACTGCTGTTCCATTTCAGCTTCAATGCGCGCCAGTTGGTTCTCCACCATTTCGTCCATTTTTTGCTGCACGTTGTCAGGAAATTGCATTTGAATCACAATGCGTTCTCCTTCTGGCTGTTGCGTAGTGCGTTTGCGAATTTCGATTTCGATCTCATCGCCTCCTTCGCTAAGGTTCCAGTTGTTGAGCACACCCAACTCCTGAATGATCGCTTCGAGGGTTTGCCCTTCCAGGGGAACAATTGATTCGGTGGTTTTAGAGACGTTGCCCTCCGCTTCGGTCACCGAAATGCGTAAGGAAGACTGGCTTTTGGTGTCGGTTTCAGTTTCTGAGGTTTGACCGACCACCGGAAGCGTGGCCAGAGCAACACCCAGACCGCCTAAAAGCAGCTGTTTGGGTAGAGTTTTAAAAATCATAGCTTAAAAGTTGAGGGTTGGATTGAAATTGCCTTTCGAAAATACCAAGCACCTCACAGCCTGCCTTCTTAATATTTGTTAAGGAGTGTTAAGCATAACGCCCAAAACATCCTGAAAACAGGCCTCTTGACATCTTTAGCCTGTTAATTCTCATCGGTTTGAAACTGCTTCAAAATGCCTTTAATTTCCTTTCTGCGATAGTGGTAAAAAATGAGGTAGAGGAGAAAGCCCCACAAGGCACCCAGCAAAGAGAACACAAAGGCAACTCCCGAATAAATTCCAAAAAACATCCAAAAATAATCGTCTGGAACATCAATTAGTCGATCGTAGGGCACCTCGTTGAAGGTAAACTTGAAGTTCCCCGGACGGTAAAACAGTCCTCCAATGATGATTAAGGCAAACGTAAGGAGGCCATTGCCTAAAATTTGCAGGCGTTTGAACCAATTGATGAGCCGCACCAACCGTTGCAGGAATACCACCGTGGGCAAGTGATGCCCGGGACGTTGGAGCTGCAAGAAGATTAAAAAGGAAGGGACTATAAACCCAATGCTCCAAAGCAGGGAAAAAATTTGAATCGCAATGGGGAATCCATCTAAAACATCCGTAAACACAATTAAAAAAAAGTAGCAGGGTACCGATGCAAAGTTGAACAGCAACTCGATTAAGTTCATATCTGCCAACTTTTGCAAGGCCTTTGGGCGGTTTAGCGCCTTGTTCTGTGATACGTTGGGGGCTTGTTCATTGAGCCCCTTGGTCATATCCCCCCATTGCGATTTTAGGTCATTCAGCTCCATGCATCAATTGTTTTAGTCGGTTCTTAATTCGGTGGATGCGTACCCCTACTCCATTTTCGGACAACCCCAATATTTCACCGATTTCTCGGTAGGGCATATCTTCCAGGAAGAGCATAATCACAGATTTGTCGGCATCGTTGAGTTGAGAAATGGCCTGTTGCAGTTGAAGCATGCGCTCCTTCTTCTCGGTATCTTCCTGGTCGCTGATGGTCAACTGCTCCGCCTGTAAGGGTACCGTTCCGGGGCGCTTTTTGCGCAAAGAACTCATGGCCGTGTTCAAAGCAATACGGTACATCCAGGTACTCACCTGTGATTCTTGCCGAAAACGCGGAAATGAGCGGCACACCTGGTAGGTCATTTCCTGCACCAGGTCTTTGCGGTCCTCTGCCGTATCGCGGTAAAGAAAGGCCACCTTCTGCAAGATACCCTGGTGCTCTTCCAATACCTGTTCCAACCCAAGGGGCAAGGCTTTTTCTTTTTTTAGCCAGCCCATTCGCCTGTAAGGTATCTTGATAAGTAGTGCACCTTTTGAATGGATTGTTCCTTCATCGTTGCTGCAGCTTGATTTTGGTTTCAAAGTAAGTTGCAGTACGCATAACTTTCTTACACGAAAAGTAAATTTTTATTTGGCGAAACGCATGGCAGCGGTCATAAACCCGGTGCAAAAAGGGGCTCTAAAGGAAACGAAATGGAGCTTAAATGCGTTTTTAATCTGATAGTTCATTGCTTTTTGCGTTGCCAAGTTTTAAGCGTGAATTTGAATAACCCTACCCCAATAAAAAACAACCATGCGTACACTTTTTCTCCTATTGATGGTGGCATTTGCCCTTGTTGCCTGCCAAACCCAAAAACCAATTGACGGCTTGTGGATTTCCGCTTACACCTATATCCCCGATGCCGACACAACAGTCTTGCCGTTCAAAAAAGAGCTATTGCTAAATAGCCAACTGCTGTCTTTTCATGGCAATCAACTAAAAATCATTCGCCTTGGTGATAAAGACATTCGTGCTTACGAAGCAATTCAAATAGACACCCACGCCTATGCCCTCGAGTATTCCAGTTTGCGATGGGATACGAATGCTGTTCCTATCCAATTCAATTCAGATTCTCTGGTATTGCACTATGAAAACCCAACGCGGGAAATCGTTTTTAGAAAAGTGCCCGAAAAATACCAACAAGTGAAGATTGATTCGAAAGTGTTTAGAGGCGCTTACAAGATCAACTACAGCCCCACCGTTTTTGATTCATTGCATTTCATCAACGATTCGATGATGTTGTTTACCGGAAGTTCTTTTTCCAACCGACCTGCATTCCACTGGAGCATCTTACAGGTAGAGGAATATTCATTTCTCAACATTCATTCTCCCTTCCATACTCCCCTGCTCATCACTCCAATGGAGCATGACACCATCAACCTGATTTACTTCGGAAAAACGAAGCAATCTGCTGCCTTGAAGCCCATACAGGGTGTAAGGGAAAAAACCGACTTTCTGGGTTTATGGAAAGAAAAGGGCTACGAGACAATGGTTGGTCCACCGATTATAACCGACGTTGAATGGTCACCCTTCACTTTGGACATCCGCATAGATAAGCTCGTGGTTTGCGATGGATTCGGTGTGTTCAACTCCACTTGGGAACTCAGCGGTGCAGGTAATCGTATATTTTTACAAGAACAGATTTTTGACCGAAATGGCACCTTCCTTATCGAAAGCCTAACTGACTCTTCTATGGTGGTGCGCCCAGGTGGCAGTAAATTTCTCAACCGTGAGACGATTCCTCTTGTAAAGGTAGAATGAGAAGGGACCCTACTCTACTGAGGTTCTTTGCCTGATTTCTCGCCCACCAGCTGCTCAGGGTTTCCACGCTTAATTTTCAAATGATTTACCCAACTTGCTCCAGTGTGCCTTTCTTTGCCAAAAGAAACCCGGGTAGGCCTCCATTGGTTGCCTGCTTGAATGCATATTCGCTTAACCTGCGACCGTAGCCATACCGCGAAGAACGATTACGCACAAATGGGACACGCCACCAACATTTATGGTATTATTTCCATTCCCGCACACACTGCCCAAACCGATAGGGTTTGGAGAAGGAATCTAGAAATTATCGCTGGTTTGCCAGCGGTAGATCCGGTTTATCCTCAGTTGTCCAGCACCATGTTTCATCGGCAGTTTCAAATGGGATATGATGAGCGCTTGCTGCCCTTTGCTGCCAACTACAAAAACTTGAAGCTGGGTCGAATTCCGGAGTGGATTGAAAAGTTTGAAGCCCTAATACGCCAATTGATGTGGCTTTCGGTTACGGCACAAATTGAAACGGAGGTATCGGGAAATTTTGAGATTGGATGGGTTGTTGCACCGGATTGGATGGCAAAATGGAAAGAAGAGCCATGGCTGCCGACACAAAAATGGACTACCAATGGCCTGGAACAGAAATAGCAATCTCCCAACAAGAATAAATTACGAAATGCGTCAATTACTGTTTACTTGCCTTTTGTTCACCATTAGTTGGTGTTGCTGTGGGCAGGATACTTTGAAAGCGAAACAAGTAGCCCAGCAACTGCTGGAAGCAAGGGTCGGCTCTGAAAATTTCCAGGCTTGGATGACCTATCGTGGAGTCCGCGTGGTAGAAGATCGCCTGATACAGGTTTGGTATGGGCTTCAATTGCCTATCGAACCCATTTTAAAACGTCCGGTGGTGTTGCTGTTTGATGCCGCAGGCAATCAATTGGTCAAGGAAGAGACCTTTGAATTCAACACCGGAGTACCTGATTGCCAAGCTTCCCCCGAAACGTGCCAGTTCCTTACCAAAGCCGAAGCTGAATTAATCGTGAAAGCTCAATTTCCCGACCTTGAGGTCTACGCCATCACCCCGGTCTGGATCAGGAATTACCCCTCTTCTACCACAACCGGCCCTGCCTTATTACAAGGCTATTACGTTTGGCAAGTGCAATCGCAGATGCCAAACCAACCAGATCACTTCATGGTTTATGAAGTGCACGCAAACACTGGAAAAATGTTGGATCAATACGAAATAGTGGAAGAAGAAGTCGAGATCGACATGCATTGAGTTTGAAACGATCAAACGTCAAAGCCGGAAAAGGTGGGTTTTCCAACAAACTTTCTACTCAGTAGCTAAGGTATTCTCGTCCGTTTCGGGCGGTTTTACCGGAGGTACCGCCACTGGAATAGTAGGATAATCACAAACATCGATGCATCGGCGGGCAATGAGCTCTTCCAAACAAAGCAAAGAGGCCAACGCCACCTGCGAATAGTTTTGCGAAGCATTGCGAAATCGTCCACTTTCGGTTACCCACAGGGTTTGAATCAGTTGCATACCCCCTTCATCGGGATCGATCACCTTGAGCACCCCGGAAACGTTGGCGGCCCCGGCATGATACACGTGCAAGACCAACAAGCGAAACCACAAGTCGTCTTCGCAATAGCTGATCTGATGGCGGTCTAACAACTTTCGGGTTTCAGGAATACAAATGGTGCGCAACAAGCGTGCGGCACCCACGGCTGACTTGTCAAAATCTTTGCGATCGTCTTGGTATTTGTTCACCGTGAGGCCCATTTGGCGCGCTACCCCCCGCATCAGCTGAAACGATCCCAAAGCCCCAACCGGAGATTTTTCTAACCTGCCAGGGCTTTCAATGAGCAATATGGATTGGGCGTACCACGGATCGGTTTGTTCATGAATAAACACCGCAACACCCCGATCGATGGCAGGAAGTGCTTTTTCAAAATTGTAGAAATCGCTTTTGCCCGTAGTGAGGAAGATACGCGCATCGTTGTCCAAACAATAGTACTGCCTCAAGCTATCGCGATAAGCTTCTTTGGTAGCATCGTCTTGTTTCAACCAAGGCTTAGAATCTACCTTTTCCAAAATTTGGCGGGTTTTGGCCACATTGAGAATGCTCAACTCCGGTTCCAGCTGCATAATGGATTTCCAGAACCGAATGGAAGCTAAGGTGTCCCACCCTTCGGCAGTAATTTCTGTATTTGAAATGACCATCTGCTGGGTAGTATAGGTCCATTCTACCCGGTTGAGTTGGGGTAAAATGGGTTCGGTTTGCTGTGCCCATCCCAATTGGGTCACCACACCAAGGAGGGTTGAAACGAAAAGTATTCTCCAATGATCCATTCTTTTCCTACAATTTGGGCCAATAACGCAAAAAAGCCAGGGGCTTTGATCGGCATTGAAGTAAGTTATCCACGAATGCGCGTTCATTTATTAACGGTGCTTTTCTCTCTGCATTTCCTTTCCTATATTGATTTTGCAATTCGCCTATCTACCATCATCTCCTCCAATTGAGTGACATTGCCATCATTGAGCACAACCTCTATGGGTTGTATCGACTCATCGCTTCTTCTCCGGTTACCCGCCTGTTTCACGGGCGTGGTTTCTGCTATTTTCGCAATCCAGATCGTATATGGCCAGAAATGATCTACTTCCCGGAACCCAGCTCGGTAGAGCCAATTCAGCTGTTGGACGAATTGGTAGCCATGGCGCGAGAAGGCCAGTTACCTCCCTGGTGTTTGCCCAGCAACCTCTACACTTCTAAAGCATTTGTTTCCGAATTGCGTAGACGATCTTTCTACGAGGGTTTTTGGACAGGAATGGCCTGGTCTACTCAGCCTACTCAACCGATAGCTATTCCTCATTTGGCTTGCCGTGAAATCGTTGCAGAATCTGATCTAAGCCATTGGCTGGACATTGTAGGACCGCACTTGCTCGGGAAAGACGCCACCGATACCCACCTTTTTCGCTACCTCTTTCACCAAGATGAAACCCAGTTCTTTTTAGGTTACGAAAACGGACGACCGGTGGGAGCTGCCATGCTTTTCCATGAGAATGCGGTAACAGGAATGTATTTTCTGGTTACGCATCCCGACCACCGAAAAAAAGGTGTGGGCCGCCTTATGGTAAATCACTTACAATGGCAGACCTGGGAAAAAAATACGGGAATCATGGTATTGCAAGCGACCAAAGAAGGGCTATCACTGTATGACCGTACAGGATTCCGAAGGGTGGCTCCCATTTCCATGTTCAACTTGTTGCATTCCGATTTACCGGTGCCGGAAAGCACCGAAAATCCTTAACACTTTGGAAGAAATACACTTCGAACTTTCGAAGGAGCTAATTCAAAGAGATGGGCTGTAAAGTAAGAAGTGGGGATTCGTGAAACATCAGCTCAACTACTTCTACTGACATGTAGCGAATCAATGGAAACGTGGCCAAGCCATCCATGATTTTATTTTCAGTTTCGCCTTGCATCACGATCCAAAGCTGGGACCGATCCATCGAAAGGGAATAATTCAAAATGTCCCCTTCGCGCATCATTTGGTTCACCCTTTTCCGTTGTGCTGGAATAAGGTTCAAAAAGTCATCGTTCAACTCGGAAGGGAGTTTCACCTTTACCATATACCTGCGCATCACCTTTGCCATACTGTTGCTGTTCGGTTTTCTAACCCGGTGGTCCTTCCTGGTAGCATCGCCTGTATTATTGCGAATTCCCGTTCGAATAAAACAGCGTAACTCCCCACTCAATTCATTCAAAGTTACCTACTATCTGCCAAAGCAGACCTATCCAAGCTTTTGATATACTTGGGAGGCTGATTGCAAGGCAATGACATTGGATTTAGGAAAGAGGAGCCTTACTTGGCGCGTAAAATTCTCTTGGATATTAAAAAATTGTCAAGCTTCGTAGAGGCAACCATTACCCAATTTTGGTTGATGGGCTATGATCTACCCAAGCTCAAGACTGGTGTTCCTTGCAAACCTGCTCATGAGCAGCACATTCATATTTTTTTAATCGAAGGATAATCGCATGTCGGTACATTTCCGAATTACTGGCTTTTAGTTTTGCCGTGGTCAAGGCTTCTAACCTAACTATTCAACTTCATCGAATGCACGCTTTACAGTTCAACTCTATGCGCCACAAGATGATGATCGCTTTTGCAGTGCTCACCGCTATTATCGTATTCATCACCGCTATCTCGTATTACTACCTTATGCGGGTAGAGCAGGTCACCTCTTTGTTCAACAGGGTCAATCAGTTGGAAAATGCCTCTCTTCAACTTATGAAAATGGATGTGGACTTACTCACCACGGAAAGCCGCAATGAAACCTGGTACTCATCTGATTCACTTCCGGCACTGATCACCCGCAACTCGTATTATCATCGTTTAGCACAACAAGTGAGTGCTTTGTGTCTCCAAGCCAATTCAGCCGGTTGGTATACCGATGCTTCCTTCAAACGGCTTGAATTAGGCTTAAAAAGCTATGACCAACTTTTTCAGGAAATTAAGCAAAAACAACTTTTACGTGGTTTCAAAGACTATGGTGTAGAAGGCATAATGCGAAGCCACGCTCACGCCTTAGAAAGTGCCAGGCAAGGAGGGCTTTCACTTTCAGAAGTGTTGTCGCTGAGGCGGCACGAGAAAGACTATTTTTTGCGCAAGGACGATGCTTATCGACAGCAACTGAACCTACTGAGCGAAAGCTACCAAGAGCAATTGGCCCATAAATACGGTGCATCAGCCGCCAGGTCACCAATTCGCTTGTTGCAAGAATATACCGCTGCCTTTAATCTGATTGTGCTTTTGGAGCAGGAAATTGGCCAGGAATCGGGTACAGGTTTGCGAGGCGAGCTATTGGCTACCAGCAACCGTCTAACCAAAGATTTTGAGACCATTACAGAAGCCAGCCAGCTTTGGGCAGAAGAAAACCTTTTGACACTTAAATTAAATTTTGGCCTTACCGGATTGATGTGTGTGTTGGTGGGATTGCTGTTGAGTTATTTTTTATCCAATCGTTTTGCTCGTCCCCTGCAAAGGTTGTCTCACCAAATGGATAAGTTTCTTTTGGAAATTTCCACCCCCGATGCTGAAGTGAACATGTCGCGCTCTTCACACGAAATTCAAAGCCTTGCCAAAAGCTACTTACGAATGACCCGTCAACTGCGCCAACAGTACAAGGAGATAAAAGAGAAAGGAAAAGTGTTAGAAGCACAAAATGCAGAATTAAAAAAGCTCAACTTCGAAATTGATCAATTTGTGTACAGTGCTGCGCACGATTTTCGTGCTCCCATCACCTCTTTGATCGGTTTGATCAATCTGTTGCGGATGGAATCCCATACAGGACAATTCGACCAGTATTTTGAAATGATGGAGGGAAGCATTAAAAAGGTAGATTTTTTCATTCAAGACATCCTCAATTATTCCAGCAACAAAAGCATGGCACCTGAGATCGAATCGGTAGACCTAAAAGAAATGGTAGCGGCCATTTATGCTACCAACCGATTTTCGATTGAAAGCCAAAACATTGCTTTAACTTACCATATACTAGATAAAGAAAGGCGCTTTTTCTCAGATAAGAAGCGCCTCATGATTGTATTGAACAACCTGCTTTCAAATTCCATCCGGTATTTTGACCCTAACAAACAACATCCCCACATTCACTTGCAAGTGCTAATCAACGAGCAAGAGGTTAGCTTCGAAATAAGTGACAACGGCATTGGCATCCCCGATGGAGATCAACGTAAAATTTTTCAGATGTTTTATCGCGCTTCAGCCCTTTCTACCGGCAGTGGGTTGGGGTTGTTTATCGTTCGCGAAACCATTCGCAAACTGGGTGGAGAGATAACCGTAAGCTCTACCGTAGGAGAAGGCAGCACCTTTCGATTTGTATTGCCCAATCACCAAGAGCACCTGCTAAACGTAGTGGAACCATCCACAGAAATTCAGCTGGCCATTGGAGCATAATGGCTAGTGAATTCGCAAAAGATGGGTACTTTGGAGGAAGTTATGGAAAAGCTACTCACCCCCTACCTCTCCGCCATACATCCCTGCCCCAGCGAAATTTTGGACGAATACGTCAATTCCTGGACGGAGGTGAGCTATCCACGCAAATCCATCATTACCCAAGCGGGACAAGTTCAACGGCACATTTATTTTGTGATTGAAGGAATTCAAAGGTCTTATTTTTTGCATGAGGCAAAAGAGCACGTTATCGCCTTTACCTACCCGCCCTCGTTTACTGGTATTCCAGAATCGTTTTGGTCGCAAACGCCATCGCGGTACTACCTCGAAACCATTACCCCGAGTAGGATGTTGCGCATGTCTTTTGAGCAGCATCAGGATTTTATGGAGCGCTACCGCCCCTTGGAAACCCTCTTCCGAAAAGGGACCGAATATGTATTTTCTGGTTTTGTTCACCGCTATGTAGACCTTATGGCCTTCGATATTGAGTCGAGGTTCAAGCAATTCATGGAGCGAAGCCCTCACCTGCTGCACCAAATTCCACACAAAGACATCGCCTCCTACTTGCGCATAGCTCCTACCAACTTCAGCAAACTATTGGGTAGCGTCTCCATCTAAATCTTGGTCTACACCAAGAATCTGTCGAAGGCTCCTGCAGAACTTTGAATCGCAATTTCAAAGCCATGCGCATTCTAATATTTGCTTGCCTTATGACACTTTTTTCGAGCACTTTCGCTCAATTTCAACCCGACTCGGTACAATACCCCTTCGCCTCCAACTATTTTGAAACGGCACACGGTCGGATGCACTACCTCGACGAAGGAAGCGGACCAGTGATCCTGATGGTACACGGTACCCCTACCTGGTCGTTTCTTTACCGTCATTACGTACGAGAATTATCCAAAACCTATCGCTGCATTGTGCCCGACCATTTGGGCTTCGGTTTATCGGATCATCCGACCAACTTTGCGGGTACTCCTGAAGCACACAGCAATAATTTGGTGGCACTTATCAACCACCTTCAATTGGATTCTTTTCACCTAATTGTACACGATTTTGGAGGTCCCATTGGGCTGGGAGCAGCCCTACAAATGCCCGATAAGGTGAAAAAGATTGTTTTGCACAACACCTGGTTGTGGGAAACGGCCGATGATCCGGAAGCCCAGAAAGCCGACCGTATCATTTCCACCAAACTAGGCCGGTGGCTTTACCTTAAGGCCAACTTTTCGCCCAAAGTTTTACTAAAAAAGGGATTTGTGGATCGCAAAAAACTGGACAAAGCCACCCACCGGCATTACACCAAGGTGTTTCCCAACTCCGACTCGCGGCACCTGGTTTACCAAATGGGTAAAAACCTGGTGGGTGCCTCCAAATGGTACGGTCAACAATGGAAAAAACTAACCTTGTTGGAGCAAAAAGACTGGCTGATTGTTTGGGGTGAGCACGATCCTTTTTTGGGAGCAGCACATTTAAAACGCTGGACCCAACGGCTGCCAGATGCACCGGTACATAGCGTGCCCTCAGGACACTTTGTACAGGAGGAGGCCTGGGAGTTGTCCATCAGCCAAATTACTACCTTCTTCCAATAAAGATGCATTAGAATTAACTGCTTTCGAAGCCCCTGTTTCGTCTCTTTTTTATGATCGAAATGGGGGCATTCCTTTGATAGGTATCCAACCTATAACCATTCTTTCTAATTTGAAATTGACCTCCGTCTAACACGGAATGATCTTAACCTAAAAGGGAGCTTCTTTCCGCTTACTGGCATTCTTTTTTTGGAATTCTATGGCTTGATACCAATATTTGGAAATCCCCTCTATTTACAAAATTAGTTGAGGAACAAACGGGTTGCCCCGGTTAGGATTGTAAATTAGGCCTACCTAATACCCAACATGCCCACCATCTGTAGAAGTACCTTTTTGGTGCTTCTGTATAGCTTTCTTATTGCCCTACTCCCTGACTGTCTTTTCGGTCAGACTCCCTTTTATTATCAATTCGACGAGGAACGCGACAACTTTCCAAGCACCGAGGTTTATGATCTTGAAGAAGATGATCAAGGCAGAATTTGGGTGGCTACCGATCGTGGAGCGATGATTTACAACTCTGACGAGTTCACCGAACCTTTTCTACTGGATTCCTTAATCCGCCAAAATTTCTACCGGATTGAAAAATTAGCCGATCAAAAATTGTTGTTCATTAATTATAACACTGGTTATACCATACTCGAAGGGCAAAACCAATTGTCTACTCCTCGGTGGGTTGAGGAAGCTGAAAACACAAAGAACATCGAGGTGAAGGGCAACCGGTCCTTTATCGATTCTTCTGGAAACGTCTTGATCAATTCTTTTTATCACAGTCGAATTGCCTATTTCTGGGATGCAGAATCCCAAAATTTCACTCAAGTAGACACAAGTTCTTTGCCTGTAAAAGAGCTGAGGGACCTTCCCCGAAAACTCAAAAGTTACGACCTGTTTGGAAAGATGCAATGGCTGGTCTTTAGAAACGATCCTGCCCAGCGGCTACCGCAATCAACACAAACCTATTTGGGCTCCAAGCGTTTTGCCTTTTCTCATTGGGACACTGGGTCCGACTCGACCCAATTAGCATGGGTGGATGACACTGCCTATCACCACCTGCTAACCGTAGCGCATAAAATCAGTCGTGCCTATCTTGATCGGTTCAATTGCTTGTGGTTTTTCGGCACTGATGGCCTTTATTGTTTCGATGAATATCTACACTCCAATCGGCACCAGCATTATTTCCCAGGCACCAACGTAATGGATATGGTGCAGGACCGGGAACACAACTACTGGATCAGTACAAAGGACCAAGGGGTACGCAGAATTCCTCAACTTCACCTCATTTCAGAACGCCACCCGGCTACCAAAGATTTTCTCAACGTGCAAAGCTTAACCGTGTTGGATTCTATTTTGGTAATGCAAAACCTGCGGTCGGGCTTCCTGTTGATTTACCCGTCAGGGCGGTTCCACAAAACTCCTTCCCAAGAAGTGGATTTTGCCACCTGGACCCACTCGTTGGCTACCCACAAGATGGACGCTATGTCCCAGTATGCCTCGAATACCCTTTTAATGGTATTCAATTCCACCATGGACAATTTTAATGATTTAAGAAAAGCCCTGCATCCCAATTACCATGTCACGCTTGGTCATGCTATTCTGGAGGACAGCATTGAAATATATTTTCCAGATCGCAACTTCTTGATCCGCAAAAAAACGGATCAAACATATCACCCTCCTAAATTTACCAATGGTACCGCATTACAAGACCGCATTCTTAATATTGAAAAGCTGGCCAATGGTCGCATTTACCTGGGGGGCTTTAGAGGGTACTATCAATTAACGGTTGGTGCTACTCCGGAGGTCGTCAATTACGCAGATTCGTTCCCTGCTCTCCATACCCGAATTAGCGCTTGCCAAACCATCGACTCAACACGTACATCTGTTTGGTTAGCCAGTTTAGGAGAAGGACTCTTTTTTTTCAACGGAGACACCTTGCAACATTTTTCTGTGCAACACGGATTGAGTAACAACCTTGTACAATGCCTGTTGCTCGAAAATGATTCTACGCTCTGGGCAGGAACAGTAAAGGGCCTCAACCGTATTCGATTTACCTATGACTCCAATACAAATGAGGTAAGCGTGCATACGATCCAGTCGTTTGGTCGAGACGACGGTTTGCCTGCTAACCGCATCAACTCCTTGGCTTTTTGGCAAGGACAACTTTGGGTGGCCACCAAAGCCGGTGCCTACCCAATTCGAAAAGAGCTTTTACAAACACATACCGCTTCGCCTAAAGTCAAGATCATTCGGTTAAGAACTAGCGATGCGTGGACCTTACCGACACCAAACCTGGTATTATCTCCCGATCAGCGTGGCATCGAATTTCAGTACCAAGGCTATTCGCACCACCGCAGCCTGGTAGACAACTTTTACCGCTACCGCCTGCACAAAAAAGACGAAAAAGTGCTGGAGTGGAGCTATACCAACCAAAAGAAGGTACAATTTACCAACCTTACCCAGGGTGATTATTGCTTCACTTTGCAGGCCCAAAACAACCACCGTCAATGGTCGGAAGTGCCGGTTAATTATGCTTTTACGGTAGAACCAAAATTCACCGAAACACTCACTTTCCTGCTGCTCATGGTATTGTCGGGTGGAATTTTGGTGGGCTCCATCATGTACGTTCGCGTGTACATTACCCGCAAGGCGTTTCAGTTCAAGTTGCGCTTGCGGGATTCGGAATTGCGCCTGCTGCGTTCACAGATGAGCCCTCACTTTGTTTTCAACTTGCTGAATAGCCTGCAACAATTCATTTTCAATAATCGTCCTGAAGAGGCCAACCTCTACCTGGCCAAGCTTTCGCGCCTGATGCGCAACAGCATCGACTTTTCTAAAGCCTCGTTCATCTCCCTGGCGGAAGAATTACAATTCCTGGACAACTATTTACAACTTGAAAAATCGAGGTTTGAAGACCAACTTTCCTTTACCGTTGCGATTGATGCTCCTTTGGAAAAAGTTTCCAGCGGCCTGTTGGTGCCTCCCATGTTGGTTCAACCGTTGCTCGAAAATGCCATCAAACACGGTATTACCGGCCTTGACTATGGTGGTCATTTAAGCGTTCATCTTTTTCAGCAAGACCACCATATATGTTTTGAAGTGAGGGACAACGGTTCGGGAATCGATATGTCAGAACAGCTTTTACCCAAAAAAGATCAGCGGCAACATGCGCTGAGTATTCTAAGAGACCGGATCCAATTGCTCAATTCAGAGGGCTACACGCCTAAGGCTTCGCTGTTCATCACCAACCTTGAGGACACGGCAGAAAACCGTTCGGGTACTCTGGTGCGCTTGTTACTCCCACGTCTTACCAACTCCAGTATTAATACCCATCTGAAATCCACCCCCAAACGCCATGCTAACCACATTGATCATCGAAGATGAAAAAAGAAGCAGAGAACTATTACATACCATGCTGTGCGACTATTGCGAAGACGTACTGGTTATGGGAAAAGCCGCAAGCGTATCGGAAGCACTCGATTTGATACGCACCTACAACCCACAATTGGTTTTTTTGGACATTCATCTGAAAGGCCAAATGGGTTTCGAATTACTCGATGCGCTGCCTCAAAGATCGTTCGAAGTCGTTTTTACTACAGCATACGAAGAATATGCCTTGCAGGCCATTAAGTATTCTGGCCTGGATTATTTGATGAAGCCCATCGCCCTGGATGAATTGAGAACCTCTTTGGCAAAAGCCAAGGAAAAGCTCACCAGACGAAGCACCCAGCCTTCGCTTATGGAAGGAGAGGAGGAAGATTCCTCCAAAAGAAATCGTGTATTGGTTCCTACCTTCAAAGGGTTCATTCTATTAGAAACCTCTCGTATCCTTTACCTGGAAGCTGAGGGCTCTTATACCCGTTTCTTTTTTGACGATAACCAAACCATCTTGATATGTGAATCTATCGGCCAATGTGAAAATCGACTCAGTGCAGCTAACTTTATTAGAATTCACCGTTCTCACGTGGTCAACATCGATCATATCCAAGAATATATTCGTGGTCGCGGTGGCTACATTTTGCTAAAAGACGGGAGCCACCTCAACGTTTCAGCAAGAAAAAAAGCGCATTTATTAGAGGCTCTGGGCCGATAATTGAGCTGTCCAAGGTCTTTTATTGCCAAAGCTAAGCCACAAAAAGAATCGGCACTTCCAAAGCTGGTACAAATTGTTTTATTTAGTGGTGCCTCACCGCATTGGCTTGGAAGCTTCATCTTTTCATATTTACCTGGTAGAAGACCACGATCTGGTTCGCAATGGAATCGCTCGAATTATTCGGGAAGATGCTGGTTTTAAAGTAGCCGGCACCGCCAGCACTTACCAGGAAGCCCTCCGTCACATACCCATTTTACAACCGAATCTTGCCTTGCTCGATATTGATTTACCCGATGGCAATGGCATGGAATTGGCAGAAGTACTAAAACGAGAATGTCCGGAGGTAGCTTTTGCTTTTCTTAGCATGCACCAGGAAAAACCATTGGTTGAAAAAGCGATGGCTTTGGGTGCCAAAGGGTATTTTGTAAAAACCGTTGACGAGGTGGAGTTTGCCCAAGGTTTGAAGATGATTGCTGCCGGAAAGCCCTACTTTCAATTGAATGTGGTGGCTCAGTTGTTCGAAAACCGAAACATTGGCCTATCCGCAGGAAGCGAAAAACACCGCCTGGAAATACTCAGCGAACGGGAAAAGGAGGTATTGGCAGCCATTGGCAAGGGACTTACTTCAAAAGAGATTGCACAAGCCTTGTTTCTTTCAGAACGCACCGTAGAAACCCACCGAAAAAACATTCACGCCAAGTTAGAAGTAAAAAACCTGGCTGGACTGATTCGCTTCGCTATCAAAAGTGGCCTGGTGCGATAAAACAAGCATCTTTGACGGCTTCGATCGAACGAAGTACCCAAAAATACGTAGCAAAATCCCCAAGGGTGGGCACAGCAGTAGGTAATAAAATGTGGAGCCTTGTACCAGTAGTCTAACGGTACCAAAACCTTTACCATACCATGAAGTATCTACGTTTACTTTTTTGCTTTTTCCTGATGGCAAGTACATCCTTTACTAAGGCGGATGCTTTGCTTGATTCAACTGACTTCCTGCTCAATGCTAATGATCTGGAGCCAATTGCAAAAGTAGACCAGCTCAATTCTTTCGCCTTTTATTGTTTTGGTAAAGATTACGAAGCGGGTGAAAGGTGCGCCCTCTTAACTGATTCACTGGCCCAAACACTCGATTATACTTTAGGAATGGCGGAGGCCATCCGGCTGCAAAGTTTGTTTGCCAACCACCGGGGGGCTACCACTCAGGCATTGGATTTAGCGCTAAAAGCCTATCGGCTTTTTGAAAACAGTACTGATAGCAATGGCCTGGCCAAATGTTGTATCCAGCTGGGCCGGGTATACCGCTCTAAAGGTTTTTGGGATGAATCTCTTCGGTACAACAAAGAGGCCTTTGAGATCAGTCAAATCCTTGGGGAGGTCAAAACTCAGGCCACTGCGCTGCTCAACATTGGTGTGGTATACGACATTCAAACCAAAGACAGTTTGGCACTTTTTTACTACAACAAAGCCTTGGCCAGTTTTCATGAAATAAAAGAGGCCCTTTCCATTGCCAATTGCAATACCAACATCGGCCACGTTTTTGCACGGCAGAAAAATCCAGATTGCAAAAAATACTACCAGAATGCCCTTGCTGCCTACCGGGAAGCCGGCATGGCTTGCCGTGCCTCCTACCCTATCTCTGGCCTCGCCGGATACCACTACCGATTGGCCGATTACGACTCGGCGATCTATTATTCAGAGCGGATGGAGGCACTTGGATTAGAATGCAACAACGCACAGATACTGGCTGATGCTTACCTCAACCTGGGGATTAACCACGAACGCAGTGATCACAGCCGTGAGGCCGAAATGAACTACCGCAAAAGCCTCGAAATTGCACTTGAAAATGAAATGGTGAATGATTTGCGCGAAGCCAATCAAGCACTCTATTATTACTACGACAACCTGGGACATGCCGATTCGGCTCTGCGCTACATGGAAGCTTACCTGGTGTATCGCGATTCTATTTTCGATGCGCAAACCACCAAAAAAATGGCGCGAATGGAATCGGATTTTCAATATGAATTTGAGAAGCAAGACCTGGAATACCGCCAACAACAAGAAAGAGAATTGTTGGAGGCGACCATTGCCCGGCAACAACTGTTGACCATCGGAGTGATCCTCATATTGGTGTTGCTTTCTATTGCAGGCATTAGCTATTACCGATTAACTCGCTCTCGGCAAAAGAACCTGTTGCAAGCTGCAGTAATTGAAGAGAAAGAACGGGGGTTAGAAGCCGTTTTCATAGCTACAGAAGAGGAGCGCAAACGCATTGCCAAAGACTTGCACGACGGCATTGGTCAACAATTGTCGGCCTTGAAAATGGGATTCCGAAAATGGATCAAAAGCATCGATCAAACGGCAGCTACTGAGGCCCAACGCCTCGAAAGTCTCATGGATAGTACTGCAGCGGATACCCGCACCATTTCGCACCAAATGATGCCGCGCACACTGACCGAACTCGGCCTGATTGCCGCCATGGAAGAAACCCTGAATAACAGCCTTGGCCCTACAGCAATTCGTTTTGAATTTGAGCACTTCAATTTAAAAGAGCGCTACGAAGAGCGAATAGAGATTGCGCTGTATCGCATTTTTCAGGAGTTGATTACCAATGTTTTGCGCCATTCAGAAGCTACCTTCACCAGTGTACAACTCTTTCAAAATGAAAACGACCTGATTCTCTTGTTAGAGGATAATGGACGGGGATTAACCAACCAACCATCTGACGGTATCGGCCTGTTGAATATCCGTAACCGCTTATCGGGCTTAAAAGGGAAATTCAATCTGGAACCCAGCCCTGATGTGGGCACCACCGCCACGGTATCTATTCGAATTTAAATGGGCTTAGCCGCCTACCTCTGATTTAAAAACAAAGGAGTCAAAAGAGGCTTCATAGAAAATTTCTGCCTCCGTTACGATGGCACTCCCTCGGCTTTCCTGCCCTTGTTTCGGTAATTTGATCATCATTCCGGTTAGGTCGTAATCGAATTCTCCACTCATTCCTTTGGTATTGATGATGAGGGTAAAATCCTGATAACCCTTTTGTTGAAAAACCATTTTATACTGACCTTCTGATCGAAAGAGGTAGCGGAAAACACCTTTTGAATTTGGCTCTATAGACGCCAGTGTATCGTTTTTAGAAAGTACCAGCACTTTGGCATCCGGCAGAGTACGGTACGAGGTGTTCATCACCAGACCTTCCACCAACAATCGGCTGTTGTCTGACTGGGCGGCAAGATTTCCAAAGCATAGAAAGGAAACGATCGCAACAAGGAATAATCTCATAAAAAAGCAATTGAGCGGCCAAGATACAACCTTTCCCCAGTAGTTCATTAAGTGACTTCAGATACTGCTCGCATGGCCATTCCGCTCATAAAAAAAGCCGCCCCGTAAGGGCAGCTTTTGATTAAATGTTAGTTGGCAATGCCTGACGATCAGTCGACGGAAAGCAATTCTACTTCGAAAATCAAGGTTGCATAGGGAGGAATAGTCCCTCCGGTTCCACGTTCGCCATAAGCTAAAGCAAATGGGATATAAAGTTTGTATTTCGAACCTACCGACATGAGTTGCAGTGCTTCGGTCCATCCCGGAATTACCCGGTTGACGGCAAATGATGCCGGTTGACCGCGGTTCACCGAACTGTCGAACACAGTTCCATCGAGCAACATGCCATGGTAATGGGTAGTTACATTCGAAGAAGCGGTAGGCACAGCACCCTCTCCTTTTTGGAGAATTTCGTATTGCAAGCCTGACGGAGTAGTGATCACGCCTTCCCGCTGGCCATTTTCTTCCAAGAACGATTTTTCCTTGTCAATGGCGCGTTGCTTCATCTTCTCTTGGTTCGCTTTTACGTAAGCATTGATATTGGCCTGCGCATCAGCGGGAGTAATCTGGGTTGAATCACCGTGCATGGCATCTTTCAAACCAGCAAAAAAAGCATTGAGCTCAATAGAATCCAGCCCTTGTTGCTTTAAGTTGGTAGCGATACTCACTCCAAGGCTGTAGCCAGCTTTCTGGTGTTCTTGGTTTAGATCAAGCGTCATTTCAGTTTCGGCTTTTTTCCCTTTTTTCTTTTTTTTCTTTTTCTGTGCTACGGCAGGGTTCAGCACCAATAGGGCCAGACCAAGTGTAAGCACTAATGCAGGTATTTTCATGATTTGGGTTTTTACTCGACAATGGCCAACAACTCCACATCAAAAATGAGGGTTGCATAAGGTCCAATGTTCCGCCCATTTCCACGCTCACCGTAGGCGATGTTGTAGGGAATGTAGAATTGGTATTTTGAACCGACTGACATCAATTGCAAACCTTCGGTCCAACCTGGAATTACTTGATTCAGAGCGAATTCAGCGGGCTCACCGCGCTCCACGGAACTATCGAACACAGCACCATCAATGGTTTTTCCTGTGTAGTGTACTTTTACTTTAGTAGTAGGCCCTGGTTTCTCACCGCTGCCTTCGGAAACTACTTTGTATTGAAGACCAGATTCGGTGGAAACAACGCCTTCTTTGGAGGCATTTTCGTCTAAATACGCTTGGTTTTCGGCTTTGGCCGCTCCATTTTCCGATTCGAATTTGGCTTGTTGGCGGGCCATCATGTAGGCGCGTACAAATTCATTAGCTTCCTGATCGTTCATCAGGGGCTTTGCGTTAGAATCCCCATCAATTACCGCACGCATACCTGCAGTAATCAGATCAACGTTAAGGGATTCAATTTCGCTTTTGGATACACCTGAAGCCACCGAAATACCGATAGCATAGTTGATGCTGTCGATTTCGGAACTTAGCGTAACCGGCTTGTTAGCGGAATTATCTTTGGGTGGCTGACAAGCCTGAAATGCGATGGCCGATGCAATGGTCAGCCCGAAAAAGATGCGTGTTGGTTTCATAATTAGGTATAAAGGAGGCCGAAAATACGGTTTATTTCCGAGTGTTTTAGGGCTTATTTGAGGTTCCGTTCTTTTTTGATGCGTTCATAGGCCTCTTGCACTTTTTGAAATTTTTCTTTGGCTGCTTTTTGAAACTCTTCGCCGAGGTTGGCCACCTTGTCGGGATGGTGTTTCACCGCCATTTTACGATAGGCTTTTTTCACCTCATCGTCGGTGGCATTGGGAGAGACTTCCAGCACCGTGTAGGCACTTTCTGTAGACTCGTAGAACATGGCCCGGATAGAATCAAAGTCGCGGCTGGAAATGCCCAGGTAGTTGGCAATGGTTTCTATAACGGTAACTTCTTGCCTGTCTACATTACCGTCTGCTTGGGCAATCCCAAAAAGGTAGTGCAACAGCTGCAGGCGCAAGGCGTGGTTCATGTTTTGCCGGATTTGCCTGCATACCTCAGCAAGAGGAATGCTGCCTTTCAGCAACCTGCGCAACAGGGGCATCATTTCGGTGGTAGCTTGTTCCCCAAATTGCTGGTTGAAAAAATCGCGCACGTAGATCAATTCAGACTTCATCACCTTCCCGTCGGCCTGCATTACTGCGGCACTGAGGGTGAGTAAACTCAAGGCAAAATCGCCAGCTCCGGTTTGCTGCCGTGGTCTACCCGAACGCGGACTGCTATAGGGCCGCGATTCCTCTTCGGCGACATAATCATCGGAACTGTGATCGACCAAGGCTCCGAGGCTCAAACCGATGATCGCTCCAATCGGTCCTCCGATGGTCCATCCTAAACCAGCACCAATCCATTTTCCAAACTTCATGTTGTTATCAATATAAAATCAAGTAAACCCAATATTCAGGCTTCAACTGCACAAAACTACAAAACCCAACCCATCAGCCGTCGAAGGGGTTCTTTCCATTTTCATGGAATAGTTTTTGCGCTATGATTTCGGAATATTTGGCTAATTTCCACCCCAAAATACTACTTCCGCCCTTCTTTTATGCCATCTCCCTATCCATTCAAGGTCCCTTCCATCCCTTCTGCCGGAGTGTATTATTTTGAAACTCAGGATAAAGTATTGTATGAGGTGCGCTTTGGTAGAAAGCGTGGAAACCTCCTGGCAGCAACCATTGTTTTTGGCGTTTTGAATGAGGAATACGACGGTGAAGAATACGTGATGACACAGCGTTTTGATGTATTTCGAGTGATGGCAACGCTTCAGGCGATTGTAATGGATTTCCGGGATAAAAACCCCAATGTGCGGTCGTTTGAATTTACCGGAGAGCCTCGGGCCGGAGAAGCCCTGAACCAACCTACCAAGCGGATACGTGTATTCAAACGGTTTGCCCGACAGACCTTTCGGGAAGGATGGCGAATTGAAACCATGGGTAATAAAGTGATTATTGCAAAGGAATAATTCCTCAAAGCCTTTTTACACTAATTTCAGCTATCGAGAGTTTGATGCTTTAAGATTCATTCCGGATCAGCAATTGTGTTTATGACAGCAAGGAGCTTATTTTTTTTGGTGATTATCCTACTCTTGAGTCCGTTTTACGCCAAAGCTCAGGAAGCACCTTCCCAGGAAGCGCTAAACGCGCTGCTGAACGATGGCATTGAACTTTATCAACTGGAATTGGCCAGCACCTACGCCAGTAGCTTTTTGGACGGCCAACTCAGCACGGAAGATCTTGCCGGATTTTTCTCTTACAAAAATGCCGATACCATTCGTACCCTTTTTTATGAAAAAAACGGAAAAGTTCGGTACGAATTTGCCTTTGGCTTGCCCGTTAAACCCAGTTTTGCCTATCTCCGAGGTGACGTTCGCAAAATGGATTCCCGCGAAAATTTGCTGCTGAAACTTCGAAAAACCATTCTAAAAAAAGTAAAGAAAGAAGAAGACTATTTTGGCAGTCCTCAATTATCGGGTTTCAATCTCAATTTTTTGGAACGCGCCCCTGGTTGGGTGGCTTACCTCACTCCTTTTGAAGGTGAAAAGGGCAAAGTTCCACTGGGAAGCGATTTTATCCTGCGCTTTTCGGAAAAAGGAAAGTTGCTCTCTTATGAAAAGCTACACCAAAACCTGATAACCATTCAGGCTGGCAATGCAGCAGAATCGGACCCCAACACCAACTATGCCTCTATGCATTTGCATTCCCAAGCTTCCAGTGCTTTTATTACGCCCACCGATATATGTCAGTTGTTGCTCTACAAAGACCAAGTAACCTGGGTGGAGCATTATGTCGTCTCACAAAATTTTGTGTGTTTGTTTCGTCTCGATACTTTAGAACTGATTCTGATGACCCCTGAAGAATTTCAGCAGTTGCAGGAAGATTAGGCCTGACTTCTGAACCTTCAGACTGTATTCAGCCAACCCTTAGCCGGTCACAAAAAAATCAGTCACCTCAGTTGCTCATGTGGGCATGATTGAGCAAAGAGGTGACTGAGTAGCTTTAGCGTGAGCTTATCCTAAGAATGCTTCTAAAGCTTGGTTAGATGGGTTTTAGTTGTCGCGTTTTTCGAATTTTTCGCGATCGCGGATCATGATACGGCGTACCCCCAGAATTATCAACAGTAGGAAGGCGATCGAAAAGCCGGCACCATAAATGAAAATTATTGCGTACTCCATGGCTTAGGATTTAAGCTTTACAGCAGTGCCATACATGAGAATTTCCGCACATCCTTGCATGATCATAGCAGTGGTGATGCGAACGTTTACCACTGCATCAGCACCGAGCAATTGGGCGTCTTGTTGAAGTCGTTCCATGGCTTGTTCCCGGGCGTGGGCTTGTAGTTTGGTGTATTCTTCAATCTCACCTCCTACAATGTTTTTTAATCCCGCGAAAAAATCACGGCCAATGTTGCGGGCGCGTACAGTGCTGCCACGGGCAACACCCAGTATACTCTCAATTTCTTTTCCGGGAACAGTTTCTGTGGTTGTGATAATCATAGTTGCAGTGGGTTGATATGTTTTAGAATTATGCTAACTAAATTAGCAATTTTTAGCATAACTGCAAAAAGAATATCACAAATCGTCCGACCCGATCAAAGATTCTTCGGTATGATCCCGCGCTTTGCTCAACAAATCCTGCAGGGCATCTCTTTCGTAATACTTCACTACGTAGGTATTGGTCCACAGGTCGTGCCAACCGCGAGGACCTAAACAGGAGATGAATTCAAAGGGAACTATTCGGATGAGCGACCGGCCGGCAATTTGTGCCCAACTGGGCGCTTTGGCATATTCGTTGATTACCACGGCTTGGGTCACCATTTTTCCTATTGTGCGCTGAAAGAAAACCTCTTGTAAGAAATAGTAGAGGAAAAAAATAGCAATAGATATAGCTATATCAAGGCCTCTAAACCAGGATATGTAATCCATACCCAAATAGTCAACTATTTTGGTTAGCAGGAAAAAGCCAAAAACCCGTTGGATGAGTACAATCAACACGTAGTCTAAAACAAAGTGGCCAAAGCGGGTCCAACCAGTCACGGTTTCCACGGGACGCGACAAGGTGTTGTCATCTATAATGATATCGGATACTTTCACTAAAATGGGGTCTTAAGGTTAGCTAGAAAAGCGAAAGTGAAGATAGATCCACCCATGGAAACCAGTGATCTAAAAACGGAAAAAGTTTTTAGCTACCAACTACCCCCGGCACCACCTCCGCCAAAACCACCTCCATCAAAACCTCCGCTACCTGACCGGAAATCATCCCAGGAATAGTTGCTATTAGAAGAATTTATCAGCAGGCTGTAGGCCATCCAATAGGTAACGTTATTTTCAACAGCATACCTTCTCGCCCGGTATAAGAACACCAGAAATGGAAGAAGGAAAATTCCGGCGAAAATTAAAAGGGGGATCCAATTGTAGAAACTTTGACGTTCTCCTTTCGCAACCTCGTAATCTTGAACAGCATATTCTTCCATTACCAGCGATTGCAGCACATCTACCGCACGCTGTAGCCCAACATAGAATTTTTTATTCTTGAATGCAGGAATCATTTCCTTTTGAACAATGAGCTTAGCCACCGCATTGGGAATCAGAGTTTCCAGCCCAGCCCCTACTGCAATAAAGGTTTTACGCTGCCCTCTCTTCCCCTTAGGCTTTACCAGCACCACAATGCCGTTGTCCTCACCTTTCTTGCCAACTCCCCATTTTTTGCCCAATTCCTTGGCGAATTGTCCGGCATTGTATCCAGCAAGGTCGTCCACAATCACGATCACAATTTCAGTGGAGGTATTGCGCTCAAATACAACCAACTGCTGTTCGAGTTCGACCCGATCTTCTTCGGAAAGGAGCCCCATATAATCGACCACTCCTCTTGCTAATTGGGGCGATTCGGGTAGGTCTCCAGCAAACACCCGTGGCAGCACAGCAAGCACCATCAAAAGGATGAATGCAATTTTAAAGGTTGTGATAGGTGTACCGTATTGGGAAAACATCAAGGTGCTTAACTGTTGAAAATTTTCAGCTTCCACCGGCCCCACCCCTGCCGAAACTGCCACCGCCACAAAAAGCGGAAGAACTATGAGAAGAATTGTTTCCGGGGCTAAAACTACTACACGACCACGAACTCCCCCACTCGATTTGAGCGGTGTTTGTTAAAAAGACCTTGTTGAGCCAGGTCCCGACAAATTTGGCAAAGAAGTAATCGCATGGTTTGCCTGCAAGAACCTCCAATAACTGAGCTCCACTGATAATTTCTAAGGCTTGCACGCAATTATTTAGCAGTGGCGGTGCTTGTTTGGCCAACAGATGGAAGCAAGCCTTCCCAGACCGAATCAAACCAGGTTTAGATGATGCCCCGCTTTGAACCAACAGCAAGGCAGGTGCCAAAAGCGGCCCTAACCACAAGAGTCGTAAGAAAGGTAGAGCAATCACCCGAAAGAAATATCGTCTGGCAATTCATTAGCATCGTTTGCCTGGCGAGGAAAATGTTGGCTCAATTGTTTGCCCGCCTCTTCTATGCCCCACACCAAGGCCTCCAAAAACCTTCCGGCTTTGAAATGTACTTTCATGGTGTCGCGAATGTCGTCCCAGAAATACTTAGGCACCACCGCATTGATACCGGCATCCCCCAAAATGGCAAACTTGTGGTCCTTGTAGGCCAGGTAGAAAAGCACCCCGTTTCGGCGTTCGGTTTCGTGCATTTGCAACTTTTCGAAAAGAAAAGCAGCACGGTCCAACACCATGGCCTTGCAACGGTCTTCGAGGTGCAGACGAATTTCGCCGGAGGTTTGACTTTCGGCACGGGCCACCGCTGCTCGTAGGGCTTCCTGCTCCTGCTTATCAAACAAGTTAAAAATGTCGTCGGTCATAATTCAAAATCAGGTTACCCCTTGTAGTTACGCACCGCTTCATGGTATTGTTTACGCCTTAGCGCTAAATAATGAGCGAGCGCCTGCGCAACGCTGCTAAACATTTCGGCTTCTCGATTCATACCCACATTGGCCGTACTTCCTCAATAACCGTTAGTGCCGGGTTCATATCATTAAGCAGTAGAGTTCCTTTGCTCAGATTGATTAACCGGTGGAGAAAATGGCATTTGCAATCAGTTTAGCAGCGTACAGTTAATAAAAAAGCCTCCCGAAGGAGGCTTTTTGTCATTAGTCAATCAGTTCGAGACTGCGTTGTATGAATTGCGTTAGCTCCTCTCCTTTCAGCATGTTTTGCGAAAGTAGTGCCAGGTCAGTAGCCTGTTTGGCGAGGGCATTTTTCTTACCGGCATCGTCTTCAGTCAAAATTCGACTGATGAGAGGGTGGTTGCTATTTACCACCAGGTTGTAGCTGTCGGGCAGGTTTCCGCCGAAGCCTCCACCTCCGCCTATCTGGTTCATTTCCTTCATCCTCCGCATGAACTCAGGCTGGGTAATGGTAACCGGTTGGGCTTTTTCGTGAAGACTCTCAAACACTACCGTGAAGTTTTCTTTGGTAACCAAGCCTTCTAAAATCGGTTTCAGCTCCTCTTTTTGTTCGTCACTGAGGTTCGACTCTGGCACGTCATCCTTCTGGATGAGTTTGTCAATCGTGTCAGCATCTACACGGGCAAATGTGAGGTTGGTGTTGTCTTGCTCCAACTTGCCTACAATGTGGCTGGAAAGCTGAGTGTCCATTACCAACACATCGTAGCCTCGGTCTTTGGCGGCTTGCACAAAACCGTGTTGCTCTTCAGCGTCAGCGGTGTAGAGCACCACCAGTTTGTCATTTTTGTCGGTTTGCGCTTCTTTGATCTGTTCCAGGTATTCCTCTTTGGTGAAACATTTGCCATCGGTATTCTTCAGCAGGGCGAAGCCTTTCACCCGGTCGTAGAATTTGTCGTCGGTTAGCATTCCATACTCCAGGAAGATGCGGATATCGTCCCACTTTTGCTCAAAGTCTTCGCGATCGCCTTTGAACATCTCTTGCAACTTATCGGCAACTTTTTTGCTGATGTGGTTGCTGATTTTTTTCACGTTGCCATCCGACTGCAGGTAGGAACGGGAAACGTTCAGGGGAATATCCGGACTATCGATCACCCCGTGGAGCAGGGTGAGAAAATCGGGCACAATGCCCTCTACAGAATCAGTAACAAACACTTGGTTCGAATACAACTGAATCTTATTTTTCTGTAACTCAAACTTGCCTTTGAGACGTGGGAAATAGAGAATCCCGGTCAGGTTGAATGGGTAATCCACATTGAGGTGGATGTTGAACATCGGGTCCTCAAAAGTCATAGGGTATAGCTCCCGATAGAATCCCTTGTAATCTTCATCCGTTAAATCCGAAGGCTTTTTGGTCCAGGCCGGTTTCGGATTGTTGATGATGTTGGGTACCTCCTCGGTCACCTCTTTGGCATCGTCTCCTTCACCCTCAGTGTGGGTTTCCTGGCGGGTACCAAACTGAATTTCAATGGGAAGAAACTTGCAGTATTTGTCGAGGATGCCTTTAATACGAGACTCTTCTAAGAATTCTTTGCTGTCTTCCGAAATGTGCATCACAATGTCCGTGCCCCGCACTTTCCGATCGGTGGGCTCCATGTCGTATTCCGGGCTACCGGTACACGTCCACTTGATGGCTTTGCTTCCTGGTCCCTTTTTATGGGATTTAGAAATCACATCCACTTTGTCTGAAACCATAAAACTGGAATAGAATCCCAAACCAAAGTGCCCAATAATACCTGCTTCTTCTGCTTTGCCTTCGTATTTCTTCAGAAAGTCTTCTGCTCCTGAAAAGGCTACTTCGTTAAGGTATTTTTCCACTTCCGCTTCCGTCATGCCGATACCGCTATCGCTCACGGTAATGGTTCCAGCGTCTTTGTCAACAGCTACACGCACCGTGAGGTCGCCGATTTCGCCTTTAAAATCACCGACGGCAGAAAGTGTTTTGAGTTTCTGAGATGCGTCTACTGCGTTGGAAACGATTTCCCGCAGGAAAATTTCGTGGTCAGAGTACAGGAATTTTTTGATGATCGGAAATATATTGTCCGCCTGTACATTGATCTTTCCAGTTGCCATAATGATGGTCTGAGTTTATGTATTGTGGATGGTTTATTCTTTATCGGCTCGCCAAATGTCAAAGTTTGTGCCACCCGAAATCGTCTGCCACATTGTCGGAAAAACGACAAAAGACACGATTTAATTACCGGCCCACGACTTGTAAAAGTTCCATTTTGTCAGTAT
>ERZ1740068.11-NODE-11-length-102537-cov-7.217228_pt1 | contig 102537 bp, 77 predicted proteins | sample MGYA00581735_ERZ1740068 | MGnify/ENA primary metagenome ERZ1740068 (study PRJEB43018, sample SAMN04849740) | marine metagenome | isolation source: floating plastic debris | place: Pacific Ocean | collected 2008-08-30 | study: EMG produced TPA metagenomics assembly...
ACCTGGAGATGACCTGTTGCCCCAGGCAGTCGATTACTCTTGTTAGTCAGTCGGGGCGGCATGAAGCTATTGCCGAACCTAAAGGTCAGGACTGGGTAGGTCAATGCCTTAATTTTAATCTACCGTTGGCAAGACGCGGGTATAGGGCAAGGGTTGTGTGGGAAATGCTTAAAAAACACTTAATTCTTAGCGGAGACCATATCCCCAAAGCGATAAGGGCAACTTGTGCTTATTTGCCTTCTGCTTCAAGGAAGAAAAAGTAAAAATGCCAATGGGGTATTCCATTAAAAAGGCATTTCAATGGTGATTTAAAAACGTTTTTGGCAACGGTTCTTACCGCTATTGCAACCCCGCCGATTGACCGACATCCAAATAGAAACGGGTGCAGTTTTGAAACCAGGCATTGCCCCTTTGCAATACGTGCTGAAGAAAAATCAATCCCGTCGAAGACAACTTAGCACCACTACAAAACGTCTGTTTAAAAGAACCAGGAGATGAAAAAGCGTTGTTTTTTGTCTCCCTCAAATGGCTTACACCACTTGAAGGAAACGGCAATAAAAAGCAAAAAGAAATTGAGTTATAGAAGCTATTTGAAGCACCAGTTGGGCAAAGCCTGAATTGGAAAACCATTGCAACGATTATGACCCGTAACCCCACAAATGGCCACCTGTTGGTGGCGGAAGATGACCCGATTACTGCCCAGCTCCTGCAAAAACACCTTGGGGCTGCCGGATACCAGATCATCATGTCCACAAATGGGCGCGATGCGATGGATACTCTTGGAACTCGGGAAATCGATCTGTGTCTGTTGAACATGCACCTTCCTCAGATGGAAGACCTGGCCTTGACTCAGGCCATTCGAAAGTCGGACCGGGTGATTCCCATTGTGTTTCTATCTGCCCGAACTACTCCTGAATCCAAGCTCAGAGGTTTCCGATTTGGGTGTGATGATTATGTTGCAAAACCGTTCAACATCAAAGAGTTGCTGTGGCGCATTCAAGTCATTTTGCAGCGCATTCACCAACAGGTAGTGCAGGCAGACCCCGAATTGCTGCGTTTGGGAAAATTTTTGTTTCAACCTGTAGAGCGCACTCTCAGCTGGGACCAGCAATCGCACCGACTAAGCGCGAAAGAAGCCAACCTGCTCCAGCTTTTTTGTGATGCCCGAGGCGATGCTGTACCCCGGGATCGCATTCTGGAAAACGTATGGGGCCGGAGCGACTATTTCACTTCCAAAAGCCTGGACGTATACCTTACCCGCTTGCGGAAATTGCTCCGAGCCGATGAAAGCCTGGTGTTACAAAACATCCATGGTTTTGGGTACAAGTTGATTCAGCGCTGATAAGGCGCAACTACTCCCGCACCTCTTTCCGTTTCCAAGCTGAAGCTACTCCAAGCTGATACAAGCGGACGCGGTGCACCAATTGCACGAAAATTACGCCTGAAATAAAGAGTGCGGCCAAAATCCAATTGGGATAGGTATAGGCACTGTATACGGCCACAGCAAAAAATGAGATTTGCAGACCAAGTAAAGTGAGCGTAACCATGCCTTGGGCCATGCCCAAATCGAGCAAACGGTGGTGCAAGTGATTTTTATCGGCACTAAAAGGCGACTTTCGGTGCCACAAGCGCACCATCACCACCCGAATGACATCAAAAACGGGCAACCAAAACAAACCGATCAACAGCACCTCATAAGAAATGCCGGGTAAGTTGGCCTGCGTTTCGGGTTGCAACAACCGCATGCCCATCAGGCCCAATAAAAATCCGATCGACAACGAACCAGCGTCACCCATAAAAATGCGTGCCGGATGCCAGTTGAACCGCAAAAAGCCCAGCAGGCCACCAGCCAGCGCGAAAGACAGTAAGGCATAGCTACTATCGCCGGCCAGGATAAAGACCATGCCAAAGCAAAGCGACATGCTCAGTCCCAAAGTTCCGGCTAAACCATCCAGCCCATCGATCAGATTGTAGGCATTGGAAAAGGCCACCAAGATCAATAGGGCACAACCGTATTGCAACACAGGATGGAGGCTATCGACACCCCACAAACCTCCAAAACCCGGTAACGCATTGCCTTGGAAAACTACCATGGCCGCTGCCATGAGTTGCAGCAACAATTTCATCTTTGGTGAAAGTCCCAGCCGATCGTCATACCACCCGACTAAGGTGAGCAGTAGCAGGGCCATGCCCGTGAAAGGAAGCTCGAAAAAAGTGAATGTCAAAGGCAACAGCATAATTCCCAATCCTCCACTGGTGGGCACCGGGCGGTGGTGAACGGAGCGTTCTACCGGTTCGTCTACCCACTTGAAGTGGAAACTCAAGCGGATCAAAATGGGCAACAACAGCAAGGTGCATCCCAGCCCAAGCGCAAGCATAAAAAGCAATTGAAAGTGAAAAGTGATCATAGCGCGAAGGGTTTAACTTTCGTAAAAAGTGCGTACATTTTTGAGGTGGCCAAGGCCACCAGAAGCCAACAGTTCCGATTGCAGGCGACTTAGCGAAGCCAACACATTTTTCTTGGAATAGCTGTAGTCAAAAGCAAAGACCAATCGCTTGTATTTGCCCGCTACAATCGCCCAGGTGTAGCGTTTTTGAGCCAGGGCAACCATGCGGTTTCCGTTGGCCCGAAAATCGCGGTAATGCCAGTGTTGCAATTGTTTCGACAAGTCCTGGGCATTTTTGAAGTAAAAGGCTTGGTTGTCAGTAGTACTCCGGTTGTAGCTTACATCAAAAGCCAGCACCGGTAAGCCAAGGTACATCGCCTCCACCAAGGAAGGATTGGTGCCTCCCGCACTGTGGCCGTGGATGTATACAAAGCAGTTGGAGCGCAATTCGTCCAATGCCCTTTGGTCATAAATAGGAGGGAGCAAATGTAGGTTGGGTACCCGGCGGTATTTTTCCAGCAGTTGTTGGCCATAGGCACTGGCTTGCCAATTTCCTACCAACACCAGGGGCATATCCTCACATTGTTCAAAGGCGGCCAATACTTCATGAATGTTATTTTCAGGCTCAATGCGGCATACTTTGAAAGCGTAAGGCTTCTGCGTAAAAGGGTACTGAGCCTTGGTTTCCCTGGAAAGGGCTACGCGCTGGGTATGATCTCCACCGTAGGCGATCATGTGGCTCAGGGTTTTGTACTGAATCGCTGTGTAGCGCTTGATTTGGTCGTTGTCGGCTACATCTGCATGGGAAAAACGCACCGCCAGTCGCTCCGACCAGCGCAAAAAACGCTTGGCAAGGGGCGACCATTTTTGCCGTCTCCACTCCAACCCATCAATGTTGACAATGATCTTTTTGCGGGTAAACCACCGCAGAAACGGAACCATAACGCCACCGGAAACCCCCAACACAATAAAAGTGTCGGCCACGAACAGAGCGTGAAGCATCGACACCAGGTCGTAGAGGATACTTTGTACTCCGTTGGCATTAAAAGGCAAGTACACCAGCCGGGCACCTTCCCAAGTGGAGACGCGATCTTGCTTCGGGTAGTAGTTTTTGCTGCAATAAACCGTTAGCGCAAACGTACCCTTCCATTGTTTTACCAGTTGGTGGGCCAAGGTTTCGAAACCTCCGTATTTTCCAGGCACTCCCGCGGTGCCGATGATGGCAATTCGTTTCATGTCTACTCTTATTGCGATTTGTGGACCACTTTGGTAAGTTGCTGGTATTTAGGCTTTTGTTGCGTTAGCCAACCAGGATGCTGTTTGGTTTTTGGAGAGGGTTCCAAAATGTGGAATTGATGGCGGGGTGCTCAAAAGTGCCTCCACCGCCTTTGCCTGCGTTTTTGGATGAAACCGCATGGCGGTTTCAATGGCGTTCTCTGAGTAAAACTGGCATAAAAAAGGCCGTTTGGATAGGCGCTGAACCGCCAGTTTCAACTCCAGGTGGTTTTTGGAATCAATCGATCTTCCGTTGTACCCGTCTTCAATAAATTCCGCAGGTCCGCCTACCGGTGGCCCGATCACCGGAACTCCAAACAGCATGGCTTCCAGCAAGGTGAGGCCAAAGGTTTCTACCCAGGCATCGGTATGCGAAAGGTTGAGCACCAGGTCGGCTTGCTTGTAGAAGGGCACCACATCCTTTTGACCCGGCAGCCAATGAAGGTTCTCGGGCATAGCCTTATCAGAGAAATAAGTGCTGGCATCAGCTTCACTGGCATTCAACACCAAAGTAAAACGCACCTCAGGCAAACTCCTGGCCAGTTGGAGGTATTCCGGGATGCCTTTATAATCTTTGAGCGAACACAGCATCAATACTTCAAACTGGTCCTTACGTGTGTCGCGGTAATGGAAAAGTTTCGCTTTATCTGCCATTTCTGGTGAAAAAGCATTGTAAATGACCTGCGACCGAACATCTTGCAGGGGCTCCGTTTGGTGAAGGTATTCCGAAACGTAGATGGCCTCATCGGCACACCATTCGGCTACCTTTTTCAGCAACCATTTCAAGGCCAGGGGGCGAATGGAAGTTTCATGAAGGTGGTAAACGACCCGCAATCCAAGTAACTTTCCTGCCAGAGCTGCCCCAAAAGGCAGTAAAGTGTTGACGTAGAAAGTAGCCTCCCGGTGGCGGTAGTGCCACATCACATGACTGAACATCCAGACCTGGGCCCACAAGAACAACAACAAGGTGAGCAACTTTTGTCCGCTATGGCGATAAGGTACCTGATGCATCTCTACATCGGTGAGTTGCGATAAAAAACCGTTTCCGGCACTGGTATACACCGCTACATCCTTTTCGGAGCGGTTGAGGTTTTGAATGATTTGGCTCAACACCCGTGGGCTGCCGCTAAAATCATTGAGCAAGTGGAAGAAGACGATGGACTGAGGCATGGCTAAAGAATACTTGGTTATAAATACGTTGCAGGTGACGGCCTTTGGCCGTCCAGTTGAAGCGCTCTTCGAAGCGTTCGCGAGCATGAGTACCCATTTTTCTGCGCAGGTATGGGTTTTGATGCAGGTTCAGCAGCGCTTCGGCAAAAGACTTTACCGAGGTGGAATAATTCCCGTAGGGAATTTGAAAAGCACATTGCGAGTTGGTGAGTTCTCCCGGTCCCGGGTTGTTGAAACAGACTACTGGCAAACGGTAGGAAAGGGCTTCCGCCACCACCATGCCCGCCCCTTCGTGAGAAGGAAAGAGAAAAACGGCGGCATTGGTATAGCGCTGTGTCAGCTCCGAACGTTCCATCCAGGGGACGAACTCTACCTGGCCAGCCACACCTTCCATAAAGGCAATGCCTTGCAGGCGTTTTTTCTCCGGGCCATCTCCAATAATGGTCAGCTTGCTGCCTATTTTTTCCTGTGGCGAAAGGCGGTGAAAAAAGGCGGCAAAAGCGCGAATGGTAACGTCAAAACCTTTGAGTGGAACCAGGCGCCCCACCGACAACACTTCAAATCCGGTAGCGTGGTTAATTCCTGGGTCTTCCACCCATTCGGTGCCAACAGAAGGGAGCAAGTGCTGTTTGTCGCTTACTTGAGGAAGCTTTTGAGCCACACTTCGGTTCATGCTCAACACGCGGTTGGCCTTGCGCACGGTCAACAACAAGAAGGGGTCGAAACGCCAAAACCAGTTTTTGATCATCCAACGGGTGCGGTCCATCCACCACGCACGAAAACCGTAAACGGGTAAAATGAATTCACGCGGTACCTTGGGATGGTGCCCGATAGGGCCCCAAATCAAAGGTTTGCCCAACAACCAAAGGAAAGAAGGGGTCCAATCGTTGTGAAAGTTGAGGTGGTGGGCCAAATCAAATTGATATTGTCTGCGCCACACCATCAAGGGCAAAAACACCTGCCAAAGCAAGTAATACAGCAGTGCACCACGGCTGCCCTTTTTCCAAAAACGCATCCAGTAAGGCAGGTCGTAATACGCCCAGGTTACCGATTGGCAGGCATGATCAGGATGTGCTTCGAGGAATTTTTCAATCGCAGGACGGTTGTTTTTGCGGGTCACTGCAATGATGTTTTGATGGAGGGCTGCTTGATGGATAAAATTCCAGCCCATGCCATCTTCCGAGCCCTTGTAAGGGTTGACGGCGTATGCGGTAAGCAATATGGTTTTCATAAGCATAAGTTTTAAGCGGCTTTGATTTGCCCTTTGGTAGCGGCAATCACTTTGGCCGGCACTCCGGCTGCCACTGAATGAGCCGGTATGCTGCGGGTCACCACCGCACCGGCGGCAATCACACATCCTTCGCCAACGGTTACCCCATCGAGCAAAGTGACTTTGGAGCCGATCCAGCAATTGGCTCCGACCTTAATCCCTTTGCGGGTTACCCCTTGATGGCGAATCGCCAGGCTTGAATCCTGATAATGGTGGTTTTCGGGATGGCAGCTGAAGTACTGACCGATAATGCATTCGTCTCCGATTTCGAGTCCACCGGCTCCGCCGAGGTAGGCAAACTCTCCAATGCCCACGTGGTTGCCAATGGTGATGTGGCTGCCCAGCTCTTGAAATGAAGTAGAGATCACCACCCGGCTGTGGGCACCAATGCCCACATTGTCGCCCATTTGCAGCAAGCCGGTTCCCAATCCACTGAGGTACACCTGGTCTTCGAGCTTTACTTGCTTTCCCCAACGGATGTTGTGGCGGCAAAAAAAGCGTACGCCTTTTCCCAACATCATGGCTTTGGGTTGGCGGCCGGTGAGTAAGAGGCGCAGGCCACGCAGGCGGGCCATTCCTTTGTCCAAAATCAAGGCCCACAACACCTGGCCGTCCACCGCAGAGTCAAATCGAAACTGCGGGTTGCGGAACCGAATCAATATTTCAAGTAGTGTTTTCATAATGTGTTGACAGTTAGGCAGCTTTTTGAATTACCTGCATGATTTGTTGGAGGGTTTGCTGGCGATCGATGTTGCGGAAATGGTGGTAAGCTGCTTTCACCTTTCGATTGGCCAATTCGCTGAAAAGCTGGCGGTACCCTTGATTGAGTAAACTGATCTCTTTGGGGCGCAACTCTTGCTTGCGTTGGTAAATCACTGGCGTAGGAGCCGTGAGCAAAATGTTGACCTCCGGTTCACGCAAAAAGCGGTAGAGGCTGCGCACCATCTTGCGGTTCAGCACCAGGTTGCTACGGCGGGCATCGTTGATGAAATCGAAATAGTAGCGGTCGAAGATCACCGTGGTGCCCCAGAGGTTGTAGCGCAGCCACACGTAGAATTGACCGATTAGGTAATCGGAAAAATAGTAGGCGAAACGCAGTAGCGAACCGATTTTACTTTGGTTGCCACCCTGGCGGGGAAGCGTGTTGGCAGCTTTTTGCTCTGCTGCTTTTTTTCCGTAGCGGTAGCTGCTCAAAATCGGTAGTAGCGAAGGACGATGGCGCAACAGCACCACCTTTTGGCGAAAGCGCTTTTCCAACTCGTGTTGCAAATCGTTGATCATGGTAGACTTGCCCACGCCGTCTACGCCGGTAAAAGTGATGGTTTGTCCCGTGCTGCCCTTCAATTGACGAACGAGGTCAAGCAAATAGCGCAGGTGGTGCAGGAGCCCTTGAATTCCTGAATTCATGGCGCTTTGGCGCAACAGCTGGCATTCATATTGCTTTTGGGCTGGGCTATAGGCGAAATAGCTGGCCAACGATAAGGTGATTTGTCGGTACCTGCGATCCATGAACTGGTGGATGCGGTTGCGCTTTTCTACCGGCAGGTTTAAGAAGTACTGTTGGTAATGCTCCGGCAAATCGCTGCCGTTGAGTTGATAAAACAAGTAGCAATACAAGAAATTACACAGTGGACAAGCGACACGAATTCCCTCCGCATTGACCTCCGCTGTTTTCAATACCCGGTCGGCGGGAATCATTTCCAGATGCTTGCGCTTAAAACGGGTCAGCAGATCCAATTGAAGGAAGGCACCGTCTTTTAGATAAATACCTACCTGAGTAAGGTAAGAGAGGCGCTTTACCTGCATTTTGCTCACCGAGGAATGCGTTTCAAGAAATTGTAAGGTGGAAGCAATGGAAGCCGGGAGCACCAGAATGTCTAAATCAGAATGGGCAGAAAGTGCGTGAACTGGCCCGCTGATGTGCTTCATCAAAGCGTAGTCGCTGCCTTGCAATTCCGAAAAGAGGTCCTGGATCAAAGCCGGACGCAATGGAGCCTGAGCAACGGTGGGAAGTGCATCACGCAGAGCCGCCTGCCACACCCGCATCAGCCAGTTTACCTGCTGGTGCAGTTCCTCCTGTTGGGTGTATACCCAGAGGTAATGGGCCAGGTGCTGGAACAAAAAGAGACGGTAGTGCAGATCAACATCAATGCGGTATTGGGCCACCATGGCCTGCACACTCGGCTGCGACAACAGTTGGTCCACTTGTGTTTTAATGCTTTCAAAATCGGAACGGTGGAGCAGTACCCCTGCCTGAAAAATAAAGTGAAACAGGTCGAACAATACCGGAGCATCCCTTTGACTCAGTTCCCAGTCGTAGGCCTGTAAGCCATCTTTGGATACAAAGCAATTCCAGGGAGTGAAATCTCCGTGAGACAAGGAAGTCAAGTGCAGGTCCTCACCAGAAAAGGAGTCGGCCAATTGACGGAGCTGTTGAATCATTGGGCGACCTCCAAGAGGATTCGCAGCGCGTTCTAAAAGCGATAGGCGGTCCATTGCCAGCTGGTAGGCATCAGATGCCTTTAAAGGATGTGCCGCTAAGGTTTGCTGCGTCCAGTTTGCCCAGGCAGTAAAGTGAGGCCCACTCAAGGTGCCTCTACTCTTGGTTCCTTTCGTTTTAACCGATTCGAGGCCCAATACACCCGCCTCGCGCCAGCGCACGGTAGGTACGGTGAGGTTTTCTATTTGCAGGTGGTGCAGGCGATGCAAGGTTTTGCTTTCTTGCCCCAGCAGTTGCACGGCTTTGGGAGTCAAGCCAATTTTGAAGAAACAGGGAACCGTACCAGCCTTTTCGGCTGCCAACACTGCCTTGCGGTTGGGGCCGGGTGTACCGGTGAAGATGCCGTAACTGGAATAACCCTTGGTCAACCGATCGATGGCCAAAGCTTCCTGATGCACTACCGTGAAGCTTCCGGAAACCACCAAGGCGGAAAGTCGAAGGCGAAAAGCCCATTCAATGCTTTTTGCAATGATTTTTCCACGGAGAGAACTGGTGGAGTAAGTCTTCAAAAAACTGGCACTACGGCTACCGGCCGGAAAAATCCAACGGATGGAACCGTCAGGGTTGCAGATGTAGGAAAAATGACTGATCTGATGACCTAAGGGCAACACGGCCGGCATTTCCCCCAGAATGGACAAGCCGGAAAAAAGACCTGCCTCCGGTACTTGTTCTTTGTTAGAAAAACAAATTCCGAAGGCAGGATAGGGGGCCTGAGGGGCAGGCAGCTCTAGCTGTCCGATGGATCCGGGAGCTTGGAGTAAGTCTTGAATCAGTTGTAGGTCTTGGGCAGTTATTCTGGTTTTCATAAAGCAATGTCTTCGATTGCTGAGGTATAGGCCAGAAGTGTACCAAGTTGAGTTTTCTACATAAGTTGCTGATAATGAGCGGTTAAATAGTTTTGTATTTTGGACTATTGTTTGAAAAATGGATTGGTGTCCATAATTTGGAATATCAGGAAGCTGCCTTCAATTGCCACCGGTAAGCATCTTCCAACGCCAAAGCAAAGCTTCTTTCGGCCTTCCAGTTCAATACTTCTTGCGCCCGGTCTACATTGGCCCAAATGGCTGGAACATCTCCGTTTCTTCGTGGGCCAAACTGATAGGGCAGAGCCTTACCAGAAATTTCTTCGAAAGTGGTTACCGCGTTCCACACACTTACGCCACGGCCGGTCCCCAGGTTAAAGGTTTCAACCCCAGGATCTGAAGCCCGGAGCAAATGCTGCAAACAGGCTACGTGTGCTTCAGCCAGGTCCATTACGTGAATGAAATCCCGAATGCAGGTGCCGTCGGGCGTATTGTAGTTGTTTCCAAAAATGGTAAGCTGTTGCCGCATGCCGACTGCCGTTTGTGTGATGTAGGGCACCAGGTTGGAAGGGGCACCCAAAGGAGCTTCACCAATCAAACCACTGGGGTGTGCACCCACCGGGTTGAAATAGCGCAACAAGGCCGGACGTATGGCGGCACCACTGGTCACCAGGTCGCGCAGGTATTGCTCCCCTTGCAGTTTGGTGTTGCCGTAAGGATTGGTGGGAGGACTGAGTGGCGTGTTTTCGTTCACTGGAAGCTCTACCGGCTGACCATAGACCGTGGCCGAGGAACTGAACACCAGGTTGGGAATATCAAACTCTTGCATCACCTCAGCAACCGTCCAGAGAGCATTCAGGTTATTTTGATAGTAACGCCCCGGTTGCAAGATGGATTCGGCCACCGATTTGAGGGCCGCAAAATGAATGACTCCTTTCAGGTCTTTTTCCGACTCAAAAATCATCCGCATGGCCCTGCGATCGGTACAATCGGCTCGATAGAACTTTACGTCTCTGCCGGTGATGCCCTTTAAGCGCTCCAACATATCAGGGTTGGCATTGCTAAAGTTGTCGACAATGATCGGTTCTAGCCCGTTTTCAAGGAGGGCAACAATTGTATGTGAGCCAATGTATCCAGCTCCGCCGGTGACTAAAATTTTATTAGGCATGTTTCAGTTGTTTTGTCCACCGCTGGTGCGCGATGCGTTGTTTCAAGGCTGCTTTCCGGTCCAATTGGGTCCGAAGTTGCATGACCGGGAAAAAGAAAATCAGTTGGTAAAACAGGATGCCGAAGTTGGTTTCTCCGAAAATCCCGAATTCGGTAAAAGAGTTGATCAAAAGAGGAATCATCACTGCTGCAAAGAGCAAGCGATGGGGGCGAAGGCTTTGCCGCAAACCGGCCACCATGGCGGTAGCAAGTTGTGAAATGGCTATTACAAAGCCGATCCAGCCCAAATTCATCAATACTTGAATAAAAGTGTTGTGCGTCATTTTACCAGCATACGTATGAACGGACTGAAAGGCTTCAGTATAAGCGATTCTCATGAAGCCAAATCCTAACCACGGCTCTTTGGGTAAGCCCTCAGTGAGCAGAGCTTTCCAAAAAGGAAGCCGCCCGGTCATGCTCATCACCTCTTCCAGATCGCCTGCTTTGATAAAAATGAGTTGAATAATGAAAGGAATGCTCACGATCATGGCTCCATAAATCACCACTTTCATGCGGTTGGAAAGGTGATTTTGAGCCACCAGGCTCACCACAAGTAAGGCCGCAATCATAGAGGAGCGAGAACCCGTTAGTACCAACACCAAACCGGCGGCCAATACTTGAAACCAAAGGCCAGGCTTTGATTTGCGGGCTAGTTCCAAAGCGCTTGCGGCCAGGCCGACTACTGCCATCATGCCCAGTTCATTGGGGTTCATGAAATAGCCGCCCAGGCGGGCTACTTCACCGCCGTGGGTGAGTCGGTAAAAATCATCGGGAGCAATGATCCAGCCACCGATAAAAATCAATACAATGCCATGAATGGCTTTCCCGAGCATCCGACTCAAACGAATTGGGCTTTCGGGGTAGTGATGGCGGATCACCAAAATAGTTTTGAGGTAAATCCAAACAAATACCAAACTTTCGGAGGTCATGAACCATTGCAACAGCGAGTATCCCGGATTGGTAGACCACAACAAGGAAGCTACCCCTAAAAACAGGTATACCCCGTAAAGCAACATTGGCCATACTGCACGTACATGAATCGGAAACGAGAGGCCACGAATTTGAAGCTGACGGTACAGTAGAAATGCGCCACCAGTAGCTCCCATGCGTAGTAAAATTTTGACTCCACGGGTAATGGTAATGTTTTCCGATACGGTGAAGTAGCCACCGATCTTCAACAAGAGCAGTACCACCATCCAGAAAGCAATGCGCTTAAGCCAGGTATGAACCGCTTGTTCAGTCATTGTAAATGTGGATTAACTCCTGAGAAATTTGTTTCCACGAAAAGCGGCTGGCTACCATCAAACGACCGTTTTGCCCTTTCTTCTTCAAGTCTCCCGTTGTTTTATCTTCCAGAATTTCGAAACAAGCTTTATGGATGCTTTCGCAGGTATTGGATTGCAATACATAGCCCGCTTGGGAACCGGCAACTGCTTCTGCAAGATTGGTGGCTTCACTGACTACTACAGGCAGGGCCAACCCTGAAGCTTCCAGTACTGCGGTAGGAAGCCCCTCGTAACGCGAGGGATGAAAAAAAGCGTCACTGTTGGCCAGAAGGTTTAGTTTTTCCTCTCCAAATCGAGCTCCCCAAAATACCACCTGGTTGGCAATGCCCAGTTCGGTCGCCATAGCCTCCAATTCCTGGCGATCGGGCCCATCACCAATCAACCACAGTTGCCCTTTGCCGGATGCTTTGAAGAAGGAGGAAAAACCACGGAGTAACAGGTCCAGCCCTTTTACTTTGGTTTTTAAACGGCCACAGAAGCTAAAAACAGGGCCTTCTGTGGAGCCAATGGCTTCGAACTTAAATTGTAAGTCTTCGAGGTTTTGTCCGTTGGGCACCAATACTTTGGCTGCAGTGATCGGCAATTGATGGCTCGATTCCAATTCGCTTTTTCCAATCAGATGAAGCGCCTTGGCATGGTTGACCATACTGCGCTCAAAACAGTTGAAATACAAGGTTTTGCGTAAACTACTTTTGGAAAGAGCAGCGTGGTTGTAGCTGCCGTGCGGGGTAAAGATGAAACGAAGGTTCAAACGCACCAGCCATTTGTGCAAAGCGAAAAAAGCTGGAATGAAACCACCGTGAAGGTGAAAAACTGTGGTAGGGTTCACTTCGTGTAATGCTTTGATCAGTTGGCCATCTACTTTAAAAGGGTTGCGGTGCGCCTGAAAAAAGCGAATTGGGTAGCAGCGTGCTACCGTAGGCGCTTCAGGGCTGGGGGTAATGCCCCAAACAGCCACTTGTTCGCCCAGTTGGTGCTGTGAGCGCGCCAACTCATTCACCACTTTATTTACCCCGTTGGCGCGGTTGGGGTTGGCTTTACCGAGAAGAATGTGAACGATAGGCATGGGAAGTGAGGTGTTGGCCCAATTGGTGACGAAGTGGCCAGCAATAGGCGGTGAGTAATAAAATTTGACTACCGGCCAGCCCCAAAAGCACTCCCGTAGTTCCAAATGCTGTAACGATTGGAGTGGCGAGCATGAAGCCGAGCAGGGCATTCATTACATATCCAATGAAGAGAATTTTGGTCTGTTGCAAAGCGCGCAGGGTGATTCTTAAGGGGGTACCCAGTGCCACCAACACATAAATGGCGCAGTAGCCTCTAAGCAAATTCGCGTATCCTGTGTGCTCGGTTCCAAAAACCAGCGTTAAAATCTGGGGAGCGGCCAGAAAAAGCAACAACAAGAAAGCCCCACATCCCAACCAAAGCATCCGGCTGGCCTTGAGCATAAAATGCATCAAACCGTGGCGGCCGTCACTTTCTAATACCTTGGCCGCAGGGGCCGGAATTTGATTCTCGAACGCCAGAAACAACACGTGGAGCAGTCCCACTAATTGCTGTGCCATGCGCAGGGCACCAAGGGCGGCTGGCCCTAAGACTGTACCGGCTGCAATGAGGAAAAAATTTCCGGAAAACCATTGGAGCAGTGCCGTACCCGCCAACCAACCGGTATACTGTCGTTGGGCCCACATCTCTTCCAATACCACTTTGGGGCTTATCCAATGCAGCGGACCCAGGAGCGTTGGCAAAAGGGGAATACTGTAAGCTAACACCAAAAAGTAGCAGACTTGATAGAGTTGAAAATCGTTTTGTGCGGTGAAGTAACCCAACCCACCAAGCACAATACCGGTAGCCGTTGCATCCAGTAAAAAGGCGCGTTGGGGCCGTTGTTGTGCAAAAGCACGTTTGCGGTAATAATCGTGGAGCAGGTAGGCAATCGCTGTAGCTCCACAAAGAGCCGGAGGAAGGTTTATCCACCACCCAAGAACCGCGCAAAGGATACCGCCAAGAAGCGCCAGTAAAACGGCTTGACCGTCCAGTATTTGTAAGCCCTTTTTCGACTCTGAAACTGGTTGAACTGGCCAAAGGTGTTGCAGAGGAGCCACCACCAAGGCTTGCAAAAAGCTGGAAGCGACCTGCACACCCATCCAAAGCAGCACGTAGCGGCCGTAGCCATCGAGTCCCAGGCTGCGCACCAGGGCAATGCCCAGTAAAAAATTAGTGCCGCTCACCAAGGCCTGATCTCCCAACGAGATCAGTCGTGCGCCCTGCTGGTTCCATATGTTCAGTAGGCGGTTCATCTCAAGTAAGTATTGAGGTAATGGCCCAATTGTCCACGCCAGGTAGCGAAAGGACGGTGAACGCGATAGCTGCTGCTGACGAACCGACCGTTGTAACTGGTGGCGCGGTGTACGCCGTTGAGCACCAGATGAACATTTTCTAATGCATACTCTTCGCAAAGCAGATCGGGCTGCATGGCCACTGAAGAAGGAGTTTTGCCTGCGCGCAACACATACAGAGTAGTGTCGGCCATCCGCATCAAACCAATGGTATCGGGCACCGAAACGGTAGCGGGAGTATCCAGCAAAATGAGATCGAATTCGGAGCGCCATTGTTGCAACCAGCTACCCAAACGGTCTTCGGTCAGCAAGGTGAGGGGCGAACCCTCGGCCAATCCAGCCGGAAGGCGGTGCACGCCATTTTTTATCGAAATGGGCAGCTCAGCTTGTGCCGTTTCCAGCAATACTTGCGCAAGGTTGGGGTAGAGCGCTTTTTCGGTGGATTGGCGCAGGTTACAATCGACCAGCAATACCTTCTTGCCTTCGCGGGTATAGGCCTCGGCCAACCCTTGTGCAATGCTGGTTTTTCCTTCTCCGTTTACCGAAGAGGTGACGGCCACCACCGCTGATTGCTCTACTCTTCCGCGAAAGCGCAGGCTTGCGGCCAATTGCGCAAACTCTTCTTCGGCCTCATTGGCTTGTTTCGAAAGATCGCGAACGATTCCAAGTACCGAGAGCGCACTCAGGCGTTCCAACGATTCCCTGCTTTTAGGAGATTGGCGCAGCGCTTGACGCAAGGCAATGAATCCGATACTTACCAGCAAGGAGAGAAAGACCGATACTCCATAAATAAGCGCCCCTACCGGAGTAACTGGTTTTTCACTGGCCAAGGCCGGCTCTATAATTCGGTGGAAAGACAAATTAGCCGCAGTGGCAATGGAGGCTTCCGAGCGCTTCTCGCTCAAAAATCGGTAGAGGTTTTGCTGCAACTGAAATTCGCGTTCCAGCACAATCAGTTCCTTTTCTTTGGTAGGTAAGTCGTCGAACTCAGTAGAGGCAATGGCAATGGTTTTCTCTATCTCAGAGCGCTGGAAGCGGATATCGCGCAAAGAGTTGGCGATGCCTTCGCGCAGGTAATTGAGAATGTCGGTGATTTTATCGTCCACCACGGTGATGAACTCGTGATCGTTGGTGTAGCGCAGGGAAAGGTCTTTCTTTTCGTCCTCCAGGCGCTTCAGTTTTTTCATCAATTCGGTGAAAAGCAAGTCGCCAAAGGCGTCAAATTGTGGCGCCAACTGACCAATTTCACGGTCTTCCTGGTCCAGGTATTGGTTCAAGCTGTCCAAAGCAGCTTCGCGCATTTCCAGGTTCACCAATTGCAATTTGAGTTGAGCCAATTTGCGCAAGCCAGTTTCCGTTTCCTGGCGGGTGTTGATGATTTTGTTTTGCAACCGGTAGTGCTCCAGAGCGTATTCGGCGTTTTCCAACTTTTTTGCCGTTTCAGCCAGTTGCTTATCGATAAAACCTGTAGTACGGTTGGCCGCATCTGAGCGTACCTGTACATAGTCATTTACATACGTTTCTGCTACAGCATTGACGAAATCTGCGGCTTTTTGAGGCACTGCCTCCCGGATAGAAAGCTGCACGACAGCAATGTCTTTGTCGACAGGCACCACATCCAGTTGGTCTGAGAAGTGGCGCAACAAGCTGGCTTTTGAGTGCACTGTGAAATAATAATCGTCCAGTAAATGGTAGTTTTTGCGAGTAGCCAGAAATGCTTCATTGCGTTGGAGTTGAAAACGGAGTCCGGGCGCTACTAACCACTCGTCAAAGCGCCCTTCCAAGTCCGGCATAGATTGGTTCTCCGCGAGGCGCACCTCGAACTTTTCGTTGGAGATTACTCTGATTTGTAAGGTTTGGCTTTTATCCAGGAAACTAACGCTGCTATCGATCTTGACCAGGAAAGGCGAATCACCGTACAATTCTTGGTCGTGCAATTGTCCTTTGCGGAAATAAGAGATACCAAAAGGCACAAGCTCCAATGCCTGATCCAATACCGCAGCTGACCGCAATACTTCAACCTCCGTTTGAATGTGGTTGCTCTGCGTGAATACATCAAAATCGCGGTACAGGTTGGAGGCTCCGAAGCCAAGGTCGTGATCGTCGAGTTTTAGTTTGGCAGTGCTTTCAAACAAAGGGGTGGTGTAGCGCAAGTAGCGGGTGGAGAAAAACAAGGCCAAAGCCACAGCAGTGATGATGACGGGCAAGCCCTTGATGTAGGGAAGCATTTGTTTTTTGATGCTTTGTGGATCGAGCATGATGGATCAGTTGATCAGTGAAAGAATGATGGCAACGGCCGTTATGGCGCTGGTGAAAGGAATGAGGGTAGGTGCCTTTTTGTCAAACATTTTTCCGCGCCTTGGCGGGATGTAAATCACATCTCCGTTTTTCATCCAGAGGGGAAGTTGACGCAATTGGTCAGAAGCCCTTAGGTCGAGCTCCAGCTCAACGGTTTGGTCTCCGCGCAGGCGCACCAGGCGCACCGAAGACAAATCGGCATAGTCGTTAAAACCGCCAGCCTTGCCCAATACTTCCAGCAAGTGGTGGTGCTCCTTTTCCAGTAAAAAAGTACCCGGGTCGCGCACTTCACCCAACACGGTTACCTCGCGGTTGAGCACTTTGACACTGATGATTGGATCTACGATGAAACGACCGTAAATGGTTTTCAGCGTGTCTTCAGCCTCGCGACAGGTCATACCAGCTACCGCAATTCGGCCAATCTTGGGCAGGGTAATCTGCCCGTTGGGGTCTACCATTACCCACTTGCCGTAAACTTCGTTGGAGTTGTAGATGCCGAACACGGAGCCAATACTCAAATCATCGTGCCCCCAAATGCTGAAGCTCACCTTGTCGTCAGTGGCCAAACGGTAGGCCATGGTCGTATCGCTCCATGCTTGGAGGAGGCTGTCGTTTATCGGGTCGTGCTTTTCCGACTGGTAAAGGCGTTGCGTGCCGCAACTGGCCAGTAGGCAGAGCAGGATAAAACCCAGTGTCAGAGGAAGATAACGGTGGTTGGAAAGCAGCATCAGACAGGAGGTTATAATTGAATCAGTAGGGCGGTGGTAGTGGCAATCAAGGCCGTCATGGTGCCGATCAGCGCCCAGCGCATCAGTTGCATCTTGCGTTGCTGCTCTTGTGCCATGGCCCAGAAGTGCTGCACCTTTTGCAAGTTGCTTTTCAAGCGAATAATGGTTCGGTCGTCCTTGGTGAGGTAGTCAAAAGCGCCAAAACGCAAGGTGTTGACCGCCACCTCTAAGTCCTCTTGTCCGGAAAGGACAATCACTTGAATGTCCGGATCGAATGCCTTGATCTGCTTAAGAATTTCAATGCCGCTCATGCTGCCCAATTGGTGGTCGAGTACCACCACAGCCGGCATTCGGTACAGGTTTTCCATGCAAGTTTCTCCGGTAGAAAAAGCCTCTATAACGAAAGGTTCTTCAGCCAATGCCTCGGAGAGGTAGTTGCGGTAGAAAGAGTTGTCTTCTACAATAAATAAGCTTGGCATTTCGGTCGGTCTCATGAGAATCAGGTATTTGATTCCCTATATGCCTATACCGTTCCAAACTGGATTTGGAGTATAAGTGTCTGTAAAGCAGTATTTTGTGATTTAATTGGAATGGTGGAATTTCCAATTTATGGAAACCGATTTGGTTTCTGGAAGAGGAGATCAAGCCAAATAGGCTTCCCGAAGGGAGGCAATAACCCGATGAACCGATTTTTGGAAACGAGAAAAATGCAGTTGTGTCTCCTCCGGCTCATAGTCTGTGCAATTTTCCAATTGGCGCACCACCTCCGACATGCCTTCAATGCGCATCGTGTCGATACTTGGTTTTAGGCTGTGTGCGGCTTGTTGTACTTGCTGCCAGTTTTCGTCGGCGATTCCCTTGGCAATAAGGTCGAGATCGGCCGGCGTATCTTCCACAAAAATGCGGATCATGCGCAGTAAAAAAGTTTCGTTGCCACCGGCCATCTTTTTCAATTGCTCCACCGAATAGTTCACCGGACCATCAGATACGGGGAGTGGTTTATTTTCAGCTTTAGTTGGTAGCTCGGGTATGGTTTCTTCACTGGCAGGAGACATCAATACAGAAGCAATGGCTGCATGAAGGTCTTCAGGATCAAAGGGTTTGGTGAGGTAGCCGTTCATGCCTGCCTCCAGGCAACGCTCCTGATCGCCCTTCATAGCATTGGCGCTGAGGCCGACAATGGGAATGTCCAGTTTCAATTCTTTGCGGATGATTTCGGTGGCTTCTAATCCGCCCATTACAGGCATTTGCAGGTCCATCAACACCAAATCATACTGCGTTTTAGAAAGCTGTTGCAGGGCCATTTCACCGTTTTCTACTGCATCTGAACTGATGCCCAGCCCTTCGAGGGTGCCAGTAGCCACCACCTGATTCATGTGGTTGTCTTCTACCAATAGCACATGTTTTCCTTTCACATCCATGGTGATTTTAGCTTTTTGAGCTCCGGGCAAATCAACAGCTTTGCCAATTTTCAAACCAATTTCAAAAGCAAAGGTGCTACCAAGGCCCTCCTCACTGGTCACGGCCAGCTCGCCACCCATCAATCGTATGAGTTTTCGACTAATGGCCAGGCCCAAACCCGTACCCCCGGATCGGCGGGTAGTACCGGGGTCTGCCTGGGTGAAACTGTCGAAGATCTTTTCCAATTTGTCCGGTGGAATTCCGATACCGGTATCCTTTACTTCAAACCGAACGTGGCTGTAAGAAGCATTTGATTCCAGCACCCGGCAGGCCACTTGAATATTTCCTTTTTCGGTAAACTTCAAACTGTTGCTAATCAGATTGAGCATTACTTGTTTTAACCGTAGTGGATCACCTATAAAAACCGTTTCAGGTAACGTATCGGTATCCAAAATCAGTGAAAGGCCTTTTTCTTCTGCTCGGTAACCCAAACCATCTTCCAACTCTTTGAGCAGTTGGTTCAATTGAAAGCCGATGTTCTCTACTTCCATTTTGTCGGCCTCAATCTTGCTAAAATCCAAAATCTCGTTGATGATGTGCAACAAGTGATTGGCTGAATCCTGAATGGCCCCCATGCGGTTGAGCTGGTGCTGGCTGAGTTCAGTTGCTTTCAGCAAACGCGACAAGCCGATAATAGCATTGAGCGGAGTGCGAATTTCGTGGCTCATGTTGGCCAGAAACATTTCTTTGGTGCGCACCGATTCTTCGGCCCGCTGGCGGGCCTCAATCAACTCTAATTGAGTTCTTTTTCGTGCAGAAATGTCGTTAATGAAAGCACTGAAAATCGTTTTTCCGTTGATATGCAAAGGCGAAATGCTAATTTCTACTGGAAATTCGTCCCCGCTTTTGCGCAATGCGGTCAATTCAATACGCTGGTTCAACACCGGACCAAAACCTGTCTTGATGTACCGTTTCATGCCATCGCTGTGCCCATTCCGGTGCTGGTGTGGAATAATAGTAGTGGTAAGCGATTGTCCTATGGCCTCCTCAGCCGACCATTGAAAGATCTTTTCTGCCTGTGCATTCCAATGGGTGATGATGCCATTGTCGTCAATGGTAACCACCGCATCCAAGGAGGTATTGATCACCTGTCGGGTAAACGCTTCGCTCTCCTGCAATGCCAATTCTACCTCTCTACGCGTGGTGATGTCTCGGGCAACCGCTGAAAAACCCGCTACTTTCTGGTCTTTCAAGTGCAATTGCACCCTTTGTCCCAACCAAAGTAGTTTTCCTGTTTTTGTTTTGATGCGAAACTCGAAATAGGAACTGGGCTTGCGCTGGCTAAATTGTTCGTAATAATACTCTTGGGTCTCCTCAAAGTCTTCCACTGCGAGCAAGTCTACAAAGTTCATTTCCAGCAATTCTTCTTCCGAAAAACCAGTGAGCTTTACTGCGATGGGGTTGACATAGGTGAAGTTGCCTTTAAAATCAGCGTTGTAAATAATATCGCCGGCGTCTTCTACCAACGCGCGATAGCGGTTCTCACTTTCCTGCAAGGCGGCTTCGGCATTGCGCCTTTCGGTAATGTCGAGTGCGTACAGGTTAAAATAGCCCGACTCCTGAAAGTAGGTGGCGGAGAAAAGAAAGCAACGGTCGCCTACAAATAATAAGCGCTCTTTTTGATGCGCTTCCGACAAGAGCACTAATACATCGTGTGGCAGAGTCTGATCAATTTTTACCTGCCAGTGGTCCAACAAAAGTTTACTCTTCTGGTTGGCGTAGAGCAATCGTCCCTCCGGCGAAACCCGCAAAACGGGGGAGGGGTTCTCATCCGGAAAACGTGCCAGGCTCAGAATCTCAGCTTCTGTTTCCTTCTGGCGGGTGATGTCGCTCACCAGCCCAATCGTGCCGATAGGTGTTCCATTGTGGTCTACGTGAGGAGAAGCCGTTATTCGGCTGTGCCAGGGCGTACCGTCCTTTCGATATTGCACCACCTCATAGGTAGCTCTTTGTCCCAGCAGTCGATTTTCTAAGTGTTCCTTGAATTTTGGCCATTCTGACCGCGGTAAAAAAAGCTCGTAGGCCCGACGGCCGCTCATCTCGTCAATGCTGTAGCCACAGAGTTCAGACATTTGCTGATTGGCGAATAGGATTTCATCTGCTTTACCGGTAATGATCAAGCCTTCATTCAGATTCTCTACCAAGGACCGGTATTGCCGGTCGCGTTCGCGCAACAACTGCTGCGCTACCAACTTTTCTTCTGCATCGGTAATGGAACGCTCGTGATACAAACAGGCCGAAAGCGAAGTGGCAAATTTGCCCATTACCGACTGCAATTTGTTGAGGTCGAGTTGGGTAAAGCCTTCTTTGTTGGCAGTAGTCAGTTTTAGAAAGCCAACGGCCGGCAGGTAAAATACAATCAGTAAGCTTTCTTTCCCTTTCTTCTCGGTTCGGTAGTCTTCGTATTCGGGTAGCTGAGAGCTAATGATCCACGAAGATTCGTTGGCCAATTTTTTACTCAGGGGATGCCCCGAACCAATCTCCCGTAAACCTGCTTGCCGCTCGGGGCTGGCAAAGGCCATGTGGTAGCCACCGGTAGGGCGGCTTTTGCCGATGCTCAATTCATTGTGTAGCCAAACCGCACCATAATCGAGGTTGAGGCGGGCAAGTAATAAATGAACAAATTGGGTACAGTTCTCCCGCAAGTCAAGCGATTGACCTATACCCAACGCCAATTCATACAGCAGGGAAATGTCTTTTAATATCTCAAGGTGCTGCTCCGTTTTTTTCATAGAGAAGTCCCATCACAATCGTTTTGTTGAAGAATTCGAGGAGCCCATGACCGTTGGAAGAAATCTCTCCCAGAGTCAGGGCTCCTTCATTCATTAATGGGGGGGTGGTTTGGGGCAGGTTTTGCTGCACAGCAGCGAGCTCTTTATGGAAATCGTCTTCCAGGAACAATACCCTGGAAATACAATCGAATATCAAACAATCTTTTACCGTACCGGCATTTTCCGACTGGCAATCGCGGGCGGCCTGAGCGGCCGCTGCTATGAGCGATTCCGGTTTTCCTTCCAGTACATTTATAATGGTGTTTTCGGGTACTTCACCCACACAAATCAATTCACCTTTGTCGTTCACCGCAATAGGATCACGTACTACCGCCTCTGCATTCACCTTGGTCATTCCAAAGGGAAAACCTTTGGAAGTATCGAAAAAAGCCTCTTCTCTCAGGGCTTCACCCGTGTGTTGCTCTACCACTTCGCGGTAAATATCAAAGGCTTTGTTCCAGTTGAGTTCGCGAATTACGTTGGCCTCAGTAGAAGTAGCTACGAGCGGTCCGTAGATGTCTTTCCATCCGTGACGAACGCCCAATTCCGCGTGGCAATCTAAATAGGTGATAATAGCCGCATCTTTCAAAATGCCTTGCGCAGTAATCAAACACGGAGCTTGCTCAAGGCTAATGGAACCAGCTCCACCGCCCAAATATTTGACCGTACGGCCTAATTGATCAAAAACCTGACTGAGAAAATGGCTGATGTTTGAAGTTAACCCATCGACCAATACCAATGCGGTTCCTTCTTCATCTTGGCCCTCTTCGGTATATGGAGGCAATTGAAATGTAGGTTGGGAAGAGATTTTTTCCAAAATTTGGATTGGTCCCTTACAGCTAAACTGCTTTAAAACGAGTCCTTCGTCATAAGCGCCTAAGCCGCTAACCACTTGGGGAAACAAGCCACCAAAGAAAGAAATTTGCAATTCAAGAAATAATTGACGCAGCCTGTCTGCGTGCTGGTGGTCTTTTTCGGCAAGAAACAACACCCAAACATCGTTTGATGCGGCAGGTTGTTCCTCGATTTGCTTTCGAATCGCTTGTATGTCGATTTGTGCGTGATACATGTGAGCAGCGTGAGTTTGAGTGGCCAGAGTTTCAAATTTTATACCTAAGGAATAAACTCTGCTCAACTGACTCTCAAGGCTGATTATTGGCGGATGGTGCTGCAAATTTTGTACTATTAATGGAAAATATTCCAAAAAATGGAAGAATGTTGGTAGCTACCAAAAGGTTGAACTCAATCCAATTCTCCCTCCTTCAGCATTTGGTAAATTTTAGATTTTCCAATCCCCAACTTCTGACTCACCGTCATCACGTTTTCTTCATACTTCTTGAGAAAGTGTTTGATAATTTTTCGATTGTATTCCTTGAGCGTGGTTTCTTCCAGCAGAAAGTCGGAAAGAGAGTTGTTGGACCGAAAAGAAATGGCATCTCCATCGATTTCATCACTATCAGCCATGGCTACCGCCAGCTCGGTCACCGCTTTGAGTTCGCGCACGTTGCCCGGCCATGCATATTTCAACAGTTTGTTGCGTGCTTCTTTAGACAGGGAGAGCTTTTCCAAACGGTTTTCTTTGCAAAAGGCATCCACAAAGTGCTTGGCCAACAAAAGAATATCGTTCCCCCGTTCGCGCAAGGGTGGTAATTCAATTGGCAAACCCAGCAATCGATAATACAAGTCTTCTCGAAAATTGCCCTTTTTCACCTCTTCAGAAAGATCGCGGTGGGTAGCGACAATTACCCGGGCATTTACCTTTACTGCCTGGCTACCCCCAATGCGAACCACCTCGCGTTCTTGCAGTACCCTCAAAAGCTTGGCCTGTACGTTGATGTCCATTTCACCGATCTCATCCAAAAAGATGGTACCCCCGGCAGCTTGCTCGAATTTGCCTACCCGACGAGATACGGCTCCGGTAAATGCTCCTTTTTCGTGCCCGAAAAGCTCACTTTCGATCAGCTCTTTAGGAATAGCAGCTACATTCACCGCCACAAAAGGCTTTTTGGCGGTAGCCGAATTGTAATGAATGGCCTTGGCTACCAATTCTTTTCCTGTTCCTGTTTCACCGTGAATGGTGGCCGTAATGTTGAGTCGAGCCGCCTTTTCCATGATTTTAAATACCCTTTTGATGGCCGGGCTGTTGCCTTTAATGCTGCTATCAAAATCGTATTTTGCGGCTACCTCTTCGCGTAAGGTTTCCAACTCATCCTGCAAATCTTTGCGTTCCCGAATCTTCAATATGGTATTCCATACCTTTTCAGTAGTGTCGTCATCTTTTACAATGTAGTCATACACACCTTCTTTTAGCAGGTTAACCACCGTTGAAATGTCCTCCTGTCCAGAAATGATGACCACCGGAATCCGTGAATTGATGGCCTTAATTTGTTTAAAAACCTTATCACCGGTTCCATCGGGCAAACTAAAGTCCAGTGTGATCACATCGGGTTTTTCGTGCAATTGGTCCAGGCATTCCCGGGCACTTTCAAATCGTTTCACCACATAGTCGGGGTTGAGGCTAAGGTGGTGTTCCAGCATTTCGCCGTACCAGCGGTTGTCTTCTACTATGAAAATTTTGTAGCCTTCACTCGTTTGGGCCATAGCATTTTTTTATTGGCGACCAGTGGTTGTGTGAAACAAGCACCAATCCGATTGATTCCTTGGTAAAAGGATTGAATGGGTTGAATAAGTAGAGAGGGGGGAAAGCTAATGTATACAATTTTCCATAATTCAGAAATTAAATCTCTTTGGTCCGAAAAATGGAATGTTTCCACCTGGGCGTCTCCTTATTATATATTTGATTAACAGTGGATTATGGTTGTGGCAACTACTTCTGATCGGATTTAGAACTGATTGCAACAGTCTTTTTTACCGATTTATACCATAAATGTTACCACATTAAGGGTATGCCATGGTGCATTGCCGCCTTTTACCCTTGAGAAATTGAATTACAATCGGCTGCTTGGGTCCAGGTAACTCAATTGGTTGGGAAATCAATTACGGGAGCTCCAATCAAATGAAAAAAATCAGCCTACTTGAAGAACGCTGCCTAAATGGAAAGATAAAGGCAGGCGCTACTTGGTCCTGAAACGAGGGCAGTGAGTTCGAAATCGTAAGATGGAATCGTTCTGGTAAGACCAGCATCAATAGCGATGGATGGCTCCATTAAAAATCGTAAACTGGATCGAGTTCCAATGGAAAGGTATTTTCCGGTAAAAACGCGAAACTCAAGAGGATTCCCGGAGGCATAGTTATCAACATTGTTAATAACTCCTGTTCATATTGTGTGAATAAGCTTAAGCTAAAAAACTTGTATTCAGAAGATTATGGTAGTAATATTGATCAACAAGCAAGGGATAAAAGGCAAGCTTGCCACTAAGAAAGATGCCAGTGGCAACTTTCGGTAAGCGTCACAGTTTCCCGAGCGTTCTTTGAACAATTGGTAGGCTAATTTGCCTGAATGATGATGGGAGACTGAAGGTTGGGATAAAACCTGATCCGAAGTAATCTTACCTCGTCAAGCTTTTGTTTTCGAACAAGAACTGAGGATCAGAAAGCAGGTAATGAAGTTCAGTAACACTACCCCTTATCCCGCCCTGGATGCGGGCTTCTCGAAGCAAATTCGGGGCGTAGCTCTAAACCAGCAAGGAGTTCGATTGTACCTTCGGGTAAAGTTGAATCTTCTGGATGAGGAAAAGTCGACTTCGGTCGCGCAGGTGCCAATGGATTTGCCACAATAACACCAGCTTGTTGCTTTGCCGCACCACGGTGCACAAAGTCAAATGGGGATACTCGATAGGGTGTCCCCATTTTTTTTACCCATTTGCTATCTTTAGGAGCGTTCCCCAATTGCCCCACTGTGCACATGCTTCGGTACCGATGGTTTTTGTTTGCTTCCCTTGCCGTGTTGCTGTTGGTTTTAGTAGGGCTCAATTGGCCCCGTGAAGGAAGCAGCTACCTTACCCAATTGAAGAGCCGGGTAGAGTACAACAACTTCAAAGGGCCGCCTCTATCCAACAAATACAGCCAAATGGAATCGCTCAAGGTAGTATATGACCTTAGGCGTAAAAAGTTGTATTTCATCAATTCTACCCGCTACAAATACCATTATTTCTTTTGTCAGATGGTGTTGGGCAACCGGCAAGACAACCACGAGTTCAACCAACGGAACTACACCGATACCACCCACCGTCAATACCTGTTGGGCAATCTCAACTATTTCCGACCGCTACAGCAATACCTCCTCGAGTTTTCAGTGGCCGACAACATTTCAGCCCATCAGGTAGCGGACCTACATGCCGCTTTGATAAAACATTCTTTTTTGAACCCAACGGAATTGGCGGTGCTGTTACACACCGAAAACCTTCGCAAACGCTTTGAAAGCTCAGGGATCCAACTGCCCCACTTCACCCCACAAGAAATCTATGTTGGCCAGCAGTATCAGGCGGTACAAAAAGGCGAATGTTATGGCTATCTCCGAAAAATAGCGCCCGAGGAAGCCGGAACTGTCAAAGTGCAAAAGCGCGACATTGTTTGGCTCAACGGTCCGGCAGATGCGCTTTCACCAGCTGCTGGTGTCATCTCTTCCGAATTTCAAACACCCCTTAGCCACCTGACCCTACTTTGTAAAAACCGGCAAACGCCCATGCTCGTTCATCGCGATTCAGGCCATGATTCTTTACTGCAGGCATTGGAGGGTAAGTTGATCTATATGAAGGTGTTGCAGGATACTTTTGTGGTGCGGGAGGCCACCGTGGAGAAGGCCAGTAAATTCTGGGAAAAACACCAAGTCTCTACTGTGAAACTCAAGGCCGACCTGCGTGTCACCACCTTGGTGGATTTGGAAAATATCAACCACAAATCGGTGAAGTGGGTAGGAGGAAAAGCAGCCAATTTCGGTGAGTTACAGCACATTCAAGTAAAAGACGGTCCAGCCATCCGTTTGCCGGAAGGCGCTTTTGCCATTCCTTTTTATTTCTATCAGCAACATTTGCAACAACACGGTCTCGATTTGGTCCTCGATTCAATCCTACTTCGGTATGCGCAAAATCAAGACCGAATTCAATTGGAAAAAGAACTCCGGGGTGTTCGCAATGCTATCCGTTCAGCGGCATTGGACAGTACTTTTTTGGAAATGGTAGAAAATCGCATCCGCGAAAATGGATGGTTGCGCATGCGTTTTCGTTCCTCCACCAACGCCGAAGACATTGCCGGATTCAATGGTGCCGGATTGTACCGCTCCAAAACCGGCATTCCCGGAGATGCCAAAAAAAGTGTAGAGGTGGCCATCAAAAGAGTTTGGGCCAGTTTGTGGCGCACCAATGCGTTTTTGGAGCGGGAATACTTTCAAATGGATCAAAGAACTGCCAAGATGGGCATTTTGGTGCACCGGTCTTTTCCCGATGAAACCGCTAACGGGGTGGCCATCACCAAAAATCTTTACCGGGACAATTTTTATGGCTTTGTGATCAATGTACAGGCCGGAGAATCAAGTGTTGTTGCTCCTGATTCTGGCATTACCTGCGATCAGATCATTTGCTATTCAGACAATGAGGTGGCTTTTTTCAACCGCAAACAGATTGTTGAATACATCACCCGCTCCAACTTGCAGGAGCAACCGGTGCTCACGGCAGCTGAAGTGGTTGTACTCACACGACAACTGGCGGCCATCAAATCCCACTTCTACAACCGGGTATTCATCAAAAAAGGCACTTACGAAAACTTTGGGATGGACGTAGAGTTCAAAGTGTATGGTCCCGATCGAAAGATTTACATCAAGCAAGCTCGCTTGTTTGTTCAGTAAGAATCTGAACATATGTTATCGTTTTTAAGCTGTGGCCTGAGCCATCTTTGTAGCAAACTGTTGCATGTCTGTCTTTATCGAGATTTTAAGGGAGCGCAATTCGGTCCTGTTCTGGTTCAGCCTCCTCAACCTATTGACCAGCTTGGTATTATTGGTCCTGGCCGGGTTAAAGCCCTTTGAATTTGGAGGCACCAACGCTTGGTTCAAACCGCTAAAATTCGCCCTTTCCACTACTATATTATGTGGTTCACTGGCATGGTACAGTGGATATTTGCAAGCCGGCAAAGGGTTGGCGATTGCCACCTGGGTTATTGTCATCACTTTAGGCTTTGAAGTAGTTTACATCACCCTGCAAGCTGCGAAAGGACAAGCCTCACATTTCAACCTCACTACTCCGTTCAATGCTTTTATGTTTTCGCTTATGGGGGCGGCTGCTACAGCGGCCACTTTGGCGGTGGCCTACTTGGGATGGCAATTGATGCAGCAACCTGCGGCAATTCTACCCGATCACTACACCTGGGCATTGCGCATCGGTTTTGTGTTGTTTGTTGTTTTTTCCTTTCAGGGATTTTTGATGGGCAGCCGTTTAGCACATGGTGTAGGAGGCGCAGACGGAGGTGCTGGTCTGTATTTTTTAAACTGGAGCCTCAGTCATGGCGATTTGCGCATTGCCCATTTCATTGGAATGCATGCCTTACAAATCCTCCCTTTACTGGCGTGGTTTGTCTTCAAAAACTTAAAATTGACTTTGGCTGCGGGCGTGCTCTATGGACTGTTAGCCGTGTTTGTGTTGTTTCAAGCACTCCGGGGAAACTCTTTGGTAAACTTTTGAAAGCGGAGCGAACCTAAGCGATGTAGTGGTTGCTTATTGACGTTTCAGCAATGTAATGGCTTCACTGTTGTGCAACACTTCCCATTCCGATGATTTCATCAAGGCACCAGTGAGTGCAGTAAATTGCTCCGGTTCCATGGGGTAAGGGTTTTCAACGGATGAAAACACCAGGTATTCCGCTTCTTGAATGGTAGGAAATTGATAGACAGTATCCCGCCAGGCGAGGTGAGGCAGGAAGGGAGACTGCACACTGACAACTGCTTCAGGAGGAATGTTTTTTAGTTGTTCTCTAACTGCTTCAATATCGTAATTGCGTTGGTAATGCCGGGCCTGATAAAAGCGAATGCGCGATTTATCGGTATGCATCACCGTTTGGTCCATGGTGCGAAAGGTGGCAATGGCAGCCAAGAGCACCAAACTTGGGGCCAGCCACTTTTGCCATTTTAGCGAGGGTAGGGCCTTTACAACTGAAAATAGACCGATGGTTAGCACCGGGGCATATTCAATGCTGTATTGCCCGGTAATGCCCCACATGTGGTAGTTGTCGTGAAACAACTTTTGAAAATAGATGGGCACCAGCATGAGCAAAAATTGTGGCTTCCTGATCAACAAAGGCAAACCCGAAACCAACAGCAACAAATGCAGTTCCAGTTTCACAAAGTCTCCGTCTACCGCTCCGGTGTGGTTGGTAAACAAGGTGGTAAAAGCTTCGATGGGATGGGTGGTCAAATACACAATTGCCTCAGAAAACCCATCGCCCAAGGTACTGTATTTGAAGTGTGGATAATGACCACTGCTGGCGAAAGCAGGCATGATCAAACCCACTACAGCTACAAAGAAAAGTCCGGAGGCCAGAGCGCTCAACAAGCCGAAATTTCGAAGTGGGGCCTGCTTTCGGTGGAGCCATGCAAACCCCAAACCGAGAAAAGCGGCCCAAAGGGCCATGTTTTCTTTGGCGACTAATATCAGCAGCAGCAGTCCTGCGGCTTTCCACCACCGGCCTTTTTCGGCGTATAGAAATAGCCATGGAACCAAACAGGCAGCTACAACATTGCTGTGATAGTCGTAGGCCAGGGCAGAAAAAACACCGAAAAACAACCAGAAAAATGCTGCGGCATAAACCGGGAGAAAGCGCTGTTGGTCCTGGTTTCTGAAATATTGAAACACTCCCCAGCCGCCCAGGAGCAATCCTAAAATTTGAGCGATCAAGAGGGTGTAGCTACCGAAAATCCAGGCCAGGGGAGACAAGGCAGGCAAATAAAGGTCGAAATGATCAGCAAGCAGGTTTTCCCGTTCCGTTTTTAAAATACCGCTGTCGTTCCATTGAAAATGGGCATAATCGTAAAGGGCATGGTGGTAGGCCCCCAAGTCGAGCGCATAAGTGCGAAACTGGTAATGATTCACCAGGGAGGTGAGGCCATAGATTAGCCCGAAAAGCAACATGAGCACCCGGAAATAGCGAAGCGGAGCAGAGCTATTCATAATCACGGCATGAAGCTACAAAGAAAGTAGGTGAGAAGAACCGTGTGGAAGGAGGCGGGGAATTACAAAGAAGAGCGGAACACCCGTTGTTCCAGGTTGTTTTGCAAGGCGACCATCTTAATGGCCGTCACGGCTGCCTCATCGCCTTTGTTACCGTGCCTGCCGCCAGATCGATCTTTGGCTTGTTGCAGGTTGTCGTCGGTGAGTACCCCGAATACCACCGGAAGGTGATAAGCTAAGCCAACATCTTTGATGCCCTGCGATACTGCCTGACAAACAAAATCAAAATGGCTGGTTTCTCCGCGAATGACCGAGCCCAGGCAAATCACAGCATCCACATTGCTGGATTCCAACACCAGTTGGGCACCGAAAGGCAATTCGTAGCTTCCTGGAACATGGTGAACCAAAATATCGTCGGGAGCTGCACCATGACGTTGCAAGGTGGCAATGGCGCCTTCAGCTAAAGCGGAAGTAATGGCGTGGTTCCATTCAGAAACCACAACACCGAAACGCATACCGGTAGCCTCCGGCACAGATTCGTAATCGTAGTCGGAAAGGTTTTGGTTTGCGGTAGCCATGTGCTATGGGAGCTTAGGAGGCAGAAACCCGGGCGATATTCCGGTCGATTTCCTGTGCTTCGCTCGATTGAGGATAGTCGTACTTAATACGCTCGTAAGCCTTCAGAGCATCTTCCTGACGGTTTAGCTCAGTAAATACATCACCCGCTTTTTTCAAGAAGCGTGGTGCAGTGAGTTCGTTTTTAGATTGCCCGGCAGCTTTGAGGTAGTATTCTACCGCTTTTTCGGGCTGTCCCAATTGGTAGTGGGCGTCTCCCATCAATCCGATGGCAGTTGGCCCCACCATGTTGTCGCCACCGCTGAAAGCACCAAGGTAGTCGAGAGCCGCTTCGTATTGTCCGGACTTCATGTAAATCACTCCTACATAGTAGTTGGAAAGGTTGGCTGCTTTGGTGCCACTGTAGTTGTCGATAATATCGAAGAAACCAGGATATTGCCCATCACCTTGCAAGGCGAGGTCCAGCGAATCCATGAAGAAATATTCTTCGGCTTTCCAAATGGCTTGTCCGGCATCTTCCTCCCTGGGATCGGCATAAAACACCGTGTAAAGCATGTAAATGGCGACAATGCCCAAAACAGCACCCAGAACGATGGAGAGCTTCTTTTGATTCTCAATCAAAAACGACTCGGTTTTCGATACTACTTCTTCTACGTCGATCGAGTCTTCTTTTTCCTTTGCCATTGGAGTAGGTTGTGGAGTACGTTGATTTTAAGCCTGCAAATATAACGGTTTTTTCCTTCAAGATGCCGCTGAAGCAAAGAGCGGAAAAATCGGCTACTTTTGCAAGACACATGACGGCAAAAAAACTGCACCTGCAACAGCTCACCTTAGTTAACTTTAAAAACTATGTGGAGGCCGAGCTTTCTTTTTCTCCGCAGGTCAATTGCTTTGTAGGCAACAACGGTGAAGGCAAAACCAACCTGTTGGATGCCATTTACTATCTCTCGTTTTGCAAAAGCTATTTCAACCCGATCGATAGCCAAAACATTCGGCACAACGAAGCTTTTCTGCTGATTCAAGGCAATTTTGAGAAAGGCGAGCAGCACGAAAAAATTCATTGCGGCATCAAAAGAGGGCAGAAAAAGCAGTTTCGGAGAAACAAAAAAGAGTATACCCGGTTGGCCGATCACATCGGTTTACTGCCTTTGGTGATGGTTTCACCGGCCGACATCAACCTGGTGTATGAAGGCAGTGAAGTTCGACGGAAATTTATCGACGGGGTGGTTTCTCAGTTCAACAAAGCCTACCTCGACGACCTGTTACAATACATCCGGGTACTGAGCCATCGCAATGCATTGCTGAAACAATTTGCGCAACAGCGCATGTTCGATGCCACCAGCCTCGAATTGTGGGACATGCAGTTGGATGAATTTGGCAGCCGCATCTACCAGCACCGCAAAGCCTTTCTCAACGATTTTATCCCCCTTTTCAGGGAACACTACACCAAACTGTCGGAAGGACGCGAAGTGCCCGATTTGGAGTACCAAAGTAAACTTGCCGGTGCTTCTTTGTTAGAATTGTTGGAACAAGCGCGCGAAAAAGACCGTGTGGTGCAATACACCACGGTTGGCATCCACAAAGACGACCTCGTTTTTCGACTGGGGGATTACCCCATCAAAAAATTCGGTTCTCAGGGGCAGCAAAAGTCTTATTTGATTGCGCTTAAACTGGCCCAATACGATTATATCCGGCAGCAAAAAGAAACCACCCCGTTATTGTTGCTCGACGATATTTTTGATAAGCTGGATGCCCATCGGGTAAAAGCACTCATGAACCGGGTGAGCTCCGGAAGCTTTGGCCAGATTTTTATTACCGACACCGACCGGGAACGCCTCGATCGGCTTTTTGCTGATATTGATATTGATTGCCGCATTTTCAATATTGTTGAAGGCCAGGCGCAACACCAAACTGCTGAGAACCATGGAGCGTAATTCCAACCAGGAGAGCCTCGGTGAGGTCATTCGCAAGCTTATTGATTCCTACGGCTTGCAAAACAAGCTCTCTGAAGTACAATTGGTGAAAGCCTGGGAAGAGGTGGTAGGCGCTTCGATTGCCCGGCATACCACAGAGATCTACGTGAAAAATGGCACCCTGTTTTTGCGCCTTGACTCCTCCGTATTGCGTGAAGAGTTGAGCTACGGCAAAGACCGTATTTTAGAATTGGTCAACGGCTTTGCCGGAAGAACCTGGGTAACGGAGGTGGTCATTCGCTGATCCATTGTTTGAGAGATCGCTTAATATGGATTTTTCTTAGTCCATACCAACAAATTTTCAATTGACTGACCGGCTATTTGTAGAGCGGTCAAAGCTATTACCTTTGCTGGCACCCATCCATTGGCATGGAAGCCGCTCAACTGCTACAACAATTACGCTTAGGAGACGAAAAAGCGTTTGAAACGATTTTTCGACAGCATTATCCCATGCTTTGCCGTTTTGCAGGTCGCTTTTTGAACGATGCAGAAAGTGCGGAAGAGGCCGTACAAGAGGTGATGGTGAAGGTGTGGGAAAAACGCGAACAACTCGAAATCGCTACCAGCCTAAAGTCGTATCTGTTTGGCGCAGTGCACAAGCATTGCCTCAATTGGATCAAACACGATCAGGTAAAAGCCCGCTACCGGCAAGAAACCCTGGCTACCGCTCCCTTGGCTGAAGCACCAGATGGATTCGCCTCCGAATTGGAGCAACAAATTTCTCGGGCCATTCAAAAACTTCCGGAGGAACGCAGAAAAGTGTTTTTGCTGAGTCGGGAAGAAGGTCTGAAATACCGGGAAATCGCCGATAAACTGGGCATTAGTATCAAAACTGTAGAAAATCAAATGGGTAAAGCTTTGCGCTTCCTTCGGGAAGAACTGCAAGATTACCTGGTGTGGGTAGGCGTTGGTCTTTACCTGCTTTTAAAAAATTTAGGATAGGAATAGGGGAAAGCCCCAACTGAATTGTCATCATAGAAGTGAACGCCGAGCAACAACCCATCGATTACGCCTTGTTGGCAAGCTACCTGGCTGGTGAAGCTACTGCCGAACAGCAGCAGGAAGTAGAGGCCTGGCGCGATGCTGATCCCGCTAATGCTGAGGAACTGGAAAAGCTCGGTAGGCTCTGGTGGGAAGCAGGTACTGCTGCTGTTGAAGCCACCGTAGATGTGGATGCAGCATGGCAAAAGGTGCAGGCAAGAACCATAGGTGAGCCCATGGCCAAAGTGATTCCTCTTTGGCGAAAGCCAGCGGTATGGAGCGTTGCAGCCAGTCTGTTGCTTCTATTGATGGCTTGGTGGGCGTGGCCAGAAACCGCCAACGAGGTGTTGGTGGCTCAAAACCAAGCGGTGAATACCACCTTGGATGATGGCTCTGCCGTTTCGCTAAACGTGGGATCGAAGTTGGAAATCACTGAAATGAACGAGGGTTTGCGGCAGGTGAAACTCGAAGGAGAAGCCTATTTTGAGGTAGCTCCCGACCAGGCGCGGCCTTTTGTGATCGATGCGGGTCCAATGGAGGTAAAAGTGCTCGGCACCTCTTTCGAGGTAGAGGCCTTTCCAGCAAGCGACAGCTTGTTTGTTGCTGTCGTCTCCGGGCGTGTTCAAGTGGATGCTTATGGCCAACAAGTGGTGCTGAGTGCCGGACAGCGGGCACAATTGAGCCGCACTACCGAAAAACTGCTGCAAAGCAATACCACCGATACCAATACCCTCTTTTGGAAAACCGGCACCCTGGTCTTTTCCCGCACCGAACTGGCTCAGGTGGTGAAGGTGCTCAACAAATGCTACAAAGTAGACATTCAGCTGGCCAACCCAACGCTGAAAACCTGCTCGGTCACCAGCACCTTTAGCCACAAAACCATTGATGAAGTACTCGAAGTGTTGACTGCTCTGTTCGATTTAGAAGTAGCACAACAACAAAATCAGTATATCCTTACCGGTGATGGGTGTTAACCGTAGCTACATCCTTTCTTTTAGAGCCGTTTGTCTCAGCCTCCTCTTATTTTTTGGCATAGCTGCTAAAGCGCAAAACCGCTTTGCCGAACGCCCCATTTCACTGCAATTAAAGCAAGTAACACTGGAAGAAGCCCTTTTTGAAGTAGGGCAGGCCGGCGGCTTTGAATTGGCCTACAACCCCAGTCGTTTTCCCGTAGATAGTTTGCTCAACCTAACGGTAGAACGCATAGCGGCCGGCAAAGTGGTGCGGCAGCTGCTGGGCAACAACATCAGCATGGTGCAGAGCGGCCAGCACCTGGTCATTCGTTTGAAAAAACCATCAGGATCCGGGCGTTTGCCCAAAAATCGCTACGTCATCAAAGGAGTAATTGTCAACCAGCAAACGGGCAAGGTGGTGAGCAACGCCACCGTGTACGATGTAGATCGGCTCTATTCTGCACTCACCGATGCTCAGGGCTATTATGAGTTAGAGGTAAATTCCCGAGCTCCGGTATTGGGTTTAACGGTGACTAAAAATGCCTTTTTAGATACGCTAATCCTCATAGAGCCACAGCCCAATTTAAAATTGGACGTTCAATTACGGCCCAAAGAACCACTGCCTGACAAGATGCCGATGAAGGCCGTAGCCCCAGATGCTTTCCCCGCAACCCGGGTAGATGAACTGGCCTTAGTACGTCTTTGGACCACAGACGAGGTACGCCTACAAGCGCAAAACCGCAGTTATTTAGAACCTCGTTTGGGACAAATATCAGTCCTCCCGGGGGTAGGATCAAACCGGTTGATGAGTGGAGCGGTAGAAAATACGGTTTCGTTCAACCTGTTGTCGGGCTACTCTGGTGGCCTCAACGGCATCGAAGTAGGCGGTTTGGTCAACATCTTGCGGGAGGACATGATTGGTGTGCAGGTAGGCGGATGGGCCAATGTGGTAGGAGGAAAGATATCGGGCCTACAGGTGGGGGGCTTGTACAACCGGGGGCGCAAAGATGTGCACGGCATTCAGGTTGGCGGCTTATTCAACACCACCGGAGGTTCTGTAAAAGGAATGCAAATCGGCGGTTTGTTCAACTTAACGGAAGGGGCGGTTCGAGGGTTTCAGGTGGGAGGATTGTTCAATCAAACCCAGGGAGCAGTGCAGGGATTTCAGATTGGCGGCTTGTTCAACTACAGTGGGAGCAATGTGAAAGTCATGCAAATCGGTGGCTTGTTCAATATGGGTGAAAATGTGGGAGGCATCCAATTGGCCGGTTTGTTCAATCAGGTGGAAGGCGCGGTAGGTGGGTTGCAGGTTGCCGGCCTCTACAACGAAGCCGATAGTGTCGGCATGTTGCAACTTTCGGGGCTGGTGAATCAGGCGCGTACCATTCGTGGCCTGCAATTGGCTGGTTTGGTCAATGTAGCCAAAAAGGTAGAAGGTTCTCAACTATCGATCATTAACATTTCAGATACGGTTACCGGAGTAGCCTTTGGCTTTTTGAGCATCGCGCGGCACGGTTATCACGCCCTTGAGTTTTCTACCGATGATATTTTGTTCGCCAACCTCCACCTAAAGCTCGGGGGAAACCACCGCATTTACAACCAGTTTAGTGTGGGCATACGGCCCTTTGAAACCAACAAGCCCATTACGGGAATTGGCTATGGCTTGGGTACACTTTTCCCTTTAAAGGATGCTGAATGGTGGGGAAGAGTAGAGCTTTCTACCCATCATCTGTCCAGAAACAGCCTGTTCGATACCGATTTTCAACTCCTCAACCGCATTCGACCCGCATTGGTGTGGCGGCCCAGGCCGCATTGGGATGTTTCGTTGGGACCAGCCATCAACGTCATTGTTTATGACCCTGTAGAATCACAAGACCGTGAATGGTTGAATGATTTGGGGGCACGATGGATGGGGCGCGATTCCCAATTCAACGTTATTCGCTTGTGGGGAAGCGCTCAAGCCGGAATAGCCTGGAATTTTTAAGCGGGGCGGTGCGCAGCTACTGCGAGACCAAACATCAAATGTTCTTTTTCGTCTACTTTGCGCACGACTTCTTCATTCAAAAAGTAGCCCGTGTTTTCAAAGCCGGCCTCCATCAGTTTCGTTTCCAACTCTTCTGCTTCAAACAACTGAAAACCGTGTTGAACCGTAGGCAAGTCTTTGACCGCAAATTTAGGCCGAAGGCCAATCACCAGGCGTCCGCCGGGTTGCAGCACCCGGTACAATTCTTTTAGCCCCGCTAAGGTATCCGGCCAGAAATAAACGGTGTTGATGGTAACAATGCGGTCAAAACTGGCTTCCTGAAAAGGCAATTCCATCAAATTGCCTTCTTGTAGTTGAAGCTCACCGGCTTCCAATGCACTGCGGTTGTTGGCGCGCGCCAATTCCACCATAGTTGCGCTGTAGTCAATGCCCGAATAGTGAAGGTCAGCCACTTGCTTACGCCACCTCGGAATGTGACTGCCATTGCCAAAACCAATTTCGAGCAGCCGCTCAGAAGCCTTGCAAAATAAAGCTTCAAAAGACAAATCGATCAAAGGGGCATTCCAAAGCTCCATGTGCTCTGCCACCTGGGTGCCTAATGCACCATTCGGCTGCCGAAGCTGCTGTGCCAGCTCTTTGTAAGAGGGTTGATCCTGAGCCATATTCAAAAATAGCAAACATCACTCAGGGAACCCGAAAGCCTCTTAATTAAAAGAAATGCACTTAAAACTTCATCCGTTTTTTTAGAACGTTTTTAGAATCTCTACGTAAAGTAACGCAACCCAGTATCATGTCAGTGTTAAGTGAAAATGCACAAGCTTTGCTCCAAAAGCTGGAGCGAAGCATTGATAGCGGTGCCCTTGAATCGGCAAAAACGCAATTGAAGCAACTGAAGGAGAGCCTCGATGCCCCTCAACCTGATTTCAATTTACCTCCGGTCGATGCCATTTTTCAGGAGCTCCCCTGGGCTTTGTTGGTGCACGATGGTACTCAAATCCTATTTGCCAATGAAGCCGCACTACACCTGCTCGGCAACCGCACCTTAGGTGAAATCAACTGCAAGCCAGTTTGGCAATACATTTTACCTGATCAGGAAAATAAGTGGAAGGTGAGGCTTCGCTGGGTAGACATGTCTACCGGGCCGATGCCTTGGCGAGAAAGCTATGTTTATCCGGCTCCTGGGGTAGAATACAAAGTAGATGGCCTGACCCAAAAACTGGATGCCTCCGATAGTGCTCACTACATGGAGGTGTTGCACCCCTACGATTGGGATAAGAAGTGGAAACGTTGGTCCAGTGAAACCGAACAACGATTTGCCCGCTTGTTCGAGAGTTCGCCTCTGGCCATTTCCATGAACAATATGGAAGGAGAGTACCTGGAGGTGAATGATGCTTTTGTATCCATGTTTGGATATTCAGAAGACGAATTGCTTCAAATGAACTTTGGGGACATCACCCACCCTGATGATTTAGAGGTGGACCGCGATTTGACCCAACAATTGTTTTTGGGAGAAATTGGTTATTTCCAAATGCGGAAACGCTTCTTCCACAAGGATGGAACAGAAGTCTGGGGCCACCTCACTGCTACTTTGATCAAAAATGAACACGGGGTGCCATTGTACGGCATTGGAATGATCGAAAATGTTACCGGCCGCATTGAGGTTGAAGAAAACCTGAGGCGCAATGAAAAGTACCTCGCTAACATCCTCAACAGCCCTACAAACCTGATCGTTTATTCCCTGGATAGTGATTACTGTTATATGGCTTTCAATGAAAACCATCGGAAGGAGATCCAGGCCGTTTACGGCAAAGCCATTGCTGAAGGGGATAGTTTTCTCGACTTACATACCGATCCCGACGAGCGCCAGCGGCTACAAGTTATTCTCGACCGGGTTCTTCGTGGTGAAGAAACCACGATTATGGAGGAAGGTAAAAATAGCCTTGGTCCTAACCGAAAAGTATACGAAGAGGTGTATCACCCCATTCGCAGCGCATCCGGAGAAATTGAGGGGATTACGGTTTTTGTGCAGGACATCACCGCCAGTAGAAAAAACGAAATGTTGGTGGCGGAAAGTCAGCAAATGCTGCAGTCCATTAACGAAAACATTCGGGAGGGGATTTATAGAAGCCTCCCAGACAAAGGCCTGGTGTACGCCAATCCTGCGTTTGTTCAAATGTTTGGCTACGATTCGATTGAAGACTTACTGCAGTCTCGAACAACCAATCTGTATGCGAATCCGGAAGAGCGACAAAGGTGGGTGGAGCGCCTGTTGAAAGACAAAAAAGTAAACAACGAAGAAGCCCGGTTCCAGCGCAAAGATGGCACCCCGTTTTGGGGATTGTTTACCTGCACCTTGCACGAAACCAAGGATGGCAAAATTGTGATTGATGGCGCCATTCGGGACATTACGCAACAAAAAGAAACCGAGTCTACCATTCGGGAAACCGAACTCATGCTGGGCCACATAAGCCGCAACATCAACGAAGCCATTTACCGAAGCTCGAAAGAAGGCGGCCTGCGCTACATCAACGAAACCTTTGTAGAGATGTTTGGCTACGATTCTAAAGCAGAGGTGATGGAGCTCGATCCCGGAATGTTGTATTACGATCCGAGCGACCGTGAAAATCTGGGAAACCTGCTACGGGCGGAAAAAGAACTGAGCAATATTGAAATACGCTTTCGCAAAAAAGACGGATCCTTTTTCTGGGGTTTGTTAAGTTCCATTGAGACGAATAGTCCGAAGGGTGTCTTTTTCGACGGGGCGATACGTGACATCACCATTCAAAAAGACATTCAGCACGAGCTAAAAAATGCCAAGGAGCTTGCCGAACAGATGAACCAATTGAAAACGGAATTCCTGGCCAATATGAGTCATGAGATCCGAACGCCTATCAACGGTATTATAGGATTGGCAGAAATCATGGAAGACGAATTCCGCGACAACGAATTACTGGGCAATTACACCAGCATGTTGAAGCAAAGTGGTCGCCGATTGCTCAATACCATTACCAGTATCCTCGATTTGTCTAAAATGGAATCGGAACGCCTGGATGTCCAGCTTTCTGACGTGAAGGTGAGCGGAGTATTGGAAGAAATGCTGCCTACCTTGAAAGTGTTGTCCGACCGCAAAGGGCTCCTCTTGGAATGGCACAATGAAGCTGCTGGTGCAATAGTTCAGATCGACCGGCAAGTCCTGGAACAAATATTCAACAACCTGATTGGGAATGCCATCAAGTTTACCCAAAAGGGATCGGTATCCATTTTGACCAAGGTGGCCGAACAACAAGAAGAATGCCTGTGGCAATGTACAGTGACAGACACTGGAGTGGGCATCAGCGAAGAATTTTTACCACACTTGTTTTCTTCCTTTCAACAAGAGAGCAAAGGAATCAACCGAAAGTTTGAAGGCACCGGTTTAGGACTCGCCATCGTGAAACGGTATTTGGAGATGTATGGTGGTACCATTCACGTAGAAAGTAAAAAAGGAAAGGGAAGCAGTTTTGAAATTCGACTCCCCCTTGCAAACGTAGAAGACTTATGACCCCAACCGTTTACCCTGCACACATTCTGTTAGTAGAAGACGATGCCATCAACTTGTTTGTGGCCAGGAAACTGCTGGGCAAACACCACCAGATAGAAAGCGCGGTAAACCATCGGGAAGCCTTTCAGCTATTGGAGCTTCAGAATTTTGATGTGATCTTGTTGGACATCAATTTGGGAGGCGATTCTCTGGACGGTGTAGCCATATTGCGACACATTCGACAGCGCTATCCAGAGTGGAACGTCCCGGTATTTGCCGTTACTTCATATGCCATGTCCGAAGACCGGGTAAAATACCTCAAGGCGGGTTTCGACCGCTATTTTCCCAAACCCATCAACCGTTTCGAAATTCTGAATGCTATAGAAGAAGAGCTCTTCAAAGCCAGAAATCAAAAAAAGCGCGGAGTAGGTTGAGGAGTTAGCGGAAGCTCCCATCAACAAAAAAGCCGATCCCGGTTGGAATCAGCTTTTCGTATCAGCGGGTATCGGTGCTAATAAATTTAGGAGCGCTCGAAAGAAGAAAAGAAGAAGTTTCCTTCAATTTGCGCATTGTCATCGCTGTCTGAACCATGAACAGCGTTTTTAGCTTTTGATTCGGCAAACTCTTTGCGAATGGTGCCATCGGTGGCTTCGCTTGGGTCGGTAGCGCCAATCAGCGCACGAAAATCGGCCACAGCATTGTCTTTTTCCAAAATGGCAGCCACAATCGGACCTGAAGACATGTACTCCACCAAACTGTTGTAGAAGGGGCGTTCGCGGTGTACCGCATAAAACGTTCCGGCGGCTTCGGCCGAAAGGCGGGTCTTTTTGAGGGCAACGATTCGGAAACCGGCCTTGTTGATGCGTTCGAGGATGGGACCGATGAGGTTTTGCTCAACCGCTTCGGGTTTAATCATGGTAAAAGTGATGCTACCAGCCATTTTTGGAGTCTTTGTCGGTTTTAATTTTCCCGTGTTCGGGTCTAAAAATCGCTGCGAAATTAGAGAATTTATCTTGTGGCACCACATAGAGCCCCTACCATTAATTCTTAATTTTGGCATTTGCACAAAATCCTTTCTCATTTGAATTCTGACGACTTCTCAGCCCTCCGAAACTACCTTTCTGAACCACGTAAGTTGGTGATCACCACCCACCGTTCTCCCGATGGAGACGCCATTGGATCTTCCCTGGGCTTGTACCTGGCCTTGCACAAAATGGGGCATGAGGTTGCGGTAATTGTGCCCGATGAGTTTCCAGCCTTTTTGGCTTGGATGTCGGGTGCCGAAAGTGTTTTGGTATACGAAAGCGCACCTTCGAAAGCGCTGCCGGTGTTGCGTGCTGCAGAAATGATTTTTTGCCTCGATTACAATGCCTATCACCGTACTGGTGAGTTGGGGCTGCACCTGGAAAGGGCCAATGTGCCCAAAGTATTGATCGATCACCATCAATCCCCCGATGATTTTGCTGCCTACCTGTTGTCGGATACCAGCGCATCTTCCACGGCACAGCTCATCTACGAGTTTATGGAAGGCATGGAGATGCTGCAATTGCTCGACCGTGAAATTGCCGAATGCCTTTATTCGGGCCTGGTGACCGATACCGGATCGTTTCGCTTCAATAGTACCAGCGAACGTACCCATTACATTGCCGCTCAATTGATGAAAACCGGAATGGAAAACCACCTGGTGCACCAGCGCCTGTTCGACAACAACTCGATCAATCGCTTGCGCTTGTTGGGTTTTTGCCTCAGCGAAAAACTGGTGGTTTTGCCAGAATACAGAACGGCCTACATTGCTTTGACCAAAAGCGAATTGAAGCGCTTCAATTATAAAAAAGGAGACACGGAAGGCATCGTAAACTACGCTTTGTCGCTGCAAAACATCGTGTTTGCTGCCTTCATCACCGAACGGGAACGGGAAATCCGGTTGAGCTTCCGCTCGAAAGATGGCTGGGACGTCAACCGCTTTGCCCGGGCCTATTTCAACGGCGGGGGCCACATTCATGCTGCTGGAGGAGCGGCTCAAATTAGCTTAGCCGCCACCCTGGAAAAATTGGAGGGCCACCTTGCTGAACATCAAAGTGAATTGCAAAATGCTTAACCGAATAGTGCAAATTGGTGTTGGAGTGCTATTGCTGTTACTGGTCGCTTGCGAATCGGCCCCACCACCGAAAAAAGTACCGCCCAAAGAAGACTTGATCCAGTACAACCAGCAGATGGCAAAAAAAGAAGGCCATCAAATAGAAAAGTACATCGAACGCCGGGGGTGGGACATGACGGCAACTGGAACCGGCTTGTATTACCGCATTTATCAGCGCGGCCAGGGAACTGAAACCGCCAAGGCCGGGCAGCATGCGCTGGTTAATTTTAAGGTTAGCCTTCTGGATGGGTCGGTGGTGTATTCCTCGAAAGAAAAGGGCGCACAAGAGTTTCTCATCGAGCGCGATGATGTAGAAAGCGGTTTGCACGAAGGCATCAAATACATGCACATTGGCGACAAAGCTACCCTCATTTTGCCCTCTCATCGAGCCCATGGCTTGTTGGGCGATCGCAACAAAATTCCGCCCCGAAGTACCGTTATCTACGATTTAGAATTGCTCGAACTGCGATGAACCGGTCAAAAGCCTTTGCATGGAGCCTCCTGGGCTTATGGATGATTTCCCTGGTAGCCTGCCAAGGCGAAACGTATCCGGGATACCGTGAGGTACGAGGCGGTGGGCATTACAAGCGGCTCACAGTGGGCGATAGCGGCCAACGCTTGAAAAACGGCGACCGTTTCGATCTTCGAATATCCAGTTCTGCCACGGATGACTCCATGGCCTGGCAAGGCCAATACCCCCAACAGCAACAATTGGCTTTTTGGCGGGTGTTGAAAATCCTCAATCCAGGCGATTCGGTGTTGGCTATCCTCCCCAACGATGAGCTTCCTGATACCTTAAAGCAATACTTTTCGGTGACAGATACTTTGAAGTGCCTCCTGTATTTGAAGCAAATATACACCCCTGAAACCTGGAAAGCATATCAGGATGAACTCGCGCTAAAAGCCGATGCAGAGCTCAACGAGCAGCAAGCCATGAAACGCTACCTCGATGCCCACCAAATTACCGAAGAGCAGCGCTACGGTGGCATCTACATTGTGCCAGTAGAAGAGGGCAGGGGACGCACCGTTGATTCGGGCGACTACGTGGTAGCCCATTACCGGTCCATGTTTTTAGACAGCACCGAGTTTGACAACTCCTATGAAGCCGGCAGTCCACTCGAATTTAGGATGGGCAAACCCGATCAGGTACTACCCGGGTTTGCCATGGGTATCCGCACCATGCGGCTGGGCAGCAAATCTGTATTTATCATACCTTCACAGCTTGGTTACGGCGAATGGGGCTCCACCACAGGATTGGTTCCGCCCTACACCACAACCATTTTCGAAGTAGAAGTAATCGCAATCAAATGACCCGATTTACCAAAAGCATTTACCTCCTCCTGTTGGTCGGCCTTGCAGCCGCCTGCAACGCCCCCGAAACCACTGGCAATTCCAACGCTCAAAATACGGATGCCCCCACCGAAGCCGCTCCCGAACAAACGGTTGACGGTTGGGTCACCCTGCCTTCGGGATTGATGTATAAGATACTCCGCAAGGGGACGGGGCCTAAGCCCTTGCCCGGACAATTGGTTAAGGTGCATTACAAAGGCATTTTGCAAGACCAAACCCAATTCGACAGCTCCTACGACCGTGGCCAGCCCATCGCTTTTCCTTTAGGCGAAAATCGGGTAATCCCCTGTTGGGAAGAAGGAATCGCGTTGCTGCCCGAAGGCTCCAAAGCCTACCTGTTCTGTCCCTCTCGAATGGCCTATCAAGACATAGAACGGCCAGGAATTCCGGCCAATTCCGACCTCACCTTCGAAGTTGAACTTCTTAAAGTGATGGATGCACCTAAACCATACGATATCACAGGGGTAACACCACAAGTAACCGAAAGCGGAATTGAAATTTACGTGGTAGAAACCTCAGAGAGTGGCCAGTTTCCACTGCCCGGCCAAAAAGTATCGATGAACTATAGCGGCTACCTCACCAACGGAAACAAATTCGACAGTAACATCAATCATGGGCGTCCGTTTTCCTTCACCGTTGGACAAGGACAGGTGATCAAAGGATGGGACGAAGCCATTCGCAAACTACAAGTAGGCGAAAAAGCACGTTGGGTCATCCCTTCTGAGTTGGCTTATGGAGATGGGGGCTTTGGCAATGTGATTCCGCCGAATGCCAACCTTATATTTGATGTGGAGTTGTTGGAGATCAACGCTGCCGAATAGGTGCTGGAGTGTTGTATTTATCATTGCACTTCAAAAGACCTAAATCTACTTCACAACCCACGTTGAATATTGGATGGAGCTCTTAAATGCTGTAGAAGCGACTCACACACCATCACTCTTCAGGCGATCCGCCAACACCTCACAGGCGGCATCCAGCATTTGAAACACCCGCTCAAAACCTTCGTCCCCGTTTCCAAAATAAGGATCGGGAACCGGCCGGTTGCCGCCCGGCTCGCTCAGGTTGAGAATCATATCCACTTTTTGACGGTCTGCCTCATCCCGGGCCATGGCCAGAATGTTTTGATAGTTGGAGCCATCCATGGCATAGATCAGGTCAAAATCATCAAAATCGTGGGCAGTAAACTGGCGTGCCCTTAAATCAGTAATGTCAATGCCATGCTGGGCAGCGTTGGCAGTAGAACGTGGATCGGGCTTTTCCCCGGTATGATAGGCAGAAGTTCCGGCAGAATCTACTTCCGCATCCAAGCCCTGTGTGTTGATTTTATCGCGGAGTAAGCCATTGGCCACTGGCGATCGGCAAATGTTGCCAAGGCAAACCATCAATACTTTTTTCATGTCAATTGCTCGTTTTGGGTAAAGGACGATAAGTGTAAAAACAAAAATAGGAACCGACTGGTGAGTATCGATTCCTATTCCTGTGCGAAAGTGAGTCGGTAGAGACTTACTGAATCGCAATTTTCTTTTCGAGGTCCTCGATGTATCCGCGGAAACGTTTGTCGGTATCGATCAGGTTGTTCACGGTTTTGCAAGCGTGCAACACTGTAGCGTGATCCTTACCGCCACAGTGAGCCCCAATGCTTGCCAGAGAAGACTTGGTCAGTTGCTTGGCGAAGAACATCGCAATTTGGCGCGCTTGTACTACCTCACGTTTCCGGGTTTTCGACTTCAATAGCTCAATCGGAAGGTCAAAATAGTCACACACCACTTTTTGAATGTAGTCGATGGAGACCTCGCGCGCGGTATTTTTCACAAACTTATCGATCATCTGTTTGGCCAACTCCAAGGTGATGGCCTTCTTGTTCAACGATGATTGTGCAATGAGCGATATCAGCGCACCTTCCAACTCCCGAATGTTGGTGGTGATGCTGTAGGCAAGGTATTCCACTACTTCCTTAGGCAGGTCGATGCCCTCGGTATACATTTTCTTTTCGAGGATGGCAATGCGGGTTTCCAAAGAAGGCACCTGCAAGTCGGCAGAGAGACCCCATTTGAAACGAGACAACAAGCGCTGTTCCATGCCCTGCATTTCAACCGGTGGCTTGTCGGAAGTAAGTACCAGTTGCTTGCCGGTTTGGTGCAAATGGTTGAAGATGTGGAAAAACACATCTTGTGTCTTCTCCTTGCCCGCGAAGAATTGCACATCGTCAATAATCAATACATCGATCATTTGATAGAAGTGCACAAAATCGTTTTGATTGTTGTTGCGGACCGCCTCAATGAACTGGTGGGTAAACTTCTCTGACGAAACGTAGAGTACCGTTTTCCCGGGATGGTTGTTTTTGATCTCAATCCCAATGGCGTGCGCAAGGTGGGTTTTGCCCAAACCGACACCTCCATAAATGAGCAATGGGTTGAAAGCCGTTCCTCCTGGCTTACTGGCTACCGCAAATCCGGCCGAACGGGCCAAACGGTTGCAATCGCCTTCCACAAAGTTTTCGAAGGAGTAGTTGGGATTCAGTTGTGAATCTACAATCACCTTTTTCAGCCCGGGAATGATAAATGGATTCTTAATGGTCTTCGAACCAATGTCCAGGGGCATGGATACCGACCGGTTTTTCACTGCATTCCGGTTGGTCGTAGGAATCTTTACCGTGTAAGGTTTGGTGCTGCTGAAGTTGTTCTCCATAATGATGGAGTATTCCAACTTACCCTCCGAGCCCAATTCCTTTTTAATGGTCTTCTTCAATAAGGTGATGTAGTGTTCTTCAAGCCACTCGTAGAAAAATTGACTGGGTACTTGGATGGTCAGCACGTTGTCTTTCAACTTGATAGGAATGATGGGTTCAAACCAAGTTTTGTAACTCTGCAAACTGACGTTATCCTTGATTACCTCCAGGCAGTTTTTCCAAACTTTTTCGTGTGGTTTTGTCATTACAATGGAGCAAATAAGAGTTTATTCTACATAAAGATTACATAGACAAAAAGAGAGACGAAGTACGAAGGTTTTTACGCTTCCCGTAGGTGCAGCAAGAAATGCTTCCCTTGGCTGCAAAGTGGAGCAAATATTTTAATAAAAAAGTGAAAAAAAAAATCCCTCCGGGCTTGATTAATTGAAAAATTTATATGCCTCGAAAACAGACAGGAGACGCCGTTTTTGCCAGCCCGTTTTAAGGGGCTGGAAATGTGCAGTTTGGAAAAATGCAAATCCAATTTGCCGAAGCTCTAAAATTACAGCGATTTGATGTTAATGTGCTGTAAATTAGATTATTGAAGGTGTTTTTAGGGTAATCCTGAGTGGTGTTTTAATCAGAATTTTCGTGTAGAAAGTAAGTCAAAAAAATTACCCAAGCAACAGAACTTTTTAACCAATTCCTTCCTTTTATACTGTTCATAACCGCTCTCCATTTCACCGTGTAGAAGAGGTTTTCAACAACGCTACACAAGACTTCCAAAATGTGCTCATAGCAACACCGGTTGGTAGCTTCGAATTCCTGTTAAATCGAACGGTATTTTCCACATCCGACCAGCGGTTCAAAAGCACTAACTTTGACCAAAAGATTTGACCATGTTCGAAACCGAACATCGACTCAGGGTTCGGTACTCCGAAACCGACAAAATGGGCTTCGTTTATTATGGCCACTACGCCACCTATTTTGAAGTAGCCAGAGTAGAAGCATTGCGCGAGTTAGGAATCCGATATGCCGACCTGGAAGACCGGGGAATCATTCTCCCGGTAGCGGAATATAAGGTGAGGTACCACAAGCCCGCACATTACGATGAAGAAATCAGAATTGTGACCCGGGTAAATGGTCTTCCTCGGGCCAGTATTGTCTTCCATTACAAAGCATTCAATGCCCGGAACGACCTGCTCACCACCGCCACTACCGTATTGGTTTTTGTGGATGCCGCTTCCCGGAGGCCCATGCGGGCACCCGATGATGTCTTAGAAGCCATGCGGAAGCACAACTTAAGCTGAGGTTAACCTTGCGGTAACCTTCCGTTTTTGACAATTGGGGTTCTTTGCACTCATGAAATCGTTGTTTGCCGAGTTTACAGGAACTTGCTTGCTGGTGTTGGTGGGTACCGGGGCCATTGTGATCAATGACGAGTTCGAAGGTGTCGTGACCCATCTGGGTATATCCATTGCCTTTGGGGGCATTGTAACCGCCATGATCTTTGCTTTCATCAAAGTATCGGGAGCACACCTCAATCCGGGTGTTACACTTGGAATGGTGCTGCGCAAGCAAATGCCTTTCAGCCAGTTTTTACCCTATGTAGCGGCACAGTGTAGCGGTGCAATCGTAGCCAGTGCGTTTTTGGCGCTGCTGTTTCCCAATCACCCACATTTGGGTGCTACCCAAATTAGTGTGCATTGGCCCTCAGGGTTGCTGGTAGAAACCGCCATGTCCTTTTTGTTGTTTCTTGGTATTCTTTGGGTAGCCTTTGAAGCGCGGCCCAAAACCTGGAAAATTGCATTAGTGGTAGGAGCTATCGTAGGGATAGAGGCATTTTTCGGAGGTCCGCTCACCGGAGCTTCCATGAATCCAGCCCGTTCGTTAGGCCCGGCACTGCTTTCCGGTACCTGGAACCATTTTTGGATTTATTTGGTAGGGCCTTTTGCAGGAATGACCTTAGCTGCTTTTGCCTGCCCATACTTGCGGGTTTCTAGTTCCTGCTGCGAAGAAGGCTGCTAATGCCGCTTAACGGTTCGAAACCAATTTAAAGGTGCGTTGGTAGCCGTTCCAACGGGCAGTCACTAAATAAATCCCATTGGGTAGGGTGCCATTTTCCAGCCGTAGGCGTTGTTGTTGGTGCCATTCCATGGATTGCATCACACGGCCTTGCAGGTCGGCGATTTCCAACAAACCAGATACCGGCTGCCCAAAGTGGAGAAAAGCATCTTCACCATTGAAAGTATAACCGTAGCTGTTTTGCAATTCTACCGCTGATGAGCGTTCATTTTCTGATACTCCAACGGTGCAGAACTCCAAAAGACCACGCTGGTTAAAGCGGTCGCAGATTTGGATGCGGTGGGCGCCATTGTAGAGCAGTTCATCCGCTTGCACATAAAGCAAGGCAGCTTGTGCCATAGTCATTTGAGCAGTGTAACCAAACAAAGACTCTAACAAAATTCGATCGGCTTTTTCACGTCCAATATCGTCTTGAATTTGCATGATGGTCGCCGACCAGATGTCAGCATCGGTGTAGATGTTGTTTACAATATCGTTGGGGTAGGTCTTGCTGCTGACAGCAACCCGACCGTTCCAAAACTCGTTGTGGCCGTCCCAGTTGAAAACATCGTTGAAATTGAAGCTGCTCAGTGCCCTTGAGTAAGAAGCAGCCAAATAGTCTCCCAGCGCCTCGTCTAAGGCATTGCGCTGGGTACCCAAATTCGTACCAGGAGCGGCACTGTTGGAAATGGCATGACCGTATTCGTGAATGATGACATCGGCATCTTCAGCATCGTCTACACCGCCTTCGCCAAACGTAAGCCTCGGAGGATTGGCCGAAGCGTTGAAACTGCTTTGGTCAGCACCGTTAAACCCGTGGGCATCCACATGAATTTGATAATCGACCAGGTTGTTGAATCCCAAGCTGCGCAGGTACAATTGGTATTCGGTAATGTGGTAGAGCACCATCACATCTTCAAAACCATCTTCACCGCGAGTGAAAGAAAAATTGGGAGTGGGTGAGGTGGCCGGTAAAATGTTGGGCGAACTAAAGTCGCGTACCTGGATGAAATCGTTTTCCAACACGTATTCACTTCCGTTGTAGGTCACATCCAGAGTAACGGCAATGCGTTCGTTGTTGATCAACGTATAGTTGCTATCGCCACGATCGGTATAAGGAGCACCATAACCAACACTGGCCGTGGTGAGTGGGTCTGGTGAAAACACCATGCCGGTAGCCGGGGTGTCCACCACAACATGGGGAGAACAAGCATAAACCAGTCGGTCGCGTTCCATCAGTACCTCTCCTGAAGCGCCTAAGATGAGTTCTTCATAGTCACCGGTTTCGCTTCCCCAAGTGGCTTTCAAAGCCGGAACGAGCCGTTCTTCTACTGGCCACCATACAGCTTCGGTTTCTACAAACTCAATGGTTGCTTCTTTATCGTTTAGCAGTGCATGGGCCAAAGCGGCATCTGGAAATTCGGGCGCTGTGGTCACTTCATAAAACAAGCGATGGTGAAAGATAGAGACGATGTTGCCTTCAAAGTCTGTATTCACCTTGATTTGAGAGCCGTAAACCGGTTTGCCTAAAACAGTTTGCCGGTAGAGGTAGTGGTTGCCGGTGAGGCTTTTACGAGTCGACCGTAAGTCGAGGCCTTGCTCGGTAGTTTGACCATTTAAAAAACGGGTTTTCAAGTAATCTTTCAACTCGGTTTCGGTAAAATCTTTGCCGAGATAAACAGTCTCAAAAACGGCCTCTGGAGCTCTTTCGGTGAAGTTCTGGCCCTGTGTATGGAAACATACCAAGCCGAAGACAAAACAAACTACCGCAGAAAGGGATAAACGAACGGGAAACATAAACGGGGCTAAGCAAGGGTTTCTACTTGCAAGTTAGCGATTTGTTGCAAGCGCTTCAACACCTTCTGCGAACGATTCTTACGGACCCAAATGCGCAACTGGCAACTGGCAGCAAATTCAGGCGACTGCACGTCGATGTTTTCCTCCCGCAAAATTCGCATCACTCCGCTCATTTGAGCGTAGTCAAACAGCAAAAGAAAGTCTATCCCCATCACTTTGGTTTCCACCTGAGCCGCGTTCAAGGCCAAACGAGCACTTTCCCGGTAGGCTTGAATCAAGCCACCTACGCCCAATTTGACGCCACCAAAATACCTGACCACCACTACCAAACAGTTGGTAAGCTCGTGACCTGTTATTTGATTTAAAATGGGTTTGCCGGCCGAGTTGGCGGGCTCTCCTGCATCGTTGGCACGGGTAGTTTTGCCATCGTTGCCCAATACGTAGGCGTAGCAAACGTGCCGGGAAGTGTGGTGCTCCTGGCGCAAACGTTCCAATTCAGCTTTCACTGCCGTTTCATCAGGAGTATGCAGCGCGTAACTGTAAAACTTGCTGCCTTTTTCTTTGAACAATCCTTCGCCCGGTTCGCTCAGGGTAAGGTAGGTGTCTTTCTCCGGGCCGCTCATGCAAACCAGCTTAATAGCACAATTCCAAAGACGGAAACTCCTATGCCTATGGCGCTACCAGTAGAAAGTTTCTCCCCAAATAACAGCCTTCCGCCCAAAACCGAAACGATCACCACGCCAATGTTGTTGATGGGAAAAAGCACCGAGCTTTGGAAGCCGCTTTGCTCCAGGGCTTTAATGATCAGGTAGATGGAAAAGTAATTCGGCACTCCCAACACGATGCCCCAAATCAGGTTTTTGCGCGTAAATCGGATGTTGTTGGTGAAAAACAAATAGATCAACCCCAAAACACCGGCCACCAAAAAAATACTTGGAATAAACGTCAGCATCGCCACATCCGAAGTGAGGTAATGGTGTTGGACATATTTAATCAAGGTGTCAATCAAGCCCGAACCCATGAAGAGCACCAGCGGGAGCCAATAGTCGTTGGTTTCGATCCGCAAATTAGACGAAGGACGGGAAGTCAACCAAACCCCGAGCAGGGCAGTGAGGATGCCGGCAATCTTTCCCACCGTAATGGCATCATCATACAACCAAAAAGCAATGCCGACCGGCACGGCCACCGACATTTTATTCGCTACGGAAGCTACTGAAACCGATATGCGTTGGGCCGTCAAGCCCAAAACATTGAACAACGAAATGAACAAGATGCCCAAAATAAGGGCCATCCAGCGCCAATCGGCGGCCCAGGGTTCGGCCGATAAGTACTCAGGATGAACCAACAAACCGGTGATAAAAGCGGCAAAATAATTCACCACAATCGCCTGGCGGTTGTCCACTCCACGAATGTCGAACCACTTGAATACGAAAAACAGCAGGGCAGAGGTAAGGATGCTGAAGGCCAAAAAAATCATACTTCTGCTTTATAAAAGGTAAAACAGCGGTCTTTTCCCACTTGATGCACTTGATGCGCTTTCCCGGGAAGGGTTGGCGCTGGTACACCGCTGCCAATCAACTTTTCAGCTTGCCAAACGCGCGCTTCGTCCCAAAGCCCTTCCAACAGCAGCTGCTGGTGAATAGTAGCTCCGCCCTCCACCAGTATCGATTGAATGTTTTGCGCGTACAGTTGGTCCATCACCTCTGCCAGCGTTGCTGTTGGTGAGGTTGGCATCCATTCTACCGCATCGCTTTTCGGTTGGTTAGCGCTAAATACCATCGTACGAACAGAGCCATCCATGAGGTACAAATCAACCGGCAACTTGCCAGAGCGGTCAAGCACAAGGCGTACCGGAGAATTACCACTCCATCGGCGAACGTCCAATCGAGGGTTGTCGAGTAAGGCAGTGCCGCTACCGATTAGTATTCCGGCCTCTTGACTGCGCCATTGATGTACCCAGCGCTGGCTCTCTTTTCCCGAAATCGCCAAAGGTTTTTGTTGGGTAGCCGTGTTGCGGTGCCAATCGATGAAACCGTCAGCGCTTTGCGCCCATTTCAATATAATATAAGGCCTTTTGTGGGTATGAAAAGTGAAAAATCGGCGGTTGAGGTGGGCACCTTCTTGTTCCATAACACTGGTAGTGACTTCAATGCCCGCCTCTTTTAATTTGGCAATGCCGCGCCCATCTACTTGGGCAAAAGGATCGCGGTTGGCCATCACCACCCTTTTAAGACGGTGCTGCACAATCAAGTCGGCACAAGGGGGAGTTTTGCCAAAATGAGCGCAAGGTTCCAGGTTGACGTAAATGGTTGCTTCAGATAGCAGTTCCTTATGCTTCACCGAGGCAATGGCATTCACCTCAGCGTGGGGCCCACCACATTGTTGATGGTATCCTTCCCCGATAATGCTGTTGTTGTGCACCACCACACTACCCACCAGGGGGTTGGGCGCAGCCCGTCCGGTTCCCATCGCAGCCAGTTGCAGGCAGCGCTTCATAAAGTGCCGGTCTTGTTCCATTGTCACGCTTCGAAGGGGAATTAACGGGCCAAAAGTAAGTCATTTTACCTACTTTTGATCACCGTGAATCTGGCCAAAAACACCTTGGGAGCAATGGAAAAGCAATTTGTGCATTCCCTTACCAATCGGCACGAGTCTCGCGAGGCGCAGGCCATGTTTCGGCATGCGGTGGATCACTTGTTGCAACTTTCACCCGCCCAGCTTTTGCTGGCCAAAGAACAGCGACTTTCCGAATCAGAAATTTTAAGCTTTCAAGGCATTCTTCAAGGTTTGTCCGATGGTAAACCGTTGCAATACTTATTGGGAGAAGTGGTGTTTGATGCGCTGCACTTAAAAGTAGATGAGCGGGTGCTTATTCCTCGACCAGAAACGGAAGAGTTGGTAGACTACGTCGACCAACACCTCCAACATCATTTTGCCCGGGGTGCCTCAGTATTGGACTTGGGTACCGGAAGCGGATGCATCGCCCTTGGAGTGAAACAACGCTATCCCAAAGCCGTAGTGCACGGTATGGATGTCTCCCCAAATGCGCTGGAATTGGCACGGCAAAATGCTGTGGATAATCAACTGGAAGTCGACTTTTTTCAGGGAAACTTACTTACTGGTGAAGGACTTAAAAATAGAGGCCCTTACGATCTTTTGGTGAGCAACCCACCCTATGTTCCACAATCGGAAGGGGAAAACATGGCACCCCATGTGTTGGACCATGAACCGCATTTAGCTTTATTTGTTCCCGAGGATGATCCTTTGATCTTTTATCGGCGTATCCTAGAACTATCGGAAAGTTTGCTCAAAGAAGGCGGATGGGTATTTTTCGAAATCCATGCTTCATTAGGCCAGGCGATGGTCCATTTGCTGGAAACTGTAAAAAGATGGGATGCTATCGAGTTAAAGCAAGACCTTAGTGGACACGACCGAATGATCTGGGCTCAAAAAAATCAGGACTGAGCAAACATGAAACACCTACTATTTTCTGTATTCCTACTGTTGTTGAGCGGATTTTCATGGGGACAATATGCCACCGGAAATCGAACATCAACCTTTCCTGGCTGGTCATTGAATTCGTCTCGCCAAATTATGGCACGCAGTACCTCACCTTATTGGCTACAGGCAGATTCTACCAAAAAAGGCTGTAGCGAAGCTTGTGGCGCTCAAGGTTGCCTGCTCAATACCAAAGTATTGGCTTCTTTCGATACCCGATTCTCCCAGTTCGAAGGGGAGTTTGTGCGTTTGAATGGATTCAGATTGGGTTTGGATGTAGCCAAAGCCTTCCGATTTGGTGTTAGTGGATATTGGCAACGTAGAAAAATTGACCTTGATCCCATTGCCATGGATCCTCCATTACAGGATACTTTGCGCACCTTTAACTTTCAATACTTTGCGTTCTTTTCTGAGTTTATTCTTTACCAGGATTTTAAATGGGAATTGAGTTTGCCGATTGCTTTTGGTGTTGGCCCAAGGGTATTTGAGTACCGCATTAATGAAGATGGGCCCGTGTTGCGAAAAGACAGCCGCGACATTGGTTTGGCCACCATTAGCGTGGATGGCCACTTTCGAGTGGTTCCCTGGGTGGCTCTTGGTGCTGGTTTTGGCTATCGACATGCCTTTGTAAACGAATCTGAAACCCGCGACATCATCAATGAGCCCATTTACTCCATCAAATTAAAATTCCTGGTGGGCAACTTCGTGAAGTTTATGTTCTTCCGCTACAAGTTGGAAGAAGAACGCGATGCCTACATTAAAGAGCGGGAAGCACGTCGGCAAGCACGCCAGAAATAACCCCAGATTTCGCATTTTATGAATCAAAATGCTGCTGAAACACGCATAGCCACCCTCACTCAAGCGTTGCGGGAACACAACCACCGCTATTACGTGCTGAGTGCTCCTACGATCAGCGATTTTGAGTTCGACCAATTGTTGAAAGAATTGGAGCAACTCGAAAGCGATTTTCCAGCGCTCGCCGACAGCAATTCGCCTACCAAACGAGTAGGGGGAGACATCACCGATCAATTCGAAACGGTAGCGCACCGCTATCCCATGATGAGCCTTTCGAACAGCTACTCGCAAGAAGAAATTGTAGAGTTTGAAGAGCGTGTGCGCAAGCTGGTAACCGGTGACCCGGAATACGTGTGCGAATTGAAATACGATGGTGTGGCCATTGGTATCCGCTACGAGCAAGGGCGTTTGAGCCGTGCTGTAACGCGGGGTGATGGCCAAAAGGGGGAAGACATCACTGCCAACGTAAAAACCATTCGAACGGTGCCCTTGCAACTACAAGGCAAAGGTTGGCCGGCCGATTTCGAGATTCGTGGCGAGATTTTTATGCCCATTCCGGTTTTTGAGGCCTTGAACAAATCGCGAGAAGCGGCAGGGGAGGCCACGTACCAAAATCCAAGGAATACCGCTTCGGGTTCCCTCAAGCAAAAAGATTCGGCTTTGGTAGCCCAGCGTAAGCTCGATACCTATTTGTATGCCCTTTTCGGAGACGATTTACCCTTTGGCGATCATTATGCCAGTGTCGTGCAAGCCGGTGATTGGGGTTTTAAAATTCCCCAGCCAGGGCAAAAAATGATTCGCAAATGCCACTCCATTGATGAAATCATGGAATTCATCAATTACTGGGACAAGGAGCGGGCCAACCTGCCTTTTGAGATCGACGGTATTGTGATAAAGGTCAACCAATATTCGCAACAGGAGCAATTGGGATATACCGCAAAGTCGCCACGTTGGGCCATTGCTTACAAGTTCAAGGCCGAGCGGGTAAGCACCATTTTACGGGAGGTCACCTATCAGGTAGGACGTACGGGAGCCATCACACCGGTAGCCAACTTAGAGCCGGTATCGCTGGGTGGAACTACGGTGAAAAGAGCCTCATTGCACAATGCAGATCAAATTGCCAAACTCGATATTCGCGAAGGAGACACCGTGTTTGTAGAGAAAGGAGGCGAAATCATTCCTAAAATTATAGGTGTTGATCTTTCCAAAAGACCTCCTGGAACCAAACCCTTAGAATACATTACCGTTTGTCCTGAGTGTGGCACACCATTGATTCGAAAAGAAGGGGAGGCCCAGCATTACTGCCCTAATGAAAGTGGCTGCCCTCCTCAAATCAAAGGCCGGATGGAGCACTTCATTGGGCGCAAAGCGATGGACATTGACGGCCTGGGAGAGGAAACCATTGAACAACTGTTTGAGGCAGGTTTGGCCAACAATTCCGCCGACCTCTACAACTTATCCTACAACCAATTGATGCGGTTAGAACGCATGGCTGACAAATCGGTGAACAACCTATTGAAAGGCCTGGAAGCATCGAAACAAATACCATTCGAAAGGGTATTGTTTGCCTTAGGCATTCGTTACGTAGGAGAGACGGTGGCCAAAAAATTGGCCCGTTATTTTCAAACCCTCGACCGCTTGAAAGTGGCTACGGTAGAAGAATTGGTAGCCGTAGATGAAATTGGTGGCCGTATTGCAGAAAGTGTGGTGGATTTCTTTTCCAAGGAACACCACCTGGAAGTTGTAGGACGATTGCGCGAAGCCGGGTTGCAATTCGAGATCTCTGAGGAGCAACAAGCGTTGTCCACCGACCGCTTAGAAGGGGCTACTTTCGTCATTTCCGGCGTTTTTGAGCGCCATACCCGTGACGAACTCAAACAACTGATTGAACAGAACGGCGGCAAGAACGTAGGTTCCCTTTCGGGGAAAACTGCTTATTTGCTGGCCGGTGACAAAATGGGCCCGGCCAAATTGGCCAAGGCGGAGAAATTGGGCATCAAAATCATTGGTGAAGCAGACTTTGAAGCCATGATTGAAGGATAATTGAGGCCATGGCGGGAATTCAAGAACAAATCGGAACATGGATGCTGAAGCGGGACTACCGCAAGCACAAAAGAAAGAAGCAAGGCAAAAACCTGCAGGAGGCCAACAAAGTAGCCGTATTGTTCCAGGCGAAAGATGAAGAAACCTACAAAACGGTTCGAAAGTATGTACGCTTCCTCAAAGAAGAAGGCATCAAAAAGGTGTTGGTACTGGGTTTTATAGATGGCAAAGAGAACCCTTTCTTCCTGCCTTCTAAACTCGAATTCGACTATTTTAACCGCAAAGACCTCAACCTCTACAAGCTACCCCGATCGGTAGTAGTCAGCAACTTCATTGCTGAGGAATACGATATTTTGATTGACTTGACCGACGGGGCACAACTGGCCCTCACTTATGTATTGGCCCTTTCCAAAGCCCGACTAAAGGTCGGGAGACACCTCCAAGCCCACCAAGAATACCTTGATTTAATGATTCAGCTGCCAGCATCCGCAGACCTGAACGACTTCTTACCTCACATCAACCCCTACTTAAAAATCTTCAACACCAACCAACATGTCGAGCGCGTTTAGTGGCACCGGAGTAGCCATCGTTACTCCTTTTACAGCCAACGGAAACATAGATTACCAAGGCCTGGAAAGGCTGGTGGAGCACCTCATTGCTAACGGTATCGATTATTTGGTGGTGCAAGGCACCACCGGAGAGTCGCCGGTGCTTTCCTCCCAAGAAAAACGGGAGGTACTCGATTTTGTAATCGAAGTGAACAAGGGCCGTTTGCCCGTTGTATTGGGCCACGGTGGGAACCACACTGCGGGTATCGTAGCGGGTTTTGAGCAGTTCGATTTTTGCAAAGTTGATGGTATTCTTTCGGTGAGTCCAGCTTACAACAAACCTACCCAAGAGGGGATTTATCAACACTTTAAGGCGGTAGTGAATGCTTCCCCCGTTCCGGTGATCCTCTACAACGTACCCGGGCGCACCAGCTCCAACATGTCGGCCGATACGACCTTGCGCCTCTCCCACGATTTCGAAAAGGTAGTGGCCATCAAAGAAGCTTCCGGCAATCTCGATCAAATTGGCAAGATCATCCGTGAACGCCCCGACAACTTTTTGGTGATTTCGGGCGATGACGCGCTCATCGTACCCCATCTTTCCATTGGCGGTGATGGCATTATTTCGGTCATTGCCAATGCCTTGCCCGCCGAATTTGGAGGAGTGGTAGCCGCTGGACTAAAAGGTGATTTCGCCACCGCAAGGCTTGGATTTCATGCCTTGGCCGAACTCATTCCCATGCTCTTCGCCGAAGGCAATCCGGGAGGAGTAAAAGCCGCACTGCAGCATTTGGGCATTTGTGAAGCACACGTTCGCTTGCCGCTGGTACCGATTTCAGAAGCATTAAGGGGGAGGATCACCGAATTCATTGATCAACTCGGTGAGGATGACGACTAAGACTAATTACACCCGATAGCCGATTCCAGGCGCAAGCGCCACCTGGCTCTTGGCAAAATGTCCGGTACCGAAGGCCACCTTTTTATTGGTTTCGTTCCAAAGTTCCGCTTCGGCAATAAACAAGTTGCGGGATTTGAATTTGATGCGCCCCCTGCTGGTCAGTTTTCCTTTTCTGACCGGCCGAAGCAGGTGCAGGTTAAACGTAGTGGTGAGTACAAACACATCGGGCACAATGCTGTTCACGGCAAAAAAGGCGGCATCGTCCAGCAATTTAAAATAGACCGATCCATGTAAAGCGTTGGCTGCATGAAAGTAACGGTCGCTGATCGGAAGTGAAATTTCACAGCTTTCATCCGCAATTTCAATGGCCAAACCAGGATAGTGCTCGTGCATGGGTGCTCCGAGATACATCGCCTCTAATTTGCGATAATGTGCGTCTAAATCCATTTTCTCAATAAAAGGGGACAGGGCAGACCTTAGGATTTTTCCAAAGCTTCCAGTTTTTCACCGGCTTTCTCCCAACGTTCCATGGTGTGTTCCAACTCTTTTTGCAAGTCGGCGTGCTTGTAAATGGCATCCTGACCTTCCGATTTGGCCGAGAAAAAGTCAGGGTCCTGCATCTTCTTCTCCAGGTCACCAATTTCTTCCTCCAGCTGGGTAATGCGTTTTTCGCAGTTGTGCATCTCGCGCTTCAGTTGGCGCATGGCTTTTTCGTGCTCTTTGCGCTCTTTGTAGTTGCGTTTGGTCGCTTTATTGGAAGTGGGCTCCGTTGCTTTTTTAGGCTCCGGCTTCGATTTAGAAGCAGAAGGCTTGGGCTCCGACTCAAATTGGCGAAAGCTTTCTACTTCGTGATGGTTCAAAAACTCTTTGATGGGCCCCAGGTGCTCTTTGATGCGCTGGTTGCTGAATTCGTAGGTTTTGTTGGTGAGGCCTTGTAGAAAATCACGGTCGTGTGAAACCACAATTAAAGTGCCGTTGTAATGGATCAAAGCTTGCTTCAATACCTCTTTGGCGCTAATGTCCAGGTGGTTAGTTGGCTCATCGAGAATCAATAAGTTCACCGGATGGAGCAACAACTTGGCCAGTGCCAAACGCGATTTTTCACCCCCGGAAAGCACTTTCACCCGTTTGTCAACGTCCTCAGGACCAAACAAAAAAGCTCCTAAAAGACCGCGTAGGCGCGCAATGTTGCGCCACTCGCCGGTGGCGATGTTGTCTACCGTTTCAAAAACCGTTTGTTCGGGGTTGAGGGTGCCTTCCTGGATTTGCGCATAATAGCCCACCTCCACATTGTGGCCGATGGTCAAGGTGCCGTCAAAACCCTCCTTACCAGTGACCATTTTCACCAAGGTCGATTTGCCTTCACCATTCTTGCCCACAAAAGCCACACGGTCGCCCCGATCAATTTCAAATTCGAGGTTTTTCAGCACCAGATTGGGGCCATAAGATTTATCCAGTTCGATGGCTCGAAGAACCGTATCGCCAGAACGAGGAGCCGGAGGAAAACGGAATTGAATGGCCTGATTGTCCAACTCGTCAAACTCTACCCGCTCCAACTTTTCTAGTTGCTTTATCTTGGATTGTACTTGCTTGGCCTTGGTGTTTTTGGCACGGAAACGTTCGATAAAGCGCTCTTGCTGCGCAATGTAGCGCTGCTGGTTTTGGTAGGCAGCCATTTGGTTTTGAAAGCGTTCTTCACGCAAATCAAAGTACTTGCTGTAGGGCACCTTGTAATCGTAGCAGCGGCCAAAAACAATCTCCACCGTTCGGTTGGTGATGTGGTCCAAAAACATGCGGTCGTGCGATACCATCATCAAGGCACCCGGATAGTTTTGAAAAAACTCTTCCAGCCAAATAATGGATTCTATATCGAGGTGGTTGGTAGGTTCATCCAACAGCAGAAGCGAAGCCACTTGCAGCAGCAACATGCCCAATCCTACCCGCATTTGCCAGCCACCACTAAACTCATTGAAGGGCCGGCTGAAGTCGGCCGAAGAAAATCCCAGTCCTTTGAGCACCTTTTCGGCTTCGCTTTCCTGCTTTCCACTGCCGATCAATTGCAAACTTTCGTGTTTTTCGGTCAATTGCTGAATCAGTTCACTGTAAGCTTCTGATTCATAATCAGTGCGGGTTTCCAACTCGTGGTTGATGCCTTCAATTTCTTTTTCCAACCGAATACTTTCCTCAAAAACCGTAAGGGTCTCGTCCAGAATGGTTTTGGTGGAGGTTACATTGATTTCCTGTGGCAGGTAGCCGATCGTTTTGCCATCCTGAATGGATACAGCGCCCGTATCGGGTTTCCGGTTGCCAATGATCACGTGCATCAGGGTCGATTTTCCCACTCCGTTTTTACCCACCAAACCGATACGGTCTTTGGGGTTGATCACAAAAGACAGGTCTTTGAAAAGTTCGCGACCTCCGAAATTGATGCTGATGGCGTCTAAAGATATCATGGCAAGACGCCAAAAATAAAGTAAACCGCTTGATGAACAAGGTTTCACTCCAAGAGAAAGCACCAAGAATGGCTCCTCGAACCCATGTTCTACCAAAGAATGGAGGATGTAAGAATTGAAGGATTCTAATCAGTTTAATCCCGGCCAAAGCAGGGAGGAAAACTATCTTTGCTCCATGAAAAGACTTGCCCCCCTTTTAAGCCTTTTTTTCGTTGGTCTCGTTGGAATGGCGCAAAACCTCAGTGTAGATGTGGCCACCATCAACTACGGTACGGTTTTCGAAAACTTGCCCGACAGTGTACAGGTAACTGTAACGAACACTGCTGATCAAAGCATAGAGGTAACCGACTTGAAGTTTTTCGAAACCTATGGTCAATTCCCGTTCACGACAACACAAGGAAATTTTACGCTCAGCACCGGCCAAAGCCAATCGTTTTGGGTCAAGTTCACACCCGACCACAACGTTATACACAACTCCGAAATGGTTATCGTTACCCGTAAGTCGGGAGCTTTTTCGGTAGATCTGCAAGGCACAGGACGGTATCAATCCAGCTATTATGCGCCCACCAACGACCTGGAAGAAGAGGCCCTGAAATCGGCACTAAAGACCTTGTTGGCCAACAATTACAACAGCTTGGGCTACAATTCGGCCCGTGACGAGATGTACATGGTGATCGACAACAAACGGGTGAACGGTCAGGGTACTGCTCAAAATCAATTTGAATCAGTTTACATTGGCGCTACCCTCAATGGATACGTTAGCCGGAGCAATGCCCAAAATCAAGGCTACAATACCGAACATACGTTTCCGCAAGGCTTTTTCAGTTCAAATGAACCAGAACGGTCCGACATTCATCACCTGTTCATCACCAATGGGGTGGCCAACTCTACCCGTGGCAACGATCCGTTTGGCATTGTGACTACTCCTGGTTGGAGTCAGGGAGGTTCTAAGCAGGGAGGCGGCACTTTTGAGCCCCGCGATGCTCAAAAGGGGCCTTCGGCACGCGCCATGATGTATTTTGTGACCCGCTATCAGGATTACGCCAACCACTTTGCGCCTCAGGAAAACATCTTACGGCAGTGGCACGCTGATTTTCCACCCAACGATATTCAGCGCCAGCGCAACGAGGATATTTTCGCCGTGCAAAACAACCGCAACCCCTACATTGACTATCCACAGTTGGTAGACCGTATTACCAATTTGGTGAGCAACTCAGTGGCTCCACAAGCCTTGAGCTTCTACTTAGCGAGTGACACCGTGCATTTCAACACTTTAGCCATAGGCGATACCGGCTATTTCGATCTGGTATTGGTCAATAATGGCAATCAAGACCTTGTCTTGAGCAACTTTGCTGCTACACTCACTTTAGATCAAAACTTATTCGGCTTACCAGCAAGCCCGTTGACATTGGTTCCCGGTGAAGACTTGACCCTCAACCTTAAATTTGTGGCGACCAGTAGCAGTGCGCTCAACACGGTTTTGATGTTCAACCACAACCTGCCGAATTCTCCTGGCGTTTCTTCGGTACCCTTGGTGGGCGATGTGGTAGTGAATGTCAATGATTGGGTATTGGCACAACCGGGTATTGAAGCTTTTCCGGTTCCTGCTTCTGAGTTGCTTCATTTGAAAAGCACCAAAGCCATTGGTAGGGTGGTAGTAGCCGACCTTTCTGGCAAGGTGTGGATGCAAGAGCGTGTGCCAGGCACTACCACGCAACTCGATTTGTCTTCCTTGGCCAGTGGCGTTTATTTCTTGCAGTTTGTCGACCATGCTGCGCAAAAGCCACAACGCATTGTGGTAAGCCGTCAATAGTGATTTTACTGTTTTTAGAAGAAACGGGTTTGCCCGTTCACAAACCCGGAGTGGCCGCTGGCAGTTCTAACTGTCCGCTGGTAAAATGGGACTGAATACTTGGCTTTTTTTTACGTTTTTACCTTGTTGTAAGAACCCACAAGTCAAGATATGAAGTTGCAAGAACCCCAAGCAAGTGCTTCTAAAACTACTGAAGCCAATGAAGCAGAAGCGCCAACGAATCAAGATTTCATAGTAGAAACCTCCGAGCGTGTTGGTAGTATTCATATATCTGCCAATATGTTGGAACCCGGCACTACGCTTCAGGTCTCTGATCCTGATACCGGTGTTGTATTTTTTGACTCTGATCAGGATGCCGTGGACCCATTTATTGGTTTGGAGGTTCCCTTCGAAATTGGAGAAACGCAGCAATTAAAGGTTTCTGCCGAAGGCGGTTTATTGTCATCGGAAGTACTGGCCCGGTTTCGAACCGAAATGCGAAAAACCGGCTGGGTGGTAGACCCCTGGCGCAGAAAACGTGACTTGTCGGCTTTAATTGCGCTCACGCAATTGAGGGCAGATTTTCGTGGCGCAACGCTGGCCAACTTTGGATCAACCGTCGGGTGTGATACGGTGCCTGACGGGGTAGCTTATGAGTTTTTATTCGAGGCTCCGGGTGGTTTTGCCACGACTACACAAACCACCAGTTTAGCGGGTGACACGAGTCTCGATTATGTATTGGATTTGATTCCCAATGAGCAGTATTCGGTGCGGGTGAAAGCAAAGGTAGGCGATCATTGGGGCAATTATGGCCCAGCTTATACCATTACCACACCCAATTTGGCCAACACTACCTGGCTGCGCGATGATTTTCGAAACCAGGAGGTAGGCATGCGACTAAATATGTACGCTAATGGGGTTTCCGGAGTTTCTCAGTACCGCTGGAAAGTGCTTCGGATAGAAGACGGTTTCGAAGAAATTATTAACCGATCCAATACTCAGTTTGCCCCGAATTTCCTCGTCAATGAGCGCTATAGCACTACTTACTACTTGAGGGCTTCCGTCAATCTCGGAGGAAGTTGGACCGATTATGGTCCGGCACGGATGTACCGGACTGAGCCCTTCCCTGATTCGTTTTTGGTGGATGCCTATGTGGGCTATCACGAGGATCAAAACGGATATATTTACCGCAACAACGTCACATCAGTTACCTCTTCTCGTTGGGAGTTTGTGGCTACCGATGGCACCTTTACCAAGGTGCATCAATACAACAGTGGTTCTACGAGGCTGCACAAAGCATGGCCAAGATTACCTTTCGACAAAACCTATACCGTTAGGATTCAAGCCTTAGTGGGTGGGGTTTGGGGGCCGTTTGGATCTCCACGCACTATTACTTACGGACCGATTCCTAAAACCACCATTTGGGATCAATACGTTGGTTTGCTTCCCGACCAGGGGGTGTATATAAACGCTTATAATGTTCCAGGTACAGCAGATTATGAGTGGCTTTTTGAGGCCACGGATGGTTCGCATACGGTATCGCGTGAGCGCAACTCTACCTCCTACAATTTTTCACCGGGTTGGATGCGGTTGCACATGGGGAAAACCTATGATGTACGAATTAGGGTGCAAGATAATAGTCTTGCTTGGGGTGAGTGGGGAGACCCCAGACAGATAACCATTGGCGTAGTCACTACCGAACTTGACGCCAGGTGGACCACCAGTGGTGACGGCTTGACACGTCAAAGTACCTACGTTACTTGTCGTTATGTAGCCGGAGCAACCAACTATTTTTGGCAATTCGATGCAACCGACAACAGTCACACTGCAAGTCGATTGCGCAATGCAGCAAGCTATAACTTTTCTCCTTCCTGGCTTAGACTGCACTATGGGAAAACCTACGATGTGCGTGTAAAAATTGAAAACGCAGGTGTTCTGGGCGACTTTGGCCCCACCCAACAGATTTATATTCCGTTTGAATATGCCAAGTTGAGAGATTCGCATGCTGGCTTACAACCCAACCAAAGCAGGTACATCTCCGCTGATCCGGCTTACGGAACCGAAAACAATGAATGGCGGTTTACCGCGCATGATGGCACACACACTGTTGATAGATTGCGGAACAGCACTTCGCAAAACTTTTCTATAAGTTGGCTCAGACTCCATTATGGTAAGACCTATGATGTTGAGATACGCGTATTCAACGGTGGAGTGTGGCACGATTGGGGCCCCAAAGTGGAAATCATTGTTCCTTTTGAGTACGCTGAATTGCGTGCCGATTTGGTGGGCATCACTATTCCGACAACCGGTGCTTATCTCTATTCTCAACCCATCTCTTCGGTAGATGCTTCTGAATGGGAGATTTCTTCCACCGATGGTACCCATACATGGACCTATACCCGAAACTATCACATTGTTTACATCCATACCGGCAATAATCTGCTTCCGGGGAAGACCTACAATGTGCGGATCAAGGTGCTGAATGGTGGTGCATGGGGCGATTGGGGGCCTGTACGGCAACTGGACGTTGCTCCGGCCTAAAGAAATTTCCCGTTCCTAAACCCAAAAAGGTCGTTGGTGCTCAAAGATTGCCGGTGGTCAAATCTGACTTTTATGGTATTCGGATTTGTGTTTACTTGTAAGGTGCCAAAATTTCAAGTGATCCTATGCAATTTGAAACTCACCCCGAAACTACTCCCCAAACCAACCGAGATACCGATTTAGAAACAACACCTACCGCCAACGAGTCGATAGTGATGGAGGCACCGGAGCGTACCGGTAGTATCCATGTTTCCGCTACTATGGTAGCCGCTTCAGAACAGTTGCGCATTGCAGATGAAGACAGTGGTGAAGTGTTTTTTGATGCGAAAACCGATGTGGTTGACCCTTTTCTTGGCCTTGAAGTTCCTTATGCGCTTACAGAAAGCCAACAATTGCGACTTTCGGTAGAAAGTAACGTAGCCGCTACCCGCGTATTGACCCAATTGAGAAGCGATCTTCAACAAAGAGGGTGGGTAGTTGATCATTGGCGCTGGAAGCGAGATCTTGCTGCTTTAGTGGCCCTTACGCAGCTTCGAGCAGATTTTCGAGGAACAACCCTGGCCGATTTTGGGACGAACATTGCGTGCGATACCGTTACCGATGCTACCGCTTACGAGTTTCTGGTCGAAGGCCCCGGCGGCTTTGCCACTACTGCACAAACCACCAGCATAATTGGAGAACTAAGCCTCAACTACCTGATCGACTTGATGCCCGAAGAAACCTATTCGGTTCGGGTAAAGGCGCAGGTAAACGGCCAGTGGGGCAATTATGGCCCTTCTCACGTGGTAACTACCCCGAATCCGCCTAATGTTACGTGGCTGTCTGATGCTTATCGCAATCAAGAGTGGGAGATGAACCGTGCTAAGTATGCCTACACTGTTGGAGGTGCTACGGACTACCGCTGGCAAACCATTCGTATGGCTGATGATTCCATAGACATCTACACTCGAGGAGGCAGTAATCATGGTTTTACCGCATGGTTAATGAGTCATGAGCAGTATGGTGAAACTTATTTGTTGCGTGTGTCGGTCCTGGTAGGTGGAACCTGGTCAGAATTTGGCCCGGCAAGAATGTTTTTCATTGAACCTTTGCCAGATGCCTACCTTAGGGATCAGGACGTGGGTTACCATCCGAACCAATCAGGTAATTTCTACCGCAACTCCATTACCTCAGTGGAGGTTTCCAATTGGGAATTTACCGCTACTGATGGCTCCTTTCAAACCGTTTACTTCCGAAATCACTGGTCTACTTCCATAGGTAAAACCTGGCCCAAGTTGCCTTTTGGTAAAACTTATGAGGTACGCATCCAGGTGCGGGTAGATGGTGTTTGGGGCTCCTATGGTCCGGTTCGGGAAATTACGATAGCACCCCTGCAACCTCCTGAATTAGACGATACTTATGCTACTACCATCACCAATATGGGGTTATACCTGTATGCTGTTTATAACCCTGGGATAACGAATTATGAGTGGAACTTTGAGGCAACTGATGGCTCTCATTCGGTGTATCGGCTACGCAACCACTACTCTAACAACATGCCCTTGGGATGGCTCAGGTTGCACATGGGTAAAACCTACGATGTTCGGGTACGAGCAGAAGGGCCAGGTGGCTACTGGAGTGATTGGGGAGTGACCAAACAATTGACCATTGCGGTGGTCACCACCAAACTTAGCGATGCTTACACCGGTTTGGTGTCTGGTGCTGGTATTTATGCTTACTGTGATTACCTGGCCAATGCAACGGATCACATTTGGGAATTTGCTTCTACCGATGGTATACACAACGTTACCCGGCAACGCAACCATTACTCCAACAACCTACCATTATCGTGGGTGAAGTTGCATTACAACAAAACCTATGATGTGCGAGTAAAAGTAGAAACTGGCGATGTTTTCGGAGATTATGGTCCGGTTAGGCAGTTGACTTATCCAGAAGAAATCCCGCGCCTAAGAGCTTCATCTGCTGGGTTAATTCCCCATCAAGGCACTTATTTTTATACCGATCCGCTTTATGCCAACAGCAATTCCGAATGGCGGGTTACAGCTATTGATGGCACCCATACCAATTCCAGGTTGAGAAACCATTACAGTACCAACATGCCAGCCAGCTGGCTTGGTCTCCATTACGGTAAAACCTATGACCTTGATATTCGAATAGAAAATGGGGGTATTTGGTTTCCCTGGGGGCCGAAGGTGCAAATAACCGTTCCAGTAGAGCTTGCGCGTCTCAGGGCTAACCAAGTAGGTATCACCGTGCCAGCTGTTGGAACCTATTTTTACGCCGACCCAATTTGGGGGGTCGAAAAATCGGAGTGGGAATTTTCTGCCACCGACGGTTCGCACACCTGGACCTACTATCGAAACCACGCTACAACTTATGCGCACAGTGGTAACAACTTGCTCCCTGGCAAAACCTATAACCTGAGGATTCGGGTGATGAATGCGGGCATTTGGGGAGACTGGGGCGAAGTGAGACAATTCAATACTGCACCCGCTTAATTTTTTTGCCTTGAAACCATTATCCAATACAAGTCCTTCATCGGTCGATTCAACCAACAAGGAATGGGAGAAGAGCGTATGGCTTCATACCCGTGATTTGGAGGAAGAACTCTCTTGGTTCGATCGGGTATTGCAACTGCGTTCTACGCTCAACCGTGGCAAGCAGGATGTCCCTTACCGGTCGGTGTATGACCTTCATCCTCCCGACTTTAGCGCTTCTGAAACCAGCTATGCACATTTCATTCGCCAACACCAATTGGGTTTCGATGAACGCCTGGCAATGATGATGGCCATCGCACCCCATCTACAACCCAAGGCACTCGATATTTTTCTGAGTACCGATGGCAAAGACAGTGCACAAGGTGGAAGTCGAGGTAAAAGCCACAAAGGTTTTTTGCCTACCGGGGAAACCTTGCTATTTGTGTTGGCTGGTGAAAACCTGCAAAAACGGATATTACTCAACCGCTTATTTGGGCGTGAGCATTTGTTTCACCGTGAAAAGGTCATTTGGCTCGAAGAAGCTCGGGAGGAAGAGCCTTTGCTCAGTGGCAAACTCAAAGCTTCCGAAGAATTCATCGACCTTATAACTACAGGAGCCATGAAAAAGCCCCGATATGGCAGCGACTTCCCGGCCAAATACCTGAGTACAGAATTGGAGTGGAAAGATTTGGTTTTGCACCGAGAAACCCGCTTGCGGCTCGAAGAAATTCAGCATTGGATCGAACACCGCGAGCAACTGATGGGAGAGTGGGAAATGGGCAAGCGCCTGCGTCCGGGTTATTTGAGCTTGTTTTACGGTCCTCCTGGCACCGGAAAATCATTGAGTGCCGCAGTGCTCGGTAAGCTTACCGGAAAAGACGTGTTCCGCATCGACCTTTCGGGAGTGGTGTCCAAATACATTGGAGAAACTGAAAAAAAGCTCTCTGGTATTTTTGATCGGGGAGAGCACCGGGATTGGATATTGTTTTTTGACGAAGCCGATGCCATTTTTGGAAAGCGCAGTGATACCAAAGATGCCCACGACCGCTATGCGAATCAAGAGGTAGCTTATTTGTTGCAACGCATTGAGGAATATTCGGGGCTGGTGGTATTGGCCACCAACCTGCGGAGCAACATTGACGATGCCTTTCAAAGGCGCTTTAAATCGGTAATTCCCTTTCCCATGCCCAATGTGTTGGAACGAAAACAACTATGGGAAAAGAGTTTCTCATCGAAATCCAGATTGGCGGAGGATGTAGACCTGTTGCAGATTGCGCGCGAATTTCAACTGGCCGGTGGGAGTATCATTAACGTTGTGGAGTATTGCTCGGTGCAAGCCATTCAGGCTGGGAAACAAGAAATCTCAAGGGATAGCCTGATACAAGGAATCCGGTTAGAGTATCAAAAAAGTGGATTGACGTTGTAGGGTAAGAATTGGGCTTAAATGTTGCCCAAGAGGTGCTTGCTGCGCTTGCGGCCAAGTACCGACCACATGCTGGACATCGGGAAACGGCTCCCTAAACTCTTGCGGGTTTGTCGGTGGGCAACACGTTCGTTGAGACTACTCGAAAAGTGCTCGCAATTGAACTTCACCAAATCGTAGTCTTCACCAATGAGTTTTTCTAAAAAAGGGAGTACCAGTTTGCGATCTTCCTCTTTGCCATCAAAGCGTTCACAACCTACCAGCTTTTTTCCATCGAGAAATTTGTGGTAAGTCACAAAGCGAATCCCCGACGAATTACGGTTTTCTGCAACAATGACGGTACCGTTGAGTTCGCCAATGTAAATCCCATAGTGATTGCCAAGAACGGCATTGTTTCTTATGAGAATGTCTCCGGTTTGCAGGTCTTTTATGTCCATTATCTTCGAGAACTACAGCAATGTTTCACGCAAAATTTGCGAAAAGGTTTCAATGGTGAGGCGACAATTCGTTAAAGTAACTTTAATTTTTTGCGAGCGACTGCTTTATTGATGCCGCAGATAAAAGTCTTACTTATCGATAGTCGGTGGTATTGGGAACAATAGGTTTTTTACACTAATTGGTGTTGAAAACCCCTCCAATGCCGTTTTGTAGTCCTTGATTGAGGTGTGGACTGCTGGCACCTGCATCACATTGAATAAACTGTAGAAGGCCCGAGAGTAGCGTGGGCAGATAATTTGAGCGCGTTAAAACCCGAGCTTTGGAGTATTCATGCGTTCTACTAAAACGCCCAAACACCACATCTTGCTCAAAGAGACTTTACGGCTTCCTTTGGTTTGTTCTTCTTTTTCTCCGGGTACGGTTACTTTGAGAATGATCCGTTGAGTAGAATTGGCGGTAAATTTAAACTCCTGGCTCATATCGTCGTCACGATTATCGTAGAGCACTTCCCGCGATTTACTGTCCAACACTTGAAATTCTACTTGCTCTCCCAGGTTTTTGTCGAGACAAAATGAAATGCGGTAATCTTTTCCGCGGTAAGCTACCATGCTCAACTCTGAGGAGTGACCGGGAGAGAAAAGGGCACTCTTAGACTGAGCATCATATTCAAAAGGCTCTTCAAGCGCACACCGCTTCTCGTGAAACCCAATGCAGTGTTGGCTGTTAGCGGTTTGCGTGGCGAGGCTTCCAAGGAGTAAGAGTGCAATTCCGGATTTAATAAGCAGTTTCATAGGTCCAGAAAATATTTTTATACGTTACCGGTAATGCTGTTGTGCAGCCGGGCAATTTCGTTTTTCAAATTGTTATACTGTTCGGCAGTAATAACTATCGAACTACCTCCTAGCACCATGTTGTTGCCTTCGGTTTTCGTGATGGCGGTAGCGGTTTCAGAATCGGCACCCATGGCCTCAAAAATGCCACCGAGTGCATTCAAATCCTGAGATACCTCCGCTACATCTTTGCTATCGGTATATTGCTCCAGGTAATATTTCAGGTTCTCAAAGGTCAGCTTCTGATCGGCAATGCGCATAACCGCTTCACTTCCCTCCGAATATTCTACAGATTGGGTCACAATGTACATGCTCTCCAACCAGCCGCCTGCGGCCATCAGGGCAAGCAAATCACCTTTGTCTTTTTCTTCCAGGGAGGTAATGGTATTGAAGTAAGACGTGTTGGAGATCAACTCCAGCGAGTCGGCATTTTGGATGTTGTTTTGAATCCGGTCTACCAACATCTCGTTAAATACATAGGAAATGTCGAGTTCATCGGCGAGGCGCTTAATGGTGCTGAAGGTTTCCAGCGATTCATTAAATCGCTCGAAAGAGGAGGCATAAGCCAACTGAGCGGTGAAACGACCGAAAGCCAAACTTTGATATTTGCGCCCTACTATATCGTTGATGTTCTCGTTCTTGCTCATCATTTCGGAGTTGAACTCAAGTCCACCATCCTTTATAAAATTGAGCAGTTCGTTGGGAGAAGGAAGCTGATAGTAGGTTGCAGGAATTTCCACCAAATCTTCATCCGGCTCTTCAATGGCCGGTGTTTTGGGTTCAGGAGTGGATGGTTTAGGATCACTGCCACATCCTGCCGCCAAGAAGGTAATCATCACCAGGCCTGCAAACAACTTAGCGTTCAGCGAAATACGTGTCATGGAACGAAGGGTTGGTCTAAAGAGGGTGTAAAAATAAGATATAATTGCTTTTCAGCTTTGATTGCCCAAAAATCCCGGAAATATAAAAATTATTCAGCAATCGGTAACTCAACTGCCGGCTTCCGTTTTGAATTCGGAGGTGAAATGAAAATTCAGCTCAGGATAATTCTCTTGCGCCATTTTGAGCATCCAGGCCGAAGGAGCCATGAAGACATAGTTGCCATCGCGGTCCATAGAAATCTCAGGAGCTTTGATGCGGATAAACTCTTCTAACTTGGCCTTGCTGTCCGTGGTGATCCAACATGCCTTAAAATGATTGAGTGGTCGAAACTCACAAGAGGCACCGTACTCGTTTTTGAGGCGGTATTGAATGACTTCAAACTGGAGGTTTCCCACTGTTCCGATGATCTTTTTGTTGCCCGGCTGCCGGATAAACAACTGCGCAACCCCTTCTTCCGAAAGTTGTTGCACCCCTTTGTCCAACTGTTTGGTTTTCATGGGATCGGTGTTGACTACCTCGCGAAAAATTTCAGGTGAGAAACTGGGAATACCCTTAAACATAAACTTGGTACCCTCGGTCAAGGTATCGCCAATCTTGAAGTTGCCCGTGTCATAAAGCCCAATCACATCGCCGGGGAAGGCCTCTTCGATAATGCTCTTTTCCTGCGCCATAAAGCTGGCCGGGTTGCTGAAACGAAAGTTCTTGGCCAACCGCACATGGTGAAAAAACTTATTGCGTTCGAACCTGCCAGAGCACACCCGCAAAAAAGCAATGCGATCGCGGTGCCTCGGATCGAGATTGGCGTGTATTTTAAATACAAAGCCGCTAAACTCCTCGTTTTCCGGGTCAATCAATCCGTTGTCAGATTCGCGGCCGCGCGGTTTAGGCGAAATGTTAATGAAGGTATTCAGAAGTTCTTTTACTCCAAAGTTGTTGACGGCACTGCCAAAAAACACCGGAGCCAATTGGCCATGGAGGTAGTTTTCTTCCGAGAAAGGATCGTATACTCCCTCTACCAATTCCACATCCTCCATCAACTGGTCTTGAGCTTCACCAATGATTTCGCGCAGAGCAGGATCGTCTGCTCCTTTAAACGTAAGTATGTCCCCACCCAATCGGGTTTGCTTGGCCTCGAATAAATCCAATTGCCGGTCGTAAAGGCGAAAAACCCCCTGAAAGTTATGTCCCATGCCTATCGGCCAGGTCATGGGCCGCACTTTGATTTTCAATTTTTCTTCCAACTCGTCCAGCAAATCGTAGGGGTCTTTGCCTTCAAGATCGAGTTTGTTGATGAAAATCATCACCGGGGTGTCCCGCATCCGGCACACTTCCATCAAGCGTTCCGTTTGTTCCTCCACCCCTTTAACACAGTCGATTACCAGCACCACACTGTCTACTGCGGTAAGGGTACGGTAGGTGTCTTCTGCAAAATCTTTGTGACCAGGCGTATCCAACAAATTGATCAAGGTCTCACGGTAGCGAAAAGCCATCACCGAAGTGGCCACCGAAATGCCCCGTTGGCGCTCAATTTCCATGAAGTCAGAAGCAGCTGGGTTTTTAATCTTGTTGGATTTTACCGCACCTGCCGTTTGAATGGCCCCTCCAAAAAGGAGCAATTTCTCGGTAAGGGTGGTTTTGCCGGCATCCGGGTGGCTGATGATGGCAAATGTTCGGCGTTGGTGAATGGCTTCTTGCAATTTCATGGCGCAGCAAAGTCGATTTAAGCGCGGCAAAAGTAGGCAAAAGTTGCGCGCGGCCCCAGGAACATTGAGGTTGGGATCGCTCAATCTACCATCGATTTGTTCCTGAACCAAGGGAATAAATCCCGATTTTTACAGTTGTGCATCCAAATACCATTGCCATGCGTTCAGTTTTACTTCTCTTTTGCTTTCTGATAGGGACCACCCTTGCCCAAGCTCAGGTTACCCTCGACAGCACCTCCCTGCAGGTGGATACCGTAGTAACCGGTCTCGACATTCCATGGGAGATTCACTATGGAGCCGACGACCACCTTTGGGTCACCGAGCGCTACGGGAGAGTTACCCGGATCAATCCCAACAACGGAAATTTGCAAGTGCTTTTGGACCATACTTCAGATGTGTATCAGGTGAAAGAATCGGGTATGCTGGGGCTGGTTTTGCATCCTGATTTCAACAACCAACCCTACGTCTACATTGCTTACACCTATTTGCAAGGCTTTTCCATTTGGGAGCGGTTGACGCGTTGGGAATACACCGGAGGACAACTGGTGAACGAAACGGTGTTGATTGACAACATTCCGGCCAATGAAACGCACGATGGTTCCCGATTACTAATTTTGCCCGACGAAACGTTATTGATGACGACGGGTGATGCGCAAAACACGGCCAATTCGCAGAATGTCTCCAACCTTAGTGGCAAGGTATTGCGGGTGAACCTGGACGGCACCGTACCGGCAGACAACCCTATACCCGGCAGTTTTGTATGGAGTTGGGGGCATCGCAACCCACAAGGCATGGTTTTAGGTGGCCCCAATCAAGAACTATATACCACCGAGCACGGTCCGCAAACCGACGATGAATTCAACCGCATGCTGCCCGGACGCAATTACGGTTGGCCTGCCGTGCACGGTTATTGCGACAGCCCAACTGAAATACAATTTTGCAACGATAGTGGAGTAGTAGAGCCTATTTTTTCGTGGACTCCAACCATTGCCATTTCTGATTTGGTTTGGTACGATCATCCGTCCATTCCTGAATGGCAAAACAGTTTTCTGATCACCAGCCTGAAAGACCAGCGTTTGTACCAGGTGCGGGTGGCACCCGATGGAATAACCTACGAGAGCCAGGAAGAATATTTCAATTTCAATTGGGGCCGGTTGCGCGATATTACTGTGGCGCCAGACGGTCGAGTATTTTTGGCCACCAATGGTCCATCCTGGACCAACACGGAGCCCAATACGCACAGCATCATTGTTTTGTCCAATGAGGTAACCAGTCGGGCAGAATACCAGTTGGAATCAACCGCTATTCGGGTTTTCCCCAACCCAAGTACCGGACAGTTGAGGGTGCAGGGAATGCACCAAGAAAACCGCGAATTACGATTTATGGGGATGGATGGCAAGCTGTTGCGCAGTGCGTTGCTGCCCTCTGGTAGCGAGGTGGTTTCCTTGGAAGGCCTACCCTTTGGAATGTTGCTGATGGAAGTACGCTCGGCTTCAACTACCCGAGTGGTAAAAGTGCTGCACCAGCAGCGCTAAAGTTCAAGGTGCCGGAAGCGCCCTCGGAAGCGCCCGCTTGATACCACCTTTATTCCTCCTGTTTCCGGAGCGTAGAGTGTGCAGGTAAAATTGGCGACAAAGCGAAATACTTTTACCCCACCCACGGTGATGACTTCTTCTGTGCTTTCCCAATCGAAGGTCGGCGTAAATTGAGGTCCTTCAGCAGAGCTCCATAATACTCCGTTTTCATCTCTCCAAACGATTTCCACACCTCGTGTGAACGTATCGATGGTATCGATGATTGGAATGGTAGGATTGATGGTGTCGTAGGTGATTTGGTGCTCAGAATAAGTGAGAAAGTTGAAGGTGTCGTTGGTGAAATAATTGAAAAAGTCGAGGTTTTGCGGTTGTGCTCCCAAAAAAGCAAACTCCCGCTTGTTGATGCCAAAAAACACCGTATCGATCGAATTGTAGACAAATGAAGTGTAAGAGGCGCGCGAAGAATCTGGCGGGAGCACGGAAGAGAATTGCTGGCCGGTGCTGTCGCGAAAAGAAGCCGAGTCTGATTTGTAACTGATCAACTGGCCGCTAATGGAACCGCTAAAACTCGTATTGTCTGGCTCAGCTGGAGCAGGTTCTTCCGGACCAATGATCTGGTCGTCGTCTTGGCAAGAGATAGCACCTATCAAAAGGCCGCTGAGGAGAAAAAAGAAGAAAAATCGTTTCATAGTCTAACACCAATTCCGGGGCTAAAGATACAAACTTGCGCATTTGCTCAAGAAACACCCCTTACGTACCCTTGGATTCGCAAAATTAAGCCGTTTTTTGGGTTGTTTTCTAGCTGTCCCAATGGCTTCTTCACAAGACACCGTTGGCAATGCAAAGATGCGGTGGAACGCTGCAAAGGTTGGATGGATTGAAAAGTTGGATGCAACTATTTTTGATAAGGGCGCATCATACAAGCGAAATCCCACATATTTCATCCTCCAAAATCACTACTATGAAATCTAACCCTTACATCCATCGCCTTCGCAAAGTCAGCTTAGTGTTGGCCGGTGTATGTGCAGCGGGCTTTATGATGGCTCAGCAGCCCCTGCTTCAAAAAATGACCACCGTAAACGCAGAGTGGAAAAACCAAACGGATGTGGCCCAATTCGAAGGCCAAACCACCGAATTGACGAACGATCGGGAATTGATCCGCTTGCACTTGCAATTGGTAGAACAAACGCTTCGTGCCCGCTCCACGAATCACCTGAGCGAAGCGCAAAAAAACGCACGCAACCACCACCTCAACAATTTGGTGCGTTACTATGAGTCTGGTGCCTTCCCCATCAACACCAGCCACGACTACCGCTTGCCCATCTTCATCGACCCCTTCAACAATTATTGCGCAGTTGGCCACCTGATGAAAACATCGGGAGCGGAAGACCTTGCACGAGGCATTCACGACAGTCAAAACTTTTCCTACCTGGCCGACATTCGCCACGATGATTTAGGCGATTGGGTTGCTGCTTCCGGTTTAACCCCAGCTGAGTTGGCTTGGATTCAGCCGGGATACCCACCCAGCCACCCGGTGACCCCCATGGAAGGTGGCGTAAACGGAACAGTTTTTACCTCAATGGTTGAAGCTTCTTCTGGCGATCTGATCATCGGTGGTGATTTTGACGAAGCCAACGGTACGGTAGGTTATCAAAACCTCGCCCGCTGGGGACAAGGGGTGAGTGGCCCCACCTGGAAAGGCAACCTCGGTGGAGGCGTTAACGGCACCGTTCATGCCATGGTGTATTTTAACGGTGACCTTGTGGTAGGTGGTGATTTTACCGATGCTGGTGGAGTAGCCGTAAACAATGTAGCTCGCTGGGATGGTAGTCAATGGCACGCCATGGGCAACCTCTCCTCGCAAGTGAATGCCCTGGCCGTTTTCAATGGAGACCTCTATGCAGGTGGAGAATTCATTAGTCCTAGTCTTAGTGATCCCTTTGCCTATTTCGCCGAATGGAATGGTATTGTTTGGTCCGGTGCAAGTTCCTCTCCTTTGGGGGTGGTACACGACCTGCAAGTGGTAGGCAGCGACCTGATTTTGGGTGGTGACTTTGCCAGCATTTTAGGCGTGAGTGGTACCGAAAACATTGCTGCCTACAACGGAGTAACCTTTACTGACCTGGACAATGGTTTGCCACTACCTGTTTATGCGCTGACGGATCTGAACGGTGTGCTGTACGCCGGTGGAGAGTATACCGATACCACTGATACCATGGGCTTAGTAGTTCTGGAAAACAATTCATGGGAAAGTGCCGCCAACATCTACGTACACCAAACCCAAACCTTTGTGGTTTACGACCTTGCCGTACGCAACAACCAACTTTTGGTAGGTGGAGATTTTAGGGTTTCCTTAGGCCTTACGCACGGCGATGATTTGATGTTGATCGATTCCGGAATGCCCATTCCTTTGGTGGGAAGCTTCAATACGGGCGTTGTACACAATGTCAACGTGATGCCCGGCAGCACGCAGTCCATTTTTATGGGAGGAGATTTCGAATCCCGTGGTGGTGTTACGGTGAACAACGTAGCCACGGTAGATATCTTAACCTCGGTAGAAGAGCCACTAAACGCTGCGGTGAAAGTGGAAGTATTCCCCAATCCAACCGCAGGAGAAGTCACCGTACAGTCTGAGCTGGCACTCGAACGTTTGCAACTCACCAACCTGGAAGGCAAGGCAGTGGTGGTAATGGAAAATCCACAGTCCAATGCCTCCCTTGATCTATCCACCATGGCACCCGGAGTATACTTTGTGCAAACTTTTGCCAATGGAGCACTCATCGATCAGCAAAAGTTGGTCGTGCAATAAAGAAACGTCACTCAACCCCTCTACTATAAAAACGGCCTCTCTTCGTTGATCGAAGGGAGGCCATTTTTTTTATGGTGCGACCTTGGCAACACGCCAATACGATTGTTGCCAAAAGACGGGATGCGCATGGGCAACACAAGGAAAAGCGTATGGCAACAGGTTGATCTTGGCAACAGGTGAGGCATGGCAACAGGTTGGTTTTGGCAACAAGTGATGTCTGGCAACACCCAATGCCCGGCAACACTTTTGTTGCCTTATTTTCATTTCTATACTAAACAACGCTTCGTTTTGCTGTTAGGCAACAGTGGACTCATTTTGGCAACATTTGGTGTATTGGTTTGCCTAAAGGCGGTTCACGTACTAAAACTTGGGTGAGCATTTAAAAGTATTGGCAATGGTTTTTCAAAAGGCCACAACCATTTATATATCCAGTTGCCAAACCCCGTTACTACCGTGCCGTCTATTTGATCCAGAAATTGGCCCACTTCTTCGCGAGTTGGTCGGTGGGCAAAAAAGAACGTATCACCTTTGAATACATGCATGGCTTTGGCTTCAGCTAATTTGCTTACTCCCAATCGATGCATAGCAGTGTCATACCGAGCCGACCATTCGCTGTACACAAGGTTGGGCATTTCCCAACTCGGGTGTTCAGCATAGAAACCCACCGGGTAGAAATTTTCAATTCCCCAATAGCCGGTAAGTTTTTCTCTACCCAGGTCATCAAGCTGACTGCTCCGATACCTGCGACCAAATGGTAAATAGTGTCGAGAGACACCGGATTGTTCCATACCAACCCTGTGTTTTTACAGAGCGAGGGTCCGAGAACGATAGAAGAAGGGTAAAATAGCACGAAGACGGTGGTTGAGAGCGAGCAGCTTTGCTGCTTTGGTGGTCTTACTAGATCGTTGGAAATTGATTTACCCGATCGAAGATTATGGGCTATGGACATGATCGTGCTTGTAGATTATTACTTTCGTTTACCAATCAATTGAATCTGCAAATGTCCACCATTCCCCTTATCCTCAACGGCAGTGCCCGCCACGATGGCAACATGTCCAAGGTCACCCGCCAATTGATGGCCCATAGTGGTGGAGAAGAAGTGGTTTTGCTGGATTTGCAATTGGAACACTACACTTATGGCACGTCTCCATCGGATGACTTTCTGCCTTTAATTCAACGTTTTCTGCAACATCACGACACCTTGGTTTTGGCTACTCCGGTGTATTGGTATGCCATGTCGGGGCGAATGAAAGTGTTTTTTGATCGGCTCACCGATTTACTTACTGCAGAGAAAACCATTGGTCGCCAATTGCGCGGAAAAAACATGGCGGTTGTTACCACCTCCGCAGGAGGAAATTTAGGAGACGATTTTTGGATTCCATTTCAAGCAAGTGCAGATTATTTGGGCATGCACTATTTAGGAGGTTGGCACACTACAGACGATTCCAGCATGGCAGAAACAGTTGAGCGCATGGCGGCAAATCTGTAGTGAACAGCAGAAGGGTGAAACAGCACGCCGGCGGAAAACGAGAGCGGCTTCGCTGCTAAAAGAAGTTTTTAATTGGTTGACCGTCCTTGCTCTCACTCTCACTCTCGCTTTCACTCTCGTCTTCTCTCTCTTTGAACTTCTCGTAGTTTTGCAGTCTCCCTTATGGCAAATACACCTTTTGATCCAGCCAGCACAGGACTTCCCATTGTAGAAGTGGTGCCTGAAGTGCGTGAAAAATTGACTACTGGCAATACCCTGATCGTGCATGCGCCACCGGGAGCCGGAAAAAGTACGGTGTTGCCACTCGTGTTGTTGGATGCCGATTGGTTGGGCGATCAAAAGATCATTTTGTTGGAGCCTCGGCGACTGGCCGCCAAAACCATTGCGCAACGCATGGCCGAGTTGCTGGGCGAAAAAGTAGGTCACCGAGTAGGCTATCGCATTCGATTTGAAACCAAGGTGAGTGCCGAAACCCGTATCGAAGTCGTGACGGAAGGTATTCTTACCCGAATGTTGCATAGCGACAATGCACTGGAAGGGGTAGGCATCGTAGTGTTCGATGAGTTTCACGAACGGAGCATCCACGCCGATGTGGCCCTGGCTTTGGCCCGGGAAAGTCAAGCCATTTTACGGCCCGATTTGCGCATCCTCATCATGTCGGCTACGCTCGATCTGCCAGAACTCACCCATTTGTTGCAAGCCCCGGCCGTGGAAAGTCAAGGGCGCCAATACCCTGTAGACCTGCGCTATGCTGGTGAGCAAGACGTGCGCCTGATGCCGGAGCTTACCGCCCGTATTGTAGTGCAAGCCTTGCAAGAAACATCGGGTGATGTGTTGGTGTTTTTGCCCGGGCAAGGTGAAATCCGCAAATGCGAAGAGATTTTGCGCAAGCAAACCAAAGGCATTTCCATCCACCCGCTTTATGGGCAGTTGTCACCCGGCAAGCAATACAGCGCCATCATGCCCCACAAAGAGGGAATTCGCAAAGTGGTGCTGGCCACCTCCATCGCCGAAACCAGCCTCACCATCGAAGGCATTGGAGTAGTGGTCGATTCGGGCTTTGGCCGTACTTCCCGCTTTGACCCAAAAACCGGCTTGAGTCGTTTGGAAACCATTCAGATCACCAAAGATTCGGCCGATCAACGTGCTGGCCGTGCTGGCCGGCTTGGTCCCGGAGTGTGCTACCGCATGTGGAACAGCACTACCCAGCACCGCATGGCGGCCCACCGCACGCCCGAAATTTTAGAAGCCGACCTGGCTTCTTTGGTGTTGGACCTCGCCCAATGGGGTATTCGTGATGCGGCCCAACTTACCTGGCTGAGTCCACCACCGCAAGGCGCTTTGGCACAAGCCGATGAATTGCTGCACGATTTACAGGCCCTGGAACACGGCCAATTGACGGAGCATGGAAAAGCCATTCACCAGTTGCCTTGCCACCCACGCCTGGCTCACCTGCTGCTTTTTGCCCGTGAGGAAGGCCTCGAAGCCTTGGCTACTGATTTGGCGGCTTTGCTGGAAGAGCGCGATCCTTTGCCGCGCGATTCGGGTATTGATATCAACCTGCGCATCGAAGCACTGCGCAGACACCGCCGTGAAAAACGCAACGATCGCCGGATGAACACGATTGCCAAAGTGGCCCAATCGTACCGTCAAATGCTCGACATTTCGGAAGACAACCGCGATTTTAGCGACCTGGACACAGGCCTGCTGCTGACGCAAGCCTATCCCGAACGCATTGCTCACTCCCGGCCGGGCAACAATGCTCAATTCAAACTCGCCAACGGCAACCTGGCGATGGCCGGACACAAAGACGATCTGGCCTTTGAGCCTTGGCTGGCCATCGCACACTTGGACCCACGAGACGGCATGGGCAAAATATTTTTGGCCTCCCGGCTCAATCCCAAAGACCTCGCACCCTTGGTGCAAGAAAAAGAGGTGGTGGCGTGGGATTCAGACGATGGTGGCCTCACCGCTGAATTGCAATTGCGCATTGGTAGCATTGTGCTACAAAGCAAGCCATTGCCCGATCCAGACCCGGAGCGCCTTCAGGAAGCCATTGCCGAGGCAGTGGAGCGGGAAGGGCGACAGCTGTTGTCGTTTGACGAAGCGGTGGAGCAGTGGCAACACCGGGTGCTGAGCCTGCGCAAGTGGCAGTCCGAGGCCAGCTGGCCCGACGTGAGCACCAACAACCTGTTGCACACCAATCGCGATTGGTTGGGGCCTTATTTGGGCAAGGTGCGCAAACCGGCGGACCTCAAAAAGATCAACCTGTTGGAAGTGCTGCAATATTCGCTGGACTACGAACAACAAACGGCTCTTGAGCGCCTGGCACCTGCGAAACTGGAAGTGCCCAGTGGCTCAAAAATCCGGTTGCGCTACCACAGCAACGGTGCTCCACCAGTTTTGGCGGTGCGCTTACAGGAAATGTTTGGTTTGGCCGATACGCCCATGGTGAACGATGGCCAACAGGAAGTGCTGTTGCATTTGCTTTCTCCGGCTTCGCGGCCAGTCCAGATCACCAGCGACCTGCGCAACTTTTGGAACGAGACGTATTTTGAAGTGCGCAAAGAGTTGAAACGGCGGTATCCCAAGCACCATTGGCCGGATGATCCCTGGACGGCAGAGGCAGTGCGAGGCGCGAAACGCCGGAAGCCTAAATCTTCTTGACCACATTTCGGTAGCGGGTGGCTGCAATGGAGCGTCTTTCAGTTTTAAATTGCAGGCGCTAAGTTTGTGGTGATGCCTTGCCGCAATGGTATGGTTCTTAAAAAATGCCCCCTTTTGAATTACTTAAAACCTGCTATTTGGGGTTGTTGGCTGCTTTTGGTCGGTGGTTTGCTGGTTTCGACCACTTTCATCCAGGCCAACCCGAAAGTCGACTCCCTTTACGCCATCGTTCAAGACGAGGAGAGCGAACCTGACCAGCGGCTGCTTGCCTTTCGCAACTACATTTTGGCTACGTTGTATGACAATACAGCGGAAGCCTTACCCGACCTGCAGGATTACCTGCAGCTTTCCATACAGTATTCCGATTCGGTTCGCATGGCACATGCCTACCATTGTTTGGGGTTTTACCACCGCAAAAAGGGAGATCTTGCGCAGGCAGACTCGGCTATCGCGCGTTCACTTTGGATCGCCCAAGCATCGGAAAATCGCTATTACCTCCTCAATGCCTACATCGATCAGGCTTGCTTGTTAGAGGAGCGCGGTGCGTATGCCACTGCTACACAACTCTACCAATCCATTTTGGACACAGCGGTGCACTACCGCGAGTTTGTGATGGAAGCAAGGGCACACATCAACCTGGGAAACCTGTATGAAGTGCAAGGGAGTTACCTCGAAGCGCTGGACCACCTGCAACGGGCACTTCAACTGTGCGAGCAGAAAAAGATAGTCGGTTTCCTGGCCAGCACCTTGCTAAGCTTGGGCAATATCAATGCAGCCATTGGCGATTTATCAGCGGCCGAAGGGTACTATCAACAAGCGATTGCGGTTTCAGAAAAACAACACAACAACAATACCTTTCAATTGGCTTTGATCGAATATGCCGACTTGCTTCAAAAACAGGAAAGGTCGGCACTTGCACGGCAAACCCTTCAGCAATTGCTGCAGTTAAGTGAAAGATTGCCCAACCGAAGGGAGCAAGCCCGGGCCCATTACTTGCTGGCAGAGCACTACTTAGAAACCAAAGCGGTAGAAACAGCCAAAGGACATCAGCAAAAAGCGTTGCAGTTGCTCGGTTCCTACCCCAATGCCTTGGAAACGGCTTATGCTCATCAGGTTTCGGGCAGGCTTTTCCTGCAAACCAATGCTAATCGGGAGGCACAAAACCATTGCCTGCAGGCCGATAGCATCAACCGGCAATACAACGATGTTGAATTGCAAAAATCGATCTGTTGGTGCCTCTACGAAGCTTACAAAAGGCAGCAAAAAATGGCTGAAGCCCTGGGTTATTATGAAGCTTACAGCAGTATTGTGGCGCAGCAAAGCAATACACCGATGGTGAAACAATTGCTTCAAAAGCAACTGGAAACTCAATTACAACACCGTTTGCAATTGGACAGTTTGCAGCAAAAAGCGCATTTGCAGTTGTTGCAGGTGCAACACGACCAGGAAATTCGCTTACAATGGACGATAACTGCAGTAGTGATGCTTGCCGGAGCTTTGTTGAGTTTTTTAAGCCTCGTATTATGGAGGGCCTATCAAAGAAACCGCCAGCAAAAAGAGTCGCTGGAAAAAATGAACCGGCTCAACAAGCAGGTGTTTTCCATCATTGCACACGATTTTAAAGGGCCCTTAATATCGATGAACATGCTGGCCGACAACTTGGGGCAAAAGCAGTTGAATGAACCATCTCTGCAGCGCTACTTGCGCGATATACGAGACCAGGTGGCTCAAACGACACATATTATTGACAATTTACTCAATTGGGCCCGTGCAGAGCTGCAACTCCAGCTACACGAAAATCAACTGGCCTCTCCGCATACGATTGCACAAGAGTTGATTCGGAGTGGAAGTCAAAAAATTGAGGCCAAGGCCTTGAAGGTAGAAAACCTCATTCCACCCGGCTTAGAGGTGAACCTGCATCCAGATTTGATGCGCATTGTGTTGCGCAACCTGATGAGCAATGCCATCAAATACAGTCATCCTCAGGGGAGCATTTCGTTGGAGTACCTTGCCCATAGCCATCAATTGAAAATATCGGATGAGGGCGTAGGCTTGTCTATTGATCAACAGCAACACTTGTTGAAAGATCCGGTGTATTCACAGTTGGGCACGCATCACGAAACCGGCTTTGGCATTGGTTTATACATCACTTCCGAATTGTTGTTGCGAAAGGGATGGCGGTTGGCCATTACCGGTGCCCCGGGTGCTGGTTGCACCTGCTTCATCAGTATGCCAATTGGTGGATAACGACTATTGCGGTAGGAGGTCCAACCACTAATTTTGTTGTATGGAAGCAGTTCCTTTACGCATCGGTATTTTCGACGATCACCCGTTGATCACCAACGGCTTGCGTGCGCTGTTGGCCACCTTGCCTCAATATGAGTTGGTGGTTTGTGAAAATCAATCTACCGATCTATTGGATCGCTTAAAATCCACTACGGTAGATGTGTTGGTGCTGGACATTGTGGCGCCCAATGTGGAAGGGCTGGATTTGTTCAAAACCATACGCAAGACTTATCCAAAACTGAGCATAGTGGCCCATTCCAGTCTCACCAGCACGGTGCTGGTAGACAACCTGTTGCAAATGGGGGTACAGGGCTACGTGAGCAAGCGACAGCCTCCGGAAACGCTTTTTAAAGCTTTAGAATCCGTTTGCCGAAATGAAATATACGTGCCAGAACAGTACCAGTTTTTGGTGCAGCAAAGCACAGTGAATCAAGCGACTGAAACGCTTACCAACCGAGAAAAGCAAATTTTACAATTGATTGCCAAAGGATTGCTCTCCAAAGAAATTGCGGAGCAGCTATTTATTTCTGCCAATACCGTGGAAAACCACCGGGCCAACTTGTTTCGAAAATTTCAGGTGAAAAATGTGGCGGAGCTCTTGCGGCAAGCCATGCGGTTGGGGTATTTGGCCGATTGAGGTTTTCCGTCCTCCTTTTTATCTACCCTCCTTACTATTTCCTCAAAAAATGGTGAGAAACCACCATTGAAGCACATAACGGTGCCCTTTAGTTTTGGAGGGTGCTTTTTGGAAATGCATGCCTACTTCTCAACCAAGAACCTTGTATTTCTGCTCTATGGGTTTTACCCAAGAGGGCACAGGTGAATCTTAATTTAATCCATTATCTACCTCGAATGCTGCCTGGAAAGCGGTGTTTCGAGAAAACAAAAAAACATGAAAAGAGGATTTGAATTGGCAGAGGCTCGTGAAATGCTGGGCCTTGCTTATGCAGCCGACCTGCTCGGACCAGCAGGATTTGACAAACGAGTGATCGACTGGAAAAAAGATTACAGCACGAAGGAAGCCAACCCCTTAAAAGATGACGATGGTTGCCATCACCCTTACCCCGAACAGGTATGGCCCGAGGGATGGACGCCAGGGCTTCCCGATGCTACTCCTTGGGAGCGGTCGGTGATTGTACCCACCTTGCTAAAAGGAGGCTTGGAAGGCATTGCCCGAGGCATCTTGAAAGAGTATGATGTTTTTGGTTTGAGTAAGGTGATTGCTGAAAAATGCATGCAACTGATCAATTCCGATAAGGAAGTGGCTGAAGGTTTGAAATTGCTCGCAGCCAACAATGCAGTGGTAACCTACAATGCGGACCGAAATGCCTACGCCATTGCCTTTGCGGGCACACAAAACATTATCGGCGGATTGGAAGACCTTATTTTTCTTCCGGTATCGGCTGGGCCCATTGTAGCGAAAGGCCTGGGCAGTCCAACTACTTACATGTACCAGCCGGATCCTCAAAATTTGTCTCCGGTAGGGAAGGTACACCTGGGTTTTCGACTTGCTGTAGAGCAGTTTACCATCAATGCCGCGAAAGGGGAAAGTTTGATTGAAGCTTTGATGGAGCTCAACAAGCAAGCTCGGGGCAAAGATGCACAAGGTCGACTACGCCTCTACATTACCGGCCATAGCCTGGGAGCTGCGATGGGCAGTTTGTTTACCGCATGGTTGCAGGCCAATTCGGTGAATGCCGAGTTCAAAACCAAGTATCCGGGGTTTCCTGAGTTGGATTTGAAAATGTACACGTTTGCTACCCCAAAAACCGGGTCTGATCATTTTCTCAAAGCCTTCAACATGGGCCTGACCAATGCAGGGAAAGCCTTTCACGTAGACAATCACCTGGATGCGGTGCCCGATATCCCGTTCACGGTGAAGACCTTGTACACCTTCAGCAATCCAGACATGCTCACGAAAATGTTTGCCAAAGAAGGTGAGCCGGTAAACAGCGGATTGACCGCCGAAGAAATTGAATCTGAAATTGAGGCAGAAGCCTCGCCAGAAAAGAAAAAAGGATTGATCCGTAACTGGATTCAGAAAATTGCAGCAGCCCCTTTTGCAGCGACCGGCTATACCATTGCCCAAAGTGATTACGGCCATATAGGTAGCCCGATTCATATACGAGGCAGTTATCCATTGGCCGCCAAATCTGAAGAAATTGATGGCCGCTTTTTTCCGGGCGATCACCAGCCTCGGACGAGCGACATCAGCAGTCCGAAAATTATCAAACTGTGGTGGCAACATTGGCCTTGGGTTTATCGCGAAGCATTAGACAACACCTTTGCAGAGGAATAAGGGCCTCTACCTGCCAGACCATCTGTTTCCAAACAATTGGAGGCAGGTGGTCTTTTTGCTTGTTGGTATGGCCTACTAAAACTGGCCAAATCATTATTTCTTCCTGTTGCCTGTAACCTAATGGCCTCGAACGGCTTCTAAAGAGGTAGTACCAAGCTACACTTTGAAAACTTTCGACATGAAAAAAGCCATTCTTCTTTCTGCAGGCCTTTCGGCAGTGGTGACTGCGTTGTTGGTACTGAGTTGGGTAGAGATCAGCGATCAGATGCAACAGCCCAAAGCCGATGTTTACCACGATGTCCAATCAGAAACTTTAAAGGAGACACGGGAAATTCTGGTGCACCTCCCCAAAGGTTATTCGGCCGAAAAACAATACCCGGTCATATATGTGTTGGATGGAGGGTCCAATGATTTTAGTTTGGCGGCCGTGGTGGAGATTTTAAGTCAAACCGCAACCGTAAAACCTACCATCGTGGTAGGCATTCCAAACACATACCGCAACCGGGACCTTACACCGCCCTTTATGTTCCGGCAAACCGGTGGTGCCCAAAAAGGGGAGGGAAACCGCTTTCTTACTTTTTTAGAAACGGAGCTGTTCCCCATGATTGCCTCAAAATACGCTACCTCTGGACATCGCTTGTTGGTGGGCCATTCCAGGGGAGGGTTGTATGCTTTTTACGCGGCCCTCGAAAAACCAAGTTTGTTCGATGCGGTATTTTGTTTCAGCCCGGCCTTTTGGCGAGACGATCAAGCGATGGTACAACGCGTGGATAAAAAACGGAGTACTGATTTTATCCTCCTTCCGTGGCTCTACCTTAGCTTGGGCACCGAAGAAAACGACAAAATGAAACAGGGCTTTGCCTCTATGCTTACGGTTTTAGAAGCCAAGGTACCCGGGCGCTTCACAGGGGTGTATACCGAGCAGGCCAACCACCATAACAACCTCTATCAATCCGCCCCGAAGGCATTGGCCGCATGGGCCAAATGGCAAGGGGCTGGTGCCACTACAGAAGCAACGCCAACAAATCCTGGAAAATAACTTTAGGTGTTAATTCTAAATGTATTGATTTGTAATGACTTTAGCTGTGATTTGTTTATGTAAAACGCACAAGTAAATGGTCCCTTGGCTTGCCTGACTTTTGGATGCGGAAAGAAAGCCCTCAAGGAGCTATGGTTTATTCCAAACGCAGAAAAAAATTGTTGCCAACATCCCGGGCATTGACCACATACAACTGGTTTTGATAAATTTCCATAGATCCGCCCGGGCTGGTAAGACCTCCGCCGACCTCGCTCCAATACTCTCCATTCCATTTGGCAATGTTGGAGGTGTTAATGGTTCCGGCTTGGTTGAAAGTACCGCTCACGAAAAGCTCTTTTCCGTTGACTTTCAAATCACTGATGACCTGAGCAAAGGGGATGTCAGCGGTTATGCCCGTGCCCAGCGCTTCCCAATTTTCCCCATCCCAGGCAGCGATATGGTATGCGGGTTCACCTCCGGCCTCAACAAAGTTGCCGCTTACGACCAATTTGCCGTCGTATGTCACCATGTTGTGCACCGGACCGTCCGTTCCTCTGCCTAAGGCCAACCAATTTCGGCCGTTCCATCGGGCAATGAAGTTGGTTGGGTTACCACCTGCTGCGGTGAAGTTGCCAGCGGCTATCAAATCACTTTTGTACACGATCAAGTCGTGTATCCTACCGTTTGTACCGGTGCCAACGGTGGTAATTGTGCCATTGGATTCCATGTGAAGGTAAGGGGCATCAAAAGCACCAAACACGAGACTGCCATCGTAAATGGCAAGCCCATAGATGTTGGAAATCACTCCGGGACTACTGAACTGAGCCTCCCATTGGCTGGAACCGGAACGGTATTTAAAAACATTGCCCCCAACCAGGCTGCCAGTAGCGTACAAGTCCTCATCAAGCACATAAAGACGGGTAAAGCCAAAGCCCAAATCTACGTTGGACTGAAATTGAGGGGTTACCGTATCGCTTTCGTAATAGCCCACATAAGTATGCAGGGTGGAATCCTTGTAAACACTGTCGTAGGCCAGCCATAGCTTGTTTTCGTATACGGCAAGGTCATTGACAAATGCTTGAAAAGCAGCATCGACTTCCACCCATTTTGTTCCAGTAACTGGGACATAAGATGGCGTATCGGGTTCAGGATTTTCGTCTTTCTTACAAGCACTGAAAAGCATGAAAAGAAGGGCGAGCAATGACCAGAACTTCATGGAGGTAGTATTGGGTGAATCCATTGGGGTTAGATGCATCAAGCATAGCGCCAACTGATGTGGACGGAGGACGCTCTCTTCTTAATGGATACCAGCCTAAGGCGATTAGTTGCAAATACTTTCGCGGAAAGCTGCTCGCTTTTGCCGATTGCAGGCGCTACAATGATGTACCAGTGCCAGTCTTCTGTTGGGCCATTTTGGGCGTAAACAGCCCATGCATTTCCAGGCCCTTGCATTGGGATAAGCCGTGTTTTCGTAATCAGGACAGCCACGCCCATAGTTCGCTTGAACAAGTGTAATCTTCATTTTGTGCTGATGAAAAGCACAGGTTCTGCTTCCTTTTGCTTGGATTCCATTGTGAATGATGCAGGAAGTAAACCCCGGCAGGAGCAATATAAAAAGGAAGAGGTGCTTCATGGATGGGAATTGTAGCTTAAAAATAAGAGATTTGGATTTCAATAGTTCACCCATTGCGCCATTCTATGAATACCCTTGCTCTTCGATTTTTTGCGTGGATCACTTTTGTAATTACAGGTTGCGGGTATTTAGTTGGTTGCACATCTTCTCCTGAAGCAACCACTCCGATGGCGTCCATTAAAGGTGCTCCATATCCCCGGTTGATATTAATGAACGATAGCCAAATGGGCATCAACCATCAAATCATAGAATGGGAGGAGTTGGAAAAACAATTAGCAATTGTAAAATGGGATGACCCGGAAAACAAGGCGCTATTCATCGAGGTAGTTGGGGGATTTCATTTTGGAAAGTTGTCTTCCTTGGAAGAACGTTTTGCCAAAGCATCGATCGACACGCTTCAGTATCGATTTGAACATAAACGCATCCGCAAGCACTTGGTAAGCGCAGGAAAAAAGAACCTGAGCATCAGGTTAACCCGAAAAAACACCTTGTTTTGGGATACTATGGCAGTTGCAGATGATGCGTGGTTGCAGGATAAGATTGAGGAGGAACGGGAAAATACCGGGACCAATACCCTCTATTTTTTAGTCGAAAATGGTGTGGGATATGAGCATTATATTGACCAAAAGTTGAGGTTGGAAGAATTGTTGCATTCCATTGATTCATCCATAGTACTTACCGAAGATGCTCCCCATGATTACTATAAAGAAGTAGCGCTCTAATAACCCTCGAATTGGGTCTTTTTCAACTGGTAAAACAGAAAAAAGATAAGATAGAGTTCTGTGAGATGTACATCCGCCCCTTCGGAATGACACCCGAGTGCTCACTAAATCGTTTCCGCTTTTCATTGGAGCTGGTCCGATGCAGCGGTTAGGTTGATATGAAAATTGGAGGGATATTTTAGATGACCTTTGCTAAAACCAGTTTTAAGAAATCAAGAATAGATTTTAAGAAACTCTATTTTTGCGCTTCCAGTAAATTCAAGAATCATTATTCGAGTCCTCATTTCATATTATTTTTAATTTACCTTCAATAGCTTTCCAATAGCTATATGAGAAATCCTGTGGCTTTATAGTAGCCTTTTCCATTGCCTTGTGTATTTTTTAGTAGGCGAATGGGTTATGACTTATTTGTAGCCAGTTTGTCTCAAGGTTTCCACCTTTCCAATTTGCCCTAAGGAAAAATGTGCATGTATAGCTTCCGGCCCACCAGAGTCGGCAACGGTTATCATCGTTTGTCGATTTTCTACTTAATTGTATTGCTTCTTTTCTCGATAGTCCAGGGGGGAGAGGTGTATGCTACCTCATTTTCTCCAGCTCAACAATACCGCTTAGACAGCTTACAGTTAGCCGCAGAGCAAGCGGAGGGCGAGCCCTTGGTGCGGCTTTACCTTAAAATGTTTGAAACCGTTTATTACACGGATGTTCAACAAGCGTTGAACTATGGGGAAATAGCATTGGAGAAGGCATTGCTTACGGAGAACCGCATGTTGGTTGCGGGGAGCGAAATGAACCTGGCTTCCGCACACATGCAATTGGGTGAAATAGACCTTGCACTGCACCATCATCAAAAAGCAGAAACCGAATTCATGCACCTACAGGATACCTTTCGGTTGGGAATGTGCTGGTCTAACATGGCCAACATTTTTGTGCTGAAAGCGGAACTCGATAGTGCCTTAGCCTACGTTCGAAAATCGTTGAAAGCGGCTACGCAAGTGGGAGACAGTGTTGGAGTAGCCATTGCCCACGAAGCCATGGCTTCTAATCTGGCAGCCCTTGGTCGGTTAGACAGCGCCTTGCTTCACTATTTGCAAGCCCTGGACCTGTTTTTGGAGTTTGACATGCAACTGGCGCGAGGAGTTTGTTTGGGCAACCTCGGGGAGTTGTTTTTCTCCTATCAATTGTGGGAAGAAGCAGAAGAATGCTTTTCGGAAGCGCTGCTGATCGCCCAAAAAGAAAAGAATTTAGGCTCTGAGGCCCGCATGGAGGCCATGTTGGGCCGCTTGTATTCCGAACAAGGTGACTTGGAAAAAGCCAATTCCTATTATGTAAACTTGTTAGCATTACTTCGAGCAGAACCGCCTTCCAATGAGCAATTTATGGCTTATCTGGGGTTGGGCAAGGTGGCCCTGAAAACAGATTCTGCACAACGGGCCAAGGCACATTTTCAAGAAGCCTTGAAAATAGCCATTGGATTAGAACAAACCGATTGCATCGCCAGTGGCTACCTCGGGTTGGGACAAGCCGAACTACGCCTCAATGCCGTGGATGCCGCAAAGTTGGCCTTTGAAAGCGGTTTAAAAGCTAGCCAAAGCCTTTCACCCAGTCCTGTTATTATGGAGTTAAAACACCAAATGGGGCTCCTTTTGCAGCAAGAAGGCAGAAATGAAACAGCATCTGCATTTTTGGAAGAAGCGGCCGTCATCCGCGATTCTTTATCAGGATTGAGGGGGCAGGTACAGTTGAGTAAAGCAAGAGCCGATTATAAAGCCATGCAAGCCAAACGCTTGCAACAAGAAATGGACCGTCAACAAGCCGAGTTGGCGTCTCGTCAAGACCGTATTCAAGAACAAGATTTCTTGTTGGTGCTCTGGATTTTTATAGCCTTGGCGGGCATAGTGGCTTTGGGACTGATCGGTTATTTTTTGAAAAACCGATGGAACAGCCGCATTCGATTAGAACGCCGGAAGCGGGCCCAATCGGTGTTGCAAGCCGACCAAAAAGCCCGGGAAGACATTTCTCGCGACTTGCACGATGGCGTTGGACAACTTTTGACCGCGGCCCGCTACCGCCTCAACGGATTGTCGGAAGAAGAGATACCGCAAGAAGAAACCGAACTGGAAAAGGTAGATCAACTGCTGGAAGATGCTTTGGCGCAAGTGCGCACCACTTCCCGGTTGAGTATGCCCCGCCTGCTCAAAGAACAAGGGCTGGAAGCTGGTTTCCGTGAGATGTTATCGTTGAGCCTTGGAAAATCGATCGTCACCTGGCATTTCGGTGCCTCAGGTTTGGAGCAACCCTTGCCACAGGCCTTGCAAATACATGTTTTCCGTATGGGGCAAGAATTGGTGAGCAACACTTTGAAGCACGCCAAAGCCAGCCACCTGCGGGTGTCCCTCTTTTGCCGGGATCAACAATTGCACCTGCTGATGGAGGACGATGGTATCGGTTTCGATTTCAGCTCCTGTGATGGAAAAGGTGCCGGCCTGAGCAATTTGATGTCGCGCACGGAATTGTTGCAAGGTACGCTGTCCGTAGAACGCCTTCAACCCAAAGGACAAATCACCAAAATCATCCTACCTACAACTGCTTAATGCCCCTGAACCGAATTCTATTAGTGGACGACCACCCTATTATGAGCGAAGGCCTGGCCATGTTGCTCAACAAAGACCCGCGTTTTAGTGTGGCCGGCACTGCCGTAAATGGCCCTGAGTGCTTGCAACAATTGGCGGTTGAAAAAATCGACTTGTTGGTAGTAGATCACCAAATGCCTGGTCTCACCGGCTTAGAGCTCTTGAAAAGTTGTCGAAAACAATATCCTGCGGTAAAAGTGGTGTTGCTCACCATGGTGGTAGACCGCCAATTGATTGAAGATTATTTGGAAGCAGGGGCGAAGGGCTGCCTGCAAAAACAGGATCGCCCTAAAGAATTGCTCTATGGACTGGCACAAGTAGCCGCTGGCGAACAATACTTGTCTACTACCGTGGCCCGCATCTTGGCACAACAATTACAGGGAGGACAACAGCGCATGCCCATTAGCCTCACCGGTGCTGAGAAAGAGGTTTTGAGATGGATTGGCCGTGGGCTTTCGGTTACTGAAATTGCCCAACAGCGGCAGACCAGCAACAATACGGTAGCCCGTCAAAAACAAAGCATCATGGACAAGCTCGATATCCACCGGGAAATCAAATTGGTCCACTATGCCATCCGCCACGGATGGACTTGAGAAAGTTTCATTTCGTTTTCAGGGCACTAACCAGGAACCAGCCCAATTGTCTGAAGCATGAAAGCGCGCCCTCAAGTGCTCTCCTCGTCCCAGCTGTAGCAGTTCTACTGCATAGGGCTGGGTCACCAGCACCCTAAAGTTTTCCGCCAACGTGGATTCATCCCATTGCATCCCATCTTTTGGCTTTGCAATGGGGGTGCCGGGAGGCAACACCGTGGTGTAAGACCTCGCTGCATAGCCCTGAGCCTTAGGGAGGTGCACATCGAATAAACTGCCGTTTTGGTGCACGTCTACCGAAGCCGATACAATCACCTGCACCTGTTTTTTAGGGTGGTAGAACAACAATTGACACCGGTGATCGGCTTGCAGTTGTGGTAATTTTCGGCTTCGGGCATCGGTGTAGATCACCAAACCAAAATCTTCCTGTACTTGCCGCAACACCACATACCGGCTGTGCACACCCTCACCGGCAGTGCTCATGACCACAAAGCGAAAAGGGTGCTTTTTATCTACCGCTCCCCGGCGGAGTTCTTGTTTCAAGGTTTGCCAAACCTCAGCAAGTGAATCGGAAGGTGCTATGAGCATGGAAGAAAGCTTTCCTAAGAAAGTGTTGAAGCAAGAATTTGTTCAGGGAATTGGAGAGTTAATGGCTACCTGCACCGTTACCTCACTGATATAAAAACAAAAAACCGTTGACAAGCAACGGTTTTCTGTTTCAGCTTTTGTTACGGACTAATGTTTCAAAAGCGAACCTTGGAGGAGGCGCATGCCTTCGGGGTCGTTCACTACGTAGAGGTAGCTTCCGGAGGGTAGTGCGCTAAGGTTGTTCATTTCCAACTCGCTGTAACCTTCCGCTACTTGAAAGGCTTGCTGGAACACCTGCTTTCCACTGGCATCAAACAACATTACCGTTACTTGTTGCTGGGCGCCTGAGGTCAGTGGAATGGCCAGGCGGTTTTCAAACGGGTTGGGGTAGGGATCGATCAAGGCAGAACTGATACTCAGCGGTTCTCTTTCTACTTCAAGCCGCAATTCGGCGGAAGCGAACTGCGCATCAAACACCAGGCTTTTATCCGTTTTCAGGTGCACTAATCCTTGGAAACTGCCCGTTGCTTGTCGCACTTTGAGGGTCACAAAAAACAGCGGTTGATCGTTGGTGATGGATACGCCATCGGCATCGTTTGTATGCCTAAGGCCGGATATCGTGTTGCCCTCGGTGTGATAGCGCGCTTGTTCCATTGGCAACTGTTCGTTGGCGCTCACCTCTACCAATTCAACGTGCGAGGCGTCCCATTCCATTTGGTATTGGTAGGCAATGCGGTTTTGAAAGGCATCAGCATAAACGGGCAGTGTCACCACTTCACCCGCAGCAAGTGGCTTGTCTTTCAGCCTAAATAACATGTTTTTTCCGGTGGCCAATCGGTTGGCCGGATCGGAGGTGGCATTCAAATCGCCCATTTTAATGCCAATAAAATCCTGGCTGGTCAGGTTTTGAGACAAGCCAGTGATGGATATGGCTTCCGGAAATCCACTGGCAAAGGGATCACTTGGGTCGGGAAATACGAAATCGGATGGCACAAAGCGCCAGGAATCTACATTTGAAAATTCAGTAGTGATGTAGAGGACCAGGTTTTGTATCTCAATGAGGTCAAAAGAGTTGATCGACCCACTGTTGTCCACATCGGCGGCAATCATTTTATAAGGCGAATTCAACAATTCGATTCCTTGCAGGTGACGCGAGATCAATACCACATCTAAGCCAGAAACTCCATTTCGGTCGTCGATGTCTTTTTGAGGGGAGATTTCCAGGTTAGCCCCAATCGGCAAACCATCAAACAGATAATCTCCTGCAGTACCATTGGTTTGGGTTGTATTGCTTACCGACACCGCCACTTGTTGTACGGCAATGCCATCTTCGGTGCGCACAGTTCCACTTACTTGAGCAGTAGTGAGCGTAGGCGTTTGAATGGCGAAAGCACCACGGCCAAAGGTGAAGACAAACAAGGTTTGGTCGTTGGCCCGAAAATCGAGGTCGAAAATGGGCACATTGGGTATGGTCGCTTCCTTCACCCAATGCAGGCCACCGTCAAGCGTATAATACAAACCAAAGTCAGTTCCCGCATAGATCACATATTCTGGCGCCTCGGTATTCAACGCCAAACAATTCACCGGTAGGTCTTGCGGCAAGTTGCCCGAGATGTTGTTCCATACCACTGGATCAGTACTTTGATCCGCCGTAAGTGCATTGGAAACTTTATAGATGTGGTTGTAATTTCCATGGCTGGTGAAAGCCAAAAACAATTGGGAATTGTTGTTGGGGTTGACCTCGATATCACCTACCGATTGACCAACCAGTTCATTGGGCCGGTCTGCATTTAATGGCACTACTGCGTCACTTTCCCCGGAGGAACCCGCATTGTCTTTTCGATACAACCTGTTGGAACTTGCTACAAACACTGTGGGGTCCAACTGATTGTCACAAGCCAACCTTGATGAATTAGCTGGCTGGAAACCACTGATACGGGTCCAGGTATAACCATCGGGTGCAACGCCAGTCCAATCAAAACGCCAGATTCTGTCACTGGCAATGACGTAGAACTGGTTTTCATTGGCTTCGTTTACCTCAAAGTTGGTGCGAAACCCAACCATACCACCGGTAGTTCCAAACACGGGATTGTTGCCCACATTGGTGCTAAAACACCCGGTTTGAGTATCATCATAACTACAATTGGAGAGGGTAAGGGCGTTGGTGATGTCTACCTTACGGGAAACGTTGCCGTTTTGGCGAGAGGTATATCCGAAAATAGGCTCCGTCCTGCTGGCGTAACACCGAAAACCGTCTCCACCATCGATGCGGGTGGCAGTTCCACCAAAAGCGTTCATGTAAACTGTACCGTTGTCTTGTGTTCCGCCAATGGCTTTTAAGCCTGAAGACATGGCGCTACCGTGGTAGAATTGGGTTACTAAATAGCCACTGTTGAGTTTTTGAGTCGTATTGGCTACGGTGTTCCAATCGAAGCGGTATACACCACCGTCTGTGCCCACTAAAAACTTATCAGGGTTGTTGGGTTGGGGAGCATAGGCATGGTAATCATCATGACTGGTAGCCGATTTGGCCCAGGTGTTTCCTCCATCAAGTGAGAAATACATTTTAATGCCACCTACCACCAATTTATTAGGGTCCAAAGGATGTACACCAATTTGTAGCGTATAGCTCCCATAAGTACCCGTGTTGGGGTGGTTCACCAAAGTCCAGGTGGCACCATAGTTGGTGCTTTTATACACCGCTTGCACCTTATTATAGGTAAATACTGCATACACATTGTTTTCCTGTGTCACACAATTGGCAATGCGCGTACGGCTGGAAAACATTCCCAGGGTATTTTGGGTATAGGAACCTAAGGTACCGTTGGGCGAATAGTAAACCGAACTGCGTCCAGCGACCAAAACTGCACCATTGCTAAAAGAAATGATGTCATTAATGAAATCGTTGTCGATGTGTTTGATCCAGGAAGCACCGCCATCATCCGATACCATTAGACCTTCGCTGGTTCCTACAAACACTCGGTTGGTGAGGTTGGGGTTATTGGAACAGGCAATACTGTTGCAGGTCACAAAATCGGAGTTGGTGGTAGTTGAGGAAAGCGCAGAAAAGGAAAGCCCTCCATCCGTAGATTTCATAACACCCATTCCGTTAAGGTAGGGATTGCCGCCCCCCAGGCCATTGCCTTCGCCGGTACCGTAGTAAATCTCAGCAGTATTGGCAGGATTCTGCGCAATGCAGGAAACCGCCATGCTGGCCGCAAAATCATCAATAGCGGTCCAGGAGCCACCGGCATCGGTAGAGCGCCAAAGGCCTCCGGAAACACCACCGGCAAAATAGCGGCTGGGGTTAGAAATGTCGATGAGCAATGCGCGGGTACGGCCGCCAGTGCCAAAGGGGCCAATTTGTGTGGTAGTGCCACCGATGTTTTCGACACCGGGCTGCACGCCATACATTTCGGCAAATTCAGCTGCCAGCTGAGCATCCTGTTTCTCCCATTTCAGTGGAGAAATCCATGGGATTTTGCCTTCCCGGTTTTTCTTCATTTCATACAATTCAGCGTAGGCCTTAGGGTTTTGCTTTTGCTGAAGGGGAGCAGGTTCGGGGGTACTGGGAGAGCAAGAAAATAAGCATAAGAGTAGCATGGGACCCCACAAGAGTCCCCATTGGGAATGATTCATAAGTCTTCTGTTGTTACTGGGAAATGTGGCTTCCACAGGGGAAACCAGAACTATATCTTCCTGGGTCGCTGGAAAAGCCAACAGCAGTCAGCTGAAGCCTTTCCAAAGGGAAAAAGTAGCTAAGGTGGGCAATGCATGGTCATAGGGATGGGGATTGGTGAATGGTAAAAAAAGTGTTGCTGATCAGTACCCTACAAAGAACTTGCGTTCTCCGCCCGGTCACAACCCCCAATTGGATTATGTACGTAATTGAATTCAATTATAACATCGCCAAAATTGCCCCATAAATCACATAGGCCGATTTTTATTGAAAAAGGTGAGCGTCAGAAAATGTAACCTCTGGTCATTAGTAATTGCATTGTACAAGTACGTCTTCTTCAATTTTTACTCATGAAAAAAGAAACTATAGGACCAGCCAATTGGGATATGAAAAACGGATATAAAAGCCTCGATAAATAGGTCATTTAAGACGATCTACCAGAAGCCATCGCCAAACTATTCAGGTGAGCGTTAAAACAACATAATCCAGGATTTTAGCTCAAATCAGGAGGGCTATTCACACCACCTCCAAACCTCGTTTACCCAAAGCTTTCCTTATTCGTTCTCGCTTTTCGTTCTCGCGCTATTATTCCTCGCTCTCATGTCTCGCGCTCCGCACTGCTATTCTACAATCATCCGCTCAAAAATCACCAAGCCATCAGCTTCCACCTTCACCAGGTAAATACCAGAAGATAAGTTTTTGGCATTTATTTCACTGAGGCGACCCGCCAAACGCTGCTGGTGCACCAAAGCACCCAAGGTAGAGAAAATGGTCACTGTAGCCGATTCCGTGTTACCAAGGTCAATCTGAAACTGCCCATTGTTCGGATTCGGGAAAAGCTTCACTTTTAGTTCAGTTGGGACTGCAATGTTATCTGTGGGCGCAGTCGTATTGTCGTCAGGAACCACCGTAGCCAAGCGCAAAGAAGCTGGAGTTGTGAGCGTACAAGTAGGCCCATAAGCACTCCAAACGCCACCCACATTAGCTGCCACACGTACGTTGTAGGTGGTGGCCAAGGCCAAACCGGGCACCCAATCCAGGCGGATAAGCGGGTTGGGGGTGTTGCGCACGAAAACAGTGTTGAAGCCGCCCGCCATAAATTCGAGGCGATAGGCCGTGGCGCCCGGTACGGTGCGGTAAAACACAAACGATTGCCAGGTGGGAATGGTGCTGTTGCATTGACTGGAAACCAGGCTGGGCAGCGCACCAAAAGACGGTGTGGTCACCGAACAAGCGGTGCCATAAGGGCCCCAAACGCCATTGACTTCCACTGCCACACGCACCTGATAAGTGGTGGAATTGGCAATTCCGGTGATGAAGCTCATACGGAAAGCGGTAGAAGCCCACCCACGAGTGAATACCTGATTGAAACCGGAAGAGTTGGTGACCTCGTAGCGGTAGTCGGTCGATCCAGGCACATAATTGCTAAATAACCAGGAGCTGAGCGAACTCACCGTAACCCCACAATAGGTAGGGCCCAATTGGGTGGTGGGCGGTTGAGGAGGGGTGCTCAGAGCACAAGTCGGACCGTAGGCGGACCAAACCCCGTTGGCAAATGCCGCTACCTCTACCGTGTAGTTGGTGTTGTATTGAATGCCGGGAACCACCGCAAAGGCAAAGTGGGCAATGGCCGCACCCCGAACGTGCACGAAAGAAGTGCTGCCAGTAGTAATGCGGTAGCGGTAATCGGTAGCACCAGGAAAGGCAGTGTGAGGAATCTGATCCGAAAGTGTCGTCACCGTGGTGCCACACAAGTTGGCGCTCAATACCGGTGGACAGTTGTTCAGGTTGGTCACCGGAGTATTCGCCGTGTTGGAACAGCCGTTAGCATCCGTCACCGTTACAAAGTAGACATCCGCATTTAATCCACTGAGGTTGGCCGTTGTAGCAGTGGTGGACCACAAATAGGTGAAAGGTGCAGTCCCTCCGCTAATGGCCGAGGTAATGGTGCCGTCGTTGCCTGGGCAGGTTTCCGGCGTAGTTGTCAGATTGATGGTCAATGGTCCAGCGCCCAATACCGAGGCATTCGCAGTACCGGTGCAGCCTTGCGCGTTGCTTACCGTTACCGTGAACGTGCCAGAACTCAATCCACTGAGGGTAGCAGTGGTTGCCCCGTTGCTCCATAGATAGGTAAAGGGGCCGCTGCCACCTTGCACCGAAGTGCTCATGCTGCCGCCATTCCCGGTGCAGCCACTATTGTTGGGCGTTAGACTCACATTGAGCACCTGGGTATTGAGGTTGATGGTAAGCAAAGTATCGCAGCCACCGGGGCCAGGCAAAGTATCGGTGTAGGTGCCCGACATGCTGTAAACTGTGCCAGAAGGCGAAGTATACGCCCCACAAGTGTTGACATTCAACGTTTGGGTAGGCAAAGGTAGAATGGTAAGGTTGAGGGTAACCACCGAATCGCAGCCGTTGCTGGCGGTAAGCGTGTCTTGGTATTGGCCGGTACTGGTGTAGACCTGGTTGCTACCGGGCAGTGAAAAGCTGCCGCAAGCCGTAGCGGTGAGGGTAGACGTGAGGACAGTGCAGGGTGTAGGCAACTGAATTTTGATCAAGTACCCCGATTGGCCGCCGGTTAAGATGTCGTTGCCGTTGGGAGGATCGAAATTAATGGAATCAGCGTAGGCACCCGATTGAAAAATGCACCCAGAAAAAGGCGTGTTCCGACTAAAGGCACCGTGAAAGGACCAATCGTTGGCGGTAAAATAAGTTGCCCATTCTAATTGTCCGAGGTTGGAGAAAGAGCCAGTCCAAGGGTGCCGCCGGTTGGTGGGTGGTGCCGGAAAAACAGTGCCGTTGCTCCAAGTGGTAGGGTTAGAATACCCGCCCATTGTATAGTAATGCTCGTTTCCGTTGGCATCTCTCGCGAAACTAATGTCACTGGCAAAAGTCCCGGCAGGCAGTGGGGTAGACCAAACCAGGTTACCACTGGGGGTATATTTTTCCAAATAGTAATTGTTGGTCGGAGAGGTACAGTCGTTCACTGAATTGGTGGTACAAACGGCATCTATCCAAACGATAACCGGCTCACCGGCATCGTTCAAGGTCATGTCTACCAAACCATCGGCGTTGCATTGTCCCAGAGCCTTGTACCAATCCAGGTTGCCTGCGGTGTTCAATTTGATCCAAAAAGCTTCTCGTTCATTGCCAGGACCAGAACATACCTGACCACTAATCAAAGTCGTGGTGGCACTGGGGTCCACATCCAGGTCAAACTGAATACTACCTCCAAAATATAAGTTCCCGGCAGCGTCTACGGCCATGGTCTCGTTGAAATCAAACAGGGAAAGGTGGCCAAAGAAACGAGCATACACCAAGCTTCCTGATGTCGTGTATTTGGCCGCAAAAATGCCAAACTGGCTGGGGTGGCCCAAGGCCGTTACACCAGAACCTGGTTCGAAATCCATGCCATTGCCCAACATACGTCCCATGAGGTATACGTTACCAGCCGCATCCAGGTCGAGGTATTGCCCGTGACTGAATTGATTGACCAAAAGGGGATGGCCCCAGGCATAGCTTCCGTTAGGGTTTAACTTTACCAGGAGGCTGTTGTCTTGACTATATATGGAAGAACCAATGGAAGTAATGTTGACCACACCAGCTCCCGGGTCCATGTCAATGGTGCCATCAAATTGGCCGGTAATGTAGATGGCACCATTAATGTCTACTGCAAAGTCTTGAATGCTGAGGCTACCATAATCAAATTGAATGGCGTTGACGAAGTTGCCGTTGGTGTCCAGCTTTTGCAAATAGGAGTCAGTACCGCTGCTGCTGGGTGTTAGCACAAAACTTCCTGGTCCTGGATCCAGGTCGATGCTTTGGGTGAATTTACCCAGCGTGTAGATGAAACCGTCGGCTCCGGCTTTTAAGATTTGGGTGCGTTTTTCAAAGGATACCACTTGTGGCGTTTGGGCCAAGGCAGCAAACGATCCGGCGAAAGCCATCAAAAGAAAAAAGGCAAGAAATAGACGATAGATTTGCTTGTATAGTTGGGGCAACATAGCAAGGGGTTTTGGGGGTTAATACGTTAGAAAGACACCTCTGCAAATAAGCGTCTAATGACTTTCCAAGAGCAAAAATAGCTATTGATACGCTCTCCGCCTGGAAAACGACATTATAATTCGATTAGAGAAGGAAGAACAGAAGAGAGGCGAGAGCGGAGAACGAGAGGCGAAAGGCGAGGGGCTAAGGCGAAGAAGGTGTGTATGGCAGCATTCGCTCATGATGATTACGAAGTTCTCAAAACACCTGTCAAAGGGAAAAATGTGGCTGTTCTAATGCAATACATCCTCTAAGATGCCGATACAGTGGTGCTCCCTATTTCTTACTAACGATCCAGTAAATGGTTGAGCATTCCGAATAATTCAGCCAGCTATCTCGCCTTTTATTTGTTGTACAAGAAGTGAAGAAAACGGAGAGCGAGGAAGGTCAATCGACCCAAAAATTACTTTAGCAGCGCAGCCCTCCGTTCTCGCACTCGCACCTCGCGCTGTTTTCCGTTCTCGCTCTCCATTCTCACACTCCGCTCTGTTTAGTATCTTCGAGCCAATAACCCCAATTTTGCCCTTTAAACGTAGTTTTCCAATGTACCACAAAACCTTTTTGGCAATGTTGTTGGTGGCGCCTATGTGGCTTTCCGCACAACGATTGCCCACCCACCAAGAGCTGGACAAAGCCTTGGCCTACAGCTTGGAATACCCCGACGAATACTTCGTTTCGGAGCGTTTTACCACCACTTTCACTTACCAAAAAATGGAGGAACGTGGGAAAATGTCTAGTGTAAAAAGCATCGAAAAATCCAACCTGCGACTCATGGCCCTGGAACACCGATCAGATTACTTGCACACGGAGTTTTTCGATGATAACTCATCGGTTAAAAAAACGCAGGTTTCGATGAACAACGGTCAGGTAGTGCCCGTCACCATCAATGAATACGCTTACCGCAGCAATGGGATTTTTCACTCCGACACCCGAGTGGCGGCCTTTGAAGTGCCCTTCCGTTACGAAGGAGAGGTGCGGCAGATCGTTTGGGAAAAGCACCACCGCGACTTGCGCTACATGACCACCGTCTACTTTCAAGATGAATTCCCCATTCGCAACCGCAAGGTGATTTTCAAAATTCCGAAATACGTGGATTTGGAGATCAGGGAATTCAACTTTGAGGGCTATGCCATTACCAAAAAAGATGTCAACAATCCGAACGAATACTTTCGAACGATCACTTACCAACTGCGCGATCTACCTGCCATCATAAAAGAGTCCAATTCCCCGGGTAGTGCTCACCTGTATCCGCACTTGGTGTTGCTGCACAAATCTTACTCCGACAAAAAGGAAACGACCAAGCTATTTGCCACTACCGATGATGTTTATGCCTGGTATTCGAAACTGGTGGACGACAAGCGGGAATACCCGGAAGAGATTCGCGACCTCACCAACGAAATTGTGGGAGATACACAAGACCCATTAGAGAAAACCCGCAAAATCTACTATTGGGTGCAAGACAACATCCGCTACCTGGCCTTTGAAGCGGGCCTTGCAGGCTACCAGCCCGAATCTGCAGATGAGGTGTGTAAAAACCGCTACGGCGATTGCAAAGGCATGGCCAACCTTACCAAGCAAATGCTGGCCATTGCCGGAATAGAAGCCCACCTGGCCTGGATTGGCACCAACGACCGGCCTTATCAATATGAGATGCCATCGCTGGTGGTGGACAACCACATGATTTGTGTGGCCAATGTAGGAGGGAAGCAATACTTTCTCGATCCTACCGAAAAATACTTGCCTTTGGGCGAGATCGGGGCCCGATTGCAAGGCAAAGAAATCATGATTGAAGTAGACCCCGACAATTACCGTATTGAAAAAGTACCTACCGCCAAAGCTTTTGACAACCGCATCGAGCGCCAGTTTGATTTGCAACTGCAAAACGGCCAATTGGTAGGGAAGGGGACAGCTGCTTATTATGGCCAGGAGCGGGTAGACCTGCTCAACCGCTACCACTATGCCCCCATGCAACTGCGGGGCCGCAACATGAAACGAGAATTGGGCGAAGCTGCCGAATCGCTGCAACTCACCGAAGTACAATGGCCCAACTACACCGACCGGGAAGCCCAATTGCAATTTGGGTTTGATTTTGAAATGAAACATCGGGTGAACACCATCGGCAACCGCACTTTTGTGCGCTGGGATCCTTTAGAAGAGTTTCGGGCATACGACCTACCCGAAGATCGGGTAAATCCCCTGTGGTTTTCGAACAAGCAATACCGCACCACCGAACTCACCTTGGCCTTGCCAGCAAACCTGGAGTTGCAAAGCATTCCAGAAAACCTGGTTTATAAAACCACCGATTTTGAGTTGACCGTCACCTATACCCGAACCGAACAGCAACTAAAATGCGTCACCAAGCTGGTGGTGTATGACGGCAAGTTGGCACCCGCCAGTTTTGACGAATGGAACAAAGCCTTCCGCACCTTGCGGCAAAATGCCTACCGACAACCTTTGGTGTTTACTGCTAAATAATCCGAGCCATGACAATTGATAGAAAAACAAACCCTCACAAAAGCTGGCTCGGTGTTTTAGTCTTTGGGCTAATAATCGGCTGTTGGCCCAACCAGGCCCTCGCCAGTTTTGATGTGGAAAAACTGGAATGGAAACCCG
>ERZ1740068.12-NODE-12-length-102377-cov-26.729364_pt1 | contig 102377 bp, 81 predicted proteins | sample MGYA00581735_ERZ1740068 | MGnify/ENA primary metagenome ERZ1740068 (study PRJEB43018, sample SAMN04849740) | marine metagenome | isolation source: floating plastic debris | place: Pacific Ocean | collected 2008-08-30 | study: EMG produced TPA metagenomics...
GGCGGCTACCGACTTTGGAAGTTCGATCCCTACAGCAGCGATCCGCTACCGGGCTCACCCATTCAAAGCGGCACGTGGAGCTCGGTTCGAACTGGGCACGTACTTATTAGCTAAAGGCATTCAAGCGTCATCTGCATTTTGAGCTTTTTTTAACCATAGAAAAAGCGACTTTAGGAAATTGGCCTAAAGTCGCTTTTCGCTTTATTAGAAGATGTTTAAGGCGTATGGCACTCCTGATTAGCTCAAGCTTGCCGTCAACCTACAAAAAACTCCAGACTTGGGGCACTACTTGACCGATGCTTTTGCACCCGCGTCTTCGAGTTCTTTCTTGCCTTCTTCGGCTGCTTCTTTCGCAACAGCTTCTTTGATGACTTTGGGGGCGCTCTCGACGATCGCCTTGGCTTCCTTGAGGCCGAGACCCGTCATGCCGCGAACGACCTTAAGGATGGCGATCTTCTTGTCTGCGGGGACTTCTTCGAGAACGAGGTCGAATTCGGTTTTTTCTTCAACCGCTTCGCCGCCACCGCCGCCTTGCGGAGCCATCATCATCATGCCGCCGCCAGCAGCCGAAGCGTCAACACCGAAGGCTTCTTCGATTTGCTTGACGAGTTCGGAAGCCTCGAGCAGGCTCAGGGTTTTCAGTTCTTCTAGGATTTTGTCGGTTTTCTCAGACATGTGCTGACTCCTTAGGTGGAATGAGACGTGACGCAGCTAGATAAAATTCAACTCGCGCCACACGATAAATATCGAAAGATATCGAACGAAACGTAGAAACCGAAAGGGCTCTAGGCCGCTTCGTCTTCTTTTTCGGCCACGGCCTTGAGGGCACGAGCCAGCGAAGCCGGAACTTCGTTGATGCCTTTGGCAACTTTGGTCGGAACGGCTTTAATCGCACCGGCAATGCGGGCGTAAAGTTCGTCCTTGGTCGGCAGATCGGCCAACGCTTTTACGTTGTCCACGCTCAGCGCTTCGCCGTCGAGAACGCCACCGCAAAGTTCGGTTTTCTTCGCGTCTTTTTGGAAGGCGTTGTAGGCTTTCACCGCACCGCCGATGTTCTCTTCGCCCGCAAAGATAAAGGCAGAAGTCCCCGATAGGAGACCCGTCATCGCTTCCCAGTTGTCATCACCTTCGACGGCAATGCGCATCAGGGTATTTTTCGCGATTTTGCACTTCGCGTCTTGTTCGCGCAGTCGGCTACGCAAATCGGTAATTTCAGCAACCGTCAAGCCCTTGTAATCGATTACAAAAGCCAGCTTGGCTCCGCTCAAGTCTTCCTTGAGCTCGGCGACGATCGCCTTCTTGTCTTCTAACGTTTTGCCCAACTCGGATTCACCTCCTTAATTTCTGGGCAGCTTGCTTGCCCGTCGCAGCAATCGCAGCATGCGGGCAATCCCGGCCTCCCCCCACGAAAAAATCCCGGCAGTTTAGCTCTTCGAGCTATCTTGCCGGGATTAGAGTCGATTCAAGCACCGATGGCGATATCGCATCCCACCATCGATTTATCGAACTCACCTCGGCAGGATCTTTACGTGTAAAACACCTGCTGTCTTTAGCGGTCGTCGAGTATTAAATTTGAGACTGACTCATAAATTTCGAGCGACTTAAAGCAGAGAGCGGCGAAATCGCGCGACTCTCAAGACTGAAAACTATTTGGCCCCTCGGAGCCGGATTCTCGCCAAGCGAACTAGGCTTCGAGCGCCAAATCGCGCAGAGCGGCGACATCGACTTCGATCGAAGGTCCCATCGTCGAGGAAACGTAGACCGTACGCCAGTAGCGACCTTTCGCACCCGAGGGGCGGTTGCGGTCGATACACTCTTGCAGCGCCTTGAGGTTCGCCAGCAGGTCGTCTGCCTCGAAACTCGATTTTCCGAACAGGACATGGACGATACCGCTGCGATCGGCGCGGAATTCCAGCTTACCAGCTTTGAATTCCGAAATCGCACTCGCCAAATCGGTCGTTACCGTACCACCTTTCGGCGAAGGCATCAAGCCTTTCGGGCCGAGAACGCGGCCGAGCTTGGCGATTTTCGGCATCACGTCCGGCGTGGCGATCAGGCAGTCGAAGTCAAGCATACCGCCTTGGATTTCTTCGATTAGCTCTTCAGAACCGGCGATGTCCGCGCCCGCTTCAGTGGCTTCGGCGACCTTCTCACCGCGCGCGATCACGGCGACGCGGATTTCTTGACCCGTGCCTTTGGGTAGCGACACGGTGGTGCGGAGCTGCTGGTCGCTGTATTTTGGGTCGATTCCGAGGCGGATGTGCGCCTCAGCAGACTCATCGAACTTTGCGGTGGCGGTGTCTTTCAGCAGCGCGAGGGCTTCAGCCGGTTCGTAGGCGCGCTCTTCGACTTTCGCCATTGCCTCTTTGAGGCGGCGGGATATTTTCTTTGCCATGAGTTGTGTTGGGGTCAATAACGAGACGATCGCGCCTCTGCCCACTAAATTTTGGAAACGGTTCGGATTTTACTTCCCGAGGCGGAAAGCGCATGCGGGGGGCGACTCTAGTCGGAAACCGAGATGCCCATATTGCGCGCCGTGCCTTCGATGATGTTCATCGCAGCGTTGATGTCGTTGGCGTTGAGGTCGGGCATTTTGGTTTGCGCGATCTCTTCCAGTTGGGCGCGAGTGATCGTACCGGCTTTGACGCGGTTCGGTTCGCCCGAGCCTTTCTCGACACCAGCGGCCTTTTTAATCAAGACCGAGGCGGGCGGCGTTTTGAGGATGAAGGTGAAACTGCGATCTTCAAAGACCGAAATTTCGACCGGGACGATCGTGCCAGCCTTGTCAGCAGTTTTGGCGTTGTATTCTTTGCAGAACATCATGATATTCACGCCGTGCTGACCGAGGGCGGGGCCGATCGGCGGAGCCGGGTTTGCCTTACCTGCGGGAATCGCTAATTTAATTAGCGCAACAACTTTCTTAGCCATTGATTGAATCGAGCGATTGGGAGTCTAACTTTGCTTTTCGACCTGGTTGAATTCCAGCTCGACGGGGGTGTCCCGACCGAAAATCGAAAGAAGCGCTTTGAGCTTACTGCGTTCGGAGCTAACTTCGATCACTTCGCCTTCAAAATCCTTAAACGGCCCCGAAAGAACGAGAATTTTGTTGCCGACTTCCATGTCGATTTTGACAGTCGGCTCTTGCTCTTCGGCTTGCTTAAAGATGCGATCGACCTCAGCGCGGCTGAGGGGAAGGGGCTTGACGTGACCGCGCCCGCGACCGTAAGGCAGCTTTTGCTCCGAACCGACGAAGTTGATGACGTTTGGCGTGTTTTTAATCACCTGCCACACTTCGTCGTCGAGCGCCATGCGGATGAGGACGTAGCCGGGGAAGACCTTCTCTTCGACGTTCTGCCGAGAATTATCCTTGCGGATTTTGACGGCGGGGGTCGTCGGGATGGCGATTTCGACGAGGCGATCGGCAACGCCCAGGGTATCTTTGCGCTGATCGATATTGACTTTGACGCGTTTCTCACAGCCCGACGCGACCTGCACGGCGTACCAGCGCGGTCGCATCTTCGGCGTCACAACGGCGTCGGCGGCATCAGCGGCCTCGCCAGTTTCGCCCGCTTCCCAGGGCAATTCTCGATCGGGTTCAGGAGAATGAATCATCCAAATATCTGCTGTGCAGCCCAGCTAAACAGGTTGTCGATGAGATAAATGGTGGTCGCCAGTAGCACGACCATCAGCAGAACGGCTGCTGACTCACTAATGACTTGCTGTCGGGAAGGCCAAACGACTTTGGTGAGTTCTTCCTTCGTATCCTGCAAAAATTCGTTGGGCGAAAAGCCTTGTTCGGATTCTTGCGTCTCTACTGCTTTCTTTTTCGGCACGATCGCTTTCCTCGCAGCTCGTATAGATAGAGTTTGCGGAGATAGAGTACGGGCGTGGGCAGCAAAGCTCGCCGACAGTGTCGCGACGGACAGCACTCGATCTACGATTTCAGACAACTGAAGACCCGAAAGGCAAACGCGCTAGTCGTGCACACTTTCGGGTCTCAGCCGTACTTATGAAGTTTGGTTCAACGCGCCCTGAAGGACTCGAACCCTCGACATCCGGTTTTGGAGACCGACGTTCTACCAACTGAACTAAGGACGCATAGTGCCCTCTGCAACGCTTTGCTGCAATCTAGACGCTGAACTCAAACCTCAGGAAGTGTATCACGCTTCGTGTAACTTTACCTGACGATTTCGCCGAAGTCCGTCAGCACGCTACGGGTGGAAGGTCGGGATCGACCGAGCGCTGCAAAACGGGCGAGCGCTGCCGGTGCGGGCGGGGTACAAAGCCGGGTCGGCGCTGCTAGCCGCGCTAGATCGAACGATCGAAACGCTGCTTGAGGCGGGTGGCTTTACCGACGCGATCGCGCAGGTAGAAGAGCTTGGCGCGGCGGGCTTTACCGCGACGCAGCACTTTAATGTACTCGACGCGGGGCGAGTGGAGCAGGAAGACGCGCTCGACACCAACGCCTTGGAAAATTCGGCGGACGGTGATGGTTTCGTTGATGCCGCCATTGCGCATGGCGATCACCGTTCCTTCGTAGGGCTGGGTACGCTCTTTGCCACCTTCTTGAATGATGACGCCGACGCGAACCGTGTCACCGACGTAAATGTCGGGCAGGTCCGACTTTAAATATTCCGCTTCGATCGAGCGGAGCAGCTCTTGACCTTTCATGAGTACGACTTTATGTTGCAGCGCTCAATCGTATCTCGAATCTCTGATGTTTGTCTATACACGACCGGCTCGAGTTTGCGGACTCGGGGTTGACGGACTTCTAGAGTTTGCGGACTCAATAGAATTCGCTGTTGCCTTGCAGGCGATAGAGCCGCGAGTACGTGCCGCCGCGATCGAGCAGGTCGTGATGGTTGCCGACTTCGACGATGCGGCCTTGGTCGAGGACGACGATGCGATCGGCTTCGCGGATGGTGCTGAGGCGGTGGGCGATCGCGATCGTCGTCCGCGTTCCCAGGATCTCGCGCATCGCTCGCTGGATTGCCAGCTCGGACTCGGAGTCGAGGCTAGAGGTGGCTTCATCGAAAATCAGCACGTCGGGGTTCACTAACAAAGCGCGGGCGATGCCGAGCCGCTGTCGCTGCCCGCCGGAGAGCCGCAGACCCCGCTCGCCAACGACGGTTTGCAGGCCGTCGGGCAGGGTATCGAGAAACTCGTCTACGCAGGCGATCGCGCAGGCGCGGGCGATCTCGGCCTCGGTGGCGGTGGGGTTGCCGTAGCGCAGGTTCGAGAGCAGCGTGCCGTTGAATACATCGACTTCCTGGTGGACGATCGCGAGGCGACGACGGTAAGCGGCGATGTCGAGATCGCGGAGATCGCGCCCGTCGATTTCGATCGCGCCCGCCGTCGGGTCGAAGTAGCGAAACAGCAGTTTGACCAGCGTGGATTTACCCGAGCCGGAGTGGCCGACTAGCGCCAGGGTCTCGCGTGGCCTAACGAGCAGGTCGAAGTCTTGCAGAACGAGGCGATCGGGGTCGTAGCCGAAGTCCACATCGCGGAAGCGAATTTCGCCGTCGAAGCGGGGGCCGTCAGCAGCAGTGGGAACGGCAGGTGCGTCGAGGGCGATCGCGTCGCGATCGAGGCCGCCGGGGGTTTCGAGAAACTCGTGGAAGCGTTCGATCGAGGCGTAGCGGCGCGCGGTGACTTCAGCAATAACGCTCATCGGTTCGAGTTCCGCGTAGCCCATATTGGCGATCGTCATCAACGTCACGAAATAGCCGGGGGAAATCTGGCCGGTAGCCGCCGCCCACACTGCGATCGCCAAAATGCCGAAATAAGAAGTTTGGATCAGCGCGCGAAGCTGAGTCGTCAGCATCGTGTAGTCGAAGTGGATGCGGTTGACAAACGAAAACGACTCGCGCGCGAGCCGCCGCCGCTGCCGCTCGTACTCGCGCTGCTCGGTGGCGAAGGCTTTGACGGTCTTGATGTTGGTGATCAGCTCCGAGGTGAGGCTGTCGGTATTCTCGCGGTAGCTGTCGATTTTCTGCTCGCGCCGAATTATCGTTTTGAGCTTTAGCAGCGACATGGCCATCGCCGCGACGAACGAAATCGCAAACGGTACGGCCACCCGCCAGTCGATCGCCAGCATCACAGCGAAAATCCCGGCAACGCGCAGCAGCTTCGGCACGAGCTGTCCGATAATTTCCGGGTATGTCCACAGGTGGCTCTCGAGACCACGCGCGATGCGGCTGGCGATGCGGCCTGGGTTGTTGCTGTCGTAGAACTCTAGGGGCAACGTCAGGATTTTGGCGATCGCGTCGCCGTGACGATCGCCCCGCGCCTTGAGCGGAATCGCCCAGTAAAACCAGGTGCTAATCCAAGGCTGGAGCGGCGCGCGCACGACCGAAATCAAAAAAATCGCGCCCATCAGAACACCGAGTGACAAGCCGCGACTGGAGTCGAGATCGAAGGTTCGGCTAATGGACGCGATCGCCGCGCCGGTCAGGCGATCGACCGGTTGACCCGACAGCACGTTGAGGAGCTGACCGGTTGCATAGGGCACGAGCAGATCGACGATCTCAAAAGCACTGTGGGCAGTGGCAGTCGCGACCGCGACCGGCCAGTGGGGCGAAAAGTAGCGTCGGAGACGGCGGAGATTGAGGGGAATAGACACGGTTCGCTCGAGTGCATATGCACTGAAGTATGAACGAATCGGCCCGAGATCGCGACCTGCCGCCGCTCGCGAATCGATCGTACTCGAGCAAACCGCGCTCGGGCCTCCCGAGCCGGAACCGACAGCCTACTGCCCGCAGCTCTCGCAGCGACCGTGTACCGTCACCTCGTAGCGCTCGACCTGCAAGCCCGGGCGCAACCTTCCCACACTCACGTGAATCTCGTCCCAGGCAATATCTTCGATCGTGCCGCATGCCTCGCAGCGAAAGTGGTGATGTGGCGCGACGTTGGCATCGTAGCGGCGGATACCTTCTTCAAGCAGCACTTCGCGCACCAACCCTACCTCGCGGAGCGCTTGCAGCGAACTGTACACCGTTGCCTGCGAAGACGTGGGCGCGTCGCGGTTGAGGTCGTCCAAAATCTGCTCGGCGGTCGGGTGGTCGGTGCGATCGAGCAGGTTGGCGTAAACGGCAAATCTTTGGGGCGTGACGCGCAGCTTCCTGCCCTTCAGGGCGCGGACGATTTGCTGAGTGTCTCTTGGCATGGGTGATGGGCTCCGAAATATATGGGCAGCACGGCAGGGAACGGCGACCCCATGACAACGGCGATGTCCAGCCCCGAGACCGGTACGTGCTGCAAACTGCTACCGCGACCTAACCAGCCTGCCGTTGCACTCTGTCGTAAAAACGCACCTTGACTTTTACCTACAGCAATACAAGGTAGCGCAACCGCAGATGGCGATCGCCAAACTTAACGATTTCTCAATCAAGCATCATTTTTTAACTTGACTTGTTCTTAAGTTGGAATTATTCTAACATAAGAACGGAAGAGATACGAGCCGCACGTTCCCGTTGGGGTGCGGCTCGATCGCGACCTAGATAGAGTTTTCGACTGAATTCAAGAGCTAAATAGAGGTAACTATGAGCTGCCAAACACATGTGGTTCCCGACGTCGTCTTCAAGACCCGCGTCCGTGACGAATCCGTCGAAGGCCCTAACCCCTACCGCTGGCAAGACAAAACCACCGCAGAAATCTTCGGCGGTAAGAAAGTCGTCGTGTTCTCGCTCCCCGGCGCGTTCACCCCGACCTGCTCGTCGAACCACCTGCCGCGCTACGAAGAACTGTTCGAGTCCTTCAAGGCTCAAGGCGTTGACGAAATCATCTGCGTCTCGGTGAACGATGCGTTCGTAATGTTCCAGTGGGGCAAGCAAATCGGCGCGAAAAACGTGTCGCTGCTGCCCGACGGCAACGGTGAATTCACCCGCAAGATGGGCATGCTGGTCGCCAAAGACAACCTCGGCTTCGGCATGCGTTCCTGGCGCTACTCGATGCTGGTCGATGACGGCAACATCGAGAAGCTGTTCGCCGAACCTGGCTTTGCAGACAACTACGGCGACGACCCGTTTGAAGTCTCCGATGCAGACACCATGCTCGCTTACTTGAAAGGCGAAGAGGCCACCGGTGTTTCCGCTCCGGTTCGCGAGTTCGTCGGCTAAACGCAGCGCAGGTTAGGTAATTGCGTTGGGTATGACGGTTTGCGGCGATCGCCTCTAACCGCCACCCGAACGCAATACAGTGGAGGCAAAGGGGAAGCTCGTAACTCTTCTTTGCCTCTTCTCGTCTCCAGGCGCTCCGGGCTACCCGGGCCGGTATCGCTCGCACAGTTCCCCACACTTCTGCACATCATGAACGCAATCGACGCAATCTACAGCCGCCGCTCGGTCAAGCATTTCGATCCCGAACACGCCATGAGCGCTGAAGACGAGCGCAAGCTGTTCGAGACGACAATCCAAGCACCGTCGAGCTTCAATATTCAACACTGGCGCTTCCTCGTGCTGCGCGACTCGGAACTGCGCGCCAAGATTCGCAAAGAGTTCGGCAACGATCAGGCGCAGATGACCGACGCCTCGCTGCTGGTGCTGTTCTGTGGCGACGTGAAAGCCTGGGAGAAAAGCCCGGAGCGCTACTGGGCGAATGCCCCCAAAGAAGTCTCCGACCTGCTGGTGGGCTGGATGTGGCCGTTTCACGCAGGCCGCGAGTGGCTCCAGCGCGATGAAGCGCAGCGCTCGATCGGCATCGCCATGCAAACGATGATGGTGGCGGCGCAGGAGCTGGGCTACGATTCGTGCCCGATGATCGGCTTCGACATCGAGAAGGTCGCCGAGCTGGTGAAGCTACCGGAAGACTACGCGATCGGCCCGATGGTGGCGATCGGCAAAGCCACCCAGCCCGCACGAACGAAGGGCGGCCAGATTCCGCTAGAGGAACTGGTATTCGAGAACACTTTCTAGGGCGCGATCGCAGCCGTTCGCAACCATTCAACCGGTCAAGTTTTCAGTCACTTTTGACGTTCATTTCGTGGGGTTACGATGAAACTATCGAGCAAGAATCTAGAAGCTCGCCTGGATACGGTCTACGACGCGATCGTCGTCGGTGGCGGGATGGGCGGCTTGTCGGCAGCTATCTACCTGGCGCGCTACGGCCTCAAGTGCCTGATCGTCGAGAAGGGCAAAGGGCGATCGATGTGGATGCAGGATCTGCGTAACTACGTCGGTCTCGACCCCGAGACTTCCGGCATCGAGATCCTCAAGCAAAGTACGAAGGACGCGATCGACTGGGGAGCCGACCACCTGCGCGGCTTCGTAGAAGACGTGACCGACGAGGGCGACACCTTCGCCGTAAAAGTCAAAGTCGGCAAGAAAGACGAGGAAGGCACGACCTTCCGCAGCAAGTACCTCATCGCCGCCTCCGGTGTCATCGACAAGCTGCCCGAAACCGACAATATGCAGAACGTCTACGACTACGCGGGCTACACGCTCCACGTCTGCATGATCTGCGACGGCTTCGATATGTGGGACCAGAAGGCCGTCGTGATCGCCGGAACCGAGGGCCAAATCAACGCGGCTTTCGTCCTCAACTGGTTCACCCCGTACATCACAGTGCTGACCCACGGCCTCTGCGAGGTGGGCGACGAAATGCGCCAGAAGCTGGCCGACCACGGCTACCCGCTCTACGAGTCGCCGATCGTCAAGTTCCACGGCGAGAAGCACAAAATGAGCGGCGTCGAGCTAGCCGACGGCACGGTCGTCGAAGCCACCACTGGCCTCATCAATATGGGCTCGATTTACCACAATCAGTACCTCAAAAATATCGAAGGTCTGGAGTGGAACGGCGAGAACCTGGTAACGAACGATATGGCGAAGACGACCCACGATCGTATCTTTGCCCTCGGCGACCTCAAACAAGGTCTCAACCAGGTGTCGGTAGCGGTCGCTGACGGAACCAAAGCCGCAACGCAAATCTGGCGCAATATCCGTCGGGCGAGCGAGCCGCGCAAGTGGGATGAGAACATCAAAGAGACAGCTTCGGTGTAGGCTCCCGATTTCTCATGTCAGAAGCGGCCAGTTGAAGGCTGAGCGGAGTCGTTCGCGAAGCGTCGGCTCGCCGATAGCCTGGGTGAAATCGCGAAAAGTGGCCGCACTATCTGCTTCGCAGAGGCTACGCCAACGACTACGCTCAGTGCTCGAATATCGCTTTTAGGTCATCGAAAATTAGTATGCGTTTGCCCTGAAGAGGGAGGCGATTGTGTCATGCGATCGTCTCCCTCTTTGCATTGATGATGGTTTGGGATGCAAAAATCCCTCTCGGTCAATGAGAAGTCCGACTTTCTGGAGAAGTCGTACTTCTGAGGTAAGGAGCTAGATCTCGATGAAGTGGTAGACGATCGCACCCGTCCGCATATCGTTAGTCATCTCCACGTACTCCGACTGGGCTAGCTCGCGCAGTAGCTTCTCCGCTTCGTCAAAGCCGAGCTGTGTTTCGAGTACCGCCTGCGTCACCGATAGCATGCCGTCATGGCGCTGGGCCGACTGGATGAGCGCCACGATCTTTTCATCCTTCGTGCGCGTGTCTTGGGGCGCGTTGAGCACGGTGCTCGTCTGTGCTGCGCCGGTCGCATCTGGGCTAGCGCCAAGCTTGCGGCGTAACCGCAGCTCGTACTGATCGACGATGCCGCGCATAAAGAAAATGTCGAGGATTTGCCCGCATCCAAACAGCCCCAGGGTCAGGAACCACAACACACCCGTCAAGTATTTGCCGTTATAGAGGCGGTGGATTCCAGAAAAGCCGAAAAACGCCAGGGCGCAGAGGAGATAGGAGTTTCGCAGACGGTTGTCGTTGCCGAGTTCGGCTTCGAGCTGCGCCTTCACGGTCGGGCTGAGAGAAGACATGGAATTCGTGTTGAGTGCGATGGAGGACGAGCGGTATTGGCGATCGGGGCAGAACGACACGCTCGCGATCGCGACCTACAGGAACCAGCCGTACGAGTGCAGTCCCTTACCCAAGAGGTTGACTCCAAGGTAACAAACCCAAACGACGGCCAGTCCGGCAGTCGCCAGGATCGCAGGGCGGCGTCCCTGCCAACCGCGCGTGATGCGAGCGTGAAGATAGGCAGCGAATACCAGCCAGGTAATCAGCGCCCAAGTTTCCTTCGGATCCCAGCTCCAGTACGTGCCCCAGGCTTCGTTCGCCCAGACCGCTCCGGAGATAATGCCGATCGTCAGTAGCGGAAACCCGAGGCCGATGATGCGGTAGCTGATGTTGTCGAGGGTATCGGCGAGGCTGAGGCGTTGGGGCGAGAGCAGCGTTTCGGTGGTGGTGCGATCGAGAACGGCAGTACCGCCGCCGTTGACCGCTGCCGAACTCGCTGAAGTCGCAGTGTCGCGAACGGTTTCGCCAGCGCGCTTGAGGGTGTAAGCCCGGAAGCTGCCCGTCCCGACCGAGCTGCCGCGCAGTTCGATATTTTGGCCGCGCGTGACGACCAAGAAAGCGATCGCCAGCAGCGAGCCGACCATCAGCGTCGCGTAGCTGAGCATCATGACGCTGACGTGCATCATCAGCCAGTTGGATTGCAGCGCCGGAACCAACGGCTCGGCAGTTTGCATGTCGGCAGGAAGAGTCAGCGTTGCGAAGGCTGCGGTTCCCATCGCGAGCGTTGCGGTGAACGCGCCCACCAGGCGGCTGCGGCTCATATTCTCCGCAATCAGGTGAATGGCGGTGATCCCCCAGGTGAGGAAAAAGAGCGATTCGTAGAGGTTGCTAATCGGGAAGTAGCCCGCGTCGAGCCAGCGCGCTCCCAGTAGTGTTGCGATGCAGAGGTTCGCGGCGGCCATCCCAGCCGTACCAAGACTGGGCAGGGCGGCGAGCTGCGGGAAAGCAGCCCCCACCCAATACACCAACATCGACACGAACAAAACGAGGAAAGCGATGTTGTCTAAGCTGTTCTGGAGCGAGACTAAATCCATGACGCGTAAACTGCGGTTTTTATAGCGATCGGGCCGAAGCAGAGCAGTTCCGGTGGCCGCTCGCGTCGGGGTCTACTATTGTCGATCGTTTTGCTCCGCCTTGCGAGCTTTTGCCCGCTGGCTGTAACAGCAGTTTGTGAAACGACACGCGTGCGGGTCGATGAGGGCCGCCGTGCCGGTGACGACGGGTGGCGACGAGTGACTACGGCTCGCCTTCGGTGCTGCCTGCCGACGAGCCGATCGGGGCCGCAAAACGCTCCTCAAAGCTCATGCGCTGTTCGGCGCTGTGGAGGAAGTAGCCGCTGACCATCGCCGAAGCCAACAGGCGACCGAGGCTCTCGCGGCTGGTGGTCACGGCAACGTCAAACTGCCCGGAGGGCAGGCCGCCTAGCATTCCGGCGATGTTGCTCTCCATCAGCTGCACGGCTTCGGGCGAAGGTTTCGACAGGCGCTCGGTGATGTCCGAGTCGAGCTGGCTGACGTATTTCATCAGCGCGTTGGCTTGCAGCGACAGGCGATCGGGGAAGGAGGCGCGGTTATCCATCATATTCTCGCGGTAAATTCTGTCGGCGATATCTAGAAGCGGCACGTGCCGCCTCTGAGCCGATAAATACAATCTACCGAGAACCCTCAGACCCGTTTAGGGGTGAAACCGAACTAAATGGGAGCGGATGTTTGGGTGCGGAAATCCGGAAACAGACGGAGGAGGGCGGCATCCGGAATTTCCGATATTGCTCGATCCACAAAGCTTTCAGCGATCTCACCTAGTAGTCCACCACCGCAATTTTGATAGCCTCACCGCTTGACTGCCAGACGGCTCGCAGAAGCAGGACGAGTAAAAACGGCCTATCAGAATCAGAGAGGTGGACTACTAGCGCTTCATGTTGCGCTTGAGCTGCTCGAGTTCTTCGTCTGTTTCCCAGGACTGGAACGCCTGCTCGAGGGGGTCGCTGGCTTTGTCGCGGCTCGTATCGCTCGCGTTCCAGTTGTTGCCGCTATCGGAAAAGCGGCTCGCCACCTCGTCAAACGCCTGTTCGCCAGGGGTCTTTGGCTGGGCGCGCTGCTGCTCGGCGATTTCGGCAGCTTTGACCTTCAGGGCTTTTCTGCGCTCTCGAATTTCGTCTCGGAGCTTTTGGGTCTGCTCGATCTTGTCACTGGCGGCTTTGCGTTGCGCCCAGAGCTGGTTCCCTTCGCGGAGGAGTGCGGCCTCGCGCTCGGCAGCAGCATTGGCCAGATCGGCGCGACCGGCTTGGCGAGCTTTGGCGGCGCGGGCGTGCCAGCTTTGAATCGTCTCGGCGGTTTGCAAGATTTTGGCTTCGAGCTGCTTCTCTTTCAGCTCGAATTCGCCGATCAGCTTGGCCGTGTCATTTTCCTGGTCGCGCAGCTCGTCCTCGAGAACCTGCAGCTCCAAGTGCGGGTTGTTTTGCAAAAACTCGTCGAGCCGGTCTTCGAGGAATTTGCTGAAGTCGCCGAACAAGCTCATGGGTTTCGCCTCGGATGGGGGAATGCGGTGGAGTTACCCCCTCCAGCTTAGCGACTCAGTGTGGCAAACTCCGATCGCGTGTCTAGCGATCGAAGACTCTAGAACTCTTCGCCGACCGACAGGCTCTGAGTCTGGCCGTTGCGCTCGATCGTGGCGCTGTCATCGACCACATCCACCACGACCCAGCCGCTGTCGCCGACGCTTTCACCGACGTTAATCCAGCTTGCCGAACCGTTCACCTCGAAGAGCGCTGCCGGACGACCGCCATCGCCGCGATCGAGCGTACCGACCAGCGAATACGCCGCCGCAACGGGAGCGGGCTCGGGTGCGGGCGCGCTGGAGACACCGGACGAGCTCGAAGCGCTGGCGGGCGGAGCCGGGGGCGGCGCGACGACGACCGGAGCCGGAACGCGCAGGGCGGGTAGGCTGCCGCTGCTGCTCGGGGTGGGATTGGCGCGGGCGCTGCTGCTGTCGTCGCTGCTACCGCTGTTGGCGCTGGCGGCGGGCTGGTCGGGCAGCGGTAGAGGCCGTGACGAAACGCGCTCTAGGGCTCCGGCGATCCGGTTGAGCGATCGCAGCATGGTCTCCGACGAGGCCGGATCGACAGGAATCGAAAGCGTTGCGGTCTGCCCGGCCACCTGGGGCAGCGTATCGCCGATCACCGAATTATCTTCGTCGCTGGGGATGCGGCCTTCGATGCGATCGAGCGATCGGGTGATGTAGTCGGAAAATTCGCGACCGCGCGCCAGTTCCGGATCGAGTTCGACAGTGTCGGCGTCGGCTTCTGCGGTTGCCGCTGTCGGGGCGTTCGCGTCGGGGGTATCGGCGGTATTGGCGTCGGCTTCCGTGCTGGCTTGCCCGCCAATCTCTAGGTTGCCCCGCTGAATCTGCCAGAGCAGCAGCGCCGCCAGTGCTGAGGCGGCAAACAGCGCGATCAAGAAGCGATCGAACCACATCAACGCCCGATCGCGCTTCGGCTTCTCCGGGTCGGCGGGCGCGCCCGGCGTCGAGATGACCGGCTGCATGACGATCGGCGGAATCTGGATCGGCTGCAGCGAGACCGGCGCTTCCGGCGCGTTAACCGGAGTGTCGATCGGCAGCTCTGCCAGGTCGAGCCCGCGATCGACATCCTCGAAGACCTCATCCATCAGCTTGTCAGCATAGGCATCGACCGCCCACGGTTGCGGAGCGGGGGGCACATCGACGGCTTGGACTTGCGATTGGTTGCGATCGGACATGGTGTTTCGAGGAAAAGGGGCGGTAGACAGTAACGTCCTTGAGTCATTCATCGCCACGATAGCCCATCAATGGCGAGGCGTTTCGGCTGTGATGCAGCTCGCAACAAATTATAGATTCATTTATTCGGGTTCGCCGCTCGGAATCGCGCGAAGTCGCAGGCGAGAGCGGGTAAGCTAAGCACGCCTGCGATGCTGCCGTTCTGTCGATCTATGAGTTCCCCCAACCGCGACGCCCAAAACGATTCCCCCAAAGATTGCTTCGCCCGCGCGGCGCTCAATGAGATTCCCCGCATTCTGACGCTGCTCGATCGCAACCCCCATAGCCCCACCTACGGCTGCTTCGATCGCAACTTCTGGCACTACAAAATCGTGGACTTCCCCAGCGGCATGTCCCAGGAGTTCGTCTGGCCGCTGGCATTGGCCTACAGCCTCGACATCCCTAACAACCCCTACTACCAGCAGGCGGCGATTCGCAATTGGGTCGCGGCAGGCATCCTATTTGCAGCGCGCAGCGCCCACGGCGATGCCTCCTGCGATGACTATTTCCCCTTTGAGAAAGCGGGCGGCGCGGCGGCGTTTTCGCTGCTGGCCTGCGTGGAAAGCTACATGCTGCTCGACCTCGACGATGCCGAAATGCGGGTTTTCTTCGAGCGTCGCGCCGACTGGCTCGCCAACCACCACGAGAGCGGCCAGCTCACCAACCACCAGGCGTTAATCGTGCTCTGCCTGGAACTGATCGCACGACTGGCGAAAACCTCTAAGTGGGCGCGCGCCCAGGCAACCCGGCTCGATCGCGTCTTCGCATGGCAAAACGAAGAGGGCTGGTTTGCGGAATACGAAGGCTGCGATCCGGGCTACCACTCGCTGACGATTTGGTGCTTGGCGCAGCTGGTAGAGCTGGACGCGACCGATGACGAGCGCCTGCGTCCGGCCTTGACTCGCGCGATCGAGCTGGCGCGCAATTTCATCCACCCCGACGGAACCTACGGCGGCGAGTACGGCAGCCGCAACACCTACAACTTTTTCCCCCACGGCTTCGAGCTGGCGGGGCGCTGGATGCCGACGGCGCTAGAGGTTAACGATCGCTTTGCCACCGGTCTCGCCAACGGCCTCGGCCCCTGCTACAGCGACGACCACATCATCGGCCACCACACCTGGAACTATCTGCTCACCTGGCAGGATTTCGTCGGCGATCGCCACAGTCCCGACGATCGTCCCATAGAAGACTCCACCGCCCGCCCGATCGGCCGCGTCCATCTACCAAACGCGGGTCTGCTAGTCGATCGCCGCGCCACCATTCCCGACCTGCCCGACGCTGGCGGCAACGCCGAAGCCTCGCCCCACGCTCCTGGCAAAGCGAATGTCGAACTCTACGTCGCGCTGAATAAAGGCGGCACGTTCAAGTTATTTCGCGACGGCGAGCTGCTAGTGTCCGACACGCAAATTTCGCTGCTCGTGGAAGACGGCGGCAAGCTGCGGAATGCTGTCGGCCACCTCGTCGATACCTACGAGACAGAAGTGAGCGATCGAGAAATTACGATTCGCGGTCGCCTCGGCTGGGCGAAGCAAACCCAGATGACGCCGCTGAAGCTGATGCTGCTACGCGCCGTGATGCTCACCGGCGGGCGTTTCTTCCCCAACCTGATTCGCAAGATTTTGCAGAAGATCCTGATCGTTGGCAAAGACACCACGCCCTATACCTTCGTACGCCGCTTCCGCTGGGACAACTATTATTGGACGGTGGAAGATACGCTCTCGGCTCCCACCTGGAGAAACGTACGATCGGCGGATATCGGCGGCGATCGCACTTCGATTTACGTCGTCATGAGCCGCACCTTCCAGCGCCACCAGCTCGAGCCCGCCTTCGACCTGACCGAAATCCTCCACCAGCTAGCCGACGGTCAGCCATTGGAAGTAACGCGCCGCTTCGATAAATCCTTCACTCGCTAGCGGCAGCACCCGTACGAAACGCCTGCACACCAGGCATTGACATAAAGCAAAACCCCTCACGCCCGAGGTCGAGCGCGAGGGGTCTGGTGGCCGGGAACCGATTCAAGCGGCTGGCCGCAGCATTTCAAGAACTCGTCTTGCGTGCCGTAACGCGACCCATCAGGGACAGCAGCACGCGGACGAGCATCAAGTAGCCGGTCACGAGGAGAACGATCGCGATTGGAACACTGAGCGGATTGATGGTCATGGCAACACGGGGTGGGAGGAGACGCGAACGAGCAATGCCAAGATTGCCGAAACTCCCGACCTGAAGCATTCAGGCCGACAGGGGCGTACAGCAAATTAGACCGATGCTGTTGGCGAAACAGCAGCGATCGACGCTGAATCGACTTCTGGAACCACCGGCGAAGCGGCTTCAGACAAGTCAGATTTGCCCAATGGCTATGTATGCCGATCGAGCCGCAAGTCGAAAACGAACGTCAACCACTTGCCGCAGTCATCGGCTAAGAGCCTCGGCCCGCGATCGCAACGATGCAGGCCGCCAAGGCTGAAAAATCGATCTCCGAAGGTGTCAATTCAGTCGTGCAGCGCGCCTTCACAGCCACAATCGCGAACGGGCCGCAATGCAGCAGGCAAGCATCCATTTCGGAATGAGAGCCAGCAGAGATGCTCTCAACGACACCCTCACGCCCATCGCTGGCGAGGCGACGAGCAGTACTGGGGAGCTATTACAATCTTCGATCTAAATCTAGCATGCTCGATCCAGGAATGTCTCGTCATTTTTAAGTTTTTTCGATCGCAATCGACGGGTCGCTGCAGGACGAGAAAAATAACGGCCGATCGCAAAAGTACACGTCTTTCAAGCCTCCGAAAGCCTCCACAAATCCCGGACTGACGGCGCAGATTTCGTACGGGAATCAAACGGGGATCGTAAGCGTTAAATGGTTTCTCCGGAACGGTTTGAGAGCTTTTTTGATGATATCCTCCGCATCAAAGCCCCATTTACGGCATGCCAATTTTCGCCTGCGCAGCTTAGTAAAAATACTGAGATAAATCGAGCACGTATATTACAAGAGCGTGCTTCTGACAAAGGAGGATATGTTCTTTGTTTTTGGGTTGGTGTTAAGAGTTTATTAAAAACTTCAGGCGCGTGGTTGTGCTTTCAGGATCGAAGTGCAAATTCACCTCGCTTCGACAACTGGAGAATGCCTCGGGTGAGTCGCGTCGAATGCGACAATCGGGGGTCAGCGGGCTGGCGATGAACTGTTAGTAGAGCATCTGAACTTCGCGCCGATCTTTTTCGGGAAGATTCGATATATTGAGTAGAGTTTGTCGCTCTTTATTCAGTTCGCCCTACACGCCTATGTTGCTTGGGAGTAATTACCCCTCGTCTTCTCTGAGCGATCGCACGCTTGAAACGGTTCTGCGGGAGCGACGCCAGCGACTGGCTCGCGAAATTGATTGTTCCGTCGTGCTTTGGGCGGGGCGCGGTAAATCGCGCAATTTCCCCGCAAATCGCTACCCGTTCCGTGCAAGCAGTCATTTTCTGTATCTTGCGGGCTTGCAGCTTGAAAACGCTGCGATCCGCCTCCACGACGGACAGCTCGAGCTGTTCTACGACGACCCGAGTCCGAGCAGCATTCTCTGGCACGGCGAGACGCCCAGCCGTACGGAGATCGCCCGGACGATCGGGGCAGACGCGGCCTTTCCGCTGGCGGAGCTGCCGTCGCGGGCGGGCGGCGCAGCGACGATCGCCGTCCAGAACGACGAAGTCCGCCAGCAGCAGGCCAGCATATTAGAGCGCTCCCTTTCTCCCCTCGACGATCTGAGCGGCATCGACCGACAGCTCGTTCGGGCGATCGTCAAGTTACGATCGCAGCATGACGCCGGAGCCCTGGCCGAGCTGCGCCAGGCCGCCGCCGTCAGCATCGAAGCTCATAAGGCTGGGATGGCGACCACCTCTACAGCCAACCGCGAGGCACAGGTACGCGGTGCAATGGAAGGCGTCATCATCGGCTACAACATGGCTTGCGCTTACAACAGCATCGTTACGGTCAGCGGCGACGTGCTGCACAACGAGCGCTACGACGGCGCGCTGAACGCGGGAGACCTGCTGCTGGCTGACGTCGGCGCGGAGACGCCGGGGGGTTGGGCGGCGGACATTACGCGCACCTGGCCGGTGAGCGGCACGTTCTCCAGCACGCAGCGCGATATCTATGAAATCGTGCTGGCGGCGCACGATCGCGCGATCGCCGCTGTCGCACCGGGAGTGGAATACCGGACGCTGCACCTCATGGCCTGCGAGACGATCGCCGCCGGACTCGTCGATCTCGGCATTCTGCGCGGTGACCCACAATCGCTGGTCGAGCGCGACGCCCACGCGCTGTTTTTCCCCCACGGCCTCGGACACCTGCTGGGTCTGGACGTGCACGATATGGAAGATCTGGGCGACTATGCCGGTTACGCGAAAAGTCGCGCCCGCAGCCAGCGCTTCGGCCTGGGCTATCTACGGCTGCATCGGCCCCTCGAGGCGAATATGCTCGTGACGATCGAACCGGGGTTCTATCAGGTGGACGCAATTCTCAACGACCCGCAGCGCCGCGAAGCCTACGGTGACTGTGTGGACTGGGAGCGACTGGCACAGTTTGCCGATGTACGCGGAATCCGTATCGAAGACGACGTGCTGGTGACGAATGAAGGCGCGGAGGTGCTGACGGCGAGTTTGCCGACGCAGGCCGAAGCGATCGAGGCACTGGTTGGCGATTCGCCTTAATAAACAAGTGCGTCGAGAAACCGGCGCTTCTCGCAAAAACAGAGAAGTCCGACCCTTTGGAAAGGCCGGACTTCTAAAACTCGCGAATTTTTTACGAAGCGGAGCCTAAAGCTGCTCTTGCAGGGCCTCGACGGCACGAGCGTACTGTGGATCTTGCAGCGTCCCGATTGCGGTGCGATCGTCGCGCAGCGCCTCGCGCTGCTCTTCGGTGAGTTCGACGACGATATCCGGTGGGATGCCCTCTTTGTTGATATCGCGGTTGTCTGGCGTGAAGTACTTGGCGATCGTCACGGCCAAGCCGGAACCCTGACCGACGCCGCGCACCGACTGCACTAGCCCCTTTCCGAAGGTTTGCGTGCCGACCAAAATCGCGCGATCGTTGTCCTGGAGCGCGCCAGAGAGAATTTCGCTGGCACTGGCCGAGCCGCCATCGACCAGTACGACGATTGGGCGATCGGTCAGTGCCCGACCGTTGGCACGCTCGATATCCGAGACGCCCTGGCGGTTGACTGTCGAGACGATCGTGCCGTCATCGAGGAACATCCGCGCGATCTCGACGCTGGCGTGGAGCAAACCACCCGGATTAGCCCGCAAGTCGAGGATATATCCGGCGACATTTTCTTCCTCGAGGGCCTCGACAGCGTCGCGCATTTCCTGGGCGGCAATCGCGCTGAACTGCGTCAGGCGAACATAACCCAACTGACCGGGAACGTCCTCGCGCACTTCGTAGCGAACCGGGTGGATTTCGATGCGGGCGCGGACGATCTCGAACTCGAGCTGCTCGCCATTGCGATCGACCGTCAGCATCACGCTCGTACCGATCGGTCCGCGAATCAGATTAACTGCCGCGTCGATTTCCATGCCTGCGGTGGACGTGCTATCGATCGCGGTGATGCGGTCTTGGGACTGGATGCCTGCATCGAAAGCTGGAGTGTCCTCGATCGGCGAGACGACGATTAGCTCGTTGGTCTCTTCATCCTGCGAGAGCTGGATGCCCACGCCGGTCAGCTCGCCCGACGTGTCGATCTGCATGCTGCGGAATTCGTCGGGATCCATAAAGCGCGTGTAGGGATCCTCGAGCTGGTCGAGCATCTCGCGGATCGCCTCATACGCCTGGTCGTCGCTGTCGTAGGATCTTGCAAGGTACTCATCCCGCGTCGCCTGCCAGTCCACCTGATTGAACGTGGCATCGACGTAAGATTTATCGATGACCTGCCAAACTTCGTCCACCAGCTCCTTTGGGCCGTCGAAGAACGCTTGCCCTTTCATGTGGATGCCAGCACCAACGATCGTTGCCGCGCTCAGCATAAAGACGGTTGCGCCAACGACTAGCCCTCGATTTGCCATGTGTGAACTTTAGCCTGTAAAAAATGCGGAATAACGTGCATGCTGGTGAAGAGTGCGACTCCGAAAGCCAACTTCGCAAGTCGCCGGGTGCAGATGTGCGTGCAACCCGACCGTAGCGGGCTTCGTTCGCTTTCGGCCCCGATATCTTTGCTGCCAGTCGCCTATGTCGCGCCTGCTGACATCCGCGCTGGCTATCTCGCGCTCGTCTCGTAATACTCAATCCCCACCTACACGCACTCTAACACAACCAAATTGCCGATCTTCCGGGCGGATATTCCGGTGTGGACGCGGGCATGCAGAGCAAGGCACGCTCGCTAGTTTCAGGACGCAAAATCCAACCGGAGTCGAATTGCAGAAGAGCGTCCAAAACCTGGCGTGTAGGTTTTCGAGTTGTGCGTTAGAGTGTGCGCTCGCTTCGGACTGGGGTAGGGTGAGGCGTCCTAGGCGGAAAGTGGGGCAGAACGGCTTGCGGTGAGCTACAGCAGGAGGCCGAGCGGGCCGGGTCGGCTGCCGATCGCACGCGAACCACCGGCATCGGTATCGAGAGGCTGGGTCGGCGGCGGCGGCTCGAATTGGGCGAAGGTGACCTGGGCGAGGTCGGCCGTACTGCTCAACAGAAGCGAGCAGGCAAGGGTCGAGAAAAGATGGTGGAACATGGATCGTGATACGCCCGATCGGCTCGTTTTCACGCTGCCGATTTGGCGACTCGAGACGTAAGTAGATGACGGGTTGGCTGTCGATGCAATGACAAACTACGTCAGACTACCGAGAGAGTGCAACCGTGAAAATCCCGATCCACGCGCAGTAATCTCGCGGTTTCATAACGCTCTCGCGACTCAATCCGCAATTCGGCTCGCAGTCTGACTCGACGGATTCAGAGCGTTCCCTGCGGCACGCTTATCCGTCCAGCAGCGCTTCGACGAACTCGTAGCTCGAGAACGGGCGCAGGTCTTCGATGCCTTCACCCGCGCCGATAAAGCGAATCGGCAAACCGAGTTGGCGCACCACGGCCAGTGCCACGCCACCGCGCGCGCTGCCATCGAGTTTCGTCAGGACGACGCCGCTGAGCTGGGCCGCTTCGGCGAAGACTTCCGCTTGACGCAGGCCGTTTTGGCCGAGGGTCGCATCGAGGACGAGCAACGATTCGACGCGAGCTGTGGGTGCTTTTTTATCGACGATGCGCCGCATTTTGCTCAGCTCGTCCATTAGGTTTTTTTTGTTCTGCAAGCGTCCGGCAGTGTCGACCAGCAGTAGGTTGGCGTTGCGGGCTTTGGCGGCTTCGATCGCGTCGAACACCACCGAGGCCGGGTCGGTATTTTGGCCGGGGTTGGCGATTACTTCCGTTTTGGTGCGCTCGCCCCAGACTTTCACTTGCTCGACGGCGGCGGCGCGGAAGGTGTCGGCAGCGGCGATCAGGCAGTCGTACCCCGAAGACTTGGCCATATGGGTCAGCTTGCCGATCGTCGTGGTTTTGCCCGCGCCGTTGACGCCGGTCATCATCCAAATATTCAAGCAGTCGGACATTGGCGAAAAGTCGCGATCGTATTTCACCGCGTAGGGCTGCTCGAGCATGTCGCGCAGCACCTGCTTGAGGTAGGCGATCGCTTCGTCCGGCGGCAGGGTTTCCTCGCGCATCTTGGCCTGGAGCGCCTCGACGATCGCGTCGGTGGCATCAACGCCCACGTCTGCTTGCAGCAGCAGCGACTCGATCTCCATCACCGCATCGTCGTTGAGCGGCCCCTGTCCGACGATCGACTTGAGATTGTTGACCAGGCCGATGCGGGTTTTGCCCAGGCCGTCGCGCAGTTTTGCCAGCCACTCGATTTCGTCGATCGAGATATCTTCAGCGCTGCGACCCTGGGCGGCCAGCACTTCCGCCGACCAGACAAAATCGTCGTTAAGTTCCATCCCTCCAGAAACGCCGCCACCGTCGGGCAACTGCTCGAAGGCTTCAGATTCTTCGATCGCGCTGGCTTGCAGGCGCTCGAGGCGGGCTTGGCGATCGGCGGCGGCGCGCATCCAGGCGGGCTGGGTGGGGGCTTCGGCGGGGTCGTCGTCGGTAGCCGTCGTTTCGGTTTCAGTGGCCTCGCTGGCCTCACTGACCTCACTGACTTCACTAGCTGCGCCGACCTCAAGTGTGCTGGCTTCGACTACGTCTGCAGAAACTGCGGAAGCTTCGGGGGCGGGCGCGTTGGGCTCCGCGATCGGATCTTCCTCGGCAGGCTGTTCGGTCGTGGGCGCTTCGGCGGCGGGCTCTTCGGCGGCGGGCTCCCCGGCGGCGGGCTCCTCAGCGGCGGGCTCGTCCGCGCTCTCCGGCTCAGCTTCAGCCTGGCGCTGCTGGATATTCTGGAACGCAGCCTTTGCCCACTCTAGGTAATCTTCATTGCTCGTTGCGGCGGGTTTTGCCGGTTCGCCATCTTCAGGTTCGCTATCTTTAGGCCCGCCACCTTCAGATTCCCCCTCGGGCTCGCCGCTGGCGTCCGCCGGTGCGCCCTCTGTGTCGGTCGAGGCGACGGTGGATGCCTCCTCTTGCGGCGTCTCCTTCTCGTCGAATTTGCGGCGGAACCAGTTAAAGACCATGAGGCTAGAGAAGGGGGAGAAAGGATGGGGCGCGATCGAGCGGCGGTAGGATTGTTATCGCTCGATCGCGGCGACGGGTCGAGTGCGGATATTGCGCCGAGCGTCGGGCTCGACAGTCGGCGGCGAGGTCTATTCGGCGGGTGCGGCATTAGCGCGCAGATCGAGGGCGCGGCGCAAGACCCCGTTAACGAAGCGGTGGGCGTCTTCGCTGCTGTAGCGCTTGACCAGCTCGACGGCTTCGTTGACGACGACGCGCTCGGGCGTATCGAGGTATTCGATTTCGGCGACGGCCAGACGCAGCACGTCGCTGTCGATATGGGGTAGGCGATCGAGCTGCCAGTCCACCAGGGCGGCGGAAATCGTCGCGTCGATATCGGCGCGATGCTCGTTCACCGTCGAGAGCAACTGCAAGGCGTAGCGGCGAACTTCTTCTTGGTTGGCGAGCTGGACGAACTCGGGCAGTTCTAGGGCCGTGCCCACTTGCTCGATCGCCTTTTGGGTCAGCTCGATCGACTCGGAGACCATCAGGCGCGCGGTCTTCAGGTCGTCGGCGCGGTGCTGGCTCGACTCGAGGCGATCGTGGCCCTGCTTGAGCTCCGAGACGGCGGACTCGAGGGCTTCGGTGGCCTCGGCGGTCATCGTCCGCACCGCCGCTACGACCACGTCACCGAGCTGCTTGTCCGAGAGCTTGCTGGCTTTTTTCGGCAGTTGGCTCAGGCTCAAGAGTGCGAGTTCGCGAGCGATGCGTCGGGGTTGCATGAATGGGCGCAAATGGGGTTGAGTTTCGTCCGAACATCTTACGATGTTGCGGGTTGCCTCGCGGCGCTGCAGACTCGTCACCTTACAACAATCCCGGAAGCTTCTCGATGGGCCACAGATTTACTCGACTCAAAGCCCAACTCAAGACCCAACTCAAAGCCCAACTCAAAGCCCAACCCAAACTTCGAGTCAAACCTTTACTCCGCTGGGCGATCGTCGGCCTGACGGCGGCCTTCTTGCTGGCGGCGCTGCGCGAACACTGGGCGGAGGTGACCGAGCTGCGGCTGCGGGAATCCGGCCTCGGCTACGCGGCGGCGGGCTTTGGGATCACCCTGGTGGCGCACGTCTGGTCGGGCTGGGTGTGGGGCTGGATTTTGGGCGATCTCGATCGCCCTGTTGCCACGGCCTGGGCGATCGGCACGTTTCTACAAACCAATATCGCCAAATATCTGCCGGGGAACGTTTGGCACTTCATCAGCCGGGTGCGCGCGGCCCAGCAGCACGGCATCCCGACGGCGATCGCGGCGCTGAGCGTGGCGATCGAGGCGCTGTGTATGGCGGCAGCGGCGGCGGGGCTGGCGATCGCCGTCGTGCCCAACCTCGGCGCAATCGCGGCGGGACTGCTGGCGATCGCCGTTGGGCTGCATCCGCGCGTTCTCAACCCGATCGTGGCGCGTTTGGGTGCGAGCAAAGCCAAACAATTCGCGCGGCTCGACGGCGATGTAACGGCAGATCCAACGATCGCAGCACCCACAGCAACAGCATCCGATTCGCCCGACGCCGCTGCAACAGTCCTCGGGCTGCGGCGCTACCCTTGGCGATCGTTTCTGGGCGAGCTGGGTTTCGTGATGCTGCGCGGCCTCGGGTTTCTGGGCATCTGGCTGGCGCTGGCCCCGATCGCGATCGGCGAGCTGCCGCGCCTGCTCGGCGGGTTCGGACTAGCGTGGCTGCTGGGCCTGGTGGTTCCCGGCGCGCCGGGCGGGGTCGGGGTCTTCGAGGCAACAGCGCTGTCGGTGCTGGGTGGGGCCTTTCCGGCGGGGACGATCTTCGGCGCGATCGCCCTCTACCGTTTGGTTAGCGTCTCGACCGAGGCGATCGGCGCGGGAATCGCGAGCAGTCTGGCCGCAAGTTGGCAGCGGTAGTCCCGAGCCGCATGAGCTAGGATTAACTTAAGGCGTATCACGTCGGTTAGTGCCAGACCCTTGCGAGGTCAGTAGTTGAATGGCCGACTCAGCCAAGGGGAACGGCGCTAGGTCTCCTATGGAATCAAGGCTGCAAGTTGGGTTGACGACAGCCCCCAGGGTATCGACGCACTTTTTGAGCCGCACTAACGTCACGATCGCAAGGGACTCCCTCGCACGATATCTAGGGCTGCATCGAACTCGCATCAACATCTATTAAAGTTCTCGTGATTGTTTTTTCCCTGCTTCATCCCCACCAAGCGAAACCAATCAAGACTTGGACGTTCGACGTCTGCGACGTTCTGCGAGTCGGTCGTGCGAGTAGCAGCGACATCGTTCTCCATAGCTCGATCGTCTCGCGCCGTCACCTCGAACTCTGGAACCACGAAAGCCACTGGGAGCTGATTAACTTCGGTGCGAACGGAACCTTCGTCGATGGCAAGCCCGTCGAGCAGCTAACCATTGAAAATCAGGTGGTCATCCGGCTCGGTTCGGCAGGGCCGTTGCTGCGCATCGAGTGTCAGTCCACCCCGAAAGCACCGACCCGGCAGGTCGCCCGCGAAAGAAAACCACTGCCAGAAACGTCGATCCCCGTGCCGCCGACCTCGGACGATCCGCTCTAATTTCGCCCGCGCGTCCGCGATGCTGACATAATTTGCAGTAGCGTTTTGCTATTGCCCGATCGATCGCCCATGTACTATCCAACCGAAGGCTCCGACACCGATCGCGAATGGTGGGTGCAGCAGTGGCTCGATCTGCTCGACAAATACCGCTTCAAAAAACGCCTCGAGCGCGGTCGTAACTACGCTCGACAGGGCAACGTCTTGAGCATCGAGTTCCGCGCCCAAAAGGTCGTCGCTCGCGTCCAGGGGACGGAGAAGCAGCCTTACAAGATTTCGCTGGGGTTGGAAACCTTTTCCGACGAGGATTGGAATTTCGTCTTCGACACGCTGAGCGAGCGGACGCTATTTTCCGCCAAGCTGCTGTCGGGCGTGATGCCCACCAATATCGAAGATATCTTCGCGGCCAACGGGCTGCGGCTGTTTCCGTTCAGCCTGCCGGAGATCGAGTCGCGCTGTAGCTGCCCGGACAAGGCCAACCCCTGCAAGCACATCATTGCGGTCTACCACCTCCTCGGCGAGCGCTTTGCCGACGATCCGTTTTTGCTCTTCCAGTTGCGGGGGCGCAGCAAGCACGAAACGATCGCGGCGCTGCGGGCTCGGCAGGGAGCGGCCTCGGCAGATGCGACAGCGCACGAAGACGAGGAGGTCGCACCGGCTGCGGCTCCGCTCGATCTCAGTCGGTTTTGGTCGTACGATCGCCCGCTCGATCCGTCGCTGATCGCGATCGCGCCCAGCTCGGAGAATGCCGCCTTGGACGTGCTCGGCTCGATGCCGCTGGCTGGCGGACGCCACAACATTCGCGCGACGGATATCGCGGCGCTGGAGGCGTTTCTCGATCGGGCGTACGCGACGGCGCGTAATAGTGCCGTGATGCAGGCAATGCAGCTCGACAGTGACGAGACGTAGTGCCCGCGACAGTCGGGATTGGGAATGTACGAAGTGGGCAGTACTGGATTCAAATTAGTGAAGCCCTGCCTGTAGGGCAGGTGCTCTAATCCCAGAGCTAGAGGCCAGTCGTATCGTATTGACCTATGCACAGCTTATTTGGGCAACCTCAAGGTGGAAGTTGGGCTACCGTGCAGGCTCGGCGTGTGCGCGCACGCACTTTACTGCAGGCAAACGAAGACAGGCGACAAGCAAGGGTGGGATAGAGCAAAAGGCTCTTGTAGGGCAAAAGTCTTTTCGATTGGTGACGAGTATGGGTGATGTCGCAAGAGAAATCAGCGACACATGGTGTACAAAGACGCGGCGGTAGAGAGTGGATTAAGTAGCTCAAGCAAATAAAACGTGGTTATTTTGCGGCGGGTATCGATCAAACCCTCGCTCTACCGCCACTCTCGACTCGCACAACTTCATTTCCTGGCTTGGGCTACTTAGCAGCATAGTGCGCAGCAGATGAAGTTCGTGACATCTAGCTTGCAGACGCAGAGCTAGAAGACATGAAGCCATAGGGGTTTCATCAAGTCAAAATTTCAAGCTAAACAGAGCGATTGGAGCCATCGCGTGATGTCCAGAGGCCCTCGTTTTCTTATTAAGTTAATAGACAGCGGACAACTCAATCATGGACTCATTAATCAATGTACTGAATAAACGGCCTTAGCTAAAAGAGAAAAACCTAATCGTGCAGGCTCGGACTATTTAGTGACAACTGGTCAAACAGAACCTTGTTTCGCTTCTCCGCATCTTGAAGCAGCTTATTGAATGACATAATCTCAACAAATACTTTGAATTTTGAATTGTATCCAAAATAACCATCATTGTTCGGAGCTTCGGTTAAATCTGCAGTATCAGCCCATCTCCTGATTGTGGGTGTAAGGTCACATATTATATACGAGTAAACCGGCGTATTAGGGTTGATGTTTATATAAACTCCATCCGTGTCTTTCGCCTTTCCTTCTCGTATCTTTTCCGAGTAATCATACGCTTTCTCTATTGGGTTCTCGCCACGCTTGTAACCTTCTCTCATAGGGCGCTTAAACTCAATGATTACCACCGAAGAATGGCTTGATTTACTGTCAGAAAATATGTGGTTATTGTCGAATATCGCAATATCAGGTCTGTCGATGCTACCTACGTCTATCCCATCATAACTGCTCATCTCTTTGTCTGATGCAAGGTATTGATGATATGAAAGCTTTTCGTCAATAATCCATAGATTTCTATTCTCCCAAAAGGCAGAATTTGTCGTTCTCTGCATTGGATAAAATATCTCGTGGATATCCTTCTCGAGATTATACTTTCCGGAGTCAGAAGCTCCTCTTTTTGCTCTAAGGAGGTCTAGTATTGCCTTTCTGTGAACAACATACTCAGCCAGCTTATACTTCCCTAACTCATTGCCCATGCGAAGGAACTCGTCATATTTTTTCTTCCGCTTTTCTACAAAGCTAGAATTCCCTAATGAGGTTTGGCTTACGTACTGCTCCTGTCTTTGTTTGAAGTCAAGTTCCAGCTCTGAATATAATTTGTGAAGCTCTATGTCAAGCTCCACATCGCTTAAGTTTGGCTTGATTCGATAGACCCTTTCGCTCATAAACTCTAGCAAAGGCCGGTATTTATAGTGGCTCTCTATGTATTTTTTTATTCGGGCTTTATTTTGAGTGATCGTTTTTTCTACGTATTCTTTCAGGAAATTTTCTACATGTAGAAGTACCGCATCTAGGATTTCTGACTTGCTCAGCTCGTCAAAAAATGAAGGCGCTTGCTTGTCGTAAATTTCAAACCCTGTTCTGGCAGGATTTAGGTTTTCATCCAGGTATGGACTACTCACATAGCCCATGTAGATGAATGCCTTGTCTTCACTTTCTTGAATGCGAGTCTTAGACTTTAAGAAATTTAATTTACCCGGAAGGCTGACTTGCTCTACCTCTCGATCTTGACCGCAAAGGTGAATTCTATGATCTGGCTGTTCTGATGGAGAGTAAAGCTTGAGATGCTCAAGTCGAAAGGCTTCTCCCTTCACGCTAAACTTCTTTGTCTCGAAATCAGCTTTTATTCCAGAAGAAAATAAATCATTGAGGACAATGGAGTCGCCGTAGCAGGTATCGATTACGGTAATGGTGGGAGCCTTATCTTTCAAGAACAAAAATAAGAAATGCTCGATTATTCTTCTTGCTATGGTGTCTGCACTCTTTGGAGCTTTTTCTCTAAAGTTTTTCTTGTAACCTTGCAATCGGATAATCGTTTCTCGGCTAGTCGCCTCAGCTTTGCCTGTCCTGAAGTTTCTTATTGGATCATTTGCGTAGACAAAGTCAAAGGTTCTTTTACTAAGCTTTCCATCTCCATCTATAAAAACACTTTCTATGGAAGCGTTAGAGAATGCTTTCACCCATGAAAATCGGCCAATACCCTTTCCTCCTTTCTTTAACTTAAAGCTCGTGTCCGAGGTAACAAATGCATTAAAGTGATTGTTGTCAAAACCGACCCCGTTATCTTTTATTGAAAAATCTATGATTGGCTTCTTCGCTCTTTCGGTTGCTCCCCCTTCCTCTAAAAGTAGCTGCGCGTATTCGGTTCGGTTGATGTATATGACGACTTCGCCGCTACTTTCTTGAGCTTCTTCGATTGAATGAATAGAGTTACTGATTGCCTCAAATAATGGAATCAGAGAATTGTCTGGGCTGGGTTTCAGTGTGAAGTTATTAACTCTTTGGGTGAAGTCAATGCCTTCAAAATACTTTTCCTTTATTTTAACTGAGCCACTCATGAAAATCCCACATGTTTACTATCTAAACAGTTGCTATAGCTTTAATTCACTACTGAAATTTTTTTGAGCCCTCAATACATCTGTTGTTGGACGAACGAGCTTTTGCCATCTAGGTTGAAAAAACTATAGTATCGAAGCCCGAAAATGCACTCATGAGTATACGACTTCTCGCTTACGTCAATGTACTGATTCCATCTCGGGGGATACTCATGCTTACCGGCTAAAAATTAGTACTAATGCTCGAGTTTTTTGCTAGTACGACATATTTTCCAAGCCTCGCACAACTAAACTGCAGGGGGATGCTTCGTGTTGTCATCCTGGCGATAATCCATGAAGTTGTGGCGACAGTGACATAGAGATTGATGCTCACGCCCGTTTTCTGGCGAGGCATGTCGCCGAGCGCACCCTCTCGCGCAGTGACAAGTCGAAAGTGTCTTCGATTTTTTCATTAACTTAACCCATCAAGTTAATCAGACTCACACGTACTCCACGGGCTTCAGGTCTCGGTTTACGAAACCAACATAGCGACGGCTAATCATCGCCTCTGAAAGCTCACACCACACCGCGATGTCTATGATACTGACGCCGACAGCAGGCTGATGACTGATCAATGTGTATCGGCAGTGATGCGGCGGCAAGTGCTTCCGCACGTCTTCATCGCTCACCAGACCACCCAGCATCCGCTCCCAGTAACGAATCTGCCAGGTGCTGAGGTTTACTCAACCACCATTCAAGGCAGAAACGGCAATGGCACAGGCTGATTCTGCAATCGGATCAAGTCGATTGACTGTAGTGTGAGAAATGGGCAGTACTGGATTCGAACCAGTGACATCCTGCTTGTAAGGCAGGCGCTCTACCGCTGAGCTAACCGCCCGTGGCTGCTTTGGATAATCGCCTAAAGACAATAGCAAGAGTGTGAGGCGATCGCAATCCCCGCGTGACGGTCGCGCCGCACGGGACGCATTGCGATCGAGATTAGGTCGCTTCTGGCTCACTCGGTTCGGCAACTTCAGCGGCCACCAGCGCGTTGCTCAGCGCCACCCACGTCTCCGTACTCAGATCCTCCGCGCGGATCTGCGAGTCGATCCCCAACTGCTCGAACGTCGCCAGCAGCAGCTCGCGATCGACAATGCTCACCAGATTGTTGCGCAGCATCTTGCGCTTGTTCGCAAAGCCGACTTTCACCAAACTCGCCAGATGTTTCGGATTGGTGGCCGGGACGGCGATCGGGCGCGGCACGAGGCGAATCACCGCCGACTCGACTTTCGGTGGCGGTTTGAACGCCGAAGCCGGAACGGCACAGACCAGCTCGCAGTCGGCCAGATACTGCACCCGCACCGACAGCGCCCCAAACGCCTTGGTGTCCGCCGACGCGCAAACGCGATCGGCCACTTCCCTTTGCACCAGCAGCACGATTTCCTGGAACGGCCTGGGGTTGGGGCGATCGATTCGGCCTAGCAGCTTCTCGAGGATCGGGCCGGTGATGTTGTAGGGGATATTGGCGACGACCTTGGTTTGACGGTGGAAGCGATCGGCGAACTCTGCCGTTAGCGCGTCCACATCGATCGCCAGAAAGTCACCCTGAAACAGCAGGAAGTTATCCAGATCGCCGAATTTGGCAACGAGCGGCTTGCAGAGGTCGCGATCGAGTTCCACCGCGACGACCGACGCTGCGAGATCGAGTAGCCGCTGGGTCAGGACGCCCTGGCCGGGGCCGATTTCCAAGACGCGATCGTCGGGGGTCAGGTGGGCGGCGGCGACGATTTCATTGAGGATGCGATCGTCTTTCAGCCAGTGCTGGCCGAAGCGCTTTCGGGTGCGGTGGCTGGTTTTCTTTTTCTTGTTGGCAGCACGCGAGCCAGCCTTGAAGCGCCGCTCGAAAGCTTCGCGCTCGCTGAGGTCGCTCTTTCGATCGCCGGCCTGACGAGTCTGCTGGCCGCTGTTGCGATCGCCTTTCTTCTCATCTTGCTTGCCCGCCTTGCCGCGCCGCGCTTTGAACGGCGACGATGCGCTCGACTTCGAGAACTTTCCCGGCTTGCCGAACTTTGCGCCTGGTTTTGCGCCCGATTTTGCGCCCGATCGCGCCCCCGACTTTTTGGGCTTCCCGGAATCTCTAGACCCAGAGCCTTTAGACCCAGAGCCTTTAGACCCAGAACCCTTTGATGATTTGGACGGGCGATCGGAGGCTGGCATACGACGAGAAAAATGAACGGGCGCGGTCTCGCGAAGCCGCGATCGCGGCAATTTGGCCTAGATTTGGCCTAACCCCGGTGGACGGTTTTGACCCACTTGAGGCGCTTCGGTCGGAAGGCCATACGCGTGGTCGTCGCGGCCATCACGACAATCCAGTGAAGCATATAAATCGTGCCGCGAATCGCCTGGGCGATCGCCTGGCCCCAGGAGAGCGGCTGGCCGGTGCGCGCGGCGACGCGGCGCAAACCGCAGCCAATCCAGACCAGCGTCAGCACCGCCGACATCAGCGTAATCGGCAGCCACACCGGCAGGTTGCCAAATGCCAGCGAGCCGATCGCGTCGGGAATAGCGGCAGTGGGCAGCAAATACTGGGCGCTGATAAAGACCGCCATATCAAAGCGCTTCATCGGGCTGAGGCGCGCGCTCGTCAGCAGTCGCCAGTAGTCGATGTAGCGCTGGTAGCCGCCCTCCGCCCAGCGCGATCGTTGATGCCACAGGGCGATCGGGCCGGTGACACCTTCTTCGTAGACGCAGGGCCAGGTGGTGCAGCGCACGTCCCAGCCGTCGAGGTGCAGCCGCAAGCTCAGATCGAGGTCGTCGGTAATCGTCACTTCGTTAAAGTCGCCGCAGCGCTGGAGGGCGTCGCGCCGCACGAGCTGACCGTTGCCGCGCAGCTCGCCGATGCCGCCGAGGGCGTAGCGCTGCTCTTGCAGGTAAGCGTCGAGCATCATTTCGATCGCCTGTCCCCGCGTCCAGCCGTTCGCCTTGGCGTTGACGATCGCCTTGCGTACCTGAACCGCGCCGATATCTGGGCGATCGAACAGCGGCAGCGCCCGCTGTAAAAAGTCGCCATCGACCCGCGCGTCCGCATCGAAGACGGCAACCAGGTCGGTCTGGATATCCTGGAGCGCGAGGTTAAGCGCGCCAGACTTGCCGCCGGAAGCGTCCGCGCCGCGATGGATCGCGCGGAGCCGGGTGTACCGCTGGGCGAGGCGATCGAGCACTGCGCCAGTGTTGTCGCTGCTGTTGTCGTTTATCGCCCAGACTTCGTAGCGATCGCTCGGATAGTCGAGTTGGCACAACTTCTCGATAGTCTCGCCGATCACGCTTTCTTCATCCTTAGCCGCCACCAGCAGCGCCACGCTCGGCCAGGCGCGATCGCCGCCATCTTCCGGGCTCAGCACCGGGCGCGCTCCGTCTGCCTTTGCGCTCGCCGATCGCGACTCGGGAACGGCGAGCGACCGCCAGCCGTGAATCCCCAAGACGATCGCCCCGAACGCCCCGACACCGATGCCCCAGTCCACTAAATGCAGAATTCCCGTCACGCTCCAGATCGCCATCAGCAGCAGCGCGGCCTTGAAGCGACGACCGCGATAGCCGGAGAAAGCATTGAGCCGGTGTTCGGGCAACTGTTCGGGCGACTGTTTGGCGAACTGTTCGGGGGCCAGCTCGGGCGGGGCTCCAGCAGCAGACGAGATATCGCGATCGAGGGCGGCCTGACGATCGAGCTTCCCTGGCGAGCGGGCGAGCAAAGTTTCGACGAGGGGTTCGAGGTGGCGAATATCTTGTTTTTTTGAAAGCATCGTTGAGTGGTTCTTCCGTCCCGTCAACGGCTCGGGCGGCGATACGTGAAACGCGGATGACTGCGGCTGAGTGCAGTTGGCGGCGGGTTGACTGCGGGTTGACTGCGGTTGACGCAGCACGGGCGCGCGGTGCCTCGTCGGTCTTGGCTTCAGTCTCTCACGAAGGCGCGACGGGCATCCACGCAGCGCGCCGATCGGCGCGCTGCGGCGGGATTGTCAGCGCACCGCGATCGATGCTCCCGTCTTCGCCCCCGACGATCGCGGAGAGATCCGATAAGTTAGGGATGCCCACGCCTACAACAGAAACGAGAGAGTCGATGTCTTCTGCGATCCGGAGCCTGCAACCGGCCCCAAAAGGAAAGGTCATGGTCTACATGCCCTACTACAAAACCGCCAACCAGCGGAACGCGCTGCCGCTAGCGATCAGCCTCTACGATCGCGGCAACCTAGAAGGCGAACGCAAAATCGAAGGGGGAACCAACGTCCCGTTTATCGCCACTTGGAACGTGTCGAGCCTGCCTGCCGATCCGATGCGCTGCCGCCTTCAGTTCGACAACAATGCCGAGCTGACCTACGAGACGACGATGGCGAATTACGAGTTCATTAACGATCTGATCGAAGTGCTGATCGTGTTTCAAAAACACCGCGTCGCCGATTTCTCGAAAAGCTTTTACAGAAAGCTCCTCAGCATGGATGATTAGAGACTATTACCTACGCTGTTGCCGACGCTTCGCCGCCACGACAGCCGCCGCTCAGCCCGTCAGATATCGCAACCGTTCCACATCAGGAGGAAAGTGTGACCACACCGAACAAGTGTCTTTTGATCGGTTCGAGCGAGCCGTACAGCGGCAAAACCGCGACCCTGTTGGGGCTGGCCAGCCAGCTTCAAGCCCGCCAGATCGACTTTAGCTACGGCAAGCCGATCGGCACCTGTTTCGACGAAGCCTCGAAAACTTCAGGCTCGCAGACCTCTGAGGACTGTGTCGATGAAGACGTTGCGTTCCTGATCGACCACCTCGGACTCAGCAGCGAGCGCGTGTTACCCACCAGCATCACCCTCGATAGCGACACCGTTCGCAAGCGCCTGTGCGGCGACGATCGCACCGACTACGCCACGCGCATTGCCGAAGCGGCCACGGCGGGTAGCGGCTTGGTGCTGTTGGAAGGGGCGGGTAGCCTCGTAGAGGGCGAGCTGTTCGATATCTCGACGGCGCAACTGGCCGAGAAGCTCGACGCGCCGGTGATGCTGGTGATTCGCTACCGCATGGGTACGTTTGTCGATTCGCTGCTGGCGGCTAAGGCCATGCTGGGCGATCGCCTGGTCGGCGTGGCGATCAACGACGTGCCGATCGAGGCGATGGACGAGATGCACGACTGCATTATTCCGTTCCTCGAGTCCCGCCAGATTTCTGTCTTCGGTACGATTCCGCTCAGTCCGCTGCTCAGCAGCATCAGCGTGGCCGAAATCGTCCAGAAGCTCGAAGCGCAGGTACTCTGCGGCAACGACCGACTCGATCTGATGGTGGAAACGCTGCAAGTCGGGGCCATGAGCGTCAACTCGGCGATTAAGTACTTCCAAAACGCGCGCAACTCGGCGATCGTCACCGGGGGCGATCGCGCCGATATTCAACTCGCGGCGCTGGAAACCGCGACCCACTGTCTGATTCTGACCGGCCACCGCCTGACACCTCCGGCGATGGTGCTCAACCGCGCCGAAGAAGTAGAGATTCCGGTGCTGTCAGTCGAGCTGGATACGCTAACGACGATCGAGCGCATCGATGCGATGTTCGGCCAAATGCGCCTGCAAGAGCCCGCGAAGGTGCAGTTTATCAAGCAGCTCATCGGCGAGCACTTCGATCTCGAGCGGCTGCTGGCGTCGCTGTAGGACGGCTAGAGCGATCGGCTCGTTTTGCGCGATCGAATAATTAACCCCATCGAACAGTTAACCCCGTCGGGCGCGCTCGAAAGATTGCTCGATGGGGCTATTTCTGGCTGCTGGCGGAGCGGTCGTTAGCCAGACGAGCGATCGACGTTGGGCAGCGTGATGCGCTGACTGAGCTGCCACGCCATCAGTACACCCGTCCCGAGGGCGAACAGCGCCGCCGTCCAGAAGGCGCTGATGATGTCGTAACGGGCAACGATCGGTGCAAGAGCGATCGGCGCGAGAAATTGCCCGAGGAATCCCAGGCCCGTGCCGGTGGCCAGTATCGTTGCCTGGAAGCGCGTCGGCGTCCGGCTCGACAGGTAGCCGTAAAGGCTGGGCATAATCGTCCCCAAGGCGAGTCCGAAGCACAGCGCCACGGCAAACATCAGCGGTAGGCTCGTAACATTAGGGAAGGCCAGCAGCATTGCCGCTAGCAAGCCGTAGGCCACCGTACTCGTCGTCAGGTTTCCGAAGGTTTGCGCCAAGCGCCGCACGCCAAAGGCCGCGATACACCCGGAGCCGATCGCCGTAGTGGCCAGCACCATTCCGATCGAGGCGGTCGCGGCCTGTAGCTCTTCGCGCATGTAAATCGGCAGGTAGACAAAAGCGATGTAGATCGTGCCGGACGTCAGCAGCATCGATAACAGCATCGGCAAAACTTTCGGGTCGGTGACGAGGACGTGCAGCGGAATATGGCCGGATGCGTTCGCCTCGCCCGCACTCGCCGCGCGATCGCCGCTCGCATTGAGCTTGGCGGCCTCGCGTCTCAGCAGCGTCAGGCATCCCAGCGCAAACGGAATCGCCAGCCAGTACATGCAAAACGCCCAGCGCCAGCCGATCTGGCCGAGCAGTCCGGCAATCAGCGGGTAGAGAATATTGCCGATCGCCAGTGCGCCCGAGGCGTAAGCCAGCACCTGCTGGCGCTCTTCACCGTGGTAGAACTTGCCGAGCAAGCCCATGCTGGAGGCTGTTAGCCCACCGGTGGAGACACCGAGCAGCGCCCGCACGACCATCAAAGATTGAAAGCCGGGGACGACAGCTCCGAGCGAGCCGAACAACGCGTAACCGAGCAGCGACGGCACGAGAACGGGCAGCGAACCGACGCGATCGGACAAGACGCCGAATCCCGGCACGGACAGCGCCACGGTAATAAAGTGCGTTCCGACGAGGATTCCGGCGATCTCTGGATCGAGCTGGAAGTCTGCGACGAGGTCGGGCAGATTGGGCACGACAACAGCGCCCGCCATTACAGTCAGCGTCCCGATCGCGAGGATCAAGATAAGTTTGGCATCGCGGAGCATAGGGACAGTAGTTGCAAGAAGGTAAGCATTTAATCCTATCGAATAGATCGCCGAGACGGTTTGGTGGCGAGCTGAGGACAGTTTTCAATTTGGTTGTCGAGCGCGCTGGTGGCGGCGACAGTGAAAAGCTCGCACGGAGCCCGGTCGCAACATGCTGCCGCGCGCAGCTTTTGGGAGCCGATCGCGACTCATTCAGCGACTAGCTCCCACGAATTCACGCGCTAAAGCGATGTTAGGCCGGGTAGATCCGCAGGCGGCGGTTGGGCTCGTCGCCGAAGCTATCGGATTTTAGGTGGTAGTGCTCGACGAGCTCGTGCTGCATTTTACGCACCTTCGGCGATCGCGGCAGCAGCTCTACGGGCTGCCCCTTAGGCAGAACGATCTGCTCGACGGCGAGGCGCGTCTCCTCGAGCGCTTCGAGCTCGTCGTCGCTGCCGTCGCGGGTAAAGAGCTGCAAGTCCGGCACGTCGGGCACGCCGGGATCTTCCATCTTCAGGATACGCTTGAGGGCGCGAGTAATCTGCGGCAGGCTGCTGCTCTTGATCGGGTGGATGGGGATTTTGCGCGCTTTGGCGATGTGGCGCAGCTTGGCGTGGTTGCGCAGGTGCGATCGCAGGGCGATCACCGCATTGGCATCGTCGAGGTCTTTGGTGAGGCGCACCGGTAGACCGAGCAGCTCGATCGCGCGATCGAGCTGGTGTTTGCTAATCGCATAGGGATACAGCACCATCGACGGCGGTTCGATATCGGTTTCGGCTAGCGCTTCTGGCGCGATCGGCTCGCCCGTCGTCCGCGCCTGCAACGACAGATCCAGCATCCGCTCGAACTGCTGCGCCGGAGTCTGGGGCATCAGCGTCGCCCCATCGCGACGCGCTTTGCGAACGCGCGGGTTGCTATCCAGGCTCGGCGTCAGGCCCGATCGCGGTACGGGTCGCATCTTCCCCGAGGCTCGCCACCCCCGCGCACCCGGCACGTCCGGCGGCACAGGAACCACGTCAGTCGGAAGCTCGCGCTCGATCTTGACCGCGCCCTGGCCGTCGAAGCTGCGGACTTGGGGGTTGGGCTGGCCGCGCCGCAGCAGCGTATCGACCATCTGCGCCACGTTCTCGTGGACGACCCAGCGGTAGCGCTCCAGCATCTCGACGGCAATGCCGAAGGTGGGCGGCGCTTTGCGTTCGAGTACGGTTTTCTGCGTGCCGCGCCGTCGGGCTTCGTCGTCGCCCAGGGTGACGGACTGGATGCCGCCGATCAGGTCGGAGAGCGTCGGGTTTTTCAGCAGGTTTTCGATGCGGTTGCCGTGGGCCGTGCCGACGAGCTGAACGCCGCGCTCGGCGATCGTCCGCGCCGCCAGGGCTTCGAGTTCCGTGCCAATTTCGTCGATGACGATGACTTCTGGCATGTGGTTTTCGACCGCCTCGATCATCACCTGATGCTGGAGTTCTGGACTGGCTACGTGCATCCGCCGCGCCCGCCCGATCGCGGGGTGAGGGATATCGCCGTCGCCCGCGATCTCGTTGGAAGTGTCGATAATCACGACGCGCTTCTCCAGGTCGTCGGCCAGGACGCGGGCGATCTCGCGCAGCACCGTCGTTTTGCCGACGCCGGGACGCCCGAGCATCAGAATCGACTCGCCGCTTTCGACTAGGTCGCGAATCAGCTCGATCGTTCCGAACACCGATCGCCCGACGCGGCAGGTCAGGCCGATAATTTCGCCCGCGCGGTTGCGGATAGCGCTGATGCGGTGCAAAGTCTGTTCGATCCCGGCGCGATTATCGCCGCCGAAGTGGCCGACGCGATCGATGCAGGCTTGCAGGTCGGCGCGCGACACCGGGCGATCGCTCAAATATTCAGCCTGCTCGGCGAAGCGAATCTCTGGCTTGCGCCCCAGGTCGAGAACGATTTCGATCAGGTTGCCGTAGTTCTCGCGATCGCGCAGGGCGCAGCGCAGGTCGTCGGGCAGGATGTCGATTAGGCGATCGAGGTCGTCGTCGTAGCGCTGGACGTGGGCGTCACCTTCGGCGTTGCGCTCGGCTTCGGTGGCTTCTTGGGGCACGGCAAGTGCAGCGGCTTCGGACGCAGTGGTTTCGGCAGTGGCTTCCGCGGCGACTTCTGCGGCGGCGGCTACGCCATCAGCCTCAGGCGTGGCGACCTGTCGATCGCCCGCTGACGGCGCGATCGGGGCATCCGCCGCCGCGCTGTCCGTGTTGTCGGTGCTGACAGAATTCGTCGCGTTCGGTTCCGTGTTGGACATGGAAGAAGAGTCGTGATTCTTGCGGGCGGGATCGCCGGGAGAGGCCAAAGGAGAAGACACAGATATAAACGCGGAAGAGCAAAGGCGCACGGGTACGAGTCGCACACGTACAAATATTGCCAGACCGAGCAAAGAAAGTGCAGCGCGCGACAAGTGGGGAAATACGAACTACGGCATCGGTCTGGCTTCCTCGAGAGCGGGCTTGAGCGAGGCGGTCAGACTGTGGGCGAGACGAACCGCGCGCCAGAGCAGCTCGGGGTGCAGCTCGAGGCGATCGCGACCTCGATGGGCTTCGAGTTCGTCGCAGATCGGCGCGAGCAGCTTGCGGGCGAAACTGCCGTAAGCCACACCAGAGATGCCGCCGCGCCCGAGCCGGAGTCCGGCCTCTTGGAGCTTCGTCACCGTGCGATCGTTCGTGCCGCCCGCGAGCTGCACGAAACCGGGCAACCCCGCCGCCACCACCTTGCGCCCGAAGCGAACCGCCGCCACCGTCGCCCCTTTGCCGAGGTCGCCGCTCATGGGTCGGCCATCCGCCTGCCAAAGCAGAACCGGGGCGAGCTGGGGCGATATTTTGGCGGCCAGGGCGCGCAGGTAGGCGATCGCGTCGCGATCGCGGCTGTCGGGGCAACTAACCGAAAGAAGAGAAAGGCGGTTGACCCAGGGGCAAATCGCCTGCCAGAGGCGATCGAAGTCGGCTTCGCTCCCCGATCGCGTGTGAATTTCGATGGCGTCGATGCCACTGATAATGGCTCCGATCACGCGCTTGGGTTTAGCGACGAACGATCGGGTGTCGATCGCGCCGATCGGGCAGGTGGGAACGCAGCGCCCGCAGCCGTAGCAGCGCGCGTCGATCACGCCGAGGGGTTTGCCCGTCGCGCCCAGCTCGAAGTCGATCGCATCAGCCGGACATACGCGCTCGCAGGGTCGGGGACAGCGCGGTGGGCAAACCAGCGGATCGAAGTACGCTTTGCGAAAGTGGGGATCTTCGGCGTCGTTGAAGCTGGCCATCAGCAGGGGCGGCGGCGCTGCTGGAAATCCGCGTTCGATCGCTTCGGGGCGCAGCCGCTCGGCCACGCGCAGGCCGTCTCGGGCTGCCGCGATCGTCGCTTCGTCAGCGGCGACGTCGATGCAGTCCGCACCCGCGAGGGCATAGGCAATGGCGATGGTGCGAATCGCCGGAAGGTGTTGAAAGCTCGCACCGCAGATTGCCTTGAACCAGGTTCCGGCCTCTAGCGATTGTATTTGGCTGGGGAAAACTTTCACGCCTCCCATGCTAGTGCGCGATCCCAAAATTGGCTCGTCCGCAGAAACGCGATAGAAACGCGGGGGAGCGCCCGACCTTGCGGCCAGCTCGGCCACCCGATCGCTCGACGTTTCCCCACCTGCGGTAATGACGAAACCACCTCGACGGCTCCGGACTTGTGCAGCGCGTCGAAGCGTTGCGGGCACAGCCGGAGCGATCGCCGGGGCCTGGCGAGTCGCCCGATCGGAGGCGGCACGGGCCTGTGAGCGGCAGAATTGCGACGCTTCGGCAAACGGCCTCAACCGCGACTCCGGGTACAATTCAAGGTGCGCGCGACCTTTTTCGGGAATTTCGATGTTTGGACACGGGGTTGACAGCGATTCATGGTAGGGAGTGGTGAGCAAGATATGAGTGCTGAATCCGTTACGTTGAGTGCGCTGCCCCCGGAACTCGATCGCGAGCGGCTCCCGCAGCATGTCGCCGTGATTATGGACGGCAACGGTCGCTGGGCGCGCGGGCAGGGGCTGCCGCGCACGATGGGACACCAGCGCGGCGTCGATGTTCTCAAAGATTTGGTGCGCCAGTGCGGCGAGTGGGGGATCGATGCCCTAACGGTATACGCCTTCTCGACAGAAAACTGGTCGCGACCCGAAGACGAAGTTAGCTTTTTGATGGTGCTGTTCGAGCGTGCCCTGCGTCGGGAGCTGCGAAATATGGTCGAGGCCGGGGTGCAGCTCCGCTTTGTCGGTCGCCTGGACGTTCTGCCCCAGAGGCTTCAGGACGAGATCGCCCTGTCGGTCGAGCAGTCGCGCCAAAATACGGGCCTGAAGTTTACGATCGCCACCAACTACGGCGGACGCCAGGAAATCGTCGATGCCTGCCGCGCGATCGCCGATCGAGTCAAGGCCGGAACCCTGGAGCCGGACGATATCGACCGAGAGCTGTTCGCGCGCCACCTGTATACGAACCACCTGAGCGACCCCGACCTGGTGATTCGCACCAGCGGCGAGATGCGCATCAGCAACTTCCTGCTGTGGCAGATGGCCTACGCCGAGCTGTACGTCACCGAAACGCCCTGGCCGGAGTTCGATCGCGAGGCGTTTCGCGTCGCCCTCTACGAGTACCAAAGCCGCAAGCGCCGCTTCGGCGGGCTCAACTCCGACTCGACGCGATCGCGGCGACCGTGAGCCGTCAGTGAGCGCGCGGCGCGCCGGAACCGCCCCTCCGCAATTTCGTCAGTTCTCGAAGCCTCCAAAGTTCCGAACGAGTATCCAGAAGTCCTCCGGAGTTGCCAGGAGTTCCCAGGACTCTCCAACGAGATCGCGACCCCGCATTTATGCCCCATAGCCGCAACATTAAAACGGATATGAATCGCCGAGACGCCCGCACCACTGTCACCGCTCGCCTCGTCCGAATCGCGCCTTCGATGGCGTTTGGTTTCTGGGTGGCGGGAGCTGCCGCGCTTGCGATTGCCGCCCCGGATATCCGCTCTACTCCACTCCGCGAAACGAACCTGGCCCAGGCCGCTCCTTTCCAGTCGTTGCAGCCGGTTCCCGACCTCGACGCCGCCGATATCCAAGTCCGCAACGGCCTCGACTACCAGCGGCGCGGCCAGCCCGATAAGGCGATCGAAGCCTGGGAAGCGGCGCTCGACACCTACGTCGAGGTGTTCGACTTCGAGAGTATGGGGCGCGTCTACGGCTACCTCGGCCCCGCCTACGTCGCCACCGGCCAGTACCAGGAGGCCGAGATTGCTTTTGCCCAGCAGGTGTCGATCGCCCGCCAGCGCGACGACTCCGTAACGCTCGCCTACGGCCTCAACAACCTCGGGGTGGTACTGCTCCAGGGCAACGATATCGACGCCGCCGAAACCGTTCTGCTCGAGGCGCTGGCGGAGTCTGAAGCGATTCGCAACCCCGGCGTCACGGCCACCTCGCTTAACAATCTCGGACTGGTAGAAGTGGCGCGCGGTGACTTTTTCGCGGCGATCGTCCGCTACGAAACGGCCCTGAAGTGGCACTGGGAAGCCGAGATGGTGACCGGCGAGGCCAGCACCTACAACAACCTGGGCGAAGCCTACTGGGAAACCGACGACTACGAAAACACCATCGGCGCGTACGGCGCGGCGCTGACGATCGCCCGCGACAGCCTCGACTTTGACAATTTTTACCGCGCGATCGACGGCCTGGTTGTCGCCCACCAGAGCGTCGGTCGCTTTTTCCGCGCCCAAGATCTACTCGAAGAGCGCCTCGAACTGGCCCGCCGCGAGACGGATTCCGCCCAAGAACTCCAGACCCTGCGCGGTTTTGCGTCGCTGTATACGATCGCTGGAGAATACGACGCAGCGATCCGGTTCTACGAAGGCGCGATCGCCCTGGCGCGCGAAATCGGCGATCGCCCCAGCGAGCTGCGCCTGAGTAGCGACCTGGCCCAGGTGCTGACCGTCGCTCCCGAGCGCTAAGCTCGGGCAAAGCCGCAAATCGGACGCCTTTTCGCCTAGAGCGCTCCGAGAATTCGTCCGGAAGTCGCCAAAGAAGGACGAGCTTGTCGTCCGCGTAGGGTCGGCCTCTCCGATCGCCTGGGTGTGCCGCACGATTCGCTTCGCGAAGGCGACGTCAACGACGACGCCTTCGCGATCGAAGTCCAGACGGTGGGCGTTTATTTTCGTGGAGTACGCCTAGATCGGTGCGGCCTGTCCCGCAAGGTTGTCCGTTATACTGTCGGTCGAAGCGATGTCGCTCAGAATAGCAAAAGTCTCGGCTTGCCTGGTTTCTAACCGAGTCCGATTTCTACTCGATCGCGGTATTCGACAGCGCCAAGGCACACATCGCCCAAAGATTTACAGATTTCTCCCACCCCCGTGTTTTACGAGGTCAATGCTATGCCAAGTCCCGTCTCCTCCGCCGAAGTTCCCGCCGCCGCTCTGCCAGACGATCGCGATCGCGTTTGGAACCACCTCAAGCAAGCGATCGCCGACAGCTCGGGATTTCAGCGCTGGCAGCTCGATCGTCGTCAGACCTTCGATCGCGATCGCGTTTCTCTAGATTCCCAGGTGGCGACATATCTGCGCGAAACTCTCGAGACGCTCGCTTACTAGTCGCTCTGCCCAGTTAGTCGCTTTATCCGAGACGCCGTATTAAAGCCGTGCTGTCGGCCTCAATCGAGCGAAAGCAAACAGCGGTAAATAACGGCCTAACCTCGTTGTGAACAAGTGAGAAAGCCCGTCGCAATGATGTGCGACGGGCTTTCTCACTTGTTCATTAAACTCCCCAGGCAAGATTCGAACTTGCGACCAATCGATTAACAGTCGATCGCTCTACCGCTGAGCTACTGAGGATTGCTCTCTGATGCGAAATCTATATTAGCTAGAGAGCTTACGTTTTGCAACCCTTCGGGAGAACTTCATTGAGAACCGTCTCGAACTGTAGCGGGCCTCAATGCATTTCCGGCTCGCGTGCAGTTCACTCAGCAGCGCCGCCCGATCGCGTCCAGGTCGCCTTGGCGATCGGGCGATCGCGGCCCTAACGCTTGGCGGTTTCTTCCTCCAGGCTAAACAGCGTCCGTAGGGTGTGCATCGCGACGCGGCGCGCTTCGAGATCCTGCTGGGCGCGCAGCTGCACCATCGGGTCGTGAAGGATTTTGTTGACGATGCCGCGCGTCAGCGACTCGATCACTTCCTGATGCTTGTCGTCGAACTCCGTGCCGAGGCGCGACAGGGCTTTCTCCAACTCTTGCTCGCGGATGCCTTCGATCTTCTTGCGAAGGCTAGAGATCGTCGGGACGGTTTCGAGCGACTGCCACCAAGTCTCGAAGTTGGCGACTTCTTCTTCGAGCAGGGCTTCGGCCTCGAGGGCCATCTGGCGGCGGCTCTCTTGGTTTTGAGCGACGACGGCTTTGAGGTCATCGACGTTAAAGCAGCGAATGCCCGCCACGCCCGTGACATCAGCGGCAATGTTGCGCGGCACGGAAATATCTACCAGAACGAGGTCGCCGTCAGCATCGACGATCGGCTCCAGGTTGGCTTTGGTCAGAATCGGCTGGGTCGCGCCGGTGCTGGTAAAGGCCAGATTCGAGGCGGCGACAGCATCGAGCATCTCGGTCAGCGGACGCACGGCGATATTGGCGCTCGGGTACTGTCCGGCCAGCTCTTCGGCACGGCGCTGGGAGCGGTTGACGAGCGTAATGCGATCGGCTCCCTTCGAGAGTAGGTGCTTGATCAGCAGCTTCGACATTTTGCCCGCACCGACGATGCAGACCTCGAGATCTTTCAGGCAGCCCCCATCCGTCTGGGCCAGCTTCAGTTGCGCCAGCTCGACGGCGGCGGAGCTGATCGACACCGCGCCCGTGCCGATGCTGGTTTCGGTGCGAACGCGCTTGCCCGCGCCGATCGCCTGCTTGAAGAGCTGATTGAGAATGCGGCCGATGCCTTTGTTTTTCTGACCTTGCTTGTGGGTGGTCTTCACCTGCGCCAAGATCTGGCCTTCGCCGAGGACGAGGCTCTCGAGTCCGGCACTGACGCGCATCAGGTGCATCACGGCGTCTTGGTGGAGCAGCACGAATAGGTACGGGCGCAGCTCGGAGAGCATCATGCCGCTGCGATCGCAGAGGAACTGGCTGACCTCGCGCACGCCCGCCTCCATGTCTTTGGCGATGAAATAAATTTCGAGGCGGTTACAGGTACTGAGAACGGAGATTTCCTCGATGCTGGGATAGGCGCGGAGCTGGGCGAAAGCATCTTGTAGATCGGCTTCCGGGATGCTTAGCTTTTCGCGCACTTCGACCGGGGTGGTTTTGTGACTCAGTCCGATAACGGCAATATTCATCGAATTTATAAATAGAAGCTATTAAAAAGGAGAGCGACACAATTATCTATAAATGTCGATCGTTTGGCGACCGATCGAAATGTTCCGAAACGATCCCCGCCGCACTCGTCAGATCGGGCGATCGGCAAGCGCATCAACGGGCGAATTGAAACAGCCATCGAGATCGCAAGATTTGAGAGCGTCGAACCTGGCAGGAAGACAGCAAAAACGGCGATCGCCCACCGAAGTGAAGCGATCGCCGTTTCGACAATTCACACGCTGTTGCAGCAAACTCGGAACGCGCCGTCGAGGTCAACGTCCGATCCGGGTAGGGGCGCATAGCAATGCGCCTAGCATCGGTGGATTTCCCAGCGATATCGCGGGCGCACTGCCGTGGCGCCCCTACCCGGATCGGTCATCGTACGTTGAGTGACGCTTTAGTGCAGTTGCAGCTCGTGGGTGTCTTCCATCATGTGGATGGTGTCCACGAAGCGCACGGTTTTGCTTTGGCTGGAGATAATCAGCGACTGGGTGCGCGCGCCACCGTGGAAGAAGCGAACGCCTTGCATCAGCGTGCCGGAGGTAATACCGCAAGCCGCGAACAGCACTTCTTCGCCCGAAGCCAGCTCGCCCGCGTCGTAAACGCGATCGGGATCGGTGATGCCCATCTCTTTCAGGCGAGCCAGGTTGCCCTCTTTGCTCTCGCCGATCAGGCCGGTTTTGACCACTTCGGGATCGTAGATCAGCTGACCCTGGAAGTGACCGCCGATGCAGCGCATGGCCGCCGCAGAAATCACGCCCTCGGGAGCCGCGCCGATACCCATCAGCGCGTGGATGTTCGTGCCGCCGAAGCCGCAAGAGATCGCCGCCGACACGTCACCGTCGCTGATCAGGCGAACGCGCGCGCCCGCATCGCGGATTTCTTGAATCAGCTCTTTGTGGCGCGAGCGATCCATGACGACGACCACCAGCTCTTCGATTTTGCGATCGAGGCATTCTGCAATGATCTTCAGGTTCTCGGTCGCGCTCTTGTTGATATCGACCTTGCCTTTGGCAGCCGGAGGCGCAGCTAGCTTCTTCATATAGAAGTCCGGCGCGGCGAACAGGCCACCTTTCGGGGCGATCGCCAGCACGGCCATCGAACCGTTTTGACCGTAAGCAACGAGGTTCGTGCCTTCACAGGGGTCAACGGCGATATCAATTTCGATCAGCTCGTCAGGATTGCACATCTCCGCGCCACCCGGCTGGCTGCAAATGCCCACTTCTTCGCCGATGTAGAGCATCGGAGCGTCGTCGCGCTCGCCTTCACCGATCACGATGCGACCGCGCATGTGGATTTGGTTCATCCGCTCGCGCATGGCTTCTACGGCGACTTCGTCGGCAATATTTTTTTCGCCTTTACCCATCCAACGCGCTGAGGCGATCGCCGCTTGTTCGACAACCTCAATAATTTCCAAGCCGATGGTTTTATCCACGGTTCGCTCCTTCCAAATTCTAGTTTCGTTGGTGTTTTGAAGACCTTTTTTCAAGTGTCAAGTCTACCAGAGGGCGGCGGCGCTCTCGGGCGGCGACAGGATCGCGGGGATCGCCTCGCGGCTGTGGGATTCTCTTGGGATTCTCTCGCGATCGCCGTATCCATAATGAGGCGTCTTCACCCCGTGGCGGCGACACTAGCCCGGAGGGCCTCCGAACTCGTGAAAGCTCCAGCAATCTTCCCGTTTTGCGACCCTCCGCGAACGCGAACGTCGAGGAGCGTAGTTTCCTCGCAAAATGCCCGATCGGCGAGGGGATGGCGTGTCAGACGATTTGTCGGTACATCTCGCTTAAAACGTCAGGATTTATCCCTGCTACTAGGGAATTCTGCTAGTGTTGCCCTAGAAGCACGGTGTTCGCGCCCTCCCCTTCGCAGCAATACGGACGTCTTTAAATCCCTTCAGCTCTTGCAATGTCCTGCAAATTTCAATCCAGCGATCGGAGTCTGGTGTGTGGAGCCTCTTGCAACAAACGCCCGATGAAATGCAGTTCTAGCTGCCCGCAGTCGCCCCGAACGGCAGGAGTCGCGCGCACGGGAGCGGTCGAGACGACCGAGACGATAAACACTAGAAACCGCCCATGCGTCGGACGGCCAGGTGTCGTGTTGAGCTGTTTTGCGTGGGTTGCGATTTTCTCAAGCGCGGCCCTGCTGGGAGCCGGTGTGGGGATCGCCGCCTCACCCGCAGCCGCCCGGACAAAAGCCGACAGTGCCTTGACAAAGGGGATCGACTCCGGCGAAGTCTCCCGCGCGATCGAGCTGCCCGAGCCCGCGCTGCTGCCCGCTACGCCGCCCGCCACGCTATCCCAGTTGCCCCGCAGCGACAGCGAAGATCTGCCCGAGCCGGAGTTCGAGCCGCTGCCGCCCCTCGACGAGCTGCTGCCGCCGCCCGATCGCGACCCGAACGCACCACCCAGCGGCGACCTGAACGAGATTCCCGGCTCGATCGAGGTGCGGGGCTACCGCGTGGTGGGCAGCACCGTTTTTGAGGCCGACACATTCGACGCGCTGCTCGAGGATTTAACGGGAGAGGAAATCCGCTTCTCTCAGCTCCTCGAGGCTCGCACGCGCATTACCGATCTGTACATCGAAGAGAAGTACATCACCTCTGGGGCGTTTCTGCCGCCGCAGACGATCGAAGACGGCATCGTTGAGATTCAGGTAATCGAAGGCTCCCTCGAAGACATCCTCATCACGGGAACCGATCGCCTGCGTCCGTACTACATTCGCAGTCGCATCGAGCGCGCCAGCGACGCGCCGCTCAACGTGGACGACCTGCTCGAAGCACTGCAATTGCTCCAGCTCGACCCGCTGATCGATACGCTCTCGGCGGAGCTGTCGGCGGGCCTGAGACCGGGCTCGAATCTGTTAGAGGTCGCAATCGTCGAGGCGGACAGCTTTACGCCGAGCCTGCGCTTTGACAACGGGCGATCGCCGACAGTAGGCGTGCTGCGCGGTCGGGTCGGCATCCGCGAAGGCAACCTGTTCGGCATCGGCGACGCATTCGAGGCGTCCTACAGTTTGACGGAGGGCAGCGACGAGTATGCAGCGTCCTACACGGTTCCGCTCAACGCCAGCAACGCCACCCTCGGGGCGTCGGCCCGGTTCACGACCAGCGAGATTATCGAAGAGCCGTTCGATCGCATCGACATCGAGGCCGACTCGCGCGACTTCGAGCTGACATTCCGCCAGCCGATCGTCCAGACGCCGCGCCAGGAAATAGCCCTCGGCCTGACGTTCTCCCGCCGCGAGAGCGACACCACCTTGCTCGGGACGGGCTTTGCGCTCTCTGACGGAGCCAACGACGACGGCGAAACCCGCGTCTCGGTGTTCCGCCTCTTCCAAGAGTGGACGCAGCGGGGCTCGCGCTCGGTGTTCGCGGCGCGATCGCAGTTCAACTGGGGCATCCCAATTTTCGAGTCCACGCTCAACAACAAAAAGCCCGACAGCCGCTTCTTCGCGTGGCGCACCCAGGCCCAATACCTCCAGCTCCTCGGCAATAGCGATATTTCCCTGCTGTTGCGCGGCGACTTCCAGCTTTCGACCACCTCGCTGGTTCCCCTCGAGCAGTTCGGCGTCGGCGGCAACCGCAGCGTCCGAGGCTACAGCCAGGATTTGCTGCTGGCCGACAACGGTCTGTTTGGCTCGGCAGAGCTGCGAATTCCGCTATTCACTTCGGCCAATGGCTCGACCCAGCTCGAAATTCACCCGTTTTTCGACTTCGGCACTGTATGGAGTACTGATGGTGACGACCCCGACCCCAGCGGCCTCGCTTCGATCGGCGTCGGGCTGTCGTTCGAGCTTGACGATGTGCTTTCCGCGAAGATTGACTGGGGTATCCCACTGACGGATGTCGATACCCGCGATCGCGACATTATCGAGCGCCAAGAACTGTACTTTCTCCTAGAGTGGCGACCGTTCTAGGGGCGTAACGAAGCTGGAGATCTCATGTCTAAGGCCGAACACCTCGCACTGCTCAAGCAAGGCGTCAACGTCTGGAACGCTTGGCGCGCCGACAACCCCGACATTCGCGCAAATTTGTTTCGCGCCGACCTGGAGGGGATGTACCTGGCGGGCGTCAACCTGAGCAAGGTCGATCTGAGGCGGGCGCGGCTCGGGAAAGCGTTTTTGCGATCGGCAGACCTCTCGGAGGCGTATCTGCTGGGCGCAGACCTGTCCGGAGCCGACCTGAAGCAGGCGATGCTGCGCAAGGCCATACTGCGCGAGGCGAACTTGTCCGGGGCAGACCTGTCGAGCGCCGACCTGACAGCCACCTATCTTTCTGAGGCCAACCTAACCGGCGCGTCCTTGTCCGACGTCCGGCTCGATCGCACGCTGCTCACCGGTGCGTGTATCGCCAACTGGCATATCGACAATCCCGCGCAGCTCGAACGCGTCATCTGCGACTACATCTATCTCAAGCCCAACCAGCAGGAGTGTCGCCCGCGCCTGGGCTCCTTCGGGCCGGGCGAGCTGGTGAACCTGTGCCAGCGAACGATCGCCACCCTCGATATCGAGTTTCAAGACGGCCTGGACTGGGCGGCGTGCCTGGTGGCGCTGCAGGCGATGCAGGCCAGCTCGGACTTTAGCAGCATCCGACTCCGCAGCCTCGAGCAGATCGAGGAAGGCCGCCTGGCCGTGGGGCTGCGCCTGCCCGCCTTTGCCGATCGCGACGCCGTCCGCAGCACCTTTTTGCAGGAATACCATCGCAAGCTCGAGGCGATCGAGCAGCAGTACCGCGAAGCGGGCTTTGACGACACTCAAATTGAAGCGTTCCGCGCCGCTTCGACCGATCTCGGCGAGCTGTGCCAGTTTCTGGCAACACGGCAGATCGTTTAGAGTCGCCCATCGATATCTTGCTGATTTCCCGGCGGGCAAGCGCGTCAGGGCGGCCCCGTGCGAAGATTGGCAAAGAATAGTAAAGAACCCCGCCGCCCCCCCAGCGATCTGAGCGATGAAGCCGACGACGAACCGCCCCCTTCCTTCCGCAAACCAGTTTCTGACCGCCATCTGCAGCCTGCTTCTCGCCTGCTTGGCTTGGGTTGCCGCGCCCGCCCTGGCCGTCGAGGACTTCACCTACGCCGACAGTCCGGGAGCCGATCTCTCCGAGCGCGACCTGGCCGGAGCCTCGCTGGCAGCGGCCAACTTGCGCGATGCCGACCTTCACGGCTCGAATATCTACGCGGGCTTCTTGACTAAGGCAACGCTGAGCGGTGCAAACCTGAGTGGGACGAACCTGTCTGAGACCTTTGCCGATCGCGTCCACTTCGAGCGCGCCGATTTGACCAACGCGGTGTTTACCGACGCGATCGCCTCGGGCTCGTCGTTCTACGAAGCCAAAATCGAAGGTGCGGACTTCTCCGGCACGATCCTCGATCGCGCCCAGCAGATCCGCCTGTGCGAATACGCCGATGGCGTTAACCCGACAACTGGCGTTGCGACCCGCGACGGCCTCGGCTGTTAGTCGTTCTTCCCAAAACAGCCCGTCAGCTTTCCGATCGCAGCTTTAAGCAGAGCGGTTGTGGCTCGATCGTAGCCGGATCGCGACTCGATCTCGACCGGAACGCGGCCAGATCGCAGCGATTCGGGCAGGGCTGGAGTGCTAGCATGATGCGAGCCATCCCCCTGCGCGAATCGCTGAGAAAACCTATGGATCTACGCGGAATCGACGTTTCTGACTATCAGGGACAGGTGAACTGGAAAGCAGTGGCCGACTCCGGCGTGGGCTACGCGATCGCCAAATCCACCGAGGGCGCGACCTTTATTGCCGACACTTTCGCCCGCAACTGGCGCGAAATCCGCGCAGCGGGAATCGTACGCGGCGCATACCACTTCTACCGCCCGCAAACCGACGCCGTCGCTCAGGCGCAGAATTTCCTCAACGTCGTCAAGCTCGAGCCGGGAGATTTGCCTGCCGTACTCGATATCGAGCGCACGGATAACATGAGCGCCGACAGCATCTTCGCCGGGATGCAAACCTGGCTCGATATCGTCGAGGAAGCCACCCAGCGCCGCCCGATCGTCTACACCTACCCCGGATTTTGGGAGCGCCTCGGCAACTCCCAGCGCTTCGCCGACTACCCACTCTGGATCGCCCACTACACCAGCGACCCCGAGCCCTGGGTGACTGGCGGTTGGGACGCCTGGACGCTGTGGCAGTACACCGATCGCGGCAATATTAACGGCGTGGTCGGTGGCGTCGATGTCAACCGCTACAACCTGCCGAAGACGGGCAAGCGCGGCTCGGATGTCAATCTGATCCAGCGCCGCCTGAAAGAGCGCGGCATCGATCCGGGCGTTATCGACGGCATCTTCGGCCAAAATACGAAAACCGCCGTCGAGATTTTCCAGCGGCGCGCCAGCCTGACGATCTCCGGCGAGGTCGATCCGCGAACCTGGGCCTACCTGCTCGATGCCAGCACCGACGTTTCTGGCGACGTTTCCGGCGATGGCACAACGCCCTCAGACGACCTGCCGATCTTTACGCCAATCCTGGACGAGCCGGTCAAAGACATCGCACCGGCACCCGAAACGCCCGTCGTCAGCGTGCCCGAAGCGGCGGGCGCGATCTCGCTGATCGACGTGACGAAGTACTACCAAAACCTGTCGCATCAGGTGCAGGCGCTGGACTGGCTCCAGGAGCAGGTTCCCGCCGCGACACTGCTAGAGTTCGCGCGGCGCTGGCGTAACGTGCCCAGTACCAGCGACCCGATTCGGCTGGTGAACGTAGCGCGCTATTACCAGGGGCTGGCAAGTCAAAATCAAGCGCTGATCTGGCTCCAGGCCCAGCTCCCCAGCACGACGATCGCGACGTTTGCCGAGCGCTGGCGCGATGTGGCCCCGACGGTGTCGCCCGCGCTGAAGCTGGTCGATGCGGCCAAGTACTACCAGGGCATGCCCCAGCAGCAGCAGGCGTTTGCATGGCTTCAGCAGCAGCTTTCAGCGACGCAAGTGGCCGAGTTCGCTCGCCTTTGGCGCAATCAGTAGCGCAACCAGCAGACGTTCACACGACTCAAGGAGTTCGATCGTGAGGTTTGGGCGCGATTTGGAGCCGCTCGGCCATTGTCCGGTGGATTTTAGCGGACACTTTCTTTAGATTTGTTTCTAAACTTGATAGAGCCGCCGAAATCGCAGCCGAAATCGCAGCGGCTCTATTCGCCTTCAATCGCCGCCCCATGATGACCCCCGCCACGTCTCCGCTGCCGATCGACCTCGACACCACGATCGCCCAGGCCCGCCGCGCCACCCGTGCCGCCCTCGAAGCAGGCCAAACCCTGATTCAGGTCGAGCTGCTCGTCGGCGAACTGAAGGCCCAAACGATCGCCGAGCAGTTTTTGCCGGAGCTGCTGGACACGGGCAAGACGCTGCGGGTGATGTTTCCGGATATGGGCGCGACGGCGCTGGCGCGGCGCGACTGGGGCGAGGAGCAGTTTAAAATCTCCGATCTGGGTAGCCCGCGCCGCCCGGTGGAAACGCAAATCCACGAAGACGACGAGTGCTTTCTGGTGGTCGAGCCGTCGGATGTAGAAATCGCCCAGGTCGAGAAGCTCTACATCGCCGCCGAGGGGCGTCCGGTGGTGATGCTCCTGCCGCGCCTGGAGAGCGTCGCGACGATCGGCATCGGCTACGCAGGCCGTCAACTGCGCGATCGTTTCCTGAGCAAAATTGAAACCTGCTACTACATTCGCCCTCTAGATGGCGCAGTGCTGTATCGCGCCTACCCGTCGCTCTGGCAGGTGTGGGGCGATGCGCCGCCGCCCGTTCTGGGCGAGGTGCTGCTGGCCGAAACGCCAACCAAGCCCGCCGGAGAAGCGCTCGATCGCATCCTGATGGGAGAAGATGAAGACAGCGCCGATCGCGAGTCGCCGAACGCCGAGCGCCCGAAAAAGTCCCCCGGACTGATGGCGGGGCTACAAAATTTCCTCAAGGCGCTCAGCCAGTAGCCTGACGGCCAAACGGCTGCGGGGAATCTGCGAGCTGAGTGAGCAGCTAAGCAACGAGCTGAACCTGGCCCGCGATCGCGACTGTTTCTGCCTATCCCCGCACCTGCCTTGGACGACGCGACCGACGCCCTTTTGAACCCGACTTCTCGACGTAGCTCCGCGCCTGTCGCCCAGCGCCGCCTCGCGGTCGGTGACGTCCACGGCCACTACGACACGCTCCAGCGCCTGCTCGAGTTTGCAGGCGTGGCGGACGGCGATCGCATCGATTTTCTCGGCGACTTGATCGATCGCGGCCCCGACAGCCGCCAAACCCTCGAACTCGTTCGCACGACGCCGAACTTCCACACGATTCGCGGCAACCACGAGGAGATGGCGATCGCCGCCTTCGAGCAGAGCCCACCTGACGATCGCGCCTTGGAAAATTGGCTGCGGAGCGGTGGTAACACGACTTTAGAAAGCTACCCCGATCGCGACGAGCTTTACGAGCACGTGCTCTGGCTGCGCGAGTGCCCGCTGTATCGCGACCTGGGCGACTACTGGCTCGTCCACGCTGGTCTCGACCCACAGCGCGATGTGGCGGCGCAGAGCGCGCGCGAGTTTTGCTGGATTCGCGACCCGTTCCACCGCACACCGGCCCCGCCCTTTGATGACAAGCTGATAATCATCGGCCATACGATTTCGTTTACCTTCCTCGGCGTGCAGGTGGGCCAATTGGCACTCGGTCAGGGCTGGCTCGATATCGACACCGGCGCGTATACCCTAGAGAGCGGCTGGCTGACGGCGCTCGACCTGGGCGATCGGCGCGTCTACCAAGCTAACGTCTGGACGAAGCGCACGCGCTCGCTGAGCTGGGAAGAAGCCACGATCGAAATTGACCCCGAACGGGTGCGTCCGCGTCGATTTATCGTCAAATAGCGTACGGAATCGATCGCGATGGCGAAAAATACGGTCGCTCGAGCTGACAGACCTTGTAAGTACACCCAATTCACCCTTCGGAATTCGGAATGCAGTCAAGTTCTTTCGCTTCGATCGATCCGACAACCGCCACCTCCCCCCTGCCGATCGCCTGCTCGCGTACCTTTAGGATGCCAGCCGACGTTGTGGCCCCGTGCCAGCGATGCGACACCGCCGCCCTGCACGCCCGTATTCGCGGCTTTCGCAAGCGCTTCGAGCACCTCGACTTCGACCCGATCGTGACGCGCGCGCTGGGCGCGGATGCGAGCGCCAGCGGCTACGGCGCGATCGCTGCGAGCTGCTACCGCGACTTTTTGTGTCTGCTCGATCTATACCCAGAGCTGCTCCTGTCGCCGACGCCCCTGCTCGACGCGATCTGGCACGCCCATATCCTGGATACGAGACGCTACCGCCAGGACTGCCATATCCTGTTCGGGCAGTTTCTCGACCACCAGCCCTGGGACGCCTCCCATGAGGCCCTGAACGGCACGTCATCAGCGCAGATGCGGTGGCTCTTCCGCTACCACTTCAACCGCGACCCCGAGATCGCAGTTGCTGACCGAAGCGCCTTCGCCACTGGGCCGGGAGCCTGCGGTCGCGGTGTCGCCTAGGCGCAGTCAGCGCCGCACCAATCGGGCGACTTGCGATGGCTGGGAAGGCCGATAAGTCCGAGCTGCTCCAAGCCGTCCAGCTTCTGGGACGCACGAACCGAAAGCGCTGGCCCCGTACCCCTTAACTACGTCAATCGACGCCAAACTGGACGAGCACCTCGCGCGCTTGGCTCTGCTGCCCGATTTGGGCAAAGGAATTCGCGGCCTTGCGCGCGGCCTCGCAGGCGTCTTTCGTAAGGCCGCGCTCGGCGCGTGCGTAGGCCAGAGATTGATAGTAGTAGCCCCAGGAACGCGAATCCTGGTGGCCTTCGAGGTAGCTAGAAGTTTGTCGGAGCCAGCTTTCGGCGGCGTCATAGCTGTCTTCATTTAAGGCGATCGCGGCTAGCCAATTAGTGGCATAGGCGCAAAACTGCTCCCAGCCGATGGCGCGAGCATGCTTGAGGACGCGGCTATAGCCGTCGCGAGCGCGGCTGTAGTCCTGATGGTTGAAGAAAATTTCGGCTTCGTAATAGTCGGCGCGGATTCGCTGGCGCTGTAGCTGTAGGCGCAGGCGATCGTCGAGGCGGAACCGATCGAGCCAGGTCAGGTGGGTGCGCTCGCGATCGATCCAGTCTTGCGCGCCGTCCAGATCGCCGCTTTCGAGGCAGAGCACCGTCCGTTCCAAGGCCAGCTCCGACTGAAACTCCTGCCACGCTCGCTCGGAGTCCGGATCGTTGCCCCGCGCTTCGTCACGCACTGCCTGGGCCAAGACGATCGCCCGCTCGAAGTCGGCTTCGGCGCGGACGTGGTGGCCGTCGCCTTCGGTCAGTGCCAGCGTCCAGGCCCGATCGCGCCAGAAGCGAGCTTGGGCGAGGCGATCGCCTTGCTGTTCGGCCCGCTCGATCGCCCAGTCGAGCCAGCGCAGCCGCTCTTGCCAGTAGCCGCGCAGGTGCGTGTAGCCCCGCAGCCCCGCCCAGAGATCGCGCACCCGATCGTAGTCGCCCCGATGGACGCACCACTCCAGCGCCGCCAGCCAGTTTTCCCACTCGCACTCGATCGCGGTGTAGTCCTGCCAGACCTTCCAATCGTCGGGCTCCAGGTCGGCGGCGAGGCGGCAGTAGCGCCCGATCCAACGCTCGTAGATCGCACCGCGATCGGCGCGCTCCTCCAGCTCGCGGCCCAGACACTCGCGCTCGAGGCGACGGGCGATGCAGGTCTGGCGCACCGGGTCGTATTCGATCAGGTTCAGCTCTTGGAGAGCGACGGCGATCGCGGGCAGTGCCCCGGACTCGAGATCGGCCACCTCCGCCAGGGCCTCGAGGCCGATGGGCTGGCGGAACAGACTGATGGTCGCTGCCACCCGCTGGGCGTCCCCGTCGAGCCGTTCGAGAGCCAGCTGGATGTAGCCCGTCCAGCACTCCTCAGAGAATTCCTCCACGACCTGGCGCGGCCAGCGCCCGCTGGAGCCGACAAACAGCGACAGTGCCTTAACGATCGCGGCGGGGAACCCCTGGGCGGTTTCGAGCAGCCAGGCGCGATCGTCGGCTCCGAGCGGCAGGTTGCGGCTGCGGCTGCCACTATCGAGCAGCTCGCCACTGGCCTCGGCGGTTAGGGGCTGGAGCGGGATAATGCAGTTAAAGTCGAGCGCCGCCGTGCCGGTGGCGATCGTGCGGACGCTATCGGGAAGACCACCCAGCAAGCCCAACACCGCCGGAAGGTCGTCCACGCAGTCGAGATCGTCGATAACGAGCAGGGTGGGCGCGGCGGCCAGACGCTCGTAGAGCACGTTGCGATCGAGCTTGCTCACCTCGGAGTCGCGGGGCGAGCAGTGGCGAAGCATCTCGCGTTCGATCGCGTCGATCGAGCGCTGGGCGCGCCAGCGCGGCACTTTCAACGATCCAAAGCTCTGATGCGTTGCCGCGCAAATCGGGATGCAGCGCTCGAACCGCTCGGCGATCGCCGCGTGCCGCAAAATGGCGTCGGCGATCGTCGTTTTGCCCAGGCCCCGCGCCCCGCGTACGTACAAGTTTGGGTGGTCGTGCAGCGCCGCCAGGATGTGAGCCAGCTCGCGATCGCGCCCGATGCAGTCCGCACTCTGAGCGACGGGCAAATAAGATCTGCCGTGGACGTCTAGCTCGGGTGCCAGCGGCGTCGATGTACCCTCGCCGCTCACCGCCTCGGGCTTCAGCGCCAGCGCCTCGCAAAACTCGCCGAAGCGCCGCACCGACACACCGCGACAAAACCGGCGAAACGTCGGCAGCGAACACCCCCGCGCTAGCTCCGACGACTCGGGCAGTCGGTCGTTCTGGTAGGCGATTCGGCTCGCACGGGCGACGATATCGGCATCGGACTCCCGACAACTGTCGCGGGCTTCGAGAATCAGCCGCAGCCCCTCTTCGGAAGCCTCGCGCGTCTGCGTTCGATAGCGGCTCGGGCGCGATGTCCGCTTCTTCGGTTGGCGGCTTCTCCTCCTCGTGCTGGAGAGAGCGTTCGCGTCGGATTTCTGGTTGGTTGGCAATTTGTCGGCCATGTGGAAGATATCCTCTCGATCGCAACAGTGCGAGCACCTGCACCAGCAAGGCCCGTAACAACGATTCTAATCTTCGCGGCAGACTGAGCGATCGCAGGCTGCGAGCGACCAGGGCGCGATCGCCCAGTTTTTTCAGGACAGTCCACCTAATTCAACTCGCACGCCCCCCAAACAGTCGTTCGCGAAGGCGTTTCATCAATTAGCAACAGACCCTTCACGGGGTAAGCAGGTGAGCGTCCGCCCCAAAAATCAAACTAGGGGCTGAACCACTTTCTGAGTAAAGTCTGAGTGAAGGCTGCAAGTTCGATCGAGCGCAGCCCCTAGCGAATCGAAGTCGGCTCCATCCCCGACAGCACCGGCGCGATTTTACTCAGCTTCAAGTCCGGACAGTCACCCTGCACCTGACCCACATTCCACTCATTTTTGAACAGCAGCACCGGACGATCCCAGCTATCTTTCACCGTCGCCGTGTTGAACAGCCGACCGGCCTTCTCCAAGGCTTCCCAGCCACCGACCACCCAGCGCGCCACGCTAAAGCCCAGCGGCTCCAGGCGAGTTTCGACGCCGTACTCGTTCAGCAGCCGGAACTGCACCACCTCGAACTGGAGCTGACCGACCGCTGCCAAAATTGGGTCGCGCTTCGACTCGTCTACCGAGTACATAATCTGCACCGCGCCCTCTTCGCGCAGCTCGGCGACGCCCTTGCGAAACTGCTTGAACTTCGAGGGGTTGACGTTGCGCATATACGAAAACATCTCCGGCGAGAAGCAGGGGATGCCGTCGAACTCGAGCTTTTCGCCGCAGTAAATCGTGTCGCCGATCGCGAACATACCGGGATTATTCAAGCCGATCACGTCGCCCGCATAGGCCGTATCGATCGACTCGCGCCCCTGGGCGAATAGCTTCTGCGGACGCGACAGGCGGATCGTCTTGCCGGTGCGGGCGTGCTTGACGGTCATATCCTTCTCGAAGCGACCGCTACAAACGCGCACGAAAGCGACGCGATCGCGGTGCTTCGGATCCATATTTGCCTGGAGCTTAAAGACAAAGCCGCTGAAGTCCGGGCTGGACGGATCGACCTCGTCGCGTGTACTGGTGCGCGCCACCGGCTTCAGAGAAAACTCCAGAAAAGCATCGAGGAAAAGCTGCACGCCGAAGTTGCTCATGGCGCTGCCGAAAAACACCGGCGTCATCTGGCCGCTGTGAATCGCCTCGAGGTCTAGCTCGTTGCCCAGCTCCTCGACGATTTCCAGCTCCTCGAGGAATTCCGCCAGCAGCTCGTCGTCGTCGATTAAGCCGGGCAGCGCCGGATCGTCCAGGTCGAGCGAAGTTTCGCGAGCGGCCTTGCTGCCGTGGGCTTGCCGCTCGAACAGGTGCAGCTTGCGATCGCGCCGGTCGAACACGCCCTTGAAGCGATCGCCCGAGCCGATCGGCCAGACGACCGGATAGGTCGCCAAGCCCAGCTCGGTTTCGATTTCGTCCAGCAGCTCCAGCGGCTCGCGGCTGGGGCGATCCATCTTGTTAACGAACGTGAAGATCGGCAGGTCGCGCATCCGACAGACTTCGAACAGCTTGCGCGTCTGCGGCTCTAGCCCCTTCGCGGCGTCCTCGAGCATCACCGCATTGTCCGCAGCGGTCAGCGTCCGGTAAGTATCTTCGCCAAAATCTTGGTGGCCGGGTGTATCGAGCAAATTGATCTGGTGCTCGCAGTAGTCGAATTGCAGCACCGTCGAGGTAATCGAAATTCCCCGCTGCTGCTCCATTTCCATCCAGTCTGAGGTCGCGCTGCGTTCGGAGCGTCGTGCCTTGACCGTTCCGGCCTCGTGAATCGCACCGCCGTACAGCAAAACCTTTTCCGTCAGCGTCGTCTTACCCGCATCCGGGTGGGAAATAATCGCAAACGTCCGACGGCGATCGACAGCGGATTGAAGTTCGGCAGAATCGACAGTTTCAGCGGCCATAGTCACGGTGCGAAGGGAACGTGAATACGTTAGCAGTACCCGCCCGCCATTTTATCGAAGTTCGCCATCTGCCACTCACGACCGAGCGCGCGCTGCCCGGACGAACTCTGATGCTGGCTCGCAAATGCGAAGGTTCCCGACCGGAGCTGGCTCGCCCGAAGATTTCTAACCGCGCTCGAGCCAGTCGTAGATCGTATCGAGCTGCTCGAGGTCGATCAGGCCGTATTTCAGCAGCACCATCGGCAGGGGGCCGCGATCGAGCTTGTGGTGGCGTAGCGCGATCGCGATCGAGTCGGACGAGAGGTCGAGATCTTGACGCAGAAACTGAATCAAGCGTGGCTGGATACTGTCAGTGTGTTCCATTAAGTTGGCGGCGGTAAGAAAGCGTTGATAAGCGTTGGGCGGATTCGAGAAGAAAGCGCCATAATATTTGACGGCAGCGACATAAGAGAAAACTCCAAGGAGATCGCGCTGCCCGTCCGGACGAGAGCGGCGAATGAAACGGAGACCGCTGCGTCTCGCGACGGCAGTTTTAGCACGTGAATTGAAGAGGCTTTAGTCGGGGACGACGAGTATATCCGCCAAGGTAGCAAAAACGCCAGATCTTCGCCTGGAATTATAGAATCTTTCCAGATGCTGTCGGGCCGTACCGAGTAAGATAAGCGCTTGCTTTTTGGATTGCGACCGGGGCTCCGTACGTAATAACCGATCCGGATATGCGTATGGCGTCGCCGATCGCCCGGTGCGAAGGCGGTTCTGCCGTTTGAGGCGGCCATTCATAGTCGCCATTTGAAATGGTCGCCATTTGAAGCTACTGCTTTGAATCGCTGCGGTAGCGCCAGTATTCCGCGATAAAAGCCAGCAGCGCCGAAGCGGAAATCAAAACCACGCTGAGCGCATTGATATCCGGGCGTACGCCTGTCCGAATTCGGCTGAATATCTCCATCGGCAACGTCGTTGCACCGGCACCAGCGGTAAAGCTGGAGATTAAAAAGTCGTCCATGCTCAGCACGAAGGCCAGCAGACAGCCAGAAACGATGCCCGGAATCAGTTGGGGCAGCAGAACCTGTACGAATGCCTGTACCGGCGTCGCACCCAGATCGAGTGCCGCTTCTTCGAGGTTCTGGTCGAGATCGGCGAGCCGAGTTGAGACAACGATCGCCACGTAGGCCAAACAGAAAACTACATGCGCCGCGACGATCGTCCACAAGCTTAGCGGGAAGCCGATCGCCGCCAGAAACACCAGCGTCGCCACGGCGATCGCGATATCGGGAACGATCAGCGGCAGATACGACACGCCCAGAAACAGCCGCTTACCCGGAAAGTGGTAGCGCGCCAGCCCCACGGCCATCAGCGTCCCGAGCACCGCCGAAATCCCAACCGAGCTGGTCGCCACCGTCAGGCTATTCCGCAGCGCTGAAAACACGCGTCGGTCTTGCAGCAGCCGCCCGTACCACTCCCAAGTAAAGCCTTCCCAGTTGGCGCTGTAGGGCGAGGCGTTGAGGCTGTAGGCCGTCAGCACCAGAATCGGCAAGTACATAAACGCGAACATCGCGATCGTAAAACCGGCTTGCCAGGATAGTTTCAGCTTGAAGGGGCGGGACATGGCGGGCAGTTCGTCGGAGGGAAGGTCGTCGGCACGGTCTTCGGCGCGTTCGGGAGTCTCGGGCAGTGACGTTTCAGATTGAGTCATGGGGGCGTTGCCGAAAAGGTTGCCGGAAAAGTTTCTGGGCGGGCTTCCAATGGCCGATAGATCGCTTTAATTAGGAACGGTAGGCATCGCGATCGCCGTATTTGAGCAGCAGCGCGATCGCGATACTTACCGCCAGGATCAAGATCGTACTCAGCGCCGAACCGAAGCCCCAGTTCTGTGTCTGGCCGAGGAACTGGTTGTAGATCAGGCGCGCGGCGGTCATGCTCGACGCACCGCCCAGTAGCTCGGGGTCGATAAAGTCACCGAGGCTGGAGATAAACACCAGCAGCGATCCGGCGGCAATCCCTGGAAGCGCCTGAGGTACGGTGATCTTCAGAAAAGTTTGTAGGGGGGGCGCACCCAAATCGGCGGAAGCTTCGAGGAGCTGCGTATCGAGCTTTTCGAGTGAGGAGTAGAGAATCAGCACCATGTAGGGCAAAAAGCTGTAGCTCATGCCGATCGTGACGGCGGCGCTGGTATTGAGCAGCTCCAGCGGCGGCAGGCCGAACGTGCCGAGGAACGTATTCAGGACGCCGGTGGGCCGCAGAATCGTAATCCAAGCGTAGGTTCGCAGCAGCGATGATGTCCACAGCGGCAGGATAAAGCCCAGCAGCAGCAGGTTACGCCGCGATCGCGGCGCGAGGATGGCGATCCAGTAGGCGACGGGAAAACCCAGTAGCAAGCAAACCGCCGTCGTTCCCAGCGCCAAACTGAGCGACCGCACGATCACCGTCAGGTTCGTCGAGTTAAACGCCAGCCAGTAGTTATCCAGTCCCGACGGATTGACCACGTCGCCAGGGCGAATATTCGGCACGAGGCTGAGCTGGAAAATCACCAGCGTCGGCAGCACGAGCAGCAGCAACAGCCACAGGCCGGACGGGGCGAGCAGAGCCAGCGGCCCGAGCCAGCGCGCTTGCGGCCGGGGCTCGGAGGAAGACGGACTAGTCGGGGGCGGAGACGAGACGGCCATACGCGATCGGTGCAAAAAGACGGGAGGTTGCGGAGTGGGCGAAAACCGCACGAGAACGCTACAAACGAGCTTGCCTGAAGCATAACAGCTACGGCTTGTCGCAACATCGCGAAAAATTGCGGAATATCGAGTGCCGTACGCAAGCCGTGAGCTAGACGCTGGTCAGTTTCGTCCAGAGACGATCGTAGAGTTCCTCCACGTCCGTGGGAATTGGCGTCAAGTTCTCGGACTTATCGAGCGCCGACTCGGGCGGAAACAGACTGACATTCTCCTGCACGTCCGGCGGCAGCAGCTCGAAGGCCGCTTGGTTCGGCGTTGCAAAGCTCAGGCGCTGGCAAATACGCGCGGCCACTTCCGGCTGGAGCATGTAGTTCAGCCACGCATAGGCCGCATCCGGATTCGGTGCCGTGTTGGGAATTGCGAGCGTATCCGTCCAAATCGACGAGCCGCTGCTGGGCAGGGTGTAGGCGATATTGGCGTCCTGCTTGGCGATTTCGTTGGCATCGGCGGAGTAGCACATTGCCACCTTCAGGTCGCCGGTGAGGATTTGCGATCGCCAGGAGTCGGTATCGAAGGCAGCGATCGAGGGTTTGAGATCGAGCAGCTTCTCGTACGCCTGTTCGATTTCGTCCGGGTTGGTGGTGTTATAGGAATAGCCCAGGGATTTGAGCGACGCGCCCATCACTTCGCGCGTATCGCTCAGCAGCGTCATCCGGCGCGTCAAGTCAGATCGGTTGTTCCAAAGATAGTCCCAATCCTCGGGCGCGGGCTCGAGTACCGTGGTGTTGTACACCAGGCCGGTCGTCCCCCAACTCAGCGGCAGGCTGTGGATATTGTCGGGATCGTAAATTGGGCTGGCGAACTTATCGAACAGCAGGTCGAGACCGATCAGACGGGCGCGATCGAGTTCTTGCACCAACCCGAGGCCGACCATCTTCTGAAGCATGTAGTCCGACGGGTAGATGACGCTGTACGCGCCGCCTGCCCCGGCCTGGAGCTTGGCGAGCATCTCCTCGTTGGAGCTAAACACGTCGGCGATGACGCGCACGCCGGTCTCTTTATAAAAATTGTCGATTAGCTCGTCGTCGGTGTAGCCCGCCCAGGTGTAGATGTAGAGAACGCCGGGGTCGGTGCGGACAGTGGTTTGTACGTTTGCCAGCGTCCAACCACAGCTCGAGAGCGCAGCACCAGACGCCGCGCCCAGGGAGGCATTCAAAAATTGGCGGCGCGAGAGTCCGCCGGGTCGTGAGCGTCGGATGGGTGGCACGGGACTTAAGGCGCTTGAATTTAGGTGAGACTTAACGGGGAAATCGGTTCGGAGTCGGCCGAGTGCCCGCTTCAGCGGGACAGAGCGAGGGCGCTGCTCGGCGACCAGGAGACGAAGACCGCAGTGCCGAGCGCAATTCGCTCGCTACCGGAGCCCGGTTGCCGCACCGTCAGCGTCGCACCATTGGAGAGTTCGACGGTGAACTGCACGTGTGTTCCGAGATACATGGCTTGTATGAGGCGTCCCTCGAAGGTGTTGACCGAGGTTTCCGGCGGATACAGGTGCAGATCGATCTTCTCGGGGCGAATGCTGACGGCGACGGCGCTGCCGCGATCGAGTCGCGGCGCGTCGGCGACGTCAGCACCCGACTCACCGCGCTCGATCGCCAGATCGAGACCGGCCTGCGATCGCACGAGCAGTGACGACTCGTCCGCTTCTTCTACGTGGCCTTCAAACAAATTAGTATCGCCAATAAAGTCGGCGATAAACGGCGTCTTCGGCGCGTCGTAGATTTCCTGGGGCGAGCCGATCTGCTCGATGCGGCCGTCGTTCATCACCGCGATACGATCGGACAGCGACAGCGCCTCTTCCTGGTCGTGGGTGACCATTACGAAGGTCATCCCCAAATCCTGGTGCAGGCTCGTCAGTTCGTACTGCATTTGCTTGCGCAGCTTCAGGTCGAGTGCGCCCAGGGGCTCGTCGAGCAGCAGCACCGCAGGACGGTTGACCAGCGCCCGCGCCAGAGCCACCCGCTGCCGCTGACCGCCGGAGAGCTGCTTGGGGAAGCGAGTCGCGAGCGATTCGAGCTTCACGAGTTCGAGCACTTCATCAACGCTGTGCTGGATTTCGGCTTTCGCCATCTTCTTTAGGCGCAGGCCAAAGCCGACGTTGTCGCGCACGTTCATATGGTCGAACAGGGCGTAACTTTGAAAGACCGTATTCACCGGGCGGCGGTAGGCGGGAACTTGATTCACCGACTGGCCGCGAATCAGCACTTCGCCCGCCGAGGGCATCTCGAAGCCACCGATCAGCCGCAACGTCGTGGTTTTCCCACAGCCCGAGGGGCCGAGAATGCTAAAGAATTCACCGCGTCGGATGTTAAATTCAACGCCCCGCACCGCCGTCTCGCCGTTGAACACCTTGAAGACTTTTCGCAGTTCGACATCGAATTCGGCCTCGCGTCCGGCCAGATCGGTATTGGGGGAAGCGGTCTGCAGCATGGTGCGATTCCGGGTTGAGGGCGTGCTGATGCCCGAGGAATGTTAGGGACATCGAAGCGAGCGGCGGCGATCGCGGTGGCGATCGACTCGGTAGACTGAATCTAGCGAAGTGCGCTGCCAACTGGCGACAGCTTCGACTCACTCATTGTATCCATGCAGGGGGCGATCGTCGCCCGCTCCGTCAGGCCGAGGCCGTCGTCTGCGATTTCGTCGCGACCCAGCGCCGCCGCCTGGCGCTCGCGAATACACGCGAATACAACTGCTCCGATGCGATCGAGTGCCTGCTACTGCTCGTTTTCGCCTCTTTTGCCGTGACGCTCGCTCCTTCTTCTCGCAACCAGTCCAGCAGCCGTGGCTCGAAGCGCACGGTGGGACAGTCGTTCCAGTCGATTGTCATCATGTCGGCGATTACGCTCGTGCTGGCGGGCGGCATCGGTGCGCGCCTGGTGCAGCTCCAGCTCATTCAGGGCAAGCGCAACCGCCAGCTCGCCGAGGAAAACCGCATCCGCTTGGTTCCGGCCCAGCCGATTCGCGGCAATATCTTCGATCGCCACGGCGAGATCCTGGCTAGCTCGAAGCTGTCCCACTCGCTGTTCCTCTGGCCCGCCGAGCACGAACCCGAGGAGTGGCCGAAGAAGCTCGAACCGCTGTGCAAAATTCTCGACAAGCCCTGTGACCTCGTATTGGCTCGCCTCGAAAAGGCCGGGTACAACTCGCCACTGCCGATCCGCCTTGCGCGCAATCTCAACCCGCGTCAGGTGACGGCGATCGAGGAGTACCGCCAGGAACTCAAGGGCATGGAGGTCGATATCGAAGCGATTCGCTACTATCCCAACGGCGAAGTTGCGGCCCACGTTCTGGGCTACACCGGTGAGATTGACGACGAGAGCCTCGATGACTACGTCGATCGCTACTCGGACGAGGCCAACAAGCGCTACCGCCTGGGCGATGTGGTCGGCCTGATGGGCGCGGAGGCCGCCTTTGAGTCGCAGCTCCGAGGTGAATGGGGCGGCAAGCAAGTCGAGGTGGACAGTCGCGGCCAAGTGCTCGAAATCCTGGGCGAGCGCCAAACTTACGCTGGAGAGGACGTCACTCTGACGCTCGACCTGGAGCTGCAGAAAGCCGCTGAAGCAGCACTGGGCGACACTCAAGGCGCGATCGTGGCGATCGACCCCCGCGACGGCGCGGTGCTGGCGATGGTCAGCCGCCCCACCTTCGATCCGAATATCTTCTCGAAGGCGATCGACGACGACACTTGGAAAGATATCCAGGGCAAAGACCACCCCTTCGTCAACCGCGCCCTCCAAGGCTTCCCGCCCGCCAGTACGTTCAAAATCGTCACGACCACCGCCGCGATCGAATCCGGAGCGTTCCCGCACACCACCGTGCTGCCCACTTTCCCCAATATCGTCGCAGGCGGAATTACATTCTGGGATTGGAACAATGCTGGATTCGGGCCGCTGAGCTTCGCGGGCGCGATGGCCTGGAGTAGCGACACGTTCTTCTATCAGACTGCCCAGAAAATGGGAGCCGAGCCACTAATCGATTGGACGCGCAGATACGGCTTCGGATCGAAAACCGGCATCGAAATCGCCACCGAAGAAGCCGCCGGACTCGTGCCGGACAACACCTGGAAAGTCGAGAATATCGGCTATGAGTGGTTCCAGGGCGACACGATCAACATGTCGATCGGACAAGGGTTCCTACAAGCTTCGCCGCTCCAGGTTGCCGTGATGTTTGCCGTCCCGGCCAACGGTGGCGACCTGGTAACGCCGCACCTATTCCATGACGAGAGCCAAACGCCGAGCACCTGGCGCGAGCCCCTGGGCATCTCCCCCGAGACGATCGACGTGCTCAACCAAGGCTTGCGCGAAGTGATCACCTACGGAACCGGCGCGGGCATCAATACCAGTAGCATTCCGCCGTTTGTCGGCAAAAGCGGCACAGCAGAAGCGCCACCCTACGAGTCGCACACTTGGTTCGGCGCATACGGCCCGATGGACGATCCCGAGGTTGCGATCGTGGCGTTCGGCGAACACTCCGGCCAGGGCGGCGGTTCGTTTACCGGCCCGAAGGTGCTGAAAGTGCTTCAGGCGTATTTCGCACAGAAGCAGGCGCGGGAAAGCGGCAGCACGGCGGCGGTGCGCTAAGCCGGATAGGGGCGCACCTGCCGAAATGCTGGCCTCCCGTTAGAATTTTCATCACGTCTCGATCGCCGCCGGGTGTTTCTGCCGATCGCCTGAAGCGGCAAGATATCGCAGACACGCCGCCGTGTGCTCCGACATTACGAATCAACTTTCACGACTTCATGACTGCCGACTCGACTTCCTCTTCCGACTCTTGGTGGCTAGCGCTGCGTCGCTGGTTTCGCCGTGAGGTGCTGCCGGTGCTGGCCGACCTGCGGCTGGCGATCGCGCTGCTTCTGTTCATCGCCGCCGCCAGCGCCACCGGAACCGTTATCGAGCAAGACCGCAGCATCGAGTTCTACCAAGCCAACTATCCAGAAAGCCCGGCGCTGTTTGGCTTCTTGACCTGGAAAGTGGTGCTAGCAGTCGGCCTCGACTCGGTTTACAAAACCTGGTGGTTTCTGGCGCTGCTAGCCGCCTTCGGCACGTCGCTAATTTCCTGCACGATCGCCCGCCAACTTCCCGCCCTCAAGGCGGCGCGCAACTGGAAGTTTTATGAAAAGCCGCGTCAGTTTCGCAAGCTGGCGCTGAGTTCGGAGTTTCCCGTCGAGCCGCCATCTGGTGACGTTCGCAAATCTGCCGAATCTGCCGAATCTGCCGAAAAACCGCTCGATCGCCTCGAGACGCTCCTCGGCGATCGCGGTTACAAAGTCTTCCGCGACGGCGAAAAAGTCTATGCCCGCAAAGGCATCATCGGTCGCATCGGACCGATCGTCGTCCACGCCAGCATGATCTTGGTGCTGCTCGGCGCGATCGTCGGCTCGTTCACCGGCGTCGTCGCCCAGCAGATGATCGACGATGGAGACACCGTTCCCGTCGAGAACTTTATCGATATTGGCTTTTTGTCGAGTCCCGCCCGTTTTCGCGGCTGGTCGATCCACGTGAATCGCTTCTGGATCGACTACCTGCCCACCGGCCAGATCGACCAGTTTTACTCCGACCTGTCGATCGTCGACGCCAACGGCAACGAGCAAGACCGCAAAACCATCTTCGTCAACGAGCCGCTGCGTCATAACGGCGTCGTGCTCTATCAGACTGACTGGGCGATTTCCGCCGTGCGCGTCCAGCTCAACAACAGCCCGATCTTCAAGCTGCCAATGGCGCGACTGGAGAGTCCCGATCGTCTCTGGGGAACCTGGGTTCCCACCAAGCCGGACATGAGTGAGGGCGTCTCGGTCATCGCCAAAGACCTTCAGGGGACGCTGTTCGTTTACGATGGCGAAGGCAAGCCGATCGACACCGTCCGCGCGGGCGGCGAAGTCCAGGTCAACGGCATCACGCTAAAAATTAAGGGCATCGTCGGCAGCACCGGCCTGCAAATCAAATCCGATCCGGGTATTCCGCTGGTTTACGCTGGGTTCGGGCTACTGATGCTCAGCTCGCTGATGAGCTACGCCTCGCACTCGCAGGTTTGGGCGCTGCGGGATGGCGAAACGGGCAAGCTCTACGTCGGTGGCCGCACGAATCGGGCGCAGGTAGCCTTCGAGCGCGAGACGATCGCCGTTCTCGACGACCTGAGCGCCAGCCTTGTCACGACGGACGATCGCGCCTTAATGTCGAAATCGTAGGTTTCCCCGATTCTTCATGGCTCTGTCCCCGATCGAACGTCGCCGCAACCGCACCGGCTGGATGCTCGTCGCACCCGCCGCGATCGTCTTGCTACTCGTCTACGCCTACCCGATCGGGCGGGCGGTATGGCTGAGCCTGTTCGTCCAAAATCTGGGTACGGAACTCCAGCCGCAGTTCGCCGGACTCGCCAACTACGGGCGGGCCTTTGGTGACGGGCGCTTCTGGCAGTGCCTCGGCAACACGACGACGTTTACGCTGATTTCGCTGGTGTTCGAGCTGGTGTTGGGCATGGCGATCGCGCTGGTGCTGAACCAGTCGTTTCGCGGGCGCGGCATCGTGCGGACGATCTCGATTTTGCCCTGGGCACTACCGACGGCGGTGATGGCGCTGGCCTGGACGTGGATTTTCAACGATCGCTACGGCGTGGTCAACGACCTGCTGTTGCGGTTGGGTCTGATTGAAGACGGGCTCAACTGGCTCGGCGACCCGACCCTGGCGATGGGCGCGACGATCGCCGCCGACGTTTGGAAAACCACTTCATTTGTGGCGATCTTGCTGTTGGCAGGGTTGCAGTCAATTTCGTCCGACCTCTACGAAGCCCATGCCCTCGACGGCGCGACGCCGTGGCAGAGCTTCACGAGAATTACGCTGCCGCTGGTGATGCCCCAGGTGGCGATCGCGGCGCTGTTCCGGTTCGCGCAGTCGTTCGGCGTGTTCGACCTGATCCAGGTGATGACGGGCGGCGGGCCTGCGGGGGCGACGGAGACGATCGCGCTCTACATTTACGCGACGGTGCGGCGCTATCTCGACTTCGGCTACGGCGCGGCGCTGGTGACGCTGACGTTTGGGATTTTGATTGCAGTGGTGGCGATCGCGGCGGTCGTGCTGAATCGCACGCGGCGATCGTTGGGGTTGGATTAGGTCAGTGAGCACTGAGCGGAGTCGAAGTGCGGGTTTAGATAAATCGCTGAAATTTCGAGATGGCGAGGATCGATAGGACGAGAGTAGTGCAACAAACGCTTTATCTGGATGAGTTTTTGGCAATGCCGGAGACGAAGCCCGCTCGCGAGTATGTCAATGGCGCGATTGTTGATAAGCCAATGCCGAAGGGAAAGCACAGCCGACTCCAGAGCCGTTTGGCGCGAGAAATCGACCTGCTGGCGGAGGAGGGAAAGATCGCGCTGGCGCTGACGGAACTGCGCTGTACGTTTGGTGGGCGCTCGCTGGTTCCCGATATCGCGGTGGTGCGCTGGGACAGTTTGCCGCTGGATGCGGATGGGGAAATCGCCGATCGCTTTGACTGTCCGCCCGCCTGGACGATCGAGATTCTTTCGCCGGAACAGTCGGCGACGTTGGTGATGGAGAAGATTTTATTCTGTCTCGATCGGGGGGCGGAGCTGGGCTGGCTGGTCGATCCGCAGGCGAAGTCGGTGTCGGTGTTTCACGCTTCGGCTGCGCCCAGAGTCTATCTGCTGGGCGATGCGCTACCGCTGCCGGTTATCTCGGGGTTGGAGGCGTTGGCGCTGTCGGTGGAGGAGATTTTCGGGTGGCTGAAGGTTTAGGCTTCGAGCGCGTAACCTGAGAGGGACGGCAATGCCTATATCGGACGCCAATGCCGACAATTTTGCGCCAGGACGGTTTTGCTGTTCGCCTTTATTTTAACGACCATGAACCACCGCACGTTCACGTTTTCAAGGCGGAGGGACAGGCCAAAATTGCGCTCGGTGATGGGGAGCAGTTGCCGTGGTTGCTGGAGGTTAGGGAGATGGATAATAAAACGGCAAAGCAAGCATTGAAGCTCGTTTTGGAAAATCGGGCGTATCTGTCAGGCAAGTGGAAAGAGTTTTATGACTGAGCAGCACACGACTGAAGAGCGCGAGCTGGAGATGCAGCTAGAGCAGGCGCGACGGGTAGCTGAGCTGAATGCGCTGATGGAGCCGCGTGCGGTGTCGGCGGAGTATGACGCGGCGGAGCATCGGATCGTGGTGCGGTTGCGGAGCGGGGCGGTGTTTTCGTTTCCGGTGCGGATCGCGCAGGGGATTGCGGAGGGGACGGCGGCGGAGTTGGCGGAGGTGGAGGTGACGCCTGCGGGGGATGGGCTGCACTGGGAGGGGTTGGATGCGGATTTGAGTGTGGCGGGGTTGTTGGCGGGGCGGTTTGGGTCGGGGGCTTGGATGGCGGGGTTGCGGGCTAGTTTGTAGGGTTGCGGGGGGGCAGGTCGCAGACGGCGCGTTGTTCGTCGGTTGCGCCGCCGTTGGGGTTATTGAGCCAGGGGGTGAGGCGGCGGCAGGCGCGATCGATGAGTTCGTCGAGGGTTTCAACTTGCCAAAGTCTCACAGTAGTGTCTGCTGATGCAGAAATGATATTGGAGCCATCGGGGCTAAATCTTGCGTCATAAACCCAGTCTTCATGGCCATTAAATGTCTGTAGCTCCTCTCCAGACCGAACATCCCATCTTTTTATCTTGCTATCACGAGAGGCAGAAATAATATACTCTTCATTTGGGCTAAAGCTTGCACTATAAACCCAGCTAGAATGACCGTTCAATACTCTTTTCTCTTTTCCATCATAAACATCCCACAATCTAATTGTGGCATCTTGAGATGCTGAAACAAGCGTCTTTCCATCAGAGCTGAATTTCGCACTAAAGACCCAACCTGAATGACCATAAAGAGTCTTGATTTCCTCACCATTTCTTACATCCCACAGCTTGATAGTTTCATCTCGCGATGTAGAAACAACCGTTTTACCATCCGGGCTAAAACCAGCACTTAGAACCCAGTCAGTATGTCCAATTAAGGTATGCAAAACTTTCCCACTCTTGGCGTCCCATATCTTAGCAGTACCATCATTAGAGGCAGAGACGATTTTTGTGCCGTCAGGGCTGAAGCTGGCAGAGTAAACGTCACTAGAATGACCTAAAAGGGTTTTTATATCTTTTTGTGTGGAAACATTCCATAACTTCACTGTTCCATCTTTGGACGCAGATACTATACTCTGACCATCGCGACTAAAGCTTGCATCATATACCCGGTCCAAATGGCCTTTAAATGCCATTAGCTCTTGTCCTGTTTCTAAATCCCACAACTTGATGCTTGAATCCGATGATGCGGAAATAGCCAATGGTTGGAGAGGGTGAAAATCGGCTCGTCTAACCCAGCTAGAATGTCCGAGTAGCGTTAGATATTCCTCGCTGCTCGGAAGCTTCCAGATTTTAACTTTGTTATCATGAGAAGCTGAAACCACGCGACTATTGTCAGGACTAAACTCTATGTCTTCTATCCAACCAGAATGTCCATAAAATGTGTGAATTTCTCTATTTTTTATAGTATCCCAGAGCTTAATAGTGTTGTCAGTAGACGCAGAGGCAACAGTTCTACGATCAGAGCCGAACTTAGCACTTCTGACGTCGTCAGAATGACTATTAAAAGACTGTATTTCTAGACCTGTATTAGCATTCCAAACCTTAACAGTATCATCAGATGAAGCCGATACAATTAGTCGATTATCATTGCTAAACTCGGCACTATATACTACTCCTAGATGACCGGAAAGAGTTTGATATTCCGAGCCCGTTTTGACATCCCATACTTTGATGCTCGTATCAGCAGAAGCTGAGACAAGCATTTTATCGTCCATACTAAATCTAACAGATCTTACTGAATCGCGATGTCCTTCAAAGACTCTTAATCTTGTGCCTAAGTTTGTATCCCATAATTCAATTACTCCATCTTCAGAAGCTGACGCAAACATTGACCCATCAGAGTTAAAGCTGAGATCGAGCACTCCTTCTTGAACAGAGAAAGAGACTTCTTCTCTTCCCGTTGAGACATCCCAAGACTTGATAGTTCCATCAGAAGCAGCAGATATAACTATAGTCCCATCAGGACTAAATTCTACGCTGTTTACAAAGTCTGAATGGCCAAAAAGTGTCATCACCTCCTCTCCTTTCTCTGCATTCCAAATTTTCACGGTGCTGTCCCGAGATGCTGAAGCTATTAACTCTCCATTAGGGCTAAAATCAACATCAGAAACCACATCATCATGGCCACTCAAAGTATTTTCCAATGTTGATGAAGACAAAATCCTGTTTAGGTAGAAAAGAGATCGACCATTTGAATATATGAGAACATCTCTCCCTCTCTGGCCTGAATTTTTCTTGTTTATCTCAATTACTCGGGATAGTGCTTGGAGTGGTTGTGTTCTTATGAGGCTATCTAGTAGACGTAATTCTCTGGAAGTTTCCTGGACTCTTTCATACTCTTCTTGGATAGTCTTAAGCTCAAGCTGTGCCTGACCTCGTATCCAAGAGGCAGTTCCCAAGGCCGCTACTATCATCAAAACTCCTGCTATACCTTGTAACTGCGTGCGTTTTACGACCCGGTCTTGTGTTTTTTGTAGATCTTTTAATGTAGCCTCTGCATGCTGCCGCTTTGTACGTTCAGCCTCTAGTGCTACCATCACCTCCTGCAATTCAGATGCCCGCGTCTGCCGCACCAACACCGCCAAATAGTCATGCACCAACTGAAACCGATCGCGCGGCACACCCGGAACCACCACCACCAACCCCGACAACACAAAAATCTCCAACACCAGCCCTAACCCAGCCGACTCCGTCCCCCACTCCCGCAAATCCTTCTCCAACTCCTCCTCCGTCCGCAAAGGCCGCGTCCCCCGCTCGTCCGTCAACAAAAACAACACCAAATCCGCCAGCCGGTGGTTCTCCTCCCCACACGCCACCACCACACTGTCCAAATACCCCCGCACCAACACCTCCTTCGACGACTCCCGCTCCGTCGCCAGCCCCTCATACGCCGCCAACGTCATCACCCCCTGCGCCTGAAGCTGCGACCCCGCAATCTGTAACTCGATCGGGCGAACCTCCCCCACATCGTCCGCCAAATCCTCCACAAACCGCGCCAACAGCCCCTCCTCCAGATACAGCGCCGTCTTCGCCACCAGCGTCCGCACCACCGCCACCGTCCGATCGCGCGACAAATTCCCGATCGAATACAGCACGTTCTTGCTCAATACGTCCTGCCCGATACCGCGCATCTCCTCCATGCGGTTGCACACCAGCAGGTAGTGCAAATAGTCGTCCCGCAGCGACAACACCACCTTCACCGCCCCCAGCAGCTCCGGCTCGTCCAGCAGCCCGCCGATAAACCGGAAAAACTCCCGATGCTCCCGCAGGCTCGGGTTCGCAAAGAAAAACTCCTCAAACTGATCGAGAACGAATACCACCGCCTCGTTCCGCGCCGCCGCCGCCCGCACCGTCGCCCGGATCGCCTCGCGCCGATCGCCCGTCCCGCCCGCATTGCCCAAACTTTCCGCCGCAGTCCCCCGCAGCTCCGCCAGCGCCGCCGCCAGCGCCTTCGCCAGCTCGCGCGGCCAGTCGCGATATACCCGCACCACCGCCACCGCCACATCCCGAATCCCGATCGTCTGCCCGCGCAGCGCCGGAACCAGCCCCGCATTCACCAGCGAGCTTTTCCCCACACCCGACGGCCCGCTCAACACCACCAGCTTGTGGTCGTTGCGGCCAATCCGCTCCAGCAAGTTGCGAACGTCGTCGCCACGTCCGGCACGATCGATCTCCGGCGGCAGTGCGTCCGCCCCATCGTCAGTCAGTCCGCCCCGATCGACCGGTTCCGCCTCGATCGGCTCCAGCCGCCCCGCCCCGATAAACGCCCGCAGGCCGTAGCGCCGCTCGGTGGCGTTCTGCTCGCCCTGCACCAGATACGCCGCCAGGTAGTCCCGCCGCTCGTTGAAGTACAGCGACTGCAACCGCTCCAGACCACTCAGATACAGTTTCGGAAAGCCCGACGGATTCAGCCCGCGCAGCTCCTCCAGCGCCGCGATCGCCCCGTCCAGATCGCCCGCTTCGTAGCGCCGATCGGCCTCTAGCCGCGCTTCCAGCAGCCGCCACGCCGAGCAGCCCCGACACCGCTCCGCCAGCGCCGCCCGATCGCCCTGCTCGAAGGTCGCCGCCGCCGCCACGAACCGATCGCGCGCGCTCTCCCGCAGCGCCGCGTCTGTTTCCGCCTCGCTCAGCGCCACCAGCGCCAGATAGAACCGCGCCCAGCCCGCCCCGATCGTCGCGTCCGGATGCGATCGCCCGTCGCCGTCCCAATATTCCAGGCTGGACTCGAACCGGGCTTTGGCCTCTGCGAGTCGGGTGCCGCGATCGCCGTGGCGATAGACGTCACGCCCGAAGACGATCGCGAGCTGGGCGTGGCGAGCGGCGTCGAGTTCCACCGCGCGCCGATCGAGTTCGGCCTGGGCGGTGCGGGCTTCGCTGCGCTCGAGGGTTGTCAGCAGGTCGGCGCGGGCGAGCAGTTGCGCGTCAGTGGCAGTGGCGAGGCGATCGAAAAACAGCCGAATTTTCTCGCCCAGCGCCTCGGTCAGCATCGCGTCGCTGGCGACAAATCGCTTCGTCGTCGCCCAGCTAAACAGGTCGCTCGCCTGCTGCATAAAGCGCCGCAACACCGCGTCATCGAGCCAAACCAACACCGGAAACGGAAACTCGCGCAGGTTCTCCCGTACCTGGTTGGCGTTCGCGAGCAGCGCGTCGAGCTGCGCCAGCCCTTCGAGCCCGACAACCTGGACGCCGTGGAGTTCGCCCCGCGCCTGCAAAAACTCGCCGATGCAGCTATAGAGCGTCGTGCCGGTTTTCGGCAGCGTTAGCACCGGTACGCTCAGGCCATGTTCGCTGTGGCAACGATCGGTGAGGCGCTGCGTCCACTGCGATCGCGCCTGGGTGTAGTCGCAGCGCACGAGAATTAGCTTGAACTGCCCTTGCGATCGGGCGATCGCCGCCACGAGCTGCCGCAGAGTTTTGTCGTTTTTGGCGGAGGGGTCGCGGGTCATGACGGTAGGGCTACGTCGGTGTAGATTTCGGCGATCGGGCAGTCGAAGTCGAGGCTGGCGAAGCGGACGGTTTCGCCTGCGCCGTATCTTTTTAGCGTCCAGGTATCGTCATCACGGCGCTGGAAGATTTCGACTCGGATGCGGTCTTGGCTGACTAAAACGTACTCTTCGAGGCTTTCGAGTTCGCTGTAGTGGTCGAATTTTTTACCGCGATCGAACGCTTCGGTACTGTCCGACAAAACTTCGATAATCAGTTTCGGGCGTTGTTTTAAGTCAGCTTCCCGATCTGCTCGATCGCAAGTTACAAGCAGATCGGGATAAAAAAAGCGGTTTGTACTCTCGATGCGCACTTTCATATCTGTGCTGTATGGACGACAGCCAGTCCCGCGCGTGTGGGCGAGTAATAGGCCAGTCAAATTGTCCGTAACGATGACGTGTGCATTGCTAGCCCCAGCCATCGCGAAGATTTCACCGTCGTGATACTCGTGCTTGACGGGTGAAACGGCTTCTGCAGCGAGATATTCTTCAGGGGTAAGATACGTACGATCGGGTTGGGCAATCATGGGTCATCAATCGAGCGCGATTGCTGGTTGTTCGGTCGAGATTGACTGAGAAGAAAAGAGACACATCGTAGGGGCGCACCGCTGTGCGCCTTGCTATATCATCCCGGTTCACGCCTGCAACTCCTCCGCATCGGCCAGGATCGGATTGATATCAAACCACGATCGCCTGCCCTCTTTGTACTCGAAGACCATGCGCGTGTGAATCAACTGCTGGAACCCCTCCGCATCGCGCACCTGCTTCGTCTCCCGCACCTCGCGCAGCAGCGCCCACTCCTCCGACGAAATTTGCAGCCGCAGGATATTGCCCCGATCGGCCACCGCATACTCCAGCGACTCCATCGTCAGCGGCAGATCCATCTCCTCCTCGACCCACTGGGACAGCAGCGACAGCACGTCCCGCACGTGCCCGCCGCTGTAGCGGCACAGCGCCTCCAGACACGCCTCATCCTCAAACACCTCGCCCAAATTCGCTCGCCGCTCCTCCGGCGACAGCTTCGGGAACGCTCGCGCCAGCACCATTTGCTTCATCAGCTCTAGCCCCTCCGGGCAGTCCGCACCGTCCTTGTGGCGAATCCCTACCATCGGCAGCACGTACGGCGGCTTGAAGACTTGCAGCAAATTCCCCAGCGAGTTGGAGAACATCAGCGACAGCGGCATCGTGTAAATCGTGTGGCAGTTCAGCTCGTTGAGGTAGCTGCCCTGATCGACGAAGAGATATTCCTGCTGGCCTTTGCCGAAGGCTTTAATCGAGCGATCGATACGATCGAGGTTATCGACGATCGCCACCAAGCCGCGATAGCCCCGCGCCTTAAGCTGCGCGATCGCCGGTTCCAGCAGCTCGGCGTTGATCGCATTCAGCAGCTCGATCTTCTGCGGCCCCAAATACTGATTCAGCTTCGCCCGCAAGCCCGCGTCACCTTTCGCCTTCACCGTCAGCGAGCCGATACCCGCCCCGAGCGTCACGGCGCGTTTTCCGGTGTCGAAGCCCACCTGTGCGCCGCCGACCTTTACATCGCCAATTTTCACGTCGCCGACGCCCAGCTTGCCGCTGACGTCGATCTCGGTGTTGAGAATATCTGCCGTGCGCTTCAGCAGGCCGCGCAGTCCCGGAGCCGGGATTTCCAGCGCGTCAAGGGCGTCGAGCTGCTCGCTAATTTGCTTGGCAATCACCAACAGCACGTCGATGATGTCCACGTCCGACACTTCCAGATCGTCGGTGGACGCGAAATAGACGACAAAAAAGCCCTCGGCTTCGAGCTGCTCTTTAAGGTTTTGCAGCTCGGTGGATTTGCCGCAGCCAATGTGGCCGGAGAACAGCGAGCAGGTCGGATCGTCCGGCGAGAGTTTGGCGATGCGGTTGCGGACTTTCTCGACGATCGCGCCGCCGCGCACACTGGCGAAGTCGATGTAGTATTCGCGGTCGTCGGGGTCGGAGACGACGAGGGTGCGGCTTGGGTCGATGGCCTTGGCGAACTGGCTGATATCGATCGGCATTGCGGCGGCTTGATAGTTGCTCCCCCAGGTTAGCCAGAATTGGGCGAAATGACTGACGCCCGATCGCGCTGGTGCCGCCACGCACCGATACGAAAACAACCGCACGACCGGGAGAAAATCCCGAGACCGTGCGGCTGTCTGAAGTTCGATCTCGCTGGGTGGCGTTAGCGACGACGACGCGCGATCGCGATGCCTGCCGCGCCGATCGCCAGCAGACCCGCCGGTTCCGGCGTCGAGGTCGGCTCTTCGTCTTCGCGCAGTGCAAAGACAACATCACCCGTACCGCTAGCAACTTCGCCGTCGTAGGAGAAAAACGCTTCACTCAGGTCGAAGAATCCGGCTGTGAAGGCAAAGTCATCGGCGGAGAATTCCAAACCGAGGAAGTCGCCGTCGAAGAACACGACTTCGGGGAAGCCGTCTGCTTCGGTGTACTCGAGGCTCAGGAAATCGAACGACAGCGCATCAACGGCAATGAATTCTTCATCCGTGCCGGTGAGGACTTCATCGTCGAAGCTGAAGGAGCCGGAGAAGGCTTGGCCGTCTAGCTCGCCGGAGTCGATCGCCACGTCGAAGTCGTAGGTGACGGTGGCGGCGGTGGCAGGCGCAGCGGCGATCGCAGCGATCGCACCGGTGGTCAGGGCGAGCTTTTGCAGGATATTGAGGGATTGCATGGGGGTTTTAGAAGGGTTAGGTGGATATTCGAGCAAGGTGGGCGAGTCGGCGAGGAAGCGCTGGGCGTTGCCGCCGACTCGCGAGGAATTGCGACGCTCGCCTTAGAACAGCGATTCGCCGAAGTCGAAGTTAGCCGGGTCGCTGAGAACCGACGACGAAACACCACTGACGCGCAGGAACGTACGAGCGCGGGCGCGGCCTGCCGAGCCGTCGGGGTCGAAGGTAACGAAGGCGTCGCCGCGACGATCGCGAAAGCCGACAACGCCATCGGCGATCGGGTCGAAGCCGGTGTAGCCGAAACCGTCTAGAACGGCGGCTATGTCGATGACATCGCTGCCCGCTTCAAAGTCGGTGATGGTGTCGCCCGCGTCGGTGATGCTGGTGTAAACGAAGGTGTCATCGCCCGCGCCGCCGGTGAGGCTGTCGCGACCCTGGAAGCCGGTGATGGTGTCGTCGCCCTCGGTTCCCGTCAGGTTGTCGCGACGTCGCGTACCCTCAATGACTTCACCAGGAGTCTCGGTCAGCAGATCGAGGCCGAGGATAATCGGATCGTGGTCGGAGTTGCGGGCGGGGCTGGTGCCGTCGAACATCGAAGCGTCGCGCCCGAAGTCGAGGTTGTAGTCCAGCGCGTCAGCTTCGTCGGAGTTGATGTGCCATTCGGTCGCGCCGGTGACTTGACTCAGCAGCGAGCCGTTGGCCATCGCGTAGTCGAGCGTGCCGGTTTGGCCGTCGAACACGAAGGAGTAGGCGTCATCGCCGACGAACTCGCGCGCCAGGTCGGTGTAGCCCGCGTCTTCGAGGGTCGTAATCGGCGTCTCTTTGGCGTAGGCGTTGAGGTCGCCGAGGATGAGATAGTCCTCGTCGGCGCTGCCCGTCGGGCTGGTTTGCAGCCACGCATCGAGCGCTTCGGCGGCGCGGGTGCGGAGCGGGTTGTTGTTGCCCGCGCCGTCGCCGATGCTGGCGTTGTTGCCATCGGGGAAAACGCTGCCCTTCGATTTGAAGTGGTTGACGGCGATCGTGAACTCTTCGTCCGTGGCGCTTTCCGTGAAGGTCACGGCCAGCGAGGCGCGGTTGGTGCTGGGGCCGTCGAACAGGTTTTCACCGGCGAAATCACCCGGCAGGGTGGCATCGCTGAGGATGGCCGGAGCGGTATTGGCGGCGACGCTCACCGAATCGACTTTGTAAATTGCGCCGACGGAAATCGCGTCGCTGACATCGACGAACGGCTGGCCGGGATCGACCCAGCCGTAGACGATCGCGCCTTCCGCTTCGTTGAGCTTGCCGACCAGGAACTCGATCGCGTTGCCGCTCGAACCGGCCTGGAAGTCATTCTCAATTTCCACCAGACCCAGCACGTCCGCGTCGATCGCGCGGATCGCCGTGACCAGCTTCTCGGTTTGGCGATCGAATTCTGCCGTGGCCGGTTCGACGCCGAAGCGCGACAGGTCGTCCGCGCCGCGCGGGTCAGAGCCGTTGGCCGTCGTCGCGTCGGGTGCGTCGAGGGTCGTGAAGTAGTTGAGCACGTTGAGGCTCGCCACCGTCAGGCGACCGCCCACGTCGTCGGGAGCGGCTTCGCGCGGGTTGGTGTCAGCGAAGGCGTTCGTGCCGTCTTCCGCCGATCGCACGCGCCAGGTGGCTTGGCTGGCCGAAGCCCCCGCCCATTGGTAGGTCAGGACGCCTTGCAGGTTGGCGATCGTGTCGCCCATGCTCGGCGCGTTGGCGGTGTTAAAGCCTTGGAAGCCGTCCAGGTTGGAAATCGAGGCGTTTTGCTGACTCAGGCCGTCGTCATAGACGATCGTGCGCGAGCCGATATCTTCCAGGTGCGCCTGATAGCCCGCGACGCTGGGCGCGTTGTTCTGGGTGAACTGCTCTAAGCGACCGCCCTGGCTGAGTTTGATTTCGTTGAAGCGATCGAGCTGGAACATCTCAGTGATGGTCAGCTCGTCGGCGAAGGAAACGCGCATCCCTTCAAAGGCTTCCAGATCGGGCTGGAGGTCGCCGTCTTGGGCTTGGCTGGTGGCGGCGGCGGGCAGCGAGATCGTCGCGGCGGTGGGCAGCGAGCTATCCGAGGTAATGACCTCGATGCTCGTGATGGTGTCGATTTGCGTTTCGCCGAAGAACTCATCGACCGTGCCGGTGACGCGGACTTTGTCGCCCAGGTTCACGTCGGTGATGAAGTCACCGTTCTCGAACACGAAAATCCCTTCCGAAGTCAGCGCGTCGGCATCGGCGTCGCCGTCTTCTTCCTGGACGTAGAAACCACGCAGGTTGCGACTGTCATCGGTGTCGCCGTCCTGGAAGTCGCCGACCACGATCGCCTCGATCGTCACGCTTTGGCCGTCGAGGAGGTTGGTGATACCCGCGCCCTGAATCGCGTGGATTTTGGTGATGTCCACCGCCGGAGGATCGTCCGATGGCGGGTCATCCGAAGGTGGCTCGACGCCATCGACCGCGTGGCGGCCCAGGCCGTCGAACGTATTGTTCGCAAAACCGTCCCATTCCGCGCTCGGATCGAACGCATCGCTGCCGTCAGTATCGCCTGCGGTGACGCTCGACTTACGACGGATCGTGCTGTTTTGCGTGGAGGTATTTCCGCTGCCCCACCGGCTGCCGGGATCGTCACCGATTTGACCGATAACATCGACGATCGCGCCGTCTTTGCGCAGCACCACCGCGTCGTCACCGTTGAAGAAGCTGTTCCCCGGCGTCAAGTCGGCTTCGGCCAAGATCGCTGCATTCGCGCCGTCATCGGCAATGACGAACACGTCACCGTCGGCGACGGTGTTGCCGCTCAGGTCGATCGTCGTACCCGCGTTGGTGTTGCCGTTGAAGTAGAACTCCAGACTGTAGCCACTTAGGTCGATATCCGCACCCGTGAAGTTGGCAATTTCGACAGCTTTATTGAGGCTGCTACCTTCAACGTACTCTGAGAAAAACAGCTCGCTGGCTGCGCCCGAGCCGCCGCCCTGCGCGACGTAGTTCCCCGCCAGCGGGCTGGCCGTGTCGCCACCGACGCTGGGGAAAGCTTCGGTGTCCGTCGTCGAGTCGTTCTCTTCGTAGCCGAGGGTTCCGCTGGCCGAGTCCGTGCCGTTGCGGCTGATTCCCGGTGCGGCTTTCGAGCCCCAGGTGTTGACCGAGAAATCCGTGTCGTACTCCAGGAAGGTCGATCGACCGGCGCTTTCGTCGTTGGCGTAGGCGAGGCTCCAAACGACCGCATCGCTGGCGTCTTTGAGAATCAGCTCGTCGCCGCCGTTGGCGAGGAACATCGATCCGCCCCATTCGACGACGCGATCGTCGCTTGCGCCGCCGAGCCATTCGCCCTCAAAGGCGACTTTATTTTTAGCGAGGACGAGGTAGCCACCGGCGGGAATTACGAGTTCGGACGTGGCGATCGTAAAGCTGTCGGAGTCTTCGTCAGACAGCGCCCAGCCATTGAGATCGATCGGATCGGAGCCGTAGTTAAACAGCTCGAGCCATTCACCATCAGCGTCACTGAGGCCGCTGGGGTTGTTGATAAATTCGGTGATTGCGATAGTAGACATGAGATTTTCGTGGGGTCAGTCGCGAGCGACACGCTCCCGCACGGCCGGAAAGCGGCACAAAACCGAGCAGACAACAGCAGGGTCTACAACGTGCCACACTCGCAACCACTGAGCGCGATCGATGAAAAATCCGAAAAAATGCGGAGCCGCAACCGTCAAAGTGCGGACTCAACCCAAGCAATTGCCAGCGAAGAGAGCCGTTAACCTGTTGACATTACTTACGACCTCTGAAAAGTTACCGGGAACTTCTCGGAGCGGGGTTAAGCCTCGAGCAAGGGAAAGTTAAAAATCGAAATCTTCATCAATTCCTCACACTGGAGGTTGTTGGGGTTACGGAAATTCGTTCTCCGCTTCATCCCAGCTTCATAAAGGCCGCGTAGTTTCGCGGCACGTCCCTCCGCAGAATCTCGACGCAATCACACCAAGCTCCCGGCATACTTCCAGTGGGAGCATCCACTTTTGCAAATCCCGTTGCGGGCAAGATGCCCGCGCGACGAAAAGATACCGGAGTACCGTAGGGCGTGTCCTCAATTAGCGCCAGACTCTTTGCGGGATAAACAGTTGAACGCCCGACCCAAAAACAAAGCTAGGGGCTGAAACCCTTGCAAGGTAAAGGCTATAAGCCTAATTGATGACAGCCCCTAGCGCAGGCGTCCTCGCCTGCCACTAAGTTGCATAAACAGCATGCTCCCCTTCCTGTCGAGCACCAGTAAAAAACTGCGGCGAAAGTCCTGACCGCTACCAAGCGCGCGGCCAGGACATTCGCCGCACCGTAAATATTGCTATTCGATCGCAAAAAAAACAGCGAGCGTTCCGCTCGCTGGACTTTCTCATTTTGTGAGACTTTGTTGCAGTAGAACCGCTTGGGGCTTCGCGACGCTCTACGCCGCCGCTCGATCGCCGTGGGGCCGAGCAGATCCGGCTTCCGGCTGCGCTTGTTGCTGGCGCACCCACTCCGAAAGGGTCACGTTCGGGCGAAAGGTGGGCGCTCGATCGGCCTGGTGGCGCTCGGCGGGCTGAGATTTAGCAAGCTGAGATTTGACAAGCTGTTTGGCCACCGGGCGCGATGCGTTGGCCAGCGACGGGAGCAGGCGACCCCCGAACAACATGATGCCCAGTCCGAGCAGAGGCAAACCGCTCCCGGCGCAGCCGTCTTCGAACAGCTCGCGGGCGTGGAAGGTCAGCACGGACTTTTCGAGGTGAATTAAGGACATATGCATTTGCCGCACGGTGCGGCGCGGAGGTTCGCAGATTGGTTAATGACGATTGTTGTCAGTTGCCCCAATTATTACCCCGAATCGGCACAAATGTCCGGTCATTTTGAGATTCGATCGAAGTTGGCAACAAAAAAGCGCCAGTTGGACTGGCGCTGGGGCTCGCTGAGCGATTTTCTGTATTGAGTTTTACCGGCTGGGAGATTCTGTGGCCTGCCTCGAGCGTGGCTAGCTGGCCATGCGCTCGGGGTTGATTTGGTGTTGCAGCAGCGGGCGCAGGCTGTTGAGTCCGGCCACGATCGCCGAGCCGTTGTGAATCGCGCTGGCGATTAGTGGGTTGAGGCCGGAGGTGGTGGCGATGCCCAGCGCCATTAGGTTGGGCAGTACGACCAGGCCGATGTTTTGCTCGATGAGGCTGCGCGTGTGGCGGGAGATGGCGATAACTTCCAGGAAATCGAGCAGGTGGTCGTCCATCAGCACCACGTCAGCCGTCTCTCGGGCGATTTCTGCACCGCGCGCGAAGGACACCGAGGCGTCGGCGTAGGCCAGGGCGATCGAGTCGTTGAGGCCATCGCCGACGAAGGCGACAGTATGTCCGGCTCGGTGCAAATCGTGGACGACCTGGGCTTTTTGTTCGGGGAAGGCTTCGGCGTAAACGCGCTCGGTGGGGATGTTCAGCTCGGCGGCGACCTGGGCGGCGCGTTCGGGGTTGTCGCCGGTCAGCAGGTGCGTAGTGATGCCGTACTCCTTGTGGAGGCGGTGGATCAGCTCGGCGCTTTCGTCACGTAAGGGATCGGTGTAATCGATCGTGCCCTGGAAGCGATCGTCGCAGGCCACGTAAATCCGAGAAGCGCTGGTGGTGTCGCAACCGTTTGCCTCCCACTCGATTCCGGACTGACGCAGGAAGCGCTCGCTGCCGACTAGTACGCAACGACCTTCGAGTTGCGCGATGATACCCAGCCCGACTTCGTACGACCAGGTGTCGCGATCGAGCAGCGCTAGACCCTGGCCGTCAGCGTAGGAGACGATCGCCTCCGCGATTGGGTGGTTGATGCGCTGCTCGGCGGAGGCGGCGACGCGCAGGATTTCAGTGGCGTCAAGCGTGGCCTCAGCGTGAGTCCGTACGTCCACGACGGCGATGCGACCCTGGGTCAGCGTGCCGGTCTTGTCGAAGACGATCGTATCGATATCGGCCAGTTGCTCCAGAGTGCGACCGCTGCGGATCAAGACGCCGTGGCGAGTGGTGTGGTTGAGCGCGCCGAGGAAGGCCATCGGGATCGAGACGCGCACGCCGGTGACGAAATCTAGCGTCAGGATCGAGGCGGCGCGAGCGGGATCGCGGGTGGCCACCAGAGCGACGCCCGCCAGCAGCAGCGACGGCAGAATCAGCTTGTCGGCCACCTGCTCGGCGTAATTCGCCATGCGCGTGTCGTGGACGGGGGCATCGCGCAGCAGCGCCAGACCCGCCGCCGCGCGGGTGTTCCCGGCGATGCGTTCGGCGCGAATTTCCAGCTTGCCCGTCCGCACCAGCGTCGAGGCGTAGACCTGCGTGCCGCTGCGTCCGACGATCGGCATCGCCTCGCCAGTGAGGCTCTGCTGGTCGATCGTCGCTTCGCCGTCCAGCACCAGGCCGTCCACGGGGATCTGCTCGCCAGGATAGACCACTACCGTTTGACCCACCTGGACGCGATCGCTCGGCATCTGCACCGGCGGCGCGGCAGGATCGACCTTGACCCAAGCGAAGTGCCCGATCGCGTCTTCCAGGCTGGCCGTCTCCACCGCCGTCGTCCGCGCCGTTTGCTCGCGGATCGTGTCGCCAAACTCGTGCAGCGCCAGCACCAGCGCGGGCGTGACGATCTTGCCCTGGGAGGCACTTAGCGCCAGCGCCAAGAAGTCGAGACAGTCGATATTAAATTTGCGCTCGCTCGCGAGGCTCTGCACCGCCCGCTTCGCCACCGGGAACGCCGACGCCAGCAGCGTCACCCAAGCCAGCGATCGCAATCCCGGCAGGCGCGCCAGGTGACTCACCGCCGCTAGCCCCAGCGTCACCAGCGGCAGCTCGAGACCTTCGAGCTCGTCGAGCGCTTCGCTGACGGACATCGCAGATTTCGCGATTTTTCCCGACGCGGAGGTTTGTGGCGTTTCGACGAGTTGAAGGTGCGGAACCTGGGGCTTCTCGGTGAGTTGGTGCAGCGTTCGCTTGCTCGATTTCGCGCCCGGTTTAGTACTCGCTCTCGTGCCCGATCGACCGCCCGGACTCGCAGATTTGGCACCCGCCGCGATCGCCGGTACGGGAGCCAGGTGGCGTCCCGAGCTGCGCTGTACAGCTTCTGCTTCCTGCGGAGTCTCCGTCTCGTCAGCCTGGGACAGCGCCGTCAGGCGTTCGGCCAGGGCCGTTTCCGCCTGCGGGTGGTAGCCGATCGCGATCGTTCCCGCCGCCCGATTCATCCGCACCGATCGCACACCGGCGACATTACCGAGCTGCATCTGTAGATCCGCCGCAGCGTCTTTCTCGCGCCAGCGCGACGGAAGCCGCAAGCGAACCCGTCCGGGCATCTGATGCAGCACCGGCCAGTGGGACAGCGGCGCGGCACTCGGCGTTGAGGCTTCCCGAGCGGGCGTCGCCAGTAGATGGGAAAGGTTCATGGGAAGCAAGGTGCGACAGGACACGGGACGCGCGGCAAGCTCGGGCCCGCAGCGGCAGAAGTTTGCGAATTGTACAACTAGGCGTCGCTGGATTCTGCGACGAGCGTAATCGTCGTATTCTTCGCCTGCTCGAGAATGTCCAGCAGGCGCATTCCCAGCTCCAGCTCGGGCAGTCCGTCCACGTATTGAATCGCGATCGAGGCCGCTGCGTGGTTGATCCGCACGCCGACAACGGCATCGTCGGCCAGCAGCAGTTTTTCCAGGCGCTTACCAAAACCGCGATCGTCGAGCAACTGCGGCACGCGCAGGCGGATGCGACCCGAGACGGAATGCACGATCGTGTAGTCGTCCTCTGGCTCCGCTGCGGTTGCCGACCCCGCGACCGAACTCGCGGCCGACCCAGCAATCGACGCATCGGGCGCGCCATTGGCCTCCTGCTTGAGCTGCTCGATCGCCTGGCGCGATAGTGCCGTGATCGTCAGGTTGGCGATCAGCGCGTTCGCTCCGCGCAGGTTAAAGCGGCTGGTGACGAACAGTCCCGTCAACACCGGCAGAACCAGCGCCACCTCGTTATATTCCTTCAGCCATTTGCCCAGCTTCGCCGACACGCTCGGCGTGCCGAGGCCGCCGTCTGCGGACACCCCATTTGCTGTCATCTGTTTCGATCTCCCGATAGTTTTGCTCGTTGCCGCATGCGCGGTTGGTTCGCGACCGGTGGTCAACGCGCCGCGCTAGCCTTCGCTGGGCGCAGTCGGCTCGGCGGGCGCGACGGCCTCGGCGCGCACTTGCAAGGTTTCCGCCCGCGCTTCGGCCTTCGCTTCCGCCGCGATATCGGCGATGATTTCGCCCGTTTCGGCGATCGTTTGCTTCGTCTTATCGAACGCCATTACGCCCGTCTTAATCGTGGCCTTGATTGCCGGGCGTACCAGGGGCAGCACCACCGGCGCGAGGACTACCGTCGCCAACCCGATCGTCACGACCTGTCCGGCTGGCAGTGCCTTTAGTTCGGCAACGCCTTCTCGGAGGCTGGCTCCATTGCGTAGATATTTCAGCACGATTAAATATCCTCTCCAAGTCTTAAATCTAGTTTTGCTGGGAGCGGCTTAGGAATCTCCAACTCCTGAGTAAGAGTGTATCGGATTGCGGCGATTTAAAAAAATCAAATAGCAACTCAAACGTATTTTGTTGGCGTCCATAAGCTGCGTTAATGCGCAGTACTTTGCAGCCATTTCTCGATACTAGAATAGATTGTCAGTAAGCCATATTTATTACGGAGCAAGAGTCCTGACTGTCTTTGTGGATAATCTCGAAGCATTATCTCTGTCAAGCTTTTGACTTCTCAATCGCATGCCCCGATCGCAAGCAAGAAGATCTCTAGACAACACAGCCAAGATGAACCTTCGTCAAAAATCTCTTTTCAAATATCGCCGTTAGAAAGACTTCAAAGCAATAAGCTCCCTGCCGAAAACTTATGTCAATAAGCAATTCTCGAGCGAGATCGCGACAATTGGCACGTAACTGAAATGCCGCTCGATCTGTTTGATAATTCCTAGCAATTAGCAAATCGTCCCGATCGACAGACCCGCCCAACGATCGCCAACGACTTCCCACATGTCAAATTGACGGATCGGCTCGACGAACTCGACTTCAGGCCGTCACCAGGAGCGCAGACGACGGGCAGACGGCCTATGCTACCTTGAGCGCACACTCGACCCCGCTCCACACATGGTTCTCGCTTCGCCCAGCCCCGATTTTCAGGCAGATGCCAAACAAAACGCCGATCGCAACGATCAGCCCGCGGAAAGCGAGCGCTGGACGATCGAGCGCAGCGAAGATCTCTACCGGATTCGCGGTTGGGGCGAGCCGTACTTCGGCATCAATGCCGCCGGTCGCGTCACCGTCTCGCCGAAAGGCGATCGCGGCGGGGCGATCGACCTTTACGAGCTGGTCGAGTCGCTAAAGCAGCGCAACCTCGGTCTGCCGCTGCTGATCCGCTTCTCGGACATTCTCGAAGATCGCCTCGAACGCCTCAATGCCTGCTTTGCCAAGGCGATCGCCCGCTACAGCTACCCCGGTCAATATCGCGGCGTTTTCCCCGTTAAGTGCAACCAGCAGCGCCACGTCGTCGAGGATTTGGTGCGCTTCGGCGTGCCGCACGGGTTTGGCCTGGAAGCCGGATCGAAGCCGGAACTGCTGATCGCCCTGGCGATGCTCGAAGCGCCCGGTTCGCTGCTGATCTGCAACGGCTATAAGGATCGTGGCTACATGGAGACGGCGATGCTGGCACAGAAGCTGGGTCATTTGCCGATCGTCGTCCTCGAGCAGCCGGAGGAAGTGGATCTGGCGATCGAGGTGGCACGGAAGCTGGGCGTGACGCCGTGTCTGGGCGTGCGCTCGAAGCTCTGCGCCAAGGGCGTCGGGCGTTGGGGGACTTCCAGTGGCGATCGGGCGAAATTCGGCCTAAATCTGCCGGAGATCGTCGAGGCGGTCGAGAAGCTGCGCGGGGCGGATATGTTGGGCGGCTTGCAGCTCCTCCACTTCCATATTGGCTCGCAGATCTCCTCGATCGTCACGATTAAAGACGCCATCCGCGAGGCCGGTCAGATTTATGTCGAGCTCGCGAAGCTCGGCGCGAACATGCAGTTCCTCGACGTGGGCGGCGGCCTCGCGGTGGACTACGACGGCTCGAAAACCAGCTTCTATGCCTCGAAGAACTACAACATGCAGAACTACGCCAACGACATCGTGGCGGAGGTGAAAGAAGCCTGCGAGGAGAAGGGCTGCGCCGTGCCGACGCTGGTGAGCGAGAGCGGTCGGGCGATCGCATCGCACCAGTCGGTGCTGATTTTCGATGTGGTCGGAACCAGCTCGCAGCCGAACTCCGTGCCGGTGTTGCCCACCGAGAAGGAGCATCTGGTGCTGCGAAATCTGCGCGAAACCTACAACTCGATCGACGCCGAAAACTTTCAGGAGCTGTATCACGACGCCGTCCAGTTCAAAGACGAGGCGATTAGCCTGTTCAACTTCGGCTATCTGAGCATCACCGAGCGCGCCAAGGCCGAGCAAATCTACTGGGCGAGCTGCCGCAAGATCCTCGAAATCGTCCGCACGCTGCCGGAAGTCCCGACGGAGTTTGAAGATCTGGAGCAAATCCTGGCGTCGATTTACTACATCAATCTCTCGATTTTTCAGTCCGCGCCAGACTGCTGGGCGATCGACCAGCTTTTCCCAATTTTGCCGATCCACCGCCTCAACGAGGAGCCGACCGAACGCGGCACGCTGGCCGACCTGACCTGCGACAGCGACGGCAAATTCGATCGGTTTATCGATCGCCTCGGCGTCAAGCCCAACCTGGAGCTACACTGCCACAATCCTGGCGAGCCGTACTACCTGGGTATGTTCCTGGTCGGCGCGTACCAGGAGATTATGGGCAACCTGCACAATATGTTCGGCGATACGAACACGGTTCACGTCCAGCTCACAAACCAGGGAGGTTACGCGATCGAGCATGTAGTCAAGGGCGACACGATGGACGCGGTGCTGAGCTATGTCCAGTACGACGGAGACGACCTGCTGGAGCGGATTCGGCAGGCGAGCGAGGCGGCGCTGCGGGCGGGGCGCATCGAGATTGAAGAGGCGCAGCGGTTGTTGGGGGCGTACGAGGAGGGGTTGCGGAGTTATACGTATCTAAACGTGTAGGGCGATCGACCCGAGCGCGCGAAGCTAACAGACCGATGCGACCCGAGGCAGCGCGATGATACTTCTCGATCGGGATGCGAGCGACACGTTTAGCTCGTTTTTTCAGCTTTCCCACGCCTTAATACGTTACACACTCATTACATACGCAATAAATCTCCATAAAAAAAGAGAGTCCCACTCTCGCGGGACTCTCAAGCGTATTGAAGACAGCTACGAACTCATTTAGTAGCGATCGAGTTCGAGAGCTGGCTCTGTTTCGCTTTCTCTATCGTTGCGCTGCGGGCTCTTTCGCTGCGGGAGCCTCAGCAGACTCGTACGCACGCTCCAGACCCATGATCGACTTCTCGCGATTCGAGAGAGCATTTTTGTCCAGGGCGTTGGCGATCGTTGCATCGAACGAGTACAGACCCGCACCGTTCAGAGCAAAGAACAGGAACACTGCACCGTAGAGTGCCGACAGCTCCAGGTAAGGCAGGCTGAAGCCCGCAACCAAGACGTGGTGGTACATTGCGACGCACATCGTGCCGAACAGGCCGAGGGCTGCGGGGCGGGTCAGGATGCCGAAAGCGACCAGCGGCGCACCAAGAAGTTCGGTGTAGGCGGCAATGTAGCTCAGGAAAATCGGGAACGGCAGACCGAGGAATGCAACGTAGGCTTCGGCGAAGCCCTCAATATCTGCGAGCTTGTTCGCGCCATTGTGAACCATCACGACGCCTGCAACGACGCGCAGAACCGCCCAGGCGATTTGCATGGACGTGCTTGGAGCGTTACTGGGCTGAAACATGCGCACGAGCAGTGCGCGCGGGGAGGTGGATACCGTCATAACTGACTGTAAGGTTTTAAGATCTATTTACGTATGTTAACCAATTTTAATGAATTCCGACAGTGCTACACCATAATTCAAGCCGCGCTTCCCTCGCGGGTATCGAGGTCTGGATATCCGTTACGAGTCTGTGTCCTGCTGGGGCGAGGAGATACGGGCGCAGGCGAGCGGGCCGCAAAATATATGAAGATGCGAGAGAGAAACCTGAGAAGGCGGCCAGAAAATGAATATTCCTAGCTGCGATGGAACACGCTCCGCTCTAGATTTACGCTTTCAGGTCGGGACGCAGGCCGCGATCGAACTGGCGGCGGGCCTCGTAAAGGTGGCTCGGCGCGGGGCTGAGCGTGTCGTAGATGACGATCGCGTTAGTCAGGTTGCGCTCGGGCCGGACGACAATTTCGCCGCGATAGGCCAGCCCTTGGGACGCGCCGCCGTCGAGGTTCATGGCTTGATAGCAGCCGATCGCCTTCATCAGGTCGGCAGTGCGTTCGAGGCTGAGCGGCGCGGCGAAGTTCACCAACACCAGCTCGTTTCCGGACTTGGGATAGCCGATCGCGCAGCGATAGGCCGCCGACAGCACGCTGGGGTCGCGAAAACCTTCGCCGTGGGGCGCGAGGTAAATCTCGCCGTCGCGCAACAGTCGTGGGCCGCAGGTCAGTGAAAACCAGTGGTCTTGCCAGTCGGGCTTGCCCTCGGCCCGCGCCGTAATCATCTCCAGCTTGCGGTTGGCCTTGATGCCCAGGGTCGTGCCGTAGTTTTCCCAGGGGCTGTATTTCAGCACGCGCCCCCCGGCCAGCAGGTTGCCGAGGACATGCTTGTTGGCGTCCGTACCGAAAAACGTCCCGTTGCAGACGGCGGCGGCGTGGGCGCGATCGACCATATTCGCAAAGGGCTCGTCGCCGTAGCTGCCGCGCGAACTGTTGGCGTAGGGGGCGTCGTTGGCCACGGCGATCGTCAGCAGGGTTTGGGGCGATCGCAGATCGACGGTGAGGCGGTGGAACGGGACGCCCAGCAGGCGGGTGGACTCGTAACGGACGGGCGTGCCGGAGCCGAATCCGGGAGGCGAGATCGAATCGAACGGTGCGGACTGACGCGGCCAGTTGAGTGGCAGTTCGGATGGCAGCGGCAGATTTTGGGGTGCGTTGAGGGCTTGCAGGGCGTCGTCGCGACGCCAATCGACGATCGCCAGGGCGCGGTTGAGGGCGTCGCGGGCGATCGGGCTCCAGGCGCGTCCGAACTGCTGGCGGTTGGACTCCGATCGGAAAAATTCGCGGGCGAGCTTCGCGGTTCCCAGTCCGAGCAGGGCCAGCAGGAGCCGCCGCCGGAGGGGCGATCGGCGCGGTGGGTTGGCGGAGCGAGTAGACTCAGTCACGGCAGTACGGCGATCGAGCGGTCGATCGGGAGACGGTTCGCACGGCGATCTCGTTCTGAAGGTGTCGCGGGACTTGTTTCAGCTGTTTCGTCAAGGCCGTTTTGGCTGGCGAGTCCCGATCTCGATTCTCATTAATCTCGCGAAGGCCCGAAATCATCTGCATTAGTTGAAAAACACGGCTTCAAAGTCAGACGTTTAAAACGAGCGACTTCTCTCCGATGATGTTCCTGGCGGTTGCGTCTGAGACAGAGCCGACGCACTCCGCCCTAGGATATGGAGAGCGGCGACGGCAATTTGACAGGCAGCGAACAGACCTATGGGTCGGGAAATTTTTGAGGGTTACACCGACGACAAGGCCACCGAGGATGGGGCGGCGAATGGGGCGGCAGTGCGAGTACGCGAACGGCTCGCGGGAGCCAATATTTATGCCAAAGCGGCGCGATCGATCCTCAATCCGGCCTCGGGCTATATCCAAGCTTACGACTTTACGCTCAATCCCTATCGCGGCTGCCAGTACGGGTGCAGCTACTGTTACGCGACGGCCTTTAGCCCCAACGCCAAAATGCGCGACGATTGGGGCAACTGGGTGATCGTCAAGGACAATGCCGCGACACTGCTCGGCAAAGAGCTGGCCCGCTGGTACAAGGGCGATCGCGATCGCCCGCCGAGCATCTACATGAGCACCGTGACCGACCCCTATCAACCGATCGAGAGCCGCGCGCGCCTGACGCGATCGCTGCTGGAAGTGATGCTCGATCGCCCGGCGTGCGAGCAGCCCACGCTGGTGGTGCAGACCCGCAGCCCGATGGTCTGGCGCGATCGAGACTTGCTCCACCGCTTCGAGCGCGTGCGGGTCAATATCAGCATCCCCACCGGCAGCGACGCCGTCCGTCGGGACTTCGAGCCGCGATCGCCGAGCGTCAAAGCCCGCATCAATACCCTGAAAAAGCTCCGCTACACCGCGCCGTTCGACTCGCAGCTCAAGCTCTCGGCAACGGTGACGCCATTTTTGCCGACCTTTGGCGCGATCGACGGCGAGCGTACGGACGGCGAGGAGTCGGACGACCTCGATCGACTGGCGCGCGGCCTGGCCTGCGCCGATCGCGTCGTTTTTCAGCCGTTCCACCCCAGCGGCGGCGGTCGCCTCAGCGCCACCACCCGCGAGGCCGCGATCGCCCTGCGCGCCAAATACGCAGACTGGTACGCCCGCGAGGCCGACTACAGCCGCTGCCTGCGCGACAAGCTGCGACGCTACGCCCCCGACCTGGAGATCCTCGACGGCGCGGAGGGGTTCGGCTATGCCTAAAAGCGAGTTCGAGAAGCGTCGCCAGCGGTTGCGAACGTCGTCGTGGCGCTCTAAGTTGCGAGGCTACTGGCTGACGTTGCAGTTGACGATCGCGCTGTGGCGCAGCGACGAACACCACGCCAAAGAGATCCTGCTCGAGATCAAACAGACGGTGCGCCCACTGCCCGCTTTCGCCCAGTGGTTCGAGCTCAACCAGCGCGATCGCACGCCCCGACGCACCATCGCGCCGACCCTGAAAAGCGACGCCTACCTCACCGCCGATCGCGCCGCCGTCACCGACATCGCCCAGCGGCTGAAGCTGAACCAGCGCGATGCCGGACTGGTGCAGTGTACCGGCATCGACGAGCGCGTCTTTCGGCCTCTGGAAACCTGCCTGAGTAAATTCGTGCGGACGGAGTTCGAGAAGCGCCAGCAGCGCGATCCCCACCACTTCCACGACGAGCTGCACCGGGCGATCGTCGATCTCGACGGCCTCAGAAAGGGCATCGACCCGGACGACTCCAGCCCGCAGATGCCCTACGTCTACCTGACGCGCTATCTGCTCGACAACGTCTACGGGGCGTATCTCGCTTGGTTTTGGGTTTATCAGCGCGGCCTGCTGTCGGCGAACTTCAGCATCTTGGATATTGCGGCGGGGCCGGGAAGCATGGCGATCGGGCTGTCGCTGCTGCTGCAAAGCGTCGGCCAGACCGTAGCCCTGCCGGAGCTAAATATTGCCTACGCCTCCCTCGAGCAGCGAGACGCTATCCAGTATCGCGGCCTGCAATTTTGGCGGCGCTACAACACCGCAATCGCCGATCGCCTGCGGCCCATCGGGCTGTTTTTTCAGTTTCACACCTTCGATCTGTTCGACTACACCAGCCAAGCGCAGCGCCTGCCCGACAAGCGCTTTAACTTCATCACGATTTCTCACTGCTTTTTTGCCGACGCCGATCGCTACGATCGCTCCGTGGCCGTATACCGCCAAATCTTCCGCGATCGGCTCGCCCCCGAGGGCCTGGTGCTGCTCCTGATCCAGTGGTCGAAACTGCCCGGACGCACCCGCGATTGCAGCTTGGAAACCGAGCGCGAGCTGCTACATCGTTTCGTCGAACTCGATCTAGGGCTGGAGCTGGCCTGGGGCCGCTACATTTCCTCCACCGGACAGCGCGACAAAATTGAAAGCTTTACGCAGTTCGTTCGCCAGCACTGCCCGCCCCAGCCCGAAATCAGTCGGGTCGCCCGCGACTACTTCGGCGAAACTCACACCAGCCATTACACCCTCGACGACTACATCATCCTGGCGCGGCAAGCCTGAGCGGCAGTCCTGTCCGCCAACGGAGCCGATGCGGATGGGACTGCCGCAGATTGAACTCGACGCGGACTGGGCGACAGTCGAGCGGAATCGCTACAGCAAACCGCGCATCGCCAGCTTCATGTCGCGTACGGCGCGCTCGAGGCCGACCATCGCCGCCCGCGCGACGATCGTGTGGCCGATATTGAGCTCCTCCATACCGTCGATGCAGGCCACTGGGTAAACGTTTAAATACGTCAGGCCATGTCCGGCATTGACGCGCAACCCCGCCGCGCGGGCGTACTGACAGCCGCGATTGAGAATCGATAGCTCCTTAGCGCGCGCTTCCTCGCCCTTCGCCTCGGCGTACTGCCCCGTGTGCAGCTCGATAAACTTCGCGCCCGTCTGCTTCGAGGCGTCGATTTGCGACTCTTCCGCGTCGATAAACATACTGACGGGAATGCCCGCACCCTCGAGCTTGCCAACGATCTCGTTCATGCGCGCCTGCTGACCGGTCACGTCGAGCCCGCCCTCGGTGGTCACTTCCTCCCGGCGCTCGGGGACTAGCGTCACGTAGTCTGGCTGGAGATCGAGGGCGATCGCCAGCATCTCATTCGTCGCCGCCATCTCCAGATTCAGGTGAGTGCTGACGGTTTTGCGGAGGAGGTAGAGGTCGCGATCCTGCATGTGGCGGCGGTCTTCGCGCAGGTGCGCCGTGATACCATCCGCGCCGCCCAGCTCGGCTAGCACGGCCCCGGCGATCGGGTCGGGCTCGGTGGTCTGACGGGCTTGGCGGATCGTGGCGATATGGTCGATGTTGACGCCTAGGGTCAGCAAGGGCGGTGTCTCCGGCGAATGGGGCGATCGAAACAGAACATTCCCCATATTTTAGGGGCTTGGAGTTTTGTCCGCGATGAAGGGTTGGGCGGAGCGATCGCACAATCCGGCGCGAGATTTTCAGTGTGGCCGGGTGCCTGGGCGACGATCGAAGACGGGCAGTCGTCGCCCAGAGGTCTCCATCTATCAGTGGTTTTGGAATCTGTGAAACGGCGAAGTGTGAGTTTATAGCGAGTCTGTACTGAGTTTCGCTGAGGTTTCACGGCAGTTCGCGTAAACTATGCGTATTCAAATATGCGTATTCAAATATGCGTATTCAAATTGAATCTCTAGCCCAGGCGGGGGGCAAACGTGGTTTCTAAGCGAGCGGTATTGACCATTGAAGGCAATTCGAGAACGCCAGAAGTGCGAGTTTACTTTGAAGTGACATTCGATCGCATTCCACAATATTCAGGCCGTGGAACGCTGCGATCGAATCCCGAACTTCACGCGCAGCTCGTCGAGCACTGGGAAAACTACCGCCAGCTCGTCCGCCAAAACAGTCGCTCTTTGATCTATCTCGATGAAGAAGCCACTGAAGAAGGGCTTGGCGAAGAAGGGCTTAGCGAAGAAGGGTTTGTCGAAGAGGAACTAAAAAAAGCGATCGAAACTGACGACGGTGAAACTTCATGCCGGATTCATAACTCCGAAGTTGAATACGCTAGGAGAATTTGTAAAGCCGACTGCGATCGCTCTCAAGCAAAATTGCGAAAAACGTTTTTAAACTGGCTAGAAGAATCCCCCGACTGTCGCCTCTTCAACCGTCAAGCTCGCGACCTCCTGCGCAAGGGCGAAACGTTTCAGTTCATCATTCGCTACAGCGACCCGGAAATCGAGCGCCTGCCCTGGCACGAGTGGGATTTATTTCGCGATCGCGCCGCCACCGAGCCCGCATTTAGTCCCCTCTCGAGCCAACACAACGAGCCGATCGCGCCCGCCATTCGCGACCGCGTCAAAATCCTAGTGATTCTCGGCAACTCGGCGGGGATCGACATTCAGAAAGATCGCCAGTTTTTCGAGCGCCTCGAACGAGAAGCCCACGCCGACATTACCTTCCTCGACGAGCCGACTCCCGAGGCGATCGACGACTCGCTCTGGGAGCGGGGATGGGACATTATTTGCTTTTCCGGCCACAGCAGCAGCGAGGCGGGCGAAGGCAAAATCTATATCAACTCGAAGGGAGACTACCTGTCGATCGACCACCTGTGGCACGGCCTAAAAAAAGCCCTGAGCAACGGGCTGCGCCTGACGGTCTTTAACTCCTGCGACGGGCTACAAATCGCCAAGCGCGTCAACGATCGCTCGATTCCCTATGCCATCGTGATGCGCGAGGCGATTACCGATTCGGTAGCCCACACTTTCCTCAAGCACTTCCTGCGGAGCTTCGCCGCCGGGCGATCGCTCCAAGCCTCCGTACGCGAGGCGCGAGAAAGACTCGGATTTCTCAGTCGAAAAGTCCCCTGCCCCGCTTGGCTACCGACGATCGTCCAAACGCCATTCGCCGAAACGCTGTACTGGAAGGACTTATACCAACAGCCCGACGAGACGAGTACTGCTTCCCATTTCCAAACGGAAGAACGATCGAAAGACGAAGCTGTAGCATCAGACACGAAGGTTCGCTCGCTTACAAAAAAGATCCCACCTTTGAAGGTTGCGCTCCCGGCTTTGGCGCTCCTGGCGGCTTGCGCAATTCCGACATCGAGCTTTCTCACGGTCGTCGGCGAGTCACTCTCTGAGGGGTTTTTCGATACTGAATTAAGCCCTTCAGCCCAGGTTTTCTCCCGTGGTCTCTTCCGGATTGCGACGATTTTAAATCCCTGGAATCCAAACGCACACATGCAGCTCGGGAACGCTCACGAAGATATTGACGATATCGATGCTGCGATCCGCTACCTCGATCGAGCCCACGAACTCGGCAGCGGACTTGCCTGCTCTAACCTAGGGAGAATTTACATCCGGCAAGATGAGCTTGAAAAAGCGAAAGCGAGACTGAACACTTGCCACCACAGTCTCGTAGACTCCGACATCCACGGCATGAGTCGATACCATAAAAATCAGGGTTGGTTGATGTATGAGCTCGGTGACCTGGCTCAAGCTGAAAAGCACCTTCAGGCGTCGCTTAGACGAGAGCAAGAGTATGGTGACGCGAGCTGCTTAATGGCAAAAGTTTTGGAGTCACGCGACAGAATCCAGCAGGCGCGCAAGCATTGGTCGAATTGCCTTGCCGACACTAAGGACTATCTGACAGAAGTGCGAGAGTGGCGACGAGAAGCTCGGCAAGCTCTGAGCGAAAGCACGAACTGACGGCAGTTCTTGGGCGATCGCCATTCAATCGCCCCTAGCAGGCGGGCATAGTAGTGCGCCGCGATCGGAGAACCAATTGGATGCCGCACTATGTCGCCAACGTGTCGAACGTCGGCTGGCAGCTTTGCAGGCGGGCCACGACCTCGTCGATCCCAGTTTGATAGAACTCGACGAGGTAAAACGCCGAGATATTAAAGTGCTGCTCCAGTCGCTGCCACGAGTGCCCCGCGATGTGCATTAGAGCCACCTCGCGGAAAGAAACGTCGAGGTTGCCTCGGTAGTAGCGCCGATCGAGACTCGTGTCGCGCTCGATGTACTCAAAGATCTGGCGTTTTCGATCTGGGCTGAACCGGGGTGGCAGGCTAGCTTCAGGTTGTAGGGACTGCGATGGGCGCTGCTGGCGCTGCTGCCATCTCTGGTGCGCCTCGGGAATTTCGTGCCGCGATAGCTGCGTTTGAAACCAGGTCGCAACACAAACAGCGTTTAGATCGCAACGTTCGAGCAGGTGGTTGAGCTTAGCGAGGGTTTGTCGCGTTGCCGTCCGGCAAATCTCCGCGCGATCGGCTTCTGTCAGCACCGGCAAAGTGGGATAGTCGAACTCCGTGCAAAGCTGCTGCGCGAGGTGTCGAAATGCGGTTCGGCGCTCGCGACTGTCGATCGGCAGCGCTTTGACTTGTTGAGCCCAGTAGTTTGCAGTCCCTGTATGCATGATGACGACCCGTTTTTTATGCTTCACCATATCCATCACGACGAATTCCGTAGTTTTACGCGGCTTCTTCATAGATGAAGAAGACTCTCTACGGCGACAAAGCCTTGAAAGTCAAGCAGGATAGGGCACACAAAAATATTTGCGATTTAAATATCCTCTGTAAAACTATGGAGGCGGCTCTCGCAAGGCCGATGTTTTCTCAGTCGTGGCGTCCCTCGATCGCTGGCGAGAGTCCTCGGGTCGAGCGCGGCGCTCTCCCTTCCCCATACAATTCAGAAAGCAGGGATTTGCAGGCGCAACGCTTGTAATGCGCTATCGGGCAACCGTTCGGAGAAATAGACAATTGGCCGCTGAGCTTCCCCACACATCCCCAGATCTGACTCCCGCCGCCGTTCCGGCTCCGCTTCCGGACAACGAAGCGGAGCGCCTGGAGGCGCTGCAAGCCTACGAAATTCTTGACACCCTGCCAGAGCGAGACTTCGATGACCTAACGGCAATCGCCGCGCAGATCTGCGGCACGTCGATCGCGCTGATTAGCCTCATAGATCGCGATCGCCAGTGGTTTAAATCTCGAATCGGCCTTACGCGCGCCGAAACGGTTCGTGAAGAGTCATTTTGCGCCCACGCGATCCTCGAGCCTGATGAAGTGATGGTCGTGCCCAACGCTCTAGAAGACGAGCGCTTCAAGCGCAACCCGATCGTTGTCGATGGCCCGAAGGTGCAGTTTTACGCCGGTGCGCCGCTAGTGACGCCGGACGGCCACGCCCTCGGGGCACTGTGTACCCTCGACAGCAAGCCGCGAACTCTCGACGAGAAACAGCTTGACGCGCTCCAAGCCCTGAGTCGCCAGGCGATCGGGCAGATGGAGCTGCGCCGCACCAATGCTCAGCTAAAGGAAGAGCAGGCCAAATCCGATCGCCTGCTGCTCAATATCCTGCCCCAGGCGATCGCCGAGCAGCTCAAGACCGCACCGACTCTAATTGCCGAGCGCTACGACAACGTGGCGATCGTCTTTGCCGATCTGGTGAACTTTACGCGCTTCTCCAGCGAGGTATCGGCCACGGAGGTCGTATCGCTGCTCAACGAAATCTTCTCCAGCTTCGATCGCCTGACCGATCGCTTCGGCCTCGAGAAGATCAAAACCGTCGGCGATGCCTACATGGCGGTCGCAGGCTTACCCGACGCCGTCCCGAATCCTGCCGAGCGGGCGGCCAATCTGGCGCTGGCGATGCAGGTCGAGATGGCGCGCATCAACGCCTGCAAGCCCTACGACTTCGACCTGCGGATCGGCATCCACGGCGGCGCGGCGATCGCGGGCGTTATCGGCGAGAAGAAGTTCGTTTACGACATCTGGGGCGATACGGTAAACACCGCGAGCCGCATGGAAGCAACAGGCATTCCGGGCAAGATTCAGGTGTCGGCGATGGTGTGGGAGCGGCTGCGCGATCGCTTCGAGTTCGAGGAGCGCGGCGCAATCCCAATCAAAGGTAAGGGCGAGATGCACACGTATTTTTTGCTCGATAGCGTTGCGGAGTGAACGGTAACGCCCGGAGCAACGTCTAAAGAAATCAAGAATAATTCTCATTAAGGCCGGGGAGACGCAATAGCATTGCACTACTCCACTCAAGCCTTGCGACACCGGCAGGCTTCTCGCGCATGAATATCGAAGCCTCCTACGACTCCTACAAGGAGATGCTGCGAGAGTTTTGCCACAACCAGTGGGTGTCTATGTACTCCGATCGCGGAGCCACTCGCACCGACTGGCACTCGCCATTTATCGAAGGCTACAACCGCTTCTTCAACCTCAGCTCCGACCTGAAAATCCACAACTGGAATCAGACCTTCCTCGATAACTTCAAGATCGTGGAGTCCGGTACGGAGCCAACACCGGTGATGCTGATTTTTCTGCTCGAGGGATACCTACAGGCCACTTATCGCGACTCGACTTACTATCGAGAGATTTCCGTTAAAGCCGGACAAAGCCTACTAATGTTTAGCGGCTTGGGCAAGCGGGGAACTTGGTTCTGTCCGTACGGCGTGAAAAGCCAAACGGTAGAGGTGGTAATCGAGGGGTCGCGACTGGCGAGCTATCTGGAAGCCGAGCCCAGCCATGCTTCCCTCCAGTTTCAGCGTTTGCTGTGCGACTATTCCGAAGAGCCCTATTTTCACAGCGGTGTCATCACGCCGGAGATGCAAATGGTGCTGCATCAGTATCTCAATTGCCCTTACTCAGGTGCGATGCAGCGGATGTATTTGGAGAGCAAGGCGGTGGAGCTGCTGACGCTCAAGCTAGCGCAGATGGTTGAGATGCAGGAAGAGCGGCCATCAAACGGCACCAACCGCCTGTTAAACGTGGACGATATGGAGCGGGTGCATCAAGCGCGGGAGATCCTGGTGGAGAATATGGCCGATCCGCCGTCGTTGCCGCATTTGGCGGCGCAGGTTGGCATCGGGGATTACAAGCTGAAGCGCGATTTTCGTAAGGCGTTCGGGACGACGGTGTTTGGCTATTTGCGATCGCACCGGCTGGAGCAAGCGCGGCAGCTCTTGATGGGTCGGCAGATGAGCGTTTCGGAGGTGGCGGAGTTTGTGGGGTACGGCAGCGTGAGCAAGTTTACGGCGGCGTTTAAGCGTCAGTTTGGCGTGTTGCCCAGCTCGTGTTTGGGTAAGCGATCGTATTTGCTGGTTGCGGACGGGACGCAGAACGCTGGCTAGCGATCGCTCTGCGAATTGTTTAGAGCGTGTCGGGATCGATGCCCAGTTCTTGGAGTTTGGCGCGGGCGCGATCGAGTTGGGCGCGAGATTGTTCTGCCTGCTGCTGTGCTTCGTCGCGTTCGGTCTGCGCTTGTTGCTGGGTCAGAACGGCCTCGTCGCGTTCGGCTTCGGCCTGCTGCCGATCGAGTTTGGCGCGATCGCGCTCTAGCAGACCCGCTTCGGGTTCCGCGAACCGCTCGCCGTTGGGGTGGAATACCGCCAGCCCGTCGTCGAACAGCTCGAAGCGAATCTCTAGCAGCGGCGACACCCAGGGCAGGGACAGCGCCGTCACCAGGGTGCAAACTTCATCGGGCTCGTCGCGGACGAATGCCCAAAAGTCTTGGCGCTGCGGGTCGTAGTAGTAGGCTTCGAGGACGCCGTAGTTTTCGTAGAATTTTTGCTTTTCGGCCATTTCTCGCCGGGTGTTGCTGGGGGAGAGAATCTCGAAGACGATTTGCGGGGCGATGTTGTCTTCTTCCCACTGCTTGTAGCTGCCGCGATAGCCGGTGGGTCTACCGATCGCGACCATCGCGTCGGGGGCTTGTTGCGGGACGGGCGGGCGATCGACTTGTTGGGGATACCACAGCAGGTCTCCGGCGACGAAGGCGGTTTTGTCTTTGAGTAGGTAGCGCAGGTTGGTAACGAGGCGGACGATCCATTCGTATTGTTCGGTGTTGTCGGACATGGGTTGGCCGTCGGAGTCGGGGTAGAGCTGGGAGGTGGCGGCTTGAACCATGGGTAATGGTGGTTGGTTAGCGGAGGAAAGAGCGGCGCAGGAGGCGGTGGATAAAGCGGCGGAAGCGTCGCCAGAGCTTTTGGAGCCAAAGCAATCAGCCGTCATCGGAGGATCGATCCCCGCGATCGGACTCTAAATCGCGCACCCAACGGCGCAGCTCTCGAATCAAGGCATTCTCGCCCAGTTGCGTCCGTCTCCCCAAAATATCCAAGAGTTTTGTCCGATCTAACACTGGCAGAACGGTCGATCGATCCTGGATGCCGTAGCCGTCGGGTTGCAGGACGTAAATCCAGAGCTGTGTGCCGTCGAAACGCCACACTTCGGGGACGCCCAGGCTGGCATAAATCGACAGGCGATCGAGCGATGGGCTGGTGATGTCGATTTCGATCGCCAGATCCGGCGGCGGGTCGATCGTCAGATCGATGCGCGTTTTTCCGCGTACCCGCGCTTCGGACTGGATGTAATAGCACTCATCCGGCTCTAGGCCGCGCTTTAAGTCTTCGCGGCTCCAAGTGGTTGAGCCGAGGCTGTAAATTTCAAGTCCGAGTTCTTCGGTTGTCGCTTCTACCACTCGCCCGAGCAGTCGCTTGTTGGCTTCATGTTCGGGTAGGGGGGTCACGATTTCGAGGCGCTGGCGATCGTAGGTGAGGCGCTGGCTGGGCTGTTCGGCGAGATCTCGAATCAAGGCTTGATAGGTTGACCAGCTAATGCCGTTCAGCACTATATTTGTGCCCGGGATGGGAATTGTGCCAACGTCGTTTGGGTATTCTTTGACTGGGGTGGGTTGCATAGCGGTACTGAATGTGACCGTAAAGCTAGCACAAAAAATGACGTAGCCGTACGATTACGCCATTGACTTTGTTTAACTCAGCAAGATTCTGCTCGCAGATTTTTGCGAAGTGCGGCTGCTGTAGAGTTTGGGAGAGATTATGAGCATCTTGGAAGTGTTGGCGGGCGAGCTCGATCTTCCCTAATTTTCTGTACGCATCGCCAAGGTTACTAAGAGAAATCACCTCGCTTTGTCGATATCCAATCTCTTGTGCGATTTTACTTTGCTGATGGAGTTTCTCTATCGTAAGCTTTATATTTCCTAGCTCTAGATAAGCAATTCCTAAGTTTCCAAGAGAAGCTGCTTCACCCTTGCGATCGCCAATCTCATATGCGATTTGATGATGCTGTTGATGCAAGTAAATTGCCTGCTCGTACTTTCCCTGCGCGCAATAAACAAGTCCCAGATTTCCAAGGAAGGTAGACTCACCCTGTCGGTCACCGACTTCCCGATGAATTGCTAGTGACTGCTGATACAGTTCAGAAGCACGATCGTACTCTTCCATACTGTAGTAAGCATTTCCCTGATTACCAATTGATGTGGCTTCACCAGGTCGGTCAAAAATCTCTCGTTTTATCTTTAGTGAATCTTTGTGAAGCTCAATTGCGCGTTCATACTCTTCTAAATCGTGGTGGGCATTACCTAAATTCCCCAGAGAAGTGGCCTCACCTTGCCGATCCCCAAATCCTTGTGCAATCTCATGATGCTGCTTGTAATAATCAATTGCGCGCTTAATATCCCCACGGTTTCTATACACATTTCCCAAATTCCCAAGAGAGGCCGCTTCACCCAATCGATTGCCTAGCTCCTTCTTTATATTCAAGGATCGATCATGAAATCTAATTGCAAGCTCATCATCTCCTAGACCCTCAGAGGACTTCTGAATAAGTAGTTTTACTTAGGTCGGTCGCCTCAAAAGCAGG